>Ga0172368_10001427_pt1 | contig 32689 bp, 26 predicted proteins | sample Lak11m_FD_114540 | JGI IMG/M metagenome (GOLD analysis project Ga0172368, IMG submission 114540) | Freshwater microbial communities from Kabuno Bay, South-Kivu, Congo - kab_022012_11m | ecosystem: Environmental > Aquatic > Freshwater > Lake | place: Democratic Republic of the Congo: South-Kivu...
TGACCTGATTACCCCAGCCAACCGGGGGCGTTGCTCAACTTCCCCCTAACCGTAATCGCGTTCCCGCCAACCGTAATCGCGCCGTAATCGCGTCGTAACCCCAGAAACGCGATCCAACCCTCTTACTTATCACCAACAGTCAGTCCACCGGCTGCTATTTCCAATGGAGCGGCGGATAACTGTCTAAGTCGCCACGCAAGTGCCTTGCCAATAGTTGTGCTTGCACAAAGGGGATCAGGCCGATCGGGACGCGTTCTTCAAGGAAGGGGTGTTCCAATTCCTCGCGCTTGCGTTTCTGCCAGGCGATGATCAGTTCACGTCGTGCTTTATCGGTGAGATGGACGCCGGTCGGCGTTGTCTCGAAGTCCTTGGCCTGAAGCTGACGGAGGTTGACCAGGGACAGCGCCAGCCGGTCGCACAGCCAGGCGCGCAGTTCTTCCATCAGGTCGAGCGCCAGGCTTGGCCGGCCTGGCCGCAGCGCGTGCAGGAAACCCATGGCTGGATCCAATCCCACTGCTTCCAGTGCAGAGCGAACATCGTTGGCCAGCAAGGCGTACAAGAACGACATGATCGCGTTCATGTTGTCCAATGGTGGCCGCTGTGAGCGCGCCCGGAAGAAGAAATCTTCTCGGCTGACGCGGATCATGCTGTCGAACGCGCCGAAGTAGATGTACGCTGCGCTGCCTTCCAGCCCGCGCAGCGTGTCAAGCCCGGCATCAGGGCGGAGGCTCGCAACGATCGCTGCCAGACCCTCAGTCGCTTTTCTGAGGACGGTGGCAGCGTTTGGGTCGGTATGCTCTCGCGCTGCGCGAAGTAGAACATTGCGTGAGTTAGCGATCTTGCATACCACGAACCAGTAGGCCAGTTGGCTCGTCTTGGCCGGATCACTCGCGGCAGCGTATTGAGCCTTTCTCAATAGAACATTGCCCCGCACTGGACCTTCCATGCGGCTGTAGAAACGCCCACTCTCGCTGAAGAAAGAGAGGCCAATGCCACGTTCGCCCAGGAAGCACAGCAGCGGCGTGGAGACCGTCGTATGGCCGAAGCAGACGATGGATTCGATAGTATGCGCCGGCACTCGAACTTTCTCCTCACCGCCCACATATACGCAGATCGTCTCGCCCTGCTTTGACACGTACGAATCCTCAGTGACGACGTAAAGCACGTTTTGTAGGTGTTTCATGGCGCTTCCCCCTGAGCATCGCGCAGCAGTTGCGCCAGGTAATCACGGCCGCTGCGGCGTACCCGCGGCAGGCAGATGTCCACCATCGAGCAACCCTTGCATCGGCTGCTCCGGCGTGGCGGGGGAATCTGTCCGGTCTTCAGCATGGCGTGAAGTTGTCGTGCTCCATCTTCTACCAGGCCGCGCAATCGGGTATCAAGCATGACAGCCTGGCGGCGGTGGTCGGCTTCATAGAACAGGAAACCTTCAGTGATCCGACCCCCCAACATCTCCTCCAAGCACATCGCCTGTGCGCACAGCTGCACTTCATATTCGATTTCGTCTCGGCGTTCGCCGTGCTTGAATTCGACGGGATACAGTCGCCACGTCCCTTCCCAACCAGGCAAAGTGACGCCATCGGTTGCCGCCTGCATCTCGACACAGTCTGCCTTGCCCGCCAAACCCAGACACGACGAATGCAAATAGAGTCCTCGCAAGGAGAGACTAGGCCCACGCTTTTCGCGTCCCTCCTGATGCACGCGCTCGTGGATCAGCGTGCCTTCGGCGGTAAACTGGTTGTCCGCCCATTGCTGATCCACGAGCAGCAGCGCAGCCCGGCGCGGGCAGTAGCAGTACTGCGAGAGATACGAGAGGGGGACGAGATCCTCTTCGTCCATATCCGCACACTATGCTTGACTGACCCAATCCAGTGCAGTCGGCGGGTTGTCCCACGTCACGCTTGCTTTTCCTCCGTCGAGCTGGGCAAAGCCGATCTGCACGCCCGCAGGCAATTGACTGAGGCGCACCGTCAGCTCATAGTGGCGGTAGCTACGGGTCAGGTCTACATCGGAGCGCCGCGAGACCTGCACCAGGTCGAAGAGCCGATGGGCTGGCGCGCAGCCGAGCCTGGCCTGCCGCACGCGCTGGGCCTCATCACTATCGGTGCCCACGTGCTTGAAGATGATCAGGGGTGGCACAGTGGACATTAGTCCCTTGCTAGACGACCGATCATGTTCGTACATGGACAGTAACGCTTCCCAAAGCAGATCCAGGTCGACCTCGGAGAAGCCGGTCTCGTCAGCCAGGTGCGCGCTGACGAAGCCGCGGCCTTCGTAGAGACCATAAGGGATTAATTGCTTGCGGCCCATGGTGCGGAGTTTATCCTCGGGTTGCTCGGCCTCCCATTGCGCGTGCTCGGCGGAACTGAAGTCGTCCTTGCCCCCAGCGACGGCCATGCGTGTGATGGAAACATCCAGCGGCAAGATCGCATCAACCGAGCGCAAGAAGGGCAACTGGACGGGGCCGCGCACTTGGCCGGCGTTGGCTCCCGTTGAGAGCACACCACCGAAGGTTCGCACGTCGAAGTAGTTCTCGCAGAGCCACTCGCGTGCATCCTGCACGCCAGCCTTGTCTTTGACCTTCGCCTTGGGATCGTGCTTGGTCTCTTCCCACGCCTTGGCGATGAACTTATTGATGTTGGTAGCCTGTTGGACGATGATGTTGTAGCCCGATATCCCACTGCGCGCAATCTGAACATAGTTACGAATGCGGCGCTTCACCGCCACGTCGGAGATCAATCCATGCATGTCCTGCGGATCAATGCGCGGCGCGTTACCTGCGTCGGGGTCGCCGTTGGGGTTGCCGTCAATGCATTCCACGAAGTACATGAACTCGTAACGATTGTTGAGCGCCATTTCAGTTGCCTCCCTCGTTGTTTTCAGGTGTGGTGTCGTCGGTCTTCTTGCCGCTGTACAAATCGGCTTTTTGTTGGTAGTAGCCCAGGGCGAACAGCGTTTGCCCTTCCATATCGAGGATGGCCGGGGGCTGATCACCGAGTCTTGTCATGATCTCGGCGATTTGCTGTTCATACCACACGGCCAAGCCTTTGCTCTCGATCTTCTGCAAATGGTATTGGGCGTTGCGCACCAGACGGCCCAGCACCAACGATGGGGTCGTGCTGGCCGCCGCATAGTACCGTTGCACGACACCGGCTCCTACGTTGCCCAGCGCGCTGGTTTGCAGTGCAGCTAACACCGCCATCAGCCGGCCGGCTTGATACGCGGCGGCAGGATGATCCCTGTTTAGCTTTGCGTTCATCGCAGTCTCCTCATTTGGCTTCTTCTCGGTTTTGCGAACGAGCCAGGCTTTGAGCACGGCACAGGCGACCCGATCCAGGTTGCCTGAGCTCTGGTCATTATCTTCGCGCAGTAGCCGCGAGCGGGCGTAGGATAGCGCACCCTGAGCCGCGGCATCGGGCAGCGACCCACCTTCCAGAATTGTACGCCACAACCTGGGCAAGAGGGGCGCCAGTTGTTTGTCGATGCGATCTATCGTATCCTGATACTTCTCACCTGGCCGATAACTGACCAGCCGGGTGAGCAGTCCGCGTAGCTTGGGCGATTCGGCGATCGCGTCACCGCGGGGTCTGATGATTGCCAGGTCGTCATACCAGGCGTTGATACTCTCTACCAGCCGGACGAAGTCGCCGCTGAACCAATCGCGTACCATCACACGGCCACCGGAACCGGAAACCTGCAATACGAAGTAGCAGTTGCCTGTCAGATCGGGGCGCTTGCCGGTGCGGATGGCGGTCAGCAGTTCGCGAGCCTTTATCAGGGCCTGGGCTGCTTCACTCTCTTCTCCAAAGCTCATAATGTCTGCGAATAGATCATCTTTCTCATCCTCGATCTTCTTGCTGTACCAATGTAGCGTCAGCATACCACCGAGAGGGGCAGGGGCCTTGCCAATCAGGTCGTTCAATGCCGTAGCGTATTCGACCGCGGCAGCTTCCGAGCAAGCTGCGTTGGTGGATTGACTCAACCCGTAGGAGGTGAAGGCTTCCTTGTCGAAGCTGATGAGCGACGATCCTGATGGTTGACCGTCCACGCGTGAGAGCTTCAGCTTCAGGTTGTGCGTCAAGGCCGGCTTGACTATCTCGCCACTCAATAGACACAGCATTTCCTCATCGGCTTTGTTGCTGTAGAGTTTGGCGCGATAACCCTCCCACCATCCGCGCCACGCCGTCATCTCGGCAACAAACCGCGGCCCAACGCGAAAACTGACCTTCTCCGTACCTTTCGCCTTCCGTGCCTTCAAGGCGTCGTTGATACGGGTGACAGTGGCCTCGTCCTCCAACGTTCGCGCACAAAGCGCGAGTTCTCGACAATATACGCTCGCCTCCTTCAGCAAAGAGACAAAGCAGGCGTGTTTTCTTGGCGTCTTATCGTCGGTGGCGTCCGCGGCAAAGCCGGTGACCACTGAGAGCGTATCAGCCAGAAATTGGCTGTGCTTGCCCTGAGTAGACGCCAATTCCGGCTGGCCCAGGTCGGGACAGGCAGGGAATGTGCGTTGGTCTTCTGTCACGTCTACATAGCTGCCATCTTCGTTGAGCACGATGATCCACTTGACTGTCTTTGCATTGTAGCCGGGCCTGGCAGGAAGCCCATGAGTCTGCACATAGCGCCTCAATTCTTGCAGCAAAGCGATCACCTCCTTCCCATTGGCTTGCGCACCAGATCGCTCTCCCAGGCCGGCACGACGAGAATGCCCTTTTCCAGCCTGGCCTGGAAAAGGCTGATAAAGGGCCGTGCCTCGTCGCAGATGACTTGATCGAGATCAAATACATCGTACAGCATCCAGCCGATGTCAACGCTTTCGGCAACAGGCTGGTCTTCGCCAGCGACCGGTTCGAAGTAGGCCACAAACTCGCGACAACCGAGGTAGGGCTGGTAGAAGCATTTGCCCCCGGTAATCCGCCGCGCCGCCTGTTCCTCTAGCGCACGCAGTCGATCTGTTGCGGCCTGCCGCGGATGAATGTGTGCATAGATGCGGTAACGGACGTCCCGTAAGGCCATGGTCTGACGCTGTGTCCGGCCCATCATGTCACTACCGGTGATCTCTTGTGTCGCGTCACAAAGAATCAGCGGTCCGTCGCCACCGGCCATTGCCTTTTTGACCGCGTTGGTGCTGATCTTCTCCTTTACCTCATTGCGGCGTAGCGCAATGAACTTAATCGGGTTCAGTACCTCGATCCGATCAACGCGCCAGCCGAACTCTTCCGGTTTGGCATAGATGGCGTCCAGTACCCCGCGCGCCGCCGAGGGCGTCATCACCGGGTAACTGAAACGCTCCACCTTGGTTTCGGGGCGGGTGAAGCAAGCAAAGTCACCCCACACTTCTACTGTGATTGTCTGCATAGTCAGTCCACCTCCGCACTTTCACACCAAGTAGTGCGAGTCACTGGGGGCCTCATCCAACTTGAGTCCTATGTACACATCGTACGCACTCTCTTGTAGCAGGATGTACCAGCCCGACGATTCACCGTTGTGTGTCTTCACCTCCTCGCAAATATCCAAAAGCGACCGCGCGCCATAGCCTCGCACACCCACGGCGAGAGCGCGCGCCTCGCGCAGCCACTTGGCTGAAATACCCTTGATCCGTACCTGGTCGGCCAGTCTCTCGAAGATGTCCTCCTGTGATGCATAAGGAACGAGCACGTTAGCGCCTGCGCCGTCAATCCAGCGATACTTTTCGGCCGTTGCCACGAAATCCAAAGCTGTAATCGCTTCGTCCAGCCCCTTTGCGATCCTCCGCTCCGGCTTATCCACCTCGTAGTAGGTCCTGAAATACTCCTGCACGACGTTTGGGTCCAGCAGGTCTAGTGCAGGTCGGCCCTTGAGCATCCCCAGGAGTGTCACGGCGGCGTGCTCGTAGTCGTTCGACGGGTAGAGGATCGGCTCATCCGGCGGGCGGAAGACGTGGACTATGCCCGCGGCCAGCTTGCCCTCGCGATTGCAGCGACCAGCAGCCTGCGCAATGGCGTCTAGTGGAGCCAACGCACGCCAGACTACCGGAAAGTCAATGTCCACGCCGGCCTCCACACACTGAGTCGAGATCAGGCGACAGGGCAAGCCTTCTCGCAACCTGGTCTTGACCTCGGCCAGCACTTGCAACCGATGCGCCGGGCACATGTTGGTCGAGAGGTGATAAGTTCCTTCGGGTGCGCGTTTCTGTACTCGGCAGAAAAGATCGGCCGCGTGCCGCCGCAAGTTGACGATGACCAGCGCCTGTCTTTGCGCAGCGATGATGTCCGCCAATGTATCCCAATCTGTTGTTTTCTCCGGCCATTCCACGCGCACGCGGCGCGCGCGATCAAACAGTCGAAGCTCGTCGCCGACGACCTCCTTCGGTCGCCAGCCTGCCACGCTGCGACGCTTCTTCTCCTCTGCCCGCCCATAGGCCGCTTCTAGCGCCGGCTGGGTGGCCGTGGAAAATAGCACCGAGGCGCTATAGTCCGATTGCAGGTGTGACAGTGTGGCCAGTGTCGGCACCATCAGGCTCACCGGCATGGTCTGTGCCTCGTCAAACATGATCACGGCGCGCGCTAGACGGTGGAGTTTGCGGCAGTCGGTGGGGCGGCTGGCAAAGAGTGATTCGAAGAAACGCACGGTCGTGGTCATGATGATCGGCGCGTCCCAGTTCTGCGCGGCCAGACGCGTGGTGTCTTCATCTTTGCCCGGCTCGCCGGCCAGGCTGTGATCCTCCAAGACGTAGCCTGGCGGCATATCGGCAAAAACATGCTCATACACTTGCGCCGACTGGTCAATGATGCTGAGATAAGGTAACACTACTACGATTCGTCGCAGTCCGTGAACCAGGGCGTGCTTGAGTGCGAAGCCCATCATCGCCAGCGTTTTGCCCGAACCGGTGGGCGCGGTCAAGGTGAACAGGCCAGGTGACAGCGATGCGGCTTCCAGACATGCCTGCATCAGATCGTCGCGCAATGCCAGCATCTCGACTGCCACCCCCCACCGAATGGCCTGATCTCGCACCCCGCACAGGTATGCATTCAGGAGTTGCAGGCCGAGCTCAGGTTCCAGCGCGGGACCGCTGTCACGCACGCGGTAGCCATCCGGTCCCTCATTGAAGTGAGCTTCTGTCGCCAAGTAGTCAGCGTCCACCAGCGCCGAAAAAAGCATCCGAGCATCGAGCATTGCCGCCTCGTAGAGCCTGGCCTGGCCCTGACTCGCCATGCGTGACTCGCTGACGGGTGGCCAAACACCGCCATCTCCTTCGTAGCAGGTGATTAACCCTGCCACGTCTGTCGAGGCATACAGTCGGCCATCTTTCGCAGGCTTGTCCATCCTCAAACTGGCTTTGAGAACGTTGGGATTCGCACTTTGCAGTCCGCCGTGGTGACCTTGGATTGCCAACGCGGCCGCGATGCCATGGCTACCATAATGCCTGAGAACAGCACGGGCGCCAGGCGTCGAGTGGTCCACCTTCTCTTTCGAACCGTTCAACCGATTCTGAAACATCTTTCCATACTTGCCCAGATCGTGCAGCAGGCCGGCCGTCCGGCCTTCCCACGCGCTATCCCACGCGGCGGTGAAGGCTTCGGCGAGCTCAGCGACACGCTGCACGTGCTCTATGACGGTTTCTTCCTTCCCCATGTTGTTCTTGGAATGGGCTTTGTACCGCGCAGCTTCCATGGAATTCATTCCCCATCCTCCTTGACTAGAGCCGCTTTCCGATGTTCCTCCCTCACCCGCTCCGCCAACCACCTCGGCTCCACCACCCGCACGCGCGGCCCGTAGTACAACAACCAGCTCACCATCTCCGGCGTCACCCCCACGTGAAACGTCACCCGCACGCAGCCGTCGGGCAGCGTCTCGCTCTGCTGGCTGTGGTGCCACTGCTCCTCGGCCACCCACCGGCCGGCTTCCGGCTCGAAGAGGAGCACCACCGTCTCCGCCGCGGTCGCCGCGCCGCGCATCAGGCCCCAGGCGTCGCCCAGGTAGGCGTTTACATCGAAATCGGCCGCTATGCTATATAAGGTATCGAGAAGCTCCACTTCTTTCACCCGATCCACCTTAAATTGCAGCACTTCCTCGCGCCGGTGATCGAAGGCGATCAGATGCCAGGACCGGCCGTACGGCATGATGTGGTACGGCTCGACGGTGCGCTCGCTGGTTTCACCGTCGCGTGACCCGGTGGCATAGAGGATCTTGACCTGCCGCCGCTCGATCAACGCCCGGTGGAGCACGCTCAGCATATCCTGCCGATGCGCCTTGACCGCCCGTCGCGGCAGTTTCTCGGTGGCTTCGTGCACCAGCGGCCGGAATTCGTCGGGGAAGATCGATTCCAACCGGGCAACGGCCGCGGCCAGCTCGGCCGAGTTCATGCCGGGGATCGCCTGCGCGGCCCTGGCTGCGGTGAGCAGAGCCAGGGCTTCGGAGAAAGAATACGTGGCCGTGGGCAGATGCGGCAGTCGCTCGAAGTAGTAGCCGTCGCCGTCGGTGATCAAGGGCAACCCCAGCCGTCGGCGGATCAGCTCCAGATTATGTCATGGGATGTGCCTCGCTTGCTATGCCATCTCGATTAAAGTAAAGCACACTTCGGGGAAACGTCCGGTTCCCGCGATGAATGAGTTTGGAGTGAGACTCTATTCTGATGAATGCGTGTAAGCTTCCTCCTGTGGATGCTGTTTTGTCGTCGGCTGATGATCCTGGGGCGCCCCGTGGCTTTTTGTCCATGATAGCATAAACGCGGCGGACGCGCGCAGCGAGTTCGGCGACGTGCAGGAATTCCAACGACAAAATCGACCAGGCTACTGCCCGCCCGGGTTTCCGCCGCAGCCGCCTGCGATGGTACAATGACCGTCCAAAAGCACGAAGAACACACGATCGCAAAGGAGCTTTCTGATATGCTCGATTTCTTCTCGACCAGCCTGAAGGAGCTCGATCCCGCCGTATCTGACCTGATCGGCTTCGAGGCAGAACGCCAGGCACGCAAACTGATCATGATTCCATCCGAAAGCCAGGCGCCCGAGGCCGTGCGTGAGGCGCTGGGATCGGTGTTCCAGAACATTTACGCGGAAGGCTATCCCAACCCCGACACCCACGGCCTGACCGAAAGCGAGGTCCTCGACTACGAGGAGCAACTGGCCCGCTACCGGCGTTTCTCCGACGAGCGGTATTACAAAGGCGTCGAGTACGCCGACATCCTGGAGGCGCTGGCCCGGCGCCGCGCGGCCGAGGCGTTCGCGGCCAACGGCGTGACGCCCGACGACATCTGGGCCAACGTCCAGCCGCTCTCCGGTTCGCCGGCCAACAGCGCGATCTACGCCGCGCTGGTGCCGCTGGGCGCCACGGTCATGGGCATGGACCTGCTGCACGGCGGGCACCTCACCCACGGCAGCCCGGCCAACCGTTCGGGTAAGCTCTACAACATCGTGTCCTACGGCATCGACCCCGAGACCGAACGGCTGAACTACGACGCCATCGAGGCGCTGGCCCGCGAGCACAAGCCCAAGATGATCATCGCCGGATACACCTCCTACCCGTGGATGCCCGACTGGCCGCGCCTCCGACAGATCGCGGACGCGGTGGGCGCGTATCTGCTGGCCGATATCTCGCACATCGCGGGCATGACGGCCGCGGGCGTGGTGCCCAGCCCGATCGGCTATGCCCACGTCATCAGCTTCACCACCCACAAGACGCTCTACGGGCCGCGCGGGGCGTGCATCCTGACGACGGACAAGGCGCTGGCACGCAAGGTGGACAGCGCGGTCTTCCCCGGCGAGCAGGGCGGGCCGCACGTCAACGCGATGGCCGGCATGGCCGTGGCCTTCAAGTTGGCCCGGACGCCGGAGTTCAAGAAGTTGCAACAGCAGGTCGTGGACAACGCGGTGCACCTGGCAGCCGAGCTCCAGCGCCACGGCCTGCGCATCCCCTACGGCGGCACCGACACCCACCTCCTGCTGGTGGACTGCAAGAGCGTGCGCTCGGCGTCGGGCCTGTCCCCCGACAAGAAGAAGGGCACGCCGCTGATGGGTGACGTTGCCGCACGCATCCTGGATATCGCGGGCATCGTGTGCAACCGCAACACCATCCCCGGCGACAAGAACGCCCGCGTCCCCAGCGGCATCCGGCTGGGCACGCCGTGGCTCACCCAGCGCGGCTTCCAGGCGCCGCAGATCGAGCGGCTGGCCGAGATCATCGCCGGGGTGTTGAAGGCGAGCAAACCCCATGCGTACATGGGCCGGCACGGGCCGGTCTATTCCGCCCGCATCGACTTCGACGTCCTGGAAGAAGCCAAGCGTGACGTCATCGACCTGGTCTGCTCCGTCGATCTGGCGCACTATGTGCCCAGCGGCTACCCTCACAACTACTTCATGTACAAGGACACTAAGGATCCGGGCGGTGAGTGGGACATCATCGAGATCGAAGGGACGCACGTGCGAGGCTTCCTCAACGTCGCGCTGACCAATGATGCCTACGCGCTGGAGCCGGGCGAAAGCCAGCCGACCTGGGTGTTGGAGCCAGACGGTCAACTGATGAGCCCCGCGGCGCTCAAGCGGATGGGTGCGGACCCGCACCTGTTCCAGCTCCTGGTCCCGAAGCCGCAGGAGGCCCGCGTGGCGCACTGGCTGCGCGCGCTGTCCGACGGGTTCGTGAAGATGGACCCCGACGACGAGTTCGTCAAGGCGCCCGGTCCGGTGGTGGTGCGCCGCCTGCCGCACGAATTGGCCGATGCATGGCCCGAACGGCCGCCGTCACCGGAGGCGTTCGAGGCGGAGAAGATCGGCTGGGCGCTCGACAAGGCGTACTGGATCGGTCACTGCACGCATTGCGACGCGCCGGCAGGGCTGGAACCGCTGCCGGCGTTCACATGGTCAGAACCGGCCGGCGCGAAGCCCAAGCGCACGCATCTGTACGAGGCCCATCGCCAGGCCGGGGCAAAGATCGTGCCGTTCGCCGGTTACGAGATGCCGGTGCAATACACGTCGGTGATGGAGGAACACCTGGCGGTGCGACAGAACGCGGGCCTGTTCGACGTGAGCCACATGGGCCTGTTCGAGTTCACCGGCGAGGATGTGCACCTGTTCCTGAACACCATCGCGGCCAACGATGTGGCCTTGATCGGCGTGGGCGACTCGCAGTACAGCTTTCTGCTGGCGCCCGATGGCAGCGTGGTGGACGACATCTGGATCTACCGGCTGGAGCGCGAGCGGTTCTGGATGGTGGTGAACGCGGCCAACAACGATAAGGACTGGGCGTGGCTCACAGCGGTGCAGGACGGCCGCGTGATGATCGACGCGCAGCGGCCCTGGGCGCGCGCCCTGGGCGCCAAGGCCGTCCAGATGCGCGATCTGCGCGATCCGGCGCTGAGCAACGAGACAGGAAACAACACCGTATGTACACGCGGCCAACTGGCGCTCCAGGGGCCGAAATCGCGCGATATCCTGCTCGCCATGGTGACCAACGACGAGCCGACGCGCCAGGCCATCCTGGAGATTCAGCGCACGGCGATCATCCACGCCACGGTGGCGGGCTACGACGTGTGGCTGGCGCGCACCGGCTACACCGGCGAGCCGATGGCCTTCGAGATTTTCGTCCGGCCTGCGGATATGCTGGGTTTCTGGCGGGCGGTGCTGGAGGCGGGCAAGTCGTTCGGCCTGCGCCCCTGCGGATTGGGCGCACGCGACAGCCTGCGCATCGAGGCCGGCCTGCCGCTCTACGGTCACGAGCTGGCCGGACCGCTCAACCTGAACCCGGCCGATGCCGGCTTCGCGCCTTACGTCAAGCTCTACAAACCGTTCTTCATCGGAAAGAGCAGCTACATGGCCCACGAGGCGACCCGGCAGGCCCGGCTCGTCCGCTTCCAACTCGACGAAGAGCACGCGCCGCTGCTGAACCAGGGCGACGTGATCGTCAACCGCAAGGGCCGCGTGGTCGGACGGGTGACGAGCTGTTCCATCAATACCGAAGGGCGGCTGATGGGCCTGGGCTTTGTGCAGGAACCCAACCACGAGCGTGATACGCGGCTGGGAGTCTACCGGGCGGGGAAGAAGACCTGGGAGACCGAGCCGCTCGACAGCCTGAAGTTCGGCGATCAGATTCAACTGCCGGAAGACATCACGGTGATCGCACGGTTCTTGAACAAACAGCAGTAACAATCAGGGGCACGAATAGGCGCGGCATGTGTAAGATTCGGGCTTATTCGTGCTCTCTTTAATATTATGGAAGGTTTTGGTCTATCATTTCCCCAGCCATCATCTGGCACCGAGGGCAGGCCGACTACAGAAGAACGTCTTCGGATCTATCTTGATAGGCTGTTTCACGTCGTTGCCAACTTCGAGGAGCATGCCTCCAGATCGGTGCCGACACTCGTCCCTGCCGTGATGGTCCAGCACCGCACGGAGCTTTACCGCGCGCTGGACGCGATTGGCGGCTGGATCAATGATTACCTGGCCACCAACCCATCTCTGGCCGACAGGGAGGCAGTCCGCACACGGATTGCAGCACTCATCCGGGCCTGGTCGGCCACCAGCCCGGTTTTCAACCGCCTGATCAATTCAGCGGGCGGCATTCCGCGCGATCACGAGCTCTCGGAACTCGTGCTCGACAATCGACAGGCGGGCGCCGATTTCCCGTCGATGTTCTTCAACGACTACTATCTGCACTCGATCGCCGCTCAGGCTACGAGGAACCGGTTTGCCATGCTGACAGAGCGCCTGCTCCAGGCCGTGCTCGGCCGAGTCCGAACGGATACGAACCAGGTACAACTGCTCAACCTGAAGAGCCAGGCGGGACGCGAGTTGATACGGCTGGCGGATCAACCGGCGTTTTCCTTGGTCCAGATCACTTGCCTGGACGACAGCGCGACGGCGCTCCGCGCGCTTCGCGCGGAGCTCGACAACCTGTTGCCAGGGCAAGCCCACTACCTGCGCGTCGACCCGCGGCAGTTTGCCCGAGGCCCGTTGCGACCATCCCGGCCGTATGACATCATCTATGCGGCCTCTTTCTTCACCTATCTGACCAAATCTGAGGCGATCGCCCTTGTTCGCGATTGCTACGGCCTGCTGGCGCCTGGAGGCATCCTCATCCTGGCCGGCCCTACAAATGGCATACCGGCCAACGAACGGATTCTGGGCACGTGGCTGCTGGGCTTGCAGCTTTATTACCGGGACGAGGCCGATTGGCGCGACATCTTCGCGCAGACGCCGTTCGGGGTTAAGACGTTGCAGTTCGAGCGCGAGCCGTTGGGCGGCGATATGTTGGTCAGCGCAAGGCGACCTTGACTCACCGCCACGCAAGGAGCTGGCTCATCTGATGGGCAAACTCGGCCAGGGCTTCTCTCGATGGCCGCGGAGGCACATCCTCATCGCGATAACTCGCCAACGCCCACGTCACCGTCGCTGTGAGGCTTCGGGGCAGCCATGTGAGCGCCAGGCGGCCGCCTTCCTCCTTGGAAAGGATAGCGCCCGTCCGCAGGTACGCGTACGTCCGGCAGGCGTTCAACACGACGTATACCGGGTCGGCCAGGTCCGAGCGCAGCCCATACACATCGCTCAACACGTCCTGTCGCAACGATGCGATGACGTCCTCCCTGGGCGGCTCCGGGAAAACAGCGGCGATCGCCGCGCCCCACAGGCAGATGCCCCGGCCACGCGTTACGGCGATGTGCGCCGCAAGGTCAGGATCGGTGCGTGTGGCATCGACCTTCGGCGCCGGCAGATCCTCGCGCAGTTCTTCGATCAGCCTGCGCCGCCAGGTCTCACTGTAATGAAGATCGTACGGCGTGGGATAACGCCAGGGGTGCAGATCGTCCCAGGTCAGCGTGCTGATCTCGATGGGATATGGGTCGCCAGAAACTTCCAGGAGCAACGTCATGACCGTGTGCCGCGCGCCCGTGCCTATCCGGGTGCGCGTGACCGCGAGCAGATCGACATCGCTGCGTCGCGGGTTGAAGCACCCCATGGCGGCCGAGCCGTGGAGATAGACGCCGATCAGCTCCGCGTCGAGACTGGCGCGCAGGCCAGCCAGCAGCCGCTCGATCTGCACCTGAAGATCGGGATGTTGTAGCTTCTCCGGCTCGCCTCCCACGAACACCAGCGGCACGCCCCGCGTCGTCCGCTTCCCGCGCAGCCAGACGCCCAGGTCGCGGCCCTGGGACGACAGGCGGGCCAGGTCGATCACCACCGCATCGGGCGGCGCGTCCCGCAGCGCCTGCATGGTCGCGAGGTCCTGGCGGGTCATGGCGGTGACTTCATGCCCCAGCTCGCGAAGCCGCCCCGCGCGTTCCTCGGCCTCGGCAGCATTCCAGTGCACAAGGATAATCCGGCTCACGGTAAAACCCTCCACAGATCCGTCAACGCCGCGCGATGTCCCTTTTTCGTCGGCGGCCACTCGTTGCCGTTCACGGTCGAGACAAGATCGAGTGTACAAGAATTGGCCCGACGCTGCAAGGAGAACGGCGCAATCGGGTGGGGTTCAAGGTTTTGCAACGCTGCGGGCACATCATGCATGTGGTGAGCACGCCCCTGGTCATTCTGAGCGAGTGTTCCCCCCGTCTCCCAGGACGGCGAATGTCCAGCGAAGCATCCGTTTCTCGCCGTTGGCACGTGACGGATGCTTCACTGGCGACTCGCCGCAACGCACCTTGGGTCGTCAACCCGTTCACGTTCTGCGTGACACTACAAGGCGATTTGTGCAAAACTCTGCGCCGCACCCGGCGCAATCCGATCGGCACGCCGCGTGAGTGGGGACCCGCTCTCTGGCATTTTTCGGCCAGAAATGGTAGATTACGGCCCGGAGCATGAGCCTATGATACAACAACCTATCGCATCCGTTCGACCCTCGGAGGCCCAACTCGACGCGATCATCGGCCGTGCCCTGGCCGAAGACCTGGGCGACGGCGATGTGACCACCCTCAACACGATCCCGGCCGATGTGCGCCTGACCGGTGAGTTTCTCGTCAAAGAGGCGGGTGTGATCGCCGGCCTGGAAGCCGTGCGCCGCGTGTTTGCCTGCCTCGACCCCGCGGTTGAATACCGGACGCTGTTCGCCGACGGTGATGCGGCCAAACCGGGCGATATCATCGCCGCGGTGGCCGGGCCGGGCCGGGCGATCCTTTCGGGCGAACGGGTGGCGCTGAACTTCCTGCAGCGCATGTCGGGCATTGCCACCGCGACACGGCGCTACGTCGACGCGGTGGCCGGCAGCCGCGCGGTGATCCTGGACACCCGCAAGACTGTCCCCGGCTTGCGGCTGCTCGACAAGTGGGCGGTGCGGCTGGGCGGCGGGCAGAACCACCGGACCGGACTGTTCGACATGGCGTTGATCAAGGATAACCACATCGCAGCGGTCGGCTCCATCACCGAGGCCGTGCGGCGGGTGCGCGAAGGCGATCCGCTGCATCGTCCCATCGAGGTCGAGGTGACCGATCTGGCACAGTTACGCGAGGCACTGGCCTTGCCGGTCGATCGCATCCTGTTGGACAACATGAGCCTCGACCGGATGCGCGCCGCGGTCGAGATCACGGCGGGCAAGATCCCGCTGGAGGCGTCGGGCAATGTCAACCTGGGCACCGTGGCCGCGGTGGCAGCCAGCGGCGTCGACTACATTTCCATCGGCGCGCTGACGCATTCGGTCAAGGCGCTGGACATCAGCCTGGACTTACGCACAAGTGGCAGCGGTTGGTCATCTTGAAAGGACTGCACTCACCACAAAGACACAAGGACACAAAGGCCTACAAAAGTCATTTAGCATTCTTGGTGGCACTTTGAGCCTTTGCGTCTTGGTGGTGACTATCATGCAATGAACCCGGAGGCATATTCCGCATGAGTACACTGGAAGCCCGCGACCGAACGAAAATGTCGGTCGATGATATGTATCAGGAGCTGAAGGCCCGGCTGAGCGACATTTCGCCGGACTTCGAGCTGCGCATCAAGGCCGAGCTTGCGTACGAGATCAACCAGCTCAAGGTGCAACGCAACGCGGTGATCCTGGGCCACAACTACATGGAGCCGGCGCTCTTCCACTCCGTCCCCGACTTCGTGGGCGATTCGCTCGATCTCAGCCGCAAGGCCGCGCTCACCGACAAAGACGTGATCGTCTTCTGCGGCGTAAGGTTCATGGCCGAGACAGCCAAGATCCTGAACCCAACGCGCACGGTGCTGATCCCATCGCTCAAGGCGGGCTGCTCGCTGGCAGCGAGCATCACCGCGGCGGATGTGCGGGCGCTGCGGGCGCGCTTTCCCGGCGTGCCTGTGGTGACGTATGTCAACACCTACGCCGATGTCAAGGCCGAGAGCGACATCTGTTGTACATCGAGCAACGCGGCGGCCGTGGTCGAATCGCTGAACACCGACACGGTCATCTTCTTGCCCGACGAATACCTGGCAAGCAACGTGGCCCGGCAGACCGGCAAGCACATCATCTTCCCCACCCGGCTGCCGTCCGGTAAGATCGCCGCGGACGCCTCGGTGGATTACCAGATGATCGGCTGGCACGGCCGTTGCGAAGTGCACGAGAAGTTCACGGTTGCCGATATCCAGCAGGTGCGGGCACAATACCCGGACGTAGTGATCCTGGCGCACCCGGAGTGCCGGCCGGACGTGGTGGCCGCGTCCGATTTTTCCGGCAGCACCAATGCCATGATCCGCTACGTGGAACAGACCAAGGCGCCGCGTTACCTGCTGCTCACCGAGTGCTCGATGGGCGATAATGTCGCGGCCGCGAATCCCGATAAGGAGATGCTGCGCCTGTGCAGCGTGCGCTGCCCGCACATGAACCAAATCACCCTCGAAATGACACGCGATGCGCTGAAATTCAACCAGTTCGCGATCGAGGTGCCGGAGGAAATTCGCGTGCGTGCATATCAAGCGGTGGAGCGGATGTTGAAGGTGGGATAAACTGGGAAACTGGGGGCCGATCTACCAGTCTACCAATCTACCAGCCTACCAGTTTACCAGCATATCAACAGCGGGAGAGACAACTTTGACCGAATACATCGAAACCGAAGTCCTGATCATCGGCAGCGGCATCGCAGGCGCGACGGCTGCCCTGGAGTTAGCGGATCGCGGCATTCACGTTGTTGTGGCTACCAGGGCCACCGATCCGCAAGAGACGAACACCCTGTATGCCCAGGGCGGCATCATCTACCGCGGGGTGAACGACACGCCCGAGGCATTGGCCGAAGACATTACGCGGGCCGGCGACGGCCACTGCAGCCCGAAGGCAGTCGACATCCTCTCCCAGGAAGGCCCTGGACGGGTTGAGGAAATCCTGTTCAAACGGGCCAACGTTCAGTTTGACCGGACAGAAGACGGGCAGCTTTCGCTCGTGCGCGAGGGCGGGCATTCATTGCACCGTATCCTGCACGTGGCCGATCACACGGGCCAGGCGATCGAGGTCGCGCTGATGGAAGTGCTGCGCGGCCATCCGAACGTGACACTCCTGACGGGCCACACGGCGGTCGACCTGCTGACCCCCGCCCACCACGCGCAGGATCGACACGTCGTCTACGCGCCGCTCTCCTGCGTGGGCGCGTACCTCTTCGAGCAATCAACGGGCATCGTCAGGCGGTGCATGGCGCGCAAGACCATCCTGGCCACCGGCGGGTTGGGGCAGATTTTCCTGCGCACCAGCAATCCCGCCGGCGCGCGCGGGGATGGCTTTGCGATGGCTTCGCACGCCGGCGCGCGGCTGATCAACCTGGAGTTCGTGCAGTTTCATCCGACGACCTTCCACATGGATGGCGCGCCGAACTCATTGATCAGCGAGGCCGTGCGGGGTGACGGCGCGCGGCTGGTGCTGGCGAACGGTGAGCCGTTCATGCAACGCTACGCGCCGGACTGGAAGGATCTTGCCCCACGCGATGTGGTCGCACGCAGCATCCATCGCGAGATGTTATCGCGCGGCTTGAGCCACGTTTACCTCGACCTGCGTTCGTATATTCCCAGGGATGACATCATCAGCCATTTTCCCACCATCTACGAGAGTTGCTTGAAATACGGCGTCGATATCACGCAGGACCTCGTGCCGGTGGTGCCGGCCGCGCACTACACATGCGGCGGGGTTTGGGTGGATGAGTGCGGCAGGACAACGCTGGAGGATCTCTACGCTGTCGGCGAGGTATCCTGCACGGGGCTGCATGGCGCCAACCGGTTAGCCAGCACGTCGTTGCTGGAGGGCCTGGTCTGGGCCCACCGGGCCGCCGAGGATGTGTTGCGCACCCTGCCGCCACGGCTTCGACTCGCACCGGATCAGATTCCGCCATGGCACGCCGAAGGCAGTGCCGGGCTTGAAAATCCCGATCCGGTGCTGATCCAGCAAGACATGAGCGCCATCAAACACATTATGTGGAACTACGTGGGATTGATCCGAACTACCAGCCGGCTCAGCCGGGCGCTGAGCGAGCTGCACCACCTGGAGACCGAGATCCTGCACTTCTACCGGCGCAGCCGGCTGACCGATGAGCTGATCGGGCTGCGTCATGCCGTCCGCACGGCTATCCTGGTCGCCGAGGCGGCGTGGGAGAACAAACGGAGCATGGGCGCGCACTATCGGGAGTAAAGGATCAGCGAATGGCGAATCGGCGAATCAGCCTTTTGAGACATTCTGCCCCGCTAATTCGCCGATCACCTGCAATACCTGATCGAAGCTCGCGCAGTAGTACTGACACAACGCCCGCGTCCCGCTCTCCAGGATGTTGCCGCCAGCCATCCCTGCTGTCGGGAAGCCGGCCAACCGGATCGAGCAGACGCCTGCGCCCGAATCCTCAATACCCAGCACCGCATTCCGCTGCTCGAACGGGATGCCCAACCCCACCCGCGCAGCCTCGGCATAGAGCCAGGGATGCGGTTTGGGCGACAGCTCGCCCAGTGTGCCGATTTCGCCCCGGCGCAACGGGAAGCCGGCCGTGATGATCGCGTCGTAGAATTCGCGTGGGTCACCCAACGCCATGGCCCGGAACGCGGCCACAATCTCGGGCCAGGCTTTCTCGTACAGGCCAGACGTGACCAGGGCGATCTGAATCCCCTGTCCTTTCAGCTCCAGAAGAAAGTCACGCAGCCCTGGCGCAGGGATGAACGCGTCGGCACGGCCGTGGCCGTCGAGAATCGCCTGCATCTCGCGACGCGTGTGCTTGAAGTAAAAGCCGCGCGCCTCTTCTACGGTCCTGTCGGGGCAATACTTGCGGATGCAGTGTTCGAGATGTTCGGAGACGCTGTGGCCGGAAACGAACGGCAGGTCGGCCGGCTCCAGCTCGAACCGGGGATTTCCCAACAGGCTGGCCGTGGTGCGCTCGATGATCCAGATCCAGAAGCCCTCGCTGCGCACGCTGGTGCCGTCCAGGTCCATCAGCACAGCCCGGACAGGCCGCTCCAGGGCGACCGGGTGCACGGGATAATAGGCCGGATAACCCAGCGCCGAACGGACGTAGGCCAGCGTGTGATCGGCAAACGCGATGAGCTCGACCTTGCGGTCGCCGGTCGCGGTGATGGAGGCAACGCCGTCCTGTCGCGCGTGAATTCGCCCGTCGGAGCACGCATCCAGCGGGATGAGGCCGGCGTCGGCGGCGATTGCGCCGAGGCCGGGGATGAATGTTGGAAGGCTCGTCATTTTGGGTAAATGTCGCCGTGCCGGCAGCCCCTCATTGCATCTCCCTCACCTTCGGGAAGCGAATCGCTACAAACAGCCCATACACCAGCGACGCGGCCGCGCCGATGCCCACGGTCAACGACGCACCGATGCCATCGGCCGTGACCCCGGCTTGCAGGCCGCCCACGCGCATGGCCCCCTGGAATGTCAGCGAATAAAAGCTCATCACCCGACCGCGCACTTCGTCAGGCGTGACGAACTGGAGCAGCGTGTTCGCCAACGAGTTCTGCCACACAAAAGCGACGCCGACGAAAAAGAGGATCGACAACGATGCCAGGAACGACCGGGACACTGCAAAGACAACCAACATGAGCGGGAAACTCAGGTTGCCGATGGTCAGCATACGCCCACGACGGGCGTTATCGGGCAATGAGGCCACCAACAGCGCGCCGACCATTGCGCCAATACCCACCATCGTCAGCAACATGCCCAGCGGCAATGCCTCCGGCGATTCACAGCGCAGCAGCGAATGCGCGCCGCTGCAGAGGAACCCAACGACCGGCCGGGCGCTGTCCGCGAGCACCGGATCAGCGAACACCGGCATCAACGTGCTGTACGGCATGGAAAGAAATGCGCTCACCGCCACCAGGCTGATCAGCACCAGGATCGACTGCTGGCGGAAGACGAAGCGGATCCCTTCGCTCATGTGCCTGGCGAGGCTGGTATTGCCCCGGCCGTGTGCCGGCCGCGGGAGGTCACGCATCAACACCAGGCTGATGATCACCGCGATAAAGGTGAGCGCGTTGATCAAAAACGCCATCGCTTCGCCGGTGGTCGCCACGGCCAGCCCGGCCAGCGCCGGGCCCAGCGCCCGAGCCAGGTTGAAAATCGTCGAGTTGAGCGCGATGGCGTTGGTCAGATCCTCCTTGCCTTCCACCATCTCCACGGTGAATGCCTGGCGGACGGGCAGATCCACCGCGTTCACCGCGCCGAGCAAGAATGCCATCGCGTACACGTGCCAGATCTGAACGGCGCCCGTCCAGGTCAGCGCGGCGAGAAGCAGTGCCTGCACCAGGCTGGCTGTCTGCGTGATGAGCAACACCGTGCGCTTGGGTGCTCGATCTGCAACGGAACCGCCCCACAACGCCAGCGGCAGCAGCGGGATCAGGCCGATGAAACTGATGATCCCCAGCGCGGCCGCGGAATCGGTTAGCCGGTATATCAGCACCTGTTGGGCCATCGTCTGCATCCAGGTGCCGATGAGCGACACACCCTGGCCGAAAAACCAAAGCCGGAAGTTGCGGTGTCGCAGCGCGCGAAACGTCGGCGGCAGATGCAGTCCGCGGTGCACCGGCCCAACGATGGGAGACGCGGCCCTCATGAGTTGTACGCCATATCCAGGATTTGTATTGTGTGATAGATCGGCAACGGCCGACCGGCGACGTGCAGGTGCGCCCGGATTTGCACCAGGCAGCCGATGTTGCCCGCGGCCACCGCGTCCGCACCTGTACGCAAGATGTTCGCCGCTTTGCGCCTGCCCAGCCGCTCGGCGATCTCCGGCTGCTCGATGTTGTATGTGCCCGCGGAGCCGCAGCACAGCTCGCCCTCGGGGATTTCCAGCAGGGTCAGGTTCGGGATGCTGCGCAGCAACGTGCGCGGCGGTTCGGTCACGCCCTGCGCGTGGGCCAGATGACAGGCATCATGATACGCCACCTTGAGCGGCTGCGACAGCGGCGGCGGCGCCGCGAACCCCAGCGCGACGAGGAACACGCTGACGTCCTGCACGCGCCGGGCGAAGTCCGTGGCCTCGGCTGCTTCAGGCTGACCGGTGAACAGCAGCTCGTATTCGTGTACCCCTGACCCACAGCCGGCCGCGTTGGTGAGGACCGCATCGACATCTCGCGGGAAGGCCGCCAGGTTGCGACGGGCGAACGCCTGCGCCCGCCCGGTCGCGCCGATGTGCATGTCCAGCGCGCCGCAGCATTCCTGGCCGGCAGGGATGACCACCTCCACGCCGTTGCGCGCCAGCACACGCAGCGTCGCCCGGTTGATCTCCGGGTCGAGCGCCTGCTGGACGCAACCGGCCAGCAGAGCCACGCGTGCCCGGCATGTCCCTTGCGCCGGATAGGTCGCGGGCAAGGGCCGCGACGCAGGCAATGTGTCGGGCAAGAGGCCGAGCATGGGCCGCAGTGTGTCCGGCATCAGCCCTTGCAACGGCCGCGCGGCCCGACCCAGCACCGCGGCGACGCGGAAGCGTCCGGGATGGGGCAATGTCTGCTGGATCAGCGCCCGCCGCACATTCGCCATCAGCGGCCGTGAGCGCTTGCCTTCGGCATAGGCCCGATAGCTGCTGACCAGCTCGCCGTACTTCACGCCCGATGGACAGGCGGTCACGCATCCCACGCAGCCCAGGCAGCGGTCGATGAACGGCAGCGTCTCCTCGACCGCCAGGCTGCCCTCCAACGCCGATTTCATCAGGACGATGCGGCCGCGGGGCGAATCCATTTCCTCGCCAAGTTCCCGGTAAGTGGGGCAGGCGGGCAGGCAGAAGCCGCAATGGACGCACGCCTCGATGGCGCCGACCATAGCATGGCCCTGGGGACCGAGTGCCTCGACGCGGATTGTGTGTTGCACGAAGACCTCCGTCGAGGCGAGGCGCTCTCACGGCAGCAGGCGGCCGCGAGGCGCTCGCCATTTCATGGACAACCTGTGATAAACGGAGACGCGAGTCGGGGCGTCGCCCCTACAGGGCCACAAACCGCCCTTGCGGATCGAGCGCTTGCTTTATCCGCTGCGCAAACGGCTCGCCGGCCTGCGCGCCCAGGCGGGGCCGGCCCGGCTGGCCGAAAACCACCAACCCCGGCAGATCCGTGGCCTTCAAGGTCGCCTCCAGCGCGTCCAGCGGCCCCGGCAAGGCGATCCAGGCCACCTGCCCGCCCGCGCTGTAGCGGCGCACCGGCAGGCAGGCCGGGCTACGCAGGCCCGAGAGGCTCTTCTCAAGCCCGGCGATGCGCCCAGGCGTCAACGGCACCTTCACCAGCGACCAACCGGTCGGCACCCAGGCGAGCTCGACCGCATCCCGCCAGAACGCAAGATCGTCGGCTTCCGTCAGCACTTCACCGGCATCGGTCAGCCCCTTCAGCCGTGCCAGGCGGTCGGCCAGTGCGGCGGCCAACCCGCCCAGCCGAACCCACAGGATCGTGGCGTCGGGTGTCGGCTCCAGGTCCAGCGCGAACAGATCCATCTGCGATCCGGTCAGCCGGCAGAGGGCCGCCAGCGCCGCATCCAGGGACAGGCAGGGTATCCGCAGCGTGGCAAACGCCTCCGGCTTCGGGAAAACCTTGAAGGTCAGCTCGACCAGCACTCCGAACGATCCCAGGCTACCGACCATCAGCTTCGGGAAGTCGAACCCGGCCGCGTTCTTGACCACCTTGCCGCCGGAATGAATGACCTGTCCGCTGCCGTCAACGTGGCGCTCGCCCAGGATGAAGTCGCGCACGCCGCCGTAGCGGTAGCGCCCCGGTCCGCTGAGCCCCGCGGCGACCGTCCCGCCCAGCGTCGCGCCGGCCTCGACCAGTGGCGGATCGAACGGGAGGAATTGCCCGTGCTCGGCCAGCGCCGCGGCGATTTCCGAGAGGCGCGTGCCGGCCAGCGCGGTAAAGGTGAACTCGCCCGGCTCATACTCGATCATGCCGGACAGCCCGGACAGATCCAGTGCGAGCGCATTATCCGGCGACACGGAGAGCGCGGTCTTGGTGCCGCCACCGCACGCCAGGAGGCGCGATGCGTGCGGCGCCTCGCGCACGGCCGCTTGAACCTCAACGATGGACCCAGGGCGGGCCGGGGCGATCGGCATACTCCCCTCCTTCAGATTCGTACAATGCCGCCGGATCTCTGACCAGGCGGAGCGCTGTGATGGTGGCGTCTTCCTCCGGCCACTCGACCTTGTCGTAGATATCGGCCAGGGGCAGCTCGCAGGCGATAGATGGGAGCGGGGCGACGGCTTCCAACCCCTCATAGGTGCTCAGCAACCACTTGTCGTCCGGCTGACGCGCATAGTGCTCGATGATCGGGTGGCTTTGGGCAATCAAGACATAGTCCGAGAGCGATTCGAGGGTACGATAGTGCGCGAATTTCGCCCCACGGTCATAGCGCTCGGTGGACAGCGACAGGACCTCGATGATGATCGTTGGGTTGAGCAGCGTGTCTTTCTGGCGATCCTCGAATTCGGCTCGCCCGCAGACCACTGAGGCGTCGGGATAAGCACACAAGCCGGTTTCCTTGACCCTCACGCGCATATCACTGCCATAGACCTTACAGGGTCGGCTCTTGAGTTGCGCAGATAAGGCGGACACGACATTGACGACTACCAGATTGTGCGCCTCGCTAGCGCCGGCCAAGGCGAACACGTCGCCGCGCAGGTATTCGCTCTTGGTTTCGGCCTGCCGTTCCATCGCCAGGTATTCTTCCGGGGTCAGATAGGTTTTCTGTTGAGATCGCATAGCGTCCTGCCTTCCATGGACGATCGACCATGGACGATAGCCGTCGCCTTCTCATCCGCCGTGGCGCCGCGTGCGGCATGAAGGACTGCTCTGAGAATAGCGGGGATGAGGGGATCAGGGGATGGAGCAGCAGAAACAATCCCCTCATCCCCCAATCCCCGCCAGTTCTCACCCGTCGTGGCGCCGCGCCCGGCATGGGTAACTGCCCTGGAAATCGCCCAGACGTGCATCCACGGATGTCACCACGAACACCTGCACCCATGCCCGGCTTCGCCGGGTACGGTGTTTGCAGGTGCGGTGTGCACGAATCGCTTCCCGTTGGATTCGTGCATTCGTGTCATATTCGTGGACGGCCGACGCCGACTTTCACCCGCCGTGGCGCCTGTCCCTTCGGCAAGCTCAGGGCGAGCTCTGAGCGTAGTCGAAGGGTCGCGGTCGGCATGAAGGACTGCCCTGGAAACTCCCCGACGAAGCTGCCTCACTGATGGTTCGCCACAACACACCTTATTCTCGCGAGATCACCCCCGCGCGCTCCAGCGGATGTGGGCCGGAGAACTTGAGGCTGGGCACCTCGCCGCCGGGGAACATCTTGCCCCGGTTCGAAAGCTCGGCCGGGTCGAGGGCCAGCCGCACGCGGCGCATGGCCTCCACATCCTGCTCATTGAACATGCGTGGCAGGTAAGCGCGCTTCTCGACACCGATACCATGCTCGCCGGTGATGGAGCCACCGTAGCGGATGCACATCTCCAGGATCTCGCCGGCCAGCTTCTCGGCCCGCTCTAGCGCCCCGGGCTCGCGGCCGTTGTAGAGGATCAACGGATGCAAGTTGCCGTCGCCCGCGTGGAACACGTTGGCAACCCGGATGCCGTACTCGCCGCTCAGCCGCTCGATCTCGGCCAGCGCGGGGCCGAGCTTGCCCCGCGGCACCACGCCGTCGTTGACGAGATAGTCGGGGCTGAGCCGTCCCACCGCCGAAAACGCGCTCTTGCGGCCTTTCCAGATGCGCAGCCGGTCGGCATCATCCTGCGCCACCCGGATTTCGTACGCGCCCGATGCCTCGATAATGGCTTTCAGCCGCTTGAATTCCTCTTCGACCTGCTGCGATTCGCCGTCCAACTCCACGATCAGGAGCGCAGCCGCGCCGGCCGGGTAGTTGGCGTGTACCGCCGCCTCGGCCGCCTGGATCGCCAGCCGGTCCATGATTTCTATCGCGCCCGGCAGCAGGCCCGACGCCACGACCTGGGCGACCGCGTCGCCGGCTTTTTGAAGGCTGTCGTAGGCTGCCAACACCGTCCGAAACTTCTCCGGCTTGGGCACCAGCCGCAAGGTGATCTCCAGTGCCACGCCGAACAGCCCCTCGGAACCGACGTACAGCCCAACCAGGTCTGGCCCAACACCCTCCTGGCTCTCACCGCCGAGCTGTACCACCTCACCGTCCGGCAGCACCGCCTTGATGCCGAGCACGTGGTTGCTGGTCATGCCGTACTTCAGACAATGCGCGCCGCCGGAGTTGAACGCGATGTTGCCGCCGATGGTGCATACCGATTGGCTGGAGGGATCGGGCGCGTAGTAGAGGCCGTAAGGTGCAGCGGCCCGTGACACATCCAGGTTGATCACACCCGGCTCTACCACCGCGATGCGTTCCTGCGGATCGATGCGCAGGACCCGGTTGAGCCGGTTGAGCGTGATCAACAGACCGTCCTTGATCGGCAGCGACGCGCCTGACAGGCTGGTGCCGCTGCCTCGCGCCACAAACGGCACGCCGAAGCGGTAGCAGGCCCGCACCGTGGCGATCACCTCGTCGGCCGTCTCCGGGATGACGACGGCCGCGGGCCGGCTGTGGTATGCGGTCAGCGCGTCCGACTCGTAGGGGGTCACTTGCGCCGGCTGGGTCAAAAGCCGGTCGGCGGGGTAAATCTCAGCCAGGGATGACAGCCATTCCGAAGTCGCCATGCCTTACCTCCGAGTCAGAACCAGAGAACTTCCGTTTCAACAGAACCAACATTCCACGCATTAGTTTACCATAGAGCGACCGCGACGGGCAACTGATAACGTATCAGTTAGATTTCAGATTGTTTTCTCTATGAAGTTCCGGTCGCGATTGGCAAGGCGAACGAAACCTGGTGTAGAATGACGCTCAAAGACTCAAGGAAGGATGGCATGACCATGTCTCATGATGCTTCCCGTTTTTCCACCCGCATTCTTGCTAACGAGTATGTGCGCCTGGACTACCTGACCACAGCCGGACCACGCATCGTGCGCCTGTCACTGGCCGGCTCGGACGATAACCTCATGGCCGAGGTCCCCGACATCACGATCCCGACCCCCCACGGAGATTTCAAGCTGATCGGCGGCCATCGCCTGTGGCATTCACCCGAGGCATTTCCCCGTTCGTACCTGCCCGACAACGATCCACCTGAGGTCACTGAACTCGCGGGCGGGGTGCGCCTGACCCAGCCGGTCGAGCAACTCACAGGCATTCGCAAAAGCATCGAAGTGCACCTGGAACCCGCTCGGGCGGCAGTCACCGTCATCCATCGTCTTGAGAACCAGGGGGCATGGCCCGTGGAGCTGGCTTGCTGGGCATTGACGCAGATGCGGCTGGGCGGCGTGGTGGTGTTCCCGCAGACAACATACAAGCTGGACGATGCCGGCCTGTTGCCCAACCGCAGCCTCGTCCTCTGGCCGTACACGCGGCTGGCCGACCCACGCCTGAGCCTCAACGATGATTTCGTGTTGATCTCGGCCAATCCGCTCACCCCCGCGGTGAAAGTAGGTTACTTCAACCGGCACGGCTGGGTAGGCTACCTGGTGGGTGGCGTCTTTTGCGTCAAGCGCTTCGATGTGCGAGCCGACCTGCCTCATCCGGATTTCGGCTGCAACTCCGAGAGCTACTGCAACGACCGGTTTGTCGAGGTAGAGACTGTCGGCCCGCTGACTCACCTCGAACCCGGCCAGATGGCAACCTATCTCGAGCGCTGGGAGCTATACGCCGCTCGGGACGTGCCGCAAACGCTGGAAGGCGTGCGCGAACTGATTAAATCGCTGCGCCTGTAGGGAGCAAGATCCATGCCCGCTATTCGTTTTCCCACCGGCTTTCTGTGGGGTGCTGCCACGGCATCTTATCAGATCGAGGGTGCGTGGCAAGAGGACGGTAAGAGCGAGAGCATCTGGGATCGCTTTTCGCACACGCCCGGCATGATCGATGATGACAGCACTGGAGATGTGGCCTGCGACCACTATCATCGGTGGCGCGATGACATCGCCCTGATGCGCCGCCTCGGTTTGAAAGCCTATCGCTTCTCCACCGCATGGCCACGTATCCTGCCGGACGGTTATGGCACGGTGAATCAGACCGGCCTGGACTTCTACAGCCGTCTGACCGATGGCTTGCTGGATGCCGGCATCGAGCCGTTCATCACCCTGTATCACTGGGATCTGCCCCAGGTGTTGCAGGATCGGGGCGGCTGGCCCGCACGGATGACGGCCCAGGCGTTCGTCGAATACACGGATGTCGTCACCCGCAAGCTGGGTGACCGGGTGAAATACTGGATCACCCTGAACGAGCCGTGGTGCAGCTCGATCCTCGGCTACTTTCTGGGCGATCAGGCGCCGGGCCATCACAACCTGGGAGATGCTGCCGCGGCCGCGCATCATCTGCTGCTCGCTCATGGCTGGGCGATGTCGATCATCCGGCGTAACTGCCACGACTGCCAGGCGGGCATCACGCTGAACCTGAGCCCGCAGACACCTGCCTCAGACAGCGAGGCGGATGCGATCGCGGCCAGGAAGGCCGATGGCACCCTGAACCGGCTGTTTCTCGACCCGCTCAGCGGCCGGGGCTATCCGCAGGACGTCGTGGAGGACAACCGGCTGGAGATGGCGTTCGTCCGACCGAGTGACCTGGCTATCATCGCCACGCCGATCGATTTCATGGGCGTGAACTACTACGTGCGCAGCATCATTCGCAGCGAGGCCATTCCCGAACACCGGAACGCGCCGCGCACGATCACGCCGAACCCGGAGACCACCGAGATAGGTTGGGAGGTATACCCGGAAGGTCTGTACGAGCTTTTTGCCCGGCTCGTGGCGGATTACCAGTTCCCGGCCTATTACATCACCGAGAACGGCGCGGCGTACGATGACCACCTGGGCCCTGACGGCATGGTTGACGACCCACGGCGTATCGCCTACCTGCAAGCACACTTGGTTCAGGCAGCGCGCGCCATCGCGGACGGTGTCCCGCTGCGCGGCTACTTCGTCTGGACGCTGATGGACAACTTCGAGTGGTCCCGAGGCTTCAGCAAGCGGTTCGGCCTGGCCTACGTGGATTATGCCACGCAGGAGCGCATCCCGAAGGCGAGTGCGCGATGGTATAGCCGCGTGATCGCGGAGAATGCGGTGGAAGCGTAGCGGCGGGGACACGACACGGAGGACACGGATACACAGATGCTGCCGCCGCTGTTCGTGGTTCCGTGTGGGCGTCTGCACGACACGGAGGACACGGATACACGGATGCTGCCGCCGCTGTTCGTGAATCCGTGTAGGCGTCTGCACGACACGGAGGACACGGATGCTGGCGCTTTTGTCCGTGTATCCGTGGTTCCGTGTGGGCGTCTGCACGACACGGATACACGGATGCTGGCGCTTTTGTCCGTGTATCCGTGGTTCCGTGTGGGTGCCTTGTCTTTCTTTCCTATCTTGGCTTTTGGTACGGAGTCAATCGTGTCGTTTACTCAAGATGACTTAACTCGTGCCCTGGCGAATTTCGGGGACGCGACGTTCGATAACTTGCAAATCATCTCGGCCGACGCCCTGGCCGGGCAGCGTTATCCGCACTTCGATCCTGCCGGGCCTGCGCTGGTGTTAGGCCTGGCGAACGGCGACCTGGCGCGGAAGATCGCTTCGGCGCTGCTGTTGGTCTATCCGGCCGCCCATCCCATCGCCTTCGTGGATGACACAGGCCGACGGGAGGTGACCCTGGGCGAACTGGCCGTTCAAAACAGCTTCGGCACGGCGACCGCCTTGTGGATTCCACCGCTGACGGCGCCAGGCGCCACCACGGCCTTGCAGGATGTGGTGGCGCGGCTGCGCGCGCCTGACGGCTGCCCGTGGGATCGCGAGCTCACCTGGCCCAAGCTGCGCGCCTCGTTATTGGAGGAGACGTACGAGCTGCTGGCCGCGTTGGATGCCGACGAAGCGCCCAAAGTGGTCGAAGAACTGGGCGACCTGTTGCTGCAAGTTGCGCTGCTTGCGCAGATCGCGGCCGAGCAAGGCCGGTTTCGCCCGCCCGACGTGATCGCGGCGATTGTGGACAAGCTCATCCGCCGGCACCCGCACGTGTTCGGTGACGTCGTGGTGAACGGCACCGACGAGGTTCTCGCCAACTGGGAGGCGATCAAACGCGCCGAGCGGGCAGCTAACGGCGAATCCGCGCAGAAGCGCTCACCCCTGGCAGGCATCCCCATGAGCCTGCCCGCGCTGGCCCAGGCCGAAGCCTATCTCGACCGCATGTCGCGGCTGCGCGAGTTTACGCGATACGGCGCGCCGTGTGAAGCGCTGGCAGCGTTGACCGGCGACGCGGCGCTGACGTCGCAACTGCTGGGGGAGGCCCTGTTCGATATCGTCGCGTGGGCCCACGCGCGCGGCGTAGAGGCCGAAAGCGCGCTGCGCGAGACAAACGCTCGCTACGCGGCGCGTATCGCCGCAGAGGAACTGGGATGATGCGTGGAGCGTGATGCGTGGAGCGTGTTGCGTGATACCTGATTCCTGATTCCTGATTCGTGATTCCTGGTTCGTGATTCCTGATTCCTGAAGCCTGGAGAGACGGACCACGTAATACGCACTACGCAACACGTACCACGGACCTGAGGGGAGGACGAATCGCATCCTCGAAGATTCACATCTGAGAATAAGGAGGCAACAATGCAGTATCGTGAGCTTGGGCGCACCGGCTGGAAGGTGTCAGAGATCAGCTTTGGCGCATGGGCCATCGGCGGCGGGTGGGGCAGCGTGGACGATACCGATTCGCTGGCTGCCCTGCACCGGGCCATTGACCTGGGCGTCAACTTCATCGATACCGCCGACGTATACGGCGACGGGCGCAGCGAGCGGCTGGTCGCCCAGGTGCTGCGTGACCGCCACGGCCAGCGGATCTACGTCGCAACGAAGGCCGGCCGGCGCCTGCCGGAGCAAACCGTCGCAGGCTACAGCCGGGCGAACCTGACCGCATGGGTCGATCGCAGCCTGAAAAATCTGGGGACTGAACCCATCGACCTGCTGCAGCTTCACTGCCCGCCCACCGCGCTGTACGAGCAGCCCGACGTTTTCGGCATCCTGGACGACTTCGTGGCCGCCGGCAAGCTGCGCCATTACGGTGTCAGCGTCGAGAAGATCGAAGAGGCGATCAAGGCCACCGACTATCCCGGCGTGCAGTCGGTGCAGATCATCTTCAACATGTTCCGCGTCCGCCCGGCGGAGCAGTTCTTCCCGCTGGCGCTGAAGAAAAAGGTCGGCATCCTCGCGCGAGTGCCGCTGGCCAGCGGCATGCTCACCGGCAAGTTCCGGCCCGATAGCCAGTTCGCCACGGACGATCACCGCAGCTACAACCGCCACGGCGAGGCGTTCGACATGGGCGAGACCTTCTCGGGTGTGCCGTACGAGCTAGGGCTGGAGGCTGTGGAGGAATTACGGAAGCTGGTCCCAGCCGGCGCGACCCTCGCGCAGCTTGCCCTGCGCTGGATCCTGATGTTCGATGCGGTGACGTGCGCCATCCCCGGCGCCAAACGCCCGTCGCAGGCCGAGGATAACGTCGCGGCGGCATCCCTGCCCGCGCTGTCGTCAGAGACGATGGCAGCGGCGCAGGATGTGTACGACCGGATGATCAAGGTACACGTGCATCAGAGGTGGTAGGACGGAGAGCGGGGAACGGAGAGCGGGGAGCGTGAAGCGGAGAGCGTGGAGCGATTAAGCGGAGGATCGCTTGCTTTCGCCCGCCAGAGCCCACTTTCCAGGATCGGCCATCATGAGCGTGAGCTGGCTACAAATGTGGTTGTAGTGATCGTTGAGCTCACAGTGGATATCGGCCGAGATGAATCCGAAGCGCAGGGCAAAGTCCAGCCAGACACCCGTCTCGGCCGCTTCTCCATCGGCATCGCTCAACTTGCTAACGAAGTGGTTAACGTATCGCCGTTTGCGCCAGGCTTCTGCGATGTTGGCGCAAACGGCGCGCGACGAATCTGGTCTGTCAGGCTGTAACGCTCCACAGAGGGAAAACGCTCCGACATCTCATAGATCCGCACCGCGCAGTCGAACGCAAGCTCGTAAACGCGCAATTCGCGGAAGTCTTTGACACCCATCTCACCCTCCAAGAGCGGAGAGCGACGTCTGCTGACCCTGCTCGTTCCACGCTCTACGCTCCACGCTCTACGCTCAGCCAAAGTACATTCGGTCCAGATCGATCATATCCCCAAACACCCAATCCGGCGGCGGCTGCATGGCGGCGAACGCTTCGGCGGTGCCGGCTCCGGTGAGCACGGCGATGGTGCGAAGCCCGGCCGCCTGACCGCCGACGATGTCCGTCTCCGGCCGGTCGCCCACCGCGCCGGTGAAGGCCGCCCTGGTGTTCAGCCGGCGCAGTGCTTGCAGCAGTATGCCGGGTGACGGCTTGCCGATGACACGGGCTTTTACGTCGGTGGCGATCTCCAGCATCCCGACCAGCGACCCGGCGCCAGGGATGAGTCCATCTTCGGTCGGCAACGTGCGGTCCGTGTTGGTCGCGATGAAGGCCGCCCCCCGTCGAATCGCCAGCGCCGCATCGCGCAGTCGGGCGTAGGTGGCCTCGCGATCCATGCCAACCACGACCACGTCCGCCTCCCGGAAGTTCTCGGTCAGGGCCAGGCCCGCGGACAGCAACGCCTCCCGGACGCCAGCCTCGCCCACCATGTAGACCCGACAGCCGGGCGCTTCCTCCGCGAGGGTGGCTGCCGTGGCCTGTGCTGAGGTCAGCACGTCATCGAGCGTCGCGGCGATGCCCATGCGGGTCAGCCGTTCGGCCACACCCTGCGGTGTCGTAGTGGAATTGTTCGTGAGGAACAGATAGGGGATGCCTGCCCGGCGCAGGCCGGTGATAAACTCCGCCGCGCCCGGAAGGATGGTGGTGCCGCGGTAAAGTGTGCCATCCAGGTCGAAGATAAAGCCCCGCAATTCTTGCAGGGCAAGCGGCCCATTCGCCGCGACGCGATCAGTCATCGGCATCTTCCCCGGTCGCCGCGTCCGATTCGACATCCACCACCGCGGTTGTGATAGCCCAGCTCACCACGCCCCAACTGCCGCCCGAAACCAACAACGCCAGGAAGATCGAGAGCGGGTTCAGCGGCACATTGCCGCGAACGATGCCGACGATAGCAAGAATGATCCCCACCGCCGCGCAGATGCCCCCCACGCGCAGCGGCAGGTTGAGACGGGCAAACCACAATTTACGCGATACCTGCATGACACCTCCACCGTGTTGCGTGTTGCGTGTTGCGTGTTGCGTGTTCCGTTTCCCCGTATTGCGTGGTGCGTGTTCCGTTTTCGCCGAGTGGGAACGTCGTGAGTCAATGGGACATTTCGCACCACAGACCACGCATCACGCA
>Ga0172368_10001429_pt1 | contig 32669 bp, 28 predicted proteins | sample Lak11m_FD_114540 | JGI IMG/M metagenome (GOLD analysis project Ga0172368, IMG submission 114540) | Freshwater microbial communities from Kabuno Bay, South-Kivu, Congo - kab_022012_11m | ecosystem: Environmental > Aquatic > Freshwater > Lake | place: Democratic Republic of the Congo: South-Kivu...
TCTGAGTTTTGTTCAAGATAGATTAAATAATCGTCCAAGAAAGACGCTTAATTATTTGACCCCAAATGAAGTTATGGATAGTATATTAAAAGAAGAGTGTTGCACTAAATTCTAGAACTTAGAGAAAATTTAAAAATGAGTGTATATTAAACTATTTACATAATTTTTTTGGGCAAAGTTAAAGCCGCGTTTTTACGCGGCCGGGCTTGCATTATAGGGGGCGGAGATCCCCCGGTTGTTTTTTTAAATGTTTCGCTCGCTATATCTCCGGTTAAAATTCGGCGAGCTAGCTCAGCAGTAACTGCAGAGCACGTTGATGTCTAGAACATCTTTTTTTGTTGATGCTGGTATCTAGAATCTTCCAGCACCTTCTGCTGGCTTTAGCCGGCATATCTTAATCCTCCCTAGGAGGATTTTTTGTGGTGGGAGATAGACTAGCATAGTTACTAGGCAAACATTTTATCCCGATCAGGATTCAATATTTGTTTGGTCCTGAACTAGAGGCTAGCTACTCCCGATTGTTAGGAATACAATCCCGCTCTTTTTAGAGTAGCGGGTGTAACCCCGCGGCTAATGCCGCTTTTTTGCCAACCAGATGTGGTGGTCCTGCATTGTGGAAACATCTGGGTGGCGATCATCGATTGTTACCCTGAACATAATTAAGAATTAACAATTAATATAACTACATTCTTCGGTATGTTCAGAGTAGCAATCTGTTTTTAATGATCTACGGTTTAACAAATAAAATTATACGCGGTTTTTAATTTTTGTCAAGACCTTGTACGAGTGGGTGCATTCTAGACCCAATACAACGCCTTGTAATTGAAAATAAAAAGAGGCACCTCTTGCGAGGTGCCCGTCCCCGGCGATTGCCGCCGGAGGTTAATGCAAAAACGTATATATTGTATTCCCGACCATGATAACTATCATGGCAAGGAAAGTGATCGCTGACAGGGCTACGCCCAGCCCCGATCCGGATCCACCGCATTCTTCTTGGTCCATCCGTTCCATCTTTATCGCCCCTTTCAGAATTAATTTTCCCATTTTCAGAACTATAAATTATAGCATAAAATTCGCATTTTGTCAACCCTACATACATAAAAAAATGGCTGGCCAAGGGGCCAGCCGACGGGTTGGAAGCGAATTCTTTTTGCAAAGCTTTCGCCTTGCCATTGTAAATTGGAATGCGACAGTTACCGGGATGAGGGTCAGGGGTTTTGAGGGGGGGGGTAAGTAACTGTCGCATATTTTTCTTGGATGGGCAGAGCGAAATTTTCTTCGCCGTAAGCGTTGCGACTTTTTTGTGGTCAACCTACAGGCTCGAAGAAATTTCGTTACGAAAATAATATACCTATTCGCAAGTGCTGCCCCTGCCACTTGCTTTTTAGGCTGAGACAAAGGTTTCTGCAATTTTTGAAGCATTTGATTTTTAAGGTCATTTGCTGCGTTTCCTTTGTCTCAAGAAGGTAATCATTGGCTCGTGTTGGGGACCTAGTCCTTCATTTGAGCGCGCATGATTACCAATTAGTCAAAGAACATTTGGATTTCCAATATTTAACTATATTTCATTTTAGAAATCCATTATCTAACATAATAATAATTTGAAATGATTGTTGTGTCAATGGGTCCATATAAAATAAAAAGATTCTCATTTTGAGAGAATCTTGAGTGCGATGCAATCTACTACCTGGCGAGCTGTTCAACTTTGTACATAAAATCAAGTACAAGGTTAATTATTTGCGCTCCAAGCTCTGTTGCATATTCGTCATGAGTATTAAACGAATACACGGTTGATTGAGTTTTCTTTTTTGGCTCAATAACCACATTGTTTTTAAGAAGCCATTCTAGCGCTATTTCATACTCTTTATCCATAAAGCAGTCTATTTTGTTCCTGGTATTTCTTCGAAGATTTTCAGCTTTAAGATATTTTTCGTTGATAAACGAACTATTTCTACGTCCTGGCTGAATTAATCCCCAAAGAATTATTGCTTCAATATATTCAATTTGCGGATGATCGCTTAGAATGCTACGCACGTTAAACTGATTTATAAGTTGGTCAAGGGACAAGGTTTTTTTTGTCTCTATTGGCGATTCAACTTTGATATCGGCTTGGTATTGGGATTTTGTTTCATTCCCTGCTTCTAGCGCTCGTTCTAAATAATAAATTTTTTGACTTTTTCTTACTGAGTTTTTTGCTTTTTGAATAAAATCGCAAAGCATTTTTTTTGAGAGAGTATCAAGTTTTGAGGCATCGATTTTATCAACCCAGATTTGAAGCTGATCAATATATTCAACGCAACTGGATATTTTCGATGTCGGTTTGCTATCAACTCGTTCAACATGGGTTTTAACTACGTTTATTTTTCTAAGGTTTCTAAAATATGCTAAACGCGTCTTGCGATATTTTTCTTCATAATCATTAATAAGGTCAAATATTGATCTCGTAAATAATATCGCAAATATTGACGGAGCTTTCACGCTTGAATCAAATTTTTTAAGCTCACGATAGCGGTGGAATATTTCTTTATAGTATCTGGATATATCAAGATAATATAATATTCCAAAAACCAGCATTGCGATTAGCAAAAACATAAACTTAAAGTAATGTCTTGAGTCGGTTTCGGCTAAATTTCTTATGTGATAATAAGAGTTTGTCTTAATCTCATTCATTATTTGGTTAAGATTGAATTTTGCATGATTTTGGCTATTACTTATTGCATAGAGTTCAATAAGTTTCTGCATCTCTGCAAAGTTTTCTTTTGCCACATCATGTTTTTTGTAAGTATACCGAAATGATCTAATACGATGATTGATTTTTGAGTCTTTGCCATTTTCCAAAAAGATATACAGAAAATCGGTATCTTTGTTGTAAGCCCAATAAATGTCATCTGTATTTGATCGGTTGATTTTGGGAAAATCAGTCGTAATTATTTTGGTATTTTTTGGTTCAGTTTTTGGGAAAACGCATTCGCGAATTGGTATGTATGTAAAATATCGAAATTCCCTTAACCCCCATTTTAAAACATATACTGGGTTATCAGGGGTTTCATTGCATCTATCTATAATTCGATGCATGCATGGGATATTTGCGGAAATTAAGAAAAATAGTGATATTAAAAAACATATTAAGTGCGTTCTGGCGTCTAGTATTGATATGCAAATTGGATTGCAAAAATCTGTATCTTTTTCCGGTTTCAGTTTTTTCTTAGCCAAATTTTTCACCTCCTCTGCAAATTTGTAAGGAACACCTGTTTCCAGACTTCATATAATAATAGCTGACTTATTAAATTTTGTCAATCAGCCTAATTATGATATATTTAAAAATATGAAAGAGGGGGAACTAAAATATTTGATAGCCCTAAATAGTGGATATCAGTTTGGGTCAAAAACACTGATAAGCCTTTTAAATATTATTGAGAGTTCCCAAAAAATCTGGGATTTATCAAAAGAAGAATCAAAAAAGTTAACAGTCCCGGATGCAGTGTATAATAAAATTTGTCGCTTGAGGTCTACGGTTAATCCAGATAATGAATTTAAAAAGGTAAGTTCTTTAGGCGCTAAAACAACTACAATTTTTGATGATAATTACCCCAAGATTCTTAAGGAAATTCCAGATCCACCAGTGATTCTTTATTATTTTGGTGAATTTTGTTTGGATGATAATTTAGCAATAGCGGTTGTCGGAAGTAGAAAATATACTTCATACGGCGAAAGAGCGACGGAAAAAATTGTCTGGGGTTTGGCTAATAATAAAATTACAACCGTTTCTGGTTTAGCGCTTGGCATCGATGGAATTGTTCACAAAAAAACCTTAGAAATTCCGGGGTCAAGGACACTGGCAATAATTCCTTCCGGGCTTGATAGAATATACCCATATTCGCACCAGGCTTTAGCTCAAAAAATTGCAAAAGGTCGCGGCATGGTAATTAGCGAATTTCCGCTTGGCATGCAAGCTCTTCCATTTAATTTTCCAATAAGAAACAGAATAATTGCCGGGATTAGTCTTGCAACAGTTGTGATTGAAGCGGCAATAAAGTCCGGCTCATTCTTGACAGCGCAAGCAGCAATAGATTATAATCGTGAAGTCTTTGCAATTCCAGGAAGCATTTTTTCATCTCAATCTGAGGGTACAAACAATCTGATAAAGCTTGGCGCGAGGCCCGTTACGGATGCAAATGATATTTTAGATAGTTTAAATATTAATTACCAAAAGAATATTCGGGAAGCTCAAAATATTATTTCTCATGATCCTAAAGAAAACATTGTTTTAGAAGTTTTACACAATGAAGATTCTACTCACATTGATGAAATTGTGCTAAAATCTCATTTAGATGCACAAGCAATAAATTCACTATTAATGCTGATGGAGATGAAGGGATATATTAAAAATCTAGGCGGCGGATACTATGTTAAAAAGTAAACTCAAAACCCGCCTAGACTCGATTGTCTAGTCGAGGCTGGTTCAAATTTTTAACCTTGCCTACCGGCAGGCAGGTTTTTAAACATTTTTAGTTAGGTTATATTTATATGAATCTGGTTATAGTAGAAAGTCCTGCTAAAGGGCGCACAATTGAAAAGTATTTAGGCAAAGATTATAAAGTCTTAGCTTCTTTTGGGCATGTAAGAGATCTGCCCGCCAAAGAACTCGGCGTTGATGTTGAGCATAATTACATACCAAAATACGTGATTCCATCAAAAGCAAGAAAAACAATCAATGCTTTAAAAGATGCAATTTCAAAATCAGATACAGTTTATATGGCATCGGATTATGATCGAGAAGGGGAAGCAATTGCATGGCACGTTATTCAAGCCACAGGGCTAGAAAAACAAAAAAGTAATGACAAGGGGTCTAAATCTGTCAAAAGAATTACTTTTCATGAAATTACCGAAGATGCCATTAAAAATGCAATTAATAATCCAAGAGAAATTGACGTAAATCTTGTTAATTCTCAACAAGCAAGAAGAATTTTGGATAGGCTGGTTGGTTATAAACTGTCGCCATTTTTGTGGAAAAAAGTATACAAAGGATTATCAGCCGGTAGAGTTCAATCAGTTGCAGTCAGATTAATAGTAGATCGAGAAAAAGAAATTAAAGCTTTTATGCCGCAAGAATATTGGGACATTAAAGCAAAACTCAAAAAGCAAAACTCAAAACTCAAAAATAATGTAGAATTTATAGCCAATCTAATTGAAAAAAATGGTAAAAAAATTGAAAAGCTCGAAATTAAATCAGAAGAGAATGCTAAGGATATAATATCTGAGCTTGAAAATGCGAAATACCGGGTTGATAAAATTGATGAACATGATGAAAATAGATTCGCTTACCCGCCGTTTACAACTTCAACCTTACAACAAGAATCATCAAAGCGCCTTGGTTATACCGCAAAAAAAACAATGAAACTGGCGCAAGACTTATATGAAGATGGATTAATAACCTATATGAGAACAGATTCGGTAAATCTAGCCTCAATTGCAATTAATTCAATTCGGGCGTTAATTGACAAAGAATTTGGAGCAAAATATTTACCCAATTTACAAAAAATTTATAAAACTAAATCCAAGGGGGCGCAAGAAGCGCATGAGGCAATAAGACCGTCATATGTTGACAAAAAACCAGATCAAATTTCGGCAGAAACCGAGGAGCATCGAAAGCTATATGATCTAATTTGGAGAAGAGCAGTTGCATGCCAAATGAACCCAATGATTCTTGCAACAACCTCGGTAGATGTCATCGCGCGTTTAAACAAAGACAATAAAACGCAGAAACCCGATGATTATAAATTTCGCGCCAATGGATCAATGATTAAATTTGATGGATTTGGAAAAGTTTGGCCATTAAAAATTGAAGAAAAAACATTACCACAATTAAATACTAATGAAATACTAGATTTGATCGATCTATTAAAAGAACAACATTTTACACAACCCCCAGCAAGATTTACAGAAGCAAGTTTAATAAAAGCTTTAGAAGATCATGGTATTGGAAGGCCATCAACTTATGCGCCGATAATTAGCACAATTCAAGATCGAAGGTACGTTTATATTGAGAATAAGGCATTTTATCCAAACGAATCAGCATTTATCGTAACTGATTTACTTACAAATAATTTTCCACAAATAGTAGACTTAAATTTTACAGCTAAAATGGAAAACGAGCTTGATGATGTTGCCGAAGGTAAGGAAGATTGGGTCAAAATGCTTGATAACTTTTATAAGCCTTTTATAAAAAACTTAGAAGAAAAAGAAAAAACAGTTGAAAAAACTATCACCGATGAAAAAACAGATAAAATTTGCCCTAAATGCAAAAAAGAATTAGTGATAAAAACAGGAAAGTTTGGTAAATTTTTAGCCTGCACGGGTTTTCCAAATTGCAGATATACTGAGCAAGCCAAGGTTGATACTGGCATTAAATGCCCAGAATGTAAAAAGGGCGATGTTTTAGAGCGAAGAACCAGAAAAGGTAAAATTTTTTGGGGATGCGAAAACTACCCGAAGTGTAAATGGGCAACGTGGGAAAAACCTGTTAAATAAATACAAATTTTAAATTATATGCTTCCACGATCAGCGCAAAATTTAATTGAAGCCCTGTCTCGGCTTCCCGGAATTGGCCCGCGTGCGGCAACGCGTATAACTTTGTATTTACTAAATAAAAATCAAATTGATCTAAAATATTTAAGTGAATCAGTTGCAAGACTTAAAGATGATATTAAAACCTGCAAGACATGTTTTAACATTGCTGACTGCGACCCATGTGATATTTGCAACAATTTGAGCCGCGATAATACTAAGATTTGTGTAGTTGAAGATTATGTTGATATTATTTCATTGGAAAAAGCCGGTTATGACGGACTTTATCATATTCTGGGAGGGGTACTCTCGGCAATCGACGGAATCGGACCAAATGAATTAAATATTAAGCCGCTAATTTTGCGTCTTGTAAAAAGTAATCCACAGCAAGTTAAGGAGTTAATAATTGCAACAAATCCAACAACAGAAGGAGAAATTACGGCGGTATATATCACAGAAGCAATTGCTAATTTTAAAAAGACTGGTAAAATAAATAGTAAATTGCATGTTACAAAATTAGCGCAAGGACTTCCTATGGGTGGCGATTTAGAATACGCTGATGAAGTAACTTTAAAAAAAGCAATGGAAGGCAGGAGAGAATATAATTAATAAATATAGTTCACAGTTTTCGGTTTATAGTTTTCATTGAGTTTTTAAGTTTGAAAATTGAATAATTGTCACCGCCATGGCCACCGCTTTTAGCGGGGCGGGCGGGATCCCGCTCTAGCGGTAAAAATTTATTGAAAACTGAAAATTGAGAACTAAAATATTCAGGGGGTTTTGATGCAAGACTATTATTGTTCCGATTGTGGAGTTTGGGTGGATGGAGCTACTTGTCCAATTTGTGGTAGGCCAGCAGACTCATTAAATGTAAAAGATTCTGATTATGAAATGTATGACGAAGATCAAAAATATCCAGAAGATCTTGTGGATAAATTTGATAAGGGTGACGCAGATATCGCAGAAGATGTTGAACCAGACTTGAAGGACATAAAGGAAGAAGAGCAAGAAGAAGTTGAAATTTAAATTATATGGATATTTTTTTATCAAACACGCTGACAAAGAAAAAAGAATTATTTAAGCCAATCAAAAAAAACTCGGTTGGAATTTATAGCTGTGGCCCGACAGTTTATGACTATCCGCACCTTGGAAATACCAGAGCATATATATGTTCAGATATTTTAAGGCGGATTTTTGAGTTCAATGGATACAATGTAAATCAAGTAATGAATTTTACCGATGTTGGACATTTAACATCTGATGAGGATTCTGGCGAGGACAAGCTAGAAGTTGCGAGCTCTCGTGAAAAGAAAAGCGTTTGGGATATTGCCGAATTTTATATTAATGTTTTTAAGAAATACTGCAAAGAGCTAAACATTGAAAGTCCTGAACATTGGGTTAGGGCAACTGATAATATTTTTGAAATGATTGAGCTAATTAAAGCTCTAGAAAAAAAGGGTTTTACCTATATTATTGAAGATGGGGTGTATTTTGATACCTCAAAATTTTCTAACTACGGAAAGCTTGGAAACATTGATTTAAAAGGCTTGCAAGCTGGCTCTAGGGTTGAAATGGCAAAAGGCAAAAAAAATATTACTGATTTTGCATTGTGGAAATTTTCCTCTCATAAAGACTCGGATCAAGCTAAGCGTCAAATGGAGTGGGAATCTCCTTGGGGCATGGGGTTTCCTGGTTGGCACATTGAATGTTCTGCAATGAGCATGAAATATTTAGGAAATTATTTTGACATTCACACAGGAGGAATCGACCATATTCCGGTTCATCATAATAATGAAATTGCTCAATCAGAAGCATCAACAGGTGAAAAATTTGTAAATTATTGGGTTCATAATGATTATTTGCTTCTAGATAAGGGGAAAATGAGTAAATCTCTTGGCGGGTTTATAACGCTAGATACCTTGATTGATAAGGGTTACAGCTCTCTTGCTTTTAGATATCTATGCTTAATGACGCATTATAAAAACAAAATGAGTTTTTCTTGGGAGGCAATGGATTCTGCAACCAATACTTTAAAAAATATATACGATTTGGTTAAGAGAGGTTATGACAATTTAGTTACTGATAATAATAAAAGAGATGAAATTATCCAAAAATTTAATGATGATATGGATGTACCTGGAGCACTAGCGATATTGCACAGCGAAAATAATCCTGAATTATGGTTAGGGTTTGATAGAATTTTAGGGTTAGGGTTAAATGAGGTTAAAAATACAAAGTTGTCTGAAAAACACCAGAAATTATTAGAAGAAAGGCAAATAGCAAGAAAGAATAAAGATTGGCAAAAATCTGATGATATTAGAAAAGAACTAGAAAAAGAGGGGATTATTATAGAAGACACAAAAGACGGATATAGGATATTGACAAAGTAGCACATATATGGTATTATAAGCTGTAGGTTTAGCGAGGCGGGAGATTTGCCTTTTAAAAACCAATGCCAAGCACTCGAGGAGGAGTGTTTTTTTAATGGTCAGAATTTTCCCTAGGAACTGTGGAGAGCTCTTGTATAAATTATTACAAGAATACCCCCTCCTTCCCTGGTCCTGGGGAGAATTTTGCCCGTTAAAGGCAAAATTCATGAGGTTTCAAAAAATTTTTACAAAGGAGGTATTTCTCATGAATAGGAGTTCTTTGATTTTTATACTGGCGGTCATGGTGATCGCCATCCTGGTTTCTGCGCAGCCAGCGCAGGCCCAGATGCAGGTACAGTGGAACGGGAGTTTCGTCAAAATCGGAAGTGAGATGATACCTGTTGACATTTCCTCGTCGATTGTCGCTGTCAAAAGTGATTTTCAGATGCAGGAAAGCTACTGGGGAGACCTCTATCCCGCGATCAAGGAGAAGATGATTGGCGAGTGGTTTTCTCGGACCAGTAAGATGCCCAAAAGCCGGGTTAATCTTGGTCACCTCGTTTTTTTCAATGTCGACGGCATCAGCGCCAAAGACATTAAGAGGATGCAGTTGATCAAGGGGACCAACCCCGACGGACTGGATTGTCGGTTTGTTGCTGACTACGGGTATTCCAGATGGTTTGCCCCCGGAGAGTTTCGTATCGGTGGCAACTATCTAAAGTCCCATATGGAGTTCTTCTACAAGAAGAAACTCTATGTCGTTGACATCCCGATCATTAGCTGGCGAGGTACCACCTCAACCGAATTTTCCGAGTACCTCTTTTTGAGGGAACCGGCTCAAAACGCGGTTGAGGACGCTTCGTTTTGCGAGGCGTATCTTGAGGGATTTGAGAATCCCAGGGACAACGGGAAGAATCTTTCTTTCCTCCAGTCCCAGGAGGTTCGCATCGGCCTCAAGAACTCCGAACAGGCGAGAGAGCAGGCCAATGCCGTAAGGCAGAAGGTTATGCTCGCGACCAGCTCTGGCGACATCAAAGACGAGGATATCGTCTGGTTGCCGCAGCCGGAGCAGCTTCTTGCTCGCCAGAAGCGCGAGAAGATGGCTTGTCGGGAAAAGGCGCTCGAGATCGTGGCGAGAGCCACGAGATCGTGCGAGATTTCTGACGCGGTCATTTTTTCGCTCGAAGGCGAGGAGCGTGAAGCCGCGATCAGGACAAAGAATGCCCTGATCAAGGTCGAACGTGAAGCTGCTGAAAAGACAGAGGCTGAAAGGCTTACTGTCGAGAAGGCTGCCGCTGACAAAGCCGCTACGGAGAAGAAAGCAGCGGAAGATAAGGCGGCCAAAGCAGCGGCGGAAAAGAAAGCGGCAGACGAGAAGGCAGCAGCCGATAAGCTCGCAGCCGAGAAAAAGGCCGCGGACGAGAAGGCCACCGAAGAGAGAACCGCCGCCGCAAAGGATGCAGCGGAGAAAGATGCTTTGGTTGGCGAGGGAGCTACAAAAAGAGCTGCCGAGACCGCTGCCAAACATCGGGCCGAGACCTCGCTTGCCGGCAAATTTCTCATCGTCCCGATTTACTGGGATAAGGACGTGTCGAAAGGCACAAAAGTCCTGATTCAGGAACACCGGACGAGCGGTGAGATTGTCGACCACTACTTGTCAGTCGACGCTTGTGTTGGCTGGCACTATAAGTCGTCTGCCTGTCCGCAAGGCGGGTGGTACGTCTTTAATGACGTGAAGGCCGATTACTTCCGGCTGGATGTTGCATTCCAGTATGGAAGTGACCTTCGGGTCGTGATCGGAAGTTCGGATCAACCGGTTTTCGCGCTCAAGGGCGCAAAGATCGAAATCGTAAGGAAAGGAGGTGGCCGGTAATGAAGACGGTCACGAATATCATTCTGGCTCTGGTGCTGGTCGCGGCATTCGCCGCTCCCAGCTACGCTTACGAATGGCGTCATCTTGGTGGAAACCCCTGTCGGTTGACCATTCGTGAGGCGGCACCTCGGATGGCATTTCTGACTTTTGCTGAAAAGCAGGAGCTGGTAAGAAAGTTCGAGCGGGGAGACGAACCGTTTATGTCTCCGATAAAGAGAGGGGAAACCCTTTCATGGATGATGTCGGGGTCAGGAAACGTGGAGACAGATGTTTCCTGCAACTGGGATAATGGATGGTCCCAGGTGAACGCGTTCGCGGTGGACGTAGGGAGGTGGAGGATCAAGCATGTGACCGTCTGCAACAACTGGACGGCACAGCCGATCCCTTCGACCCCACCGATAGTGGAAGCACGTGTGACCCCGGGTCAGCCGGAATCGGCACCGACTCCTGCGAAGGAGCCTGAAAAGGTTCCACCGCCGGCACCGACCGCTCCCCTTGAGGCGCCGAAGGCCCCTCCGCCTCTCGCAAAAGAGCCGGAAAAGGCGACGGCGAGCAACTCGACCACCACCATCTCGACGTCGAGCACGACGACCTCGACGACGAACAACTACTACTCGTCGACAACCTCGTATAACTTCGGTTATGCGGGGGCTGAGTCTACGTTTTGCCCCACCAGCCAGGCGGGGCAGCGGACCGAGTCGGTCAGCTCGGTCCTCGGCTGGTACACCCAGCCGCTAGTGAATGTTTCCGCCACAGCCAGTGGCGGAAACCCGACCGCGTTGTCGTCGTCATCGGCGACAGCAAACGCAAATTCAACCGCAACGGCAACGGCCCCGTAGAGAGCCGAGCCGCAACAAATTCGTCATTGCGAAATGCAATCATCTGTCATTCTGGCGACTAAAAGGAGTCCAGAATCGGATTCCGGACGGGCCTGCCTCGAATTGAATTTCGAGTCAAGGCGGGCCGGAATGACATGAAAAGATGTAAGTCGCGATGACACACACATTTTGTGGGAGGCCTACAAAACCTCCCACCATTCTTACTGGTTATTTGCCCCAAAGGGGTCCCTTCGGGACTTCAATAGTAAATAACTAGTAATAGATGGATGATGATTAAATGGAAAATTCAAAATTTAAAACTCAAATTTGAAATGAAATTTCAAAATTTAAATGTTTTAAACATTGATTAAAAATTAAAAATTTGAATTTTGAGTTTATGAGTACAAATCTGGTCGACCCAAACATCATCAATCAAATTTAATACAATTTTGATTCGAAGAAAATTAGATTAAATTTGATACAAACAAGGAAATTTATGAAAAAATTATTTATAGCAATTACAATTGTAGCTTTTACAATGTTTTTTGGTGCTACTTCGGCTTTAGCTGGAACATCATCTTCTTCTGCTAGCTCATCTAGCTCAAGCGGAAACACCAGTTCTTCAATAAATGGCCAAAATAGCTCAATTAGCACTAGCTCAACCAATAATTCCTCAACTTCAACTAGTGCTAACGGAGGATCTGGTTCAGCTTCAACTGGAAGTGGTGCTGCTTCTTCTGGTGTTGCAAGTGGAAATAATGTTCCTCAATCCAGCTCTAATTCTGCTGGATCAGGATCTTCTGCCACCGCCGCTGCTACCAACAACTCAGGGTCTAATAATCCTAGTTCGTCTGCAAGCGGTGCAGGATCAAGTGCCGGATCAAATACCAGCGGATCGATTAATGGACAAAATACTTCTACTGGTTCCACCTCAGCTTCTAATAATTCTACAGTAGCTGCTACTAATGGTGGATCAGCCGCAGCAGGAAGCGGAAGCGCTGCAGCAAGTTCTGGAAACGCATCAGGCGCTAATGTATCGCCATCTGGTTCTACATCTACAAGCGCAGGATCTTCTGCCGCCGCAGTAGTAGCATCAATAAATGGAAGCGCAGCTTCAAGCTCTGGATCTAGCTCGAGCAATGGTTCAACACCTGCAACTGGTAATAACCCAGTTAACACGTCAGCATCTGCTGCTGCAGCAGCCGGAAATGGTAGCGCTGCTGCATCTGGCGCAGGATCAGCTCAGGCTGGTAGTAATCAATCAAATTCGACATCTGTTGCAATCGCCGGGCCAAATGCTTCAGCATCAGCTACAGCAGGAAATGGCAGTACTACTGCCACAGCTTCAGTTGGAAGCTCTAGCACAAATCCTAATCCTAGCCCAACACCAGACGCAAAAACTCTACCAAAAACTGGTGCAGAAGACGTTATAATTGCCGGGCTTTTAACAGTATTATCAGTAAGCGGACTTGCTTATTGGAAATATTTTGGAAAAAATCAGCTTGCTCTTAAAACTTTAGGATGGATGTAATATTAATTTATAGTAGATAGTTAATAGTTAATAATTTATAAACAAACAAAAATTCCTGGCCTTCTTGGCGGGGATTTTTGTTTTATGGTAAAATGATAATTAGCAAAAATAAAAACATTTGCTAATAAGTTTAAAATTTTCAGTTTTCATTTTTCAATAAAATTAATAGTTATAAGTTTATTAAACTAATTAATTGAAAACTCATTGAGAACTGAAAACTGAGAACTGAAAACTATTTATAGGGATACAATGACTATCGATCAATCAAAAAACGAATTATACAGTTTGCTTAAAATCGATGAAAAAAAGAAACGAGTGCGGGAAATAGAAGCTCAAATGAATAAGAGTGATTTTTGGTTAAATCATGAAAAGGCTCAAGAATTAACCAAAGAATTAAGCGATTTAAATGGCTTAATTAATCAAGTTGAAAATGCACAAAATGACCAAGATATTAACAAACTAAATATTTTAGCAATGTTTTCTGGAATTTACGACAAAAATAGCGCAGTTTTGTCTATTCATGCTGGAGCAGGTGGCACCGAAGCCCAAGATTGGGCTCAAATGTTACTTAGAATGTATGAGCGCTGGGCAGATAATATGGGATTTAGACGAGAGACGATAGATGTAAGTCTGGGCGAGGAGGCGGGAATTAAGTCGGCCACGATTTTAATTACTGGGCTTCATGCGTTTGGATGGTTAAAAAGTGAAGCTGGGGTGCACCGACTTGTTAGACTTTCTCCTTTTGATGCAGATCATGCAAGACATACTTCTTTTGCTTTAGTTGAGCTTGTACCCGAAATTTCTAATGATGTTGAAATTGAAGTAGAAAACAAGGATTTAAGAATTGATGTATTTAAGGCTGGCGGACACGGTGGACAAGGAGTAAACACAACAGATTCTGCAGTTAGAATTACACATATTCCAACTGGTATAGTTGTTGCTTGCCAAAATGAACGAAGCCAAATGCAAAATAAGGAAATCGCATTAAAGATTTTGAAATCAAAGCTACATCAACTTAAAATAAAGGAAAAGCAGGAGGAAGAAGCAAAAATAAGGGGCGAGCATATTTCGGCTGGGTGGGGGAACCAGATAAGGTCTTATGTGCTTCACCCATATAAATTAGTTAAAGATCACCGTACCGATTTTGAATCAACTGACCCCGAAAAAGTGTTAGATGGTGATTTAAATGAATTTATGGTAGAATATTTGAAGAAGATAAAAGGATAAATACTGTCGCAGAATTATTACGCAGAAGTACGCAAAAAATTTCTGTGTTAATCTGTAAAAACTGTGTTAGAATATATTAAGAAAGTTAAACATAATTATCAATTTAAAATTCTCAATTTGCGATTAATGTTTAAAAATTTAATGAAAACTGAGAACTGAAAATTGTAAACTTATTTAGGAGATTATATGGGCATGATTGATCAGGGAAAAATGTTATGGAAGGCAAAGCAAGTGCAGGGAGAGCTTAAAAAGACCGAGGTAGAAGCAAAAAGTAATAATGGCTGGGTTACGGTTGTTTTTAATGGTGAACTAAGGCTTAAAGAAATTCATTTGTCAGAAGAAGCTATGAAGGCTCAAAAATATGAGCTTGAAAAAATATTACAAACAACAATTTCAGAAGGTCTAAGCAGAACCCAGGGAGTTGTTGCAGAAAAAACTCGCCAGGTCATGAAAGATTTAAACTTGAATATACCAGGCTTATAATTGGAAGTTTCCAATTTTCAGTTCTCAGTTTTCAATAAATTTTCAATGTTTAAAATTTAAATTGAATATTATTATGCGACTTATTGTCGGTTTAGGAAATCCAGGTAAAAAATACAAAAAAACACGACACAATGTGGGGTTTTTGGTATTGGACCAATTAGTTAATAGTAGAAAGTTAATAGTTAATAATTTAAATCTAACTCCATTTAGGCTGGAAAATCAATTTAAAGCAGAAGTAACTCAAACTGGAGGAATAGGGGAAGATAGAATAATTTTTGCAAAACCTCAAACTTTTATGAATTTATCGGGAGAAGCAATTAGTAAAATATTAAATTATTATAAAATTGGAACCGATGATTTAATCGTTATCGCTGATGATTTAGATTTACCGCTTGGGTCATTAAGAATAAGGCTTGAAGGGTCGTCGGGCGGTCATAATGGGTTGCAATCAATAGTTGATCAATTAGGTAGAAAAGATTTTGTTAGAATTAAGGTTGGGATTGGCTCAAATAAATCAGTTGCTGGCAAAGAAATTCCTGCCGAAGACTATGTTTTACAAAAATTTTCTGAAAGTGAGCAAAAAATCATTTCTCAATCTGTTGACAAAGTGGTAGAAATTTTGCTAAAATACATTAAAACCAGTGAAATTAAAGAAGAAACAATAATAGTAAGATAATTTTCATTTTTCAGTTTCCAATTTTCAAACTGAAAACTTATTGAGAACTGAGAACTGTAAACTAATAATGTGGGAGGCTCCAATGCCGTTAGTACCACGAAAGGAAAAATATGGGCGAACAAAGAAACAAACCAAAAAGCGAAGAAGATGTTCTAAAAGAGGCTGAAGAAACCTTAAAAATGATGAAAGGATCAGGGGAAAAACAAGTTGCAAATGATGATGTAGTTAGCAACGATAAAGAGGAATCAGAAGAATCTAAAACGGAAGATGTTAGCAAAAAAGGGAAGAAGAAAAGCACAAAAAAAATTGTTCGAAAAAGAGTTAGAAGCGTAAAATACCGACAAGCTGTAATTCTTGTTGATAAAACCAAATTATATCCAATTGAAGAGGCTTTAGAGCTAGCTAAAAAAACATCATATACAAAGTTTGATGGTTCTATTGAGGTACATGCGAAACTAAGTCTTAAAAAGGGCCAGGAAGCGCCTCGGGGGTTATTAAACTTCAACCATAATTTGGGGAAGATTGTAAAGGTCGCATTAGTTGACGATGCCCTAATTGAAAAAATTACCAAAGATGGGAAAACGGAATTTGAAGTTCTGGTTGCAACTCCTCAAATGATGCCTAAACTTGCTAGAATTGCAAAAATATTAGGACCACAAGGGAAAATGCCTAATCCTAAAGCCGGTACAGTTACAGATAAACCAGATAAGATAATCGAAGAAATTAAAAAAGGTCGCATTGAATTTAAGGCTGACAAAAGTGGTGTTGTCCATCAAATAATCGGCAAAGCTTCTTGGGAAACGGCAAAACTACAAGAAAATTACAAAACTTTGATTTCCGCACTCCCTAAATCTCTCTTGCAATGCATTAATATTTCTGCTACAATGGGGCCAGGAATTAAAGTAGATTTAAAATAGATTCAACGAAAATACATTAATATCATGAAAGAAAATAATTCCCCTGGATTATTTGTAGTTTTTGAAGGTTTGGATGGATCCGGCGAAAAAGAACAAGCCGAAACACTTGCGTCAATACTTACGCGTGAAGGCTACCGGGTGCATTTATGCAAAGAACCCACCAACAACCTTATCGGTGGAATTATTAAAGCTCGTCTTGCCGGAGAATGGCAAAGTACACCAGAAGGCATACAGCTTTTATTTGCTTCAGATAGGGCTCAGCATCTTGCCTATGAAATTATGCCGCATCTTGAAGCTGGGCACATAGTAATTTGTGACCGATACATAATGTCCTCAGTGGCATATGGTTCACTTGAAGTAAAAGATGTCAAATGGCTTGAAGAAATAAATAGCCAGTTTTTACGCCCTGATTTAACATTTTTAGTTAATGTCAGGCCAAAAATTTGCGCAATTAGAACCAAACAAAGCCAATATAGTCTAGAATTATACAGAGAAGAAAAAAAGTTTGAAATAATTTGGAAACAATATGAAGAGCTTTCAAAAAAATACAAAAATATTTATGTTATAGATGGCGAGAGAGATGAAATTGAAGTGACAAAAGAAATTCTTGATATTACAAATAAGGTTTTAAAAACAATTCAATCAAAAAAAGAATAAATATAGATTTTTTCCGCAGAAAACAGGTCCAACTGTATTAATTTAGAAATAAGAATTTAGAAATAAGAATTAATAAAGGGTTGGATAATATCTACGAGCGAGATACCTGTCGAGGAAGGTCGATAAATCATTTTATAGATTTATTAATCTGCGGCCTGCAGATTTTTTAAATCAGAAAAACAATAGGAGTATGCATGCTATTAACAAAAGCTCAAAAAAGCGAAATTGTAGGGGATTTGTCAAATAGACTTGGTACAATTAATACCGTGCTTCTTTTAGATTATCAAGGCCTAAAGGTTAAAGATATTCAAGAAGTCAGAAAAAAATTAAGAGCCAAACAAATTGATTTTAAGGTTGTTAAAAATACCTTATTCAAGATTGCACTGGACAAGAATAATGAATCAATTCCTGCCGACATCTTAAAAAAACCACTTGCCGTTGCTTTTTACAAAGAAAATGACGAAATTGATTTATGCCAAACATTTATGGGCTTTACTAAGGAAATGGAAGCTCTAAAAATTGTTGGCGGTATTATAAACAAAAATTATATTACCAAAGAAGATGTTAAATTTTTAGCCAACCTTCCAACTAAACAACAACTTTATGCTCAACTTGTTGGAACCTGTGCTGCGCCACTTAGAAACTTTGTTACCGTTTTACAAGGTAACTTAAGAGGATTAGTCACAGTATTAAAAAGAATTGAGGAAAGTAAATAAATTAATTTGTTATGACTAGTTACTAATAGTTACAAAAAGTTATAAATAGTTACTGATAATATGTAACTAATTGTAACCAATTGAAACATGTATTAACCATTCGTAACCTCTATAGGAGACATTATGTCAGAAGATGTAAAAGAAGAAACTAAAGAAGAAGTAAAAGAAGAAAAAACTGCAAAATCATCTAAATTTAATGATTTAATTAGCCAAATCGAAAAATTAACTGCGCTAGAATTGGCTCAATTGGTTAAAGAATTAGAAGAAAAATTTGGCGTTTCGGCTTCAGCTCCAATGATGGCAATGGGACAAATGCCTGCTGCTGGCGGCGCTGCTGCAGAAGCAGTTGAAGAAAAAGCAAATTACACAGTTCATCTAGTTGACGCTGGTGCGCAAAAAATTGCTGTAATTAAGGCAATTAGAGAAATTAGACCTGATCTTGGCTTAAAAGAAGCTAAAGATCTTGCTGATGCCGCTCCAAAAGATGTTAGAGTTGATGCTCCAAAAGCTGAAGCTGAAGAAGCAAAGAAAAAGCTTGAAGCTGCTGGCGGAAAAGTAGAATTAAAATAGATTTAAGCGAATTTAAACAAAAAATCTCCTAGAAATAGGAGATTTTTTGGTACAATTGAAAACCTAAATTTTCATTTTTCAATTTTCGCCACCTGTTGGCGGGCAGTTTCCAATAAATTTTCAATTATTCAATTTTTAAATAAAAAATAATTGATTTATTGAGAAATGAGAACTGTAAAATGAAAACTTAACGCGCTATCCTATTGACTTCTCTCCTTATAAATGTTATTATAACCTGTAATCTTTAGATAGACAGTCCAAGATTACTTGATATACGTTCTTATACAAAAAACAACCAGGATGGTTGTTAAGGGTTAGAAACTATGTACTAATCGAAAGTGGGGTGAATTCGGTCCTGGGGTTGTTCGGTAACAAAAAACCAAAAAAATGGAGGGAAGACAAATGAGGAACGTAAGAATCCTGCGCTGGGTTATCATTCTGGCACTTGGTATGGCAATCTGGGCAATCTGGATTCAGAAGGCGCACATCGACGGTATGCCGAAGCAACTCGCATATCGCCTGAACCCCATGCAGCAGGGGCTGGTGCTCCTGAAGCAGTACGGGGAGTCCGACATCGACTTTGAGAGCCGGGCAGCGCGTGTGGCCATGGACATCGAGCGGAGTGGCCACCTGATTTCCGAGAATACCAGTTCAAACCAAGGTTATGCACGGATCGAGTTCTCGTCCACTATGGACGAGCTCAACACCCTCGAGAAGCTCAAGACCGGGGCCTTGTGCCTCGCCATCGATCTCAAAGGCAAATCAGCCGATGAGATCGACAAGGAGCTCGCGGCCGTAATCGCGAAGATTAAGGCCAACGGACATTTTCTTGTGACCGTATGCACGGAGGCCAAGCGGCCTCATGACCTCCTGGTGTACTACCAGAAGTGCAAGGCTCCGGAGTGGTGGCCGGAGGCCCCAGAGAATATGCCCTAACAGGCACTACCACATTTCAAATCGGCAAATGCCGTGGCTCGCGCCTAAAAACGCGGGTCTTTTTTTAGACATATATTTACATCGCGCATGTTTCTTGCTAAAATATCTATGGTTTGAACCTTACAAATCAAATTTACTAGCAGGGAGATGGCTTGATGAAAAAGAAGAAAAAATCTGAACCGAAAGCGATTTTTTCAGATCGTGAAAATAAGAGATTTCGGAGATTTATTTCAAATCTTAGCGCAGAGTTTGGGGAAGATATAGCTAATAGCTCCGAGCCAAAACAGGTTGGCTACGGGGAGACATCAGATCGTTTTTATGTTTCATTTGGTGAATTTGAAAAAGGGTATAGAGAATCATTAAATCTTGGGTTGATATCACCGGAAGCATATATCAATGCCATAAAGGAACAAATTCCGCTAGAACCAGAATGCATTCCGGATTTAATAAAGTTTCTTCAGGGCGTACATAGAAAAATATCAACAAATATTACTAGATTTGAATGGAAACAGCTTCATGTTCGTGCTTAATACTGCGCAGTGTTTATTTGCAAGAAATATATTTCTAATACTTTTTGATATTCGCCGCAACAATTGTGTTATGCTTCATTTGGTAAGAATAATATTTGCTTCTATCGCCGGTCTTATTTTAAGTCATATTCTTGATAAAGGAGGTCTCTAATAATGGACGTGCTTAAGTGGTATTTGGAAGTATGGTTTGCTCATGTGCCCATATATATATTTAAACTCTAAGAAATATAGATTTGTAATATTATATACATAAAACATTTTGTTCTTGGATGGTCGGTAAAATTTACCGACCTGTTTTAGTTTTAACTCTTTTCATGAGTTATTTTTTTTGCTAAAATTAGTCTAATATGAAAACATTTAGAACAATAAAACAATCAAAAATTTCCTCAGCTAGAACAGGGGAGTTGATAACAGCTCATGGAGTTATAAAAACCCCAGTTTTTATGCCAGTTGGGACTCTGGGATCAGTTAAAACATTATCACCAGAAGAGCTTGGGGAAATGGGCGCTGAAATTATCTTAGGCAACACTTATCATTTGTATTTACGCCCAGGAGAAAAACTCATTAAAAAATTTGGTGGCCTTCATGGGTTTAACCATTGGAATGGCCCAATTTTAACTGACAGTGGTGGTTTTCAGGTTTTTTCTTTAGGAAAAAATCAGATTAAAAATAAAAAATCAAGTCTCAAAATGACAGATCAAAATGAAAAAATTTTTAATAACCTTGTAAAAATTAAAGAAAATGGTGTGGAGTTTAGGTCACATATTGACGGAAGCAAGCATCTTTTCACTCCCGAGAAAGTTATAGATATTCAAAGAGATCTTAATTCCGATATTATGATGGTACTTGATGTTTGCACAGAATTTCCAGCCAGCTATAAACGCGCAAAAGAAACCATGGAATTGACTCATGCTTGGGCTAAGAAGGCAGTGGAATACTGGCAAAAAATAAATCAAAAATCAAACATCAAAAATCAAAATAATAATTCCAAGCAACAATTATTGTTTGGAATTATTCAGGGCTCGGTTTACCCTGATTTAAGAAAAGAATCTCTTGAATATTTATCAAATTTGCCATTTGATGGTTTGGCAGTTGGGGGTGTATCTGTAGGAGAAGGTAAAGACAATATGTATGATGCGATGCAACTAACTGGCCCTAATTTACCCAAAGACAAACCACACTATATTATGGGAATAGGGGAGCCAGAAGACATTGTTATGGCTATAAAAAATGGTTTTGATATGTTTGATTGCGTGTTACCTACGCGCCTTGCTAGGCATGGGGTGGTTTGGGCTAATAAAAATCAAAAATCAAATCTTAAAAATCAAAAAATTAATTTTGAATTTCAGAAACTTGATTTAAGAAGAGCAAAATTTAAGGAAGATAAGAAACCGATTGAAGAAGGTTGCGGGTGTTATGCGTGCAAAAATGGGTTTAGCCGAGCCTATATTAGCCATTTAATTAAGGAACATGAAATTTTAGGTTTTCGGCTGGCAACCATCCATAATGTTTATTTTTTAATTAATCTTACAAAAGAAATACACGTGCTAATTGAAGATGGAGTGTTTTAATAAAACTAAATTTAAGGTGATAATTTTGTTTTTTGAATTTATTGCATCTAAGTGTTATAATGTACTCAAGGAGTGGATATGGACCAAAAAGCTAGCGCCTTAATTGATTTACATACTGCTGACAATATCAAACCAACCGAAAATAGTAATACTGAAATAATTAAAAATGAAGTGGACCCGGCAAATATTCCATCTGAACCTAAATCTGCACCTAAAAAGGATCCCGCAATACCTATAAATATTAGATTTAATGAGCCCACATCTGCTGATTTAGCGCCTGGACTTGGCAAAATAACAAAAATTGAATCAAAGCCGTTAGTGGGTGTCGAACCCAAACCCACCGAGCAAATTAAATCAGAAGAACCCAAAGATAAAGTTGTGGTTCAAGCAAATTCCCAACCAAGTTTAGACAAACAACGTACTGAGGAATTTGATAAAAAGCTGGAAAGCGTTATGGAACTTAGCGCCAAGGATTCTTTATATAATTTATATTCTAAAGCATTAAATAAGAGCGATCAAAAAGTTGAAGACCCAAATCAAATAAATGACCTTAAAATTTTTGGGGCTTTAGAAAAAAATTTATTTCAAAATAAAAATTTGAATAATTAGTATATTTACCATGACACAAGTTGAGGTGTCTAACCCATTTTTTGATATTATACTGCCCTACATTGCAGTGTTTTTAGGTGTTGGAATTATCGTATATGCGATTTGGCTAGGATGGAATTTAATAAAAAGAAGAATCAGTATTGAAGAAGCAAAAAATCTAGTAATGTTTAAGGTTTTGATACCAAAGCATTACAACACCGAGCAGGAGGAACGTCAGCAAAAAGATGATTATAAGGAAACAATTTCTGTTGCAGAGCAATTTATATCTTCATTTTATAGTTTGTATAATGCAACATCATTTAGAAGTAGAATATTTGGTCAACGCAGAATTAGTTTGGAAATAATTGCAAAAGATGGTGGAATATATTTTTTTGTTGGAGTTCCAAAAGAAATTCAAAGTTTTGCGGAAAAGCAAATTCATAGTGTTTACCCAGACGCGCAGGTTGAAATTAGTGATGAATGTATGATTTTTAAAGATGATTTAAAACATGCCGTTGGAGGATTAAAATTGGCCCGCCGGTTCATTTATCCAATTAAAACCTATAAAATTTTGGAAAGCGACCCCTTGAACGCTGTTACAAACACTCTTTCAAAATTAGGAGAAGGTAGTCGAGCCGGAATTCAGATATTGATTCAACCAGCAACTAGTACTTGGCGATATGCTTGCTCTAGGGCCGCCAAAAGTGTGCAAGAAGGTAAATATGTTCATGAAAATTGGTTTAACAAAATTGTACTTGCAATATTTGATGGATTTAACTCCGGAATGAAATCAGGCAAAGAAGCACAAGCCATGGGGTCGGGGGGATACATACGCTTGACTCCAGTTCAAGAAGAGCTACTTAAGGCTTTAAGGGAAAAAGGTTCTAAGGTAGGATTTAGAACACAAATAAGAGTTGTTACTTTAAGCCCTACAGAGGAAGAAGCAAAATTAAATTTAGAAAATATTTTAAATAGTTTTTCGCAGTTTAATGCTCCAGAGTGGAACCACTTTGGCAAGATTTACATCCATAATTTTCATCATTTTCTAGCTGATTATATCTTGCGGGCCTTTACTCGGCCATCAAGCATTTTAAATACAGAAGAAATTGCAAGTATTTTTCATTTTCCGAATCGCTTCATAGATACTCCAAATATTCATTGGTTGCTTTCCAGAACTATTGCACCGCCAACTAACATACCGCCAGAGGGTATTATTATTGGTAAAAGCGTATATCGCGGTGAGCAAAAATTTATTAAAGTTAAGAACGAAGATCGTAGACGACATATATTTATGATAGGTAAAACCGGCGTAGGTAAAACCACATTTTTTGAAAATATGATAATTCAGGATATTTTAGATGGTAAGGGCGTATGTTTTATTGATCCGCTTGGCGACGCTATTGAATATATTTTGGGAAGAATCCCAAAAGAACGCGCTGAAGATGTAGTTTTATTTGATCCATCTGATGTTGACCGCCCAATGGGTTTAAATCTACTTGAGTATAAAGATCCAGCAGAGAAGGATTTTTTAATTGCGGAATGGTTGGAAATATTTTATAAATTATTTGATCCAAATAGAACCGGAATGGTTGGCCCGCAATTTGAACATTGGGGAAGAAACGCTTCACTAACCGTTATGGCCCAACCAGAGGGAGGCACGTTAATTGAAATTCCAAGATTGTTTACCGATGATGCATTTCGAGATAAATGCGTCGCGTCGGTTAAAGACCCTGTTGTAGAGGCCTTTTGGAAGCAGCAAATGGCTAAAACCGCTGATTTTCATAAGTCGGAAATGTTTAATTATTTTATCTCAAAATTTGGTCGTTTCATGACAAATGATATTATCAGAAATATTATTGGACAAAAGAGGTCTGCATTTAATCTTCGTGAAATAATGGATTCCGGAAAAATATTATTGATTAATTTATCAAAAGGCAAAATTGGGGAAATGAATTCATATCTTCTAGGTATGATATTGGTTTCTAAAATTCAGGTGGCAGCGTTTTCTCGTGCTGATACTCCAGAGGATGACAGAAAAGACTTTTACCTTTATGTAGATGAGTTTCAGAATTTTACAACCGATACATTTAAAACCATTTTATCTGAGGCAAGAAAATATCATCTAAGTTTAAATATTACCAATCAATATATTGCTCAGCTTTCAGAACCAATTCGTGATGCGGTTATCGGAAATGCTGGTAGTTTGGTTACTTACCGCATTGGCGCTGGCGATGCTGAATTTATGGTTAAGGAATTTCCTGGAATTTCAGTGCAAGATATGGTAAATTTAGAAAAGTATAATATGTATGTTAAATTATTGATTGATTTAACGCCATCAAAGCCGTTTAGCATGCTTGGAATGCAACCGCAGGTGGAATATAATAAAAATTTAGCAGAAGCGATACGGCAGCTTTCAAGGTTAAAATACGGTAGAGACAAAAATATTGTTGATGAAGAAATTAGAGTAAGCTGGGAGAGCGGATCCAACAATACTGAGGAAGAACTGCCACCTAGAAGGGAAGAATAATGAAAAAAAATAAAAACGAAAATGAAGAAGTTAGTCAAGAAGATTTAATTGAAATTAGACAGATGCTGGATTCAATTGAGAATCAAATCCAATCAATTAAAAAACAATTTTTTTCTAAATATTACGAAAACCAAGCACAAAGTCTATCAAGTATTGAACAAAATATTGTTGAAGGTGTTTTCGACGGGGAACAAATTATTGGCAAAGACTTAAAAAAATATCCTGTACCTGCTAATTATGCATCAAAATCAAAACTGGTTGCTGGAGATGTCTTAAAACTAACCATATCACCAGATGGAGGCTTTCTTTTTAAACAAATCGGCCCAGTTAAGAGAAAAAAAGTTATTGGCTCCCTAACTCAATCGGGGGATATTTATTATGTTGATTGTAAGGGTAAACATTATCGAGTTTTGAATGCATCCATAACATATTTTAAGGCTAACCCGGGAGATAAATTAACATTATTAATTCCAGAGGAACAAGAAAGCAATTGGGCGGCAGTAGAGAATAAAATTAATTAATTTTATCATGCAGATTCCATTGTTGTTACAACTTTTAATATATTGTATTTTAATAGCCGGTCCGGTTTTTGCTATAGTTTTTTTATATCGCGCAAAAATTTCGCGCGAAAAATTTGAATGGGAAACTGGTCACCAATATTCCATGCTTGCAATTCTTGTGCCCAAAAACAATGAAAAAACTCCCTTGGCGGCCGAACAAATGTTTGCAAGTCTTCACGGAATATTTAGAGAAGGAAAACGTTTTCAAGAAAGAATAAGTTTCGAAATAATTTCCCAAGACAATTATATACAATTTTATGTTAGAATTTCACACGAATTAAAAGATTTTATAAAAGGTCAAATTTACGCTCAATATCCAACTGCAGAAATATATGAAGTATCTGATTATGCTCAGGCTACATCATTAAATAATATTAAATTTGTAGGAGCTGAGTTAAACCTGGTTAAGGACAATTTTTATCCTATTAAAACTTTTATGAATTTTGAGGTTGATCCATTATCCAGTATTACAAGCGTTTTATCATCGCTTGAAAACAACGAAAAAGTTTGGATCCAAATTATTATTCGTCCCGTTCCAGATAGTTGGCAACTTAAAGGAATTAGTTATGCAACAAAATTTCGAACTGGTAAATCAACATCGTCCCGTTCAATTGGAAGTATATTTATTTCATTTTTAAAATTCATATTCGATGTTATTTCAACAATAGGTGGCAGCGAGGGATCTGGTACATCTAAAGATTCTGGTCAAAAAGTTCAACTTTCCGGTCCCGTTGAGGAAGCAATTAAGGCCGTAGAACAAAAAACTACAAAATTAGGATTTGAAACAAAAATAAGAATTCTTGCTACCGCATCCGATTATTATACTTGTAAAAGCAAGCTAGAGGCGCTAACAGGTGCGTTTAAACAGTTTAATACAGTGAATTTAAACGGTTTCAAAGCTGGTAAGCTTTCTAGCACATCAGAATTTTGGAATCATTTTATTGAAAGAAATTTCGATTCCGGTGGTTATATATTAAATATTGAAGAGCTTGCGTCATTATACCATTTACCAACTCAAACCGTTGTTACTCCTAACATAGTTTGGGCTGGCAGCAAAAAGGGCGAGCCGCCTTCAAATTTACCCATTACGGGTACAGTAGATCCATCTGAGCTAACAATTTTTGCTCAAACGGATTTTCGAGATAATAAACAGCAATTTGGAATTAAAAAGCGAGACAGAAGACTTCATGTTTATACGATTGGAAAAACAGGTACAGGTAAATCAACAATGCTTGAAAACATGATTATTGATGATATTAGACAAGGTAGGGGAGTTGCGGTAGTTGATCCTCATGGTGAATTAATTAGCCATGTTTTAAATTTTATTCCTGCCGAAAGAGCTTCCGACGTGATTTATTTTAATCCATCAGACCATGATTGGCCAATTGGCTTTAATCCTCTTGAGGCAGTTGATCATGATCTAAAGAATGTTGTTGCCTCGGGCGTAGTTGGAATATTCAAGAAAATTTTTGGAGAGGCCTCGTGGGGTCCAAGGCTGGAATATATTTTACGAAATGCCATTATGGCACTACTTGACTACCCAAATGCAACTTTAGTTTCTGTTATGAGGTTATTAACCGACAAGGACTTTCGAAAAAGAGTACTTGAACATGTTAAGGACCCTGTAATTAGGGATTTTTTCTTAAACGAATTTGAAAAATATGACCCAAAATTTAGAAATGAAGCAATTGCTCCTATTCAGAACAAAGTTGGGCAATTTTTGTCTTCACCAACAATTAGAAATATTGTTGGCCAACCGAATAGCTCGTTTGATATTCGAGAAGTCATGGATTCTAGTAAAATTTTGCTTTTAGATCTTTCTATAGGGAAAATTGGTGAAGATAATGCAGCCCTACTTGGCGCAATGATGATTACTAAAATTCAGCTTTCAGCTATGCAACGAGCAAACGTTACCGAAGATAAGCGTCCAGATTTTTATTTATATGTTGATGAGTTTCAGAACTTCGCAACAGAAAGTTTTGCCGTAATTTTGTCTGAAGCTAGAAAATACCATTTAAATTTAGTTTTAACTAATCAGTTTATTGCACAAATGCCTGAAGTTGTTGCAAAAGCAATTTTTGGTAATGTGGGAACGATCGTTTCATTTAGAGTCGGTGCAACCGATGCTAGTTTTTTAGTAAAAGAATTTGAACCCGTTTTTGACGCCAATGACATGGTAAATCTCGATAATCATTATATATACATTAAGATGGCAATAGATGGTGTTACGAGACCAGCATTTTCTGCTGTTACATTGCCACCCATTCAAGGAGAAATAGGAAATAAGGATAATATAATTGAACTTTCAAGAAAAACATATGGAAGAAAGCTAGAATCTGTCGAAGAAATTATTGCTCAACTTGCAGTTGAAGGAAGAAAAACGGAAGACAATAAAGAACCGGATAAAGAATTTTATAATAAGTCGCTAGAGATGCCCATTATTGCGGATGATGGCTCCCTAGAATTGGGCATTCAAACCGTTGATGATCAAAATGGTGCAAAATGGTATTTTATTAACAAGTCAGGAATCAAAGCGAAGAAGACTGATACTGACGAAAAAAAAGAATCGGATTTTATTGGTGATAAACATGCAAAACAAAATTCAGGCACCGATACTAATAAATCAGTCATCCATGATGCAGATAATAAGCCTAGCGAAAAAGACCCTGTACCTTCAAAATTTAAATCCATCTTGTCCTCAGCAGTCGAAAGAAGAACAAAGATACATCATACAAACGAGAAGCATGCTGCAAGTCATTCGCATAATTCTTCGTCTAGCCATGAAAAAAATAATACTGATGCTGATGATATTAATACGCTTAATCCTGGTGATTCTATAAAAATATAAGTTTGTGCTAGTTAAATAAATAATTATTATGCATAAAAAATCAATTTTTTCTAGTTTATTTTATATAGCTACAATATATTTAGCATGTATTATATTTTTAAAATATTCCAATAATAATATCCATAATTATCACGGTAACGAAAATTCTGTTGAAAAAATTTATTCACTTCCATATGTAAATAATCGCGATAGCTGGCAAAATTACACAACAATTAATAATATAGATTTTTCGCAAAATAAACTAAAAATCAAAAATTTACAGCCTGTGCCGCTAACCTTAGGTAATATAAATAGTTTTGTAGTGCAGCTAAAAAACATTGATTTAAAACAGGTCTCGGAGTCGGCATATCCCTTAGTTATTATTGATTATTCTCGTAATGGCAGTGAAAACACAAAATTTTCTTCCGATGAAATTAGTAATATTAAAAGAAGTACTGTACAAAATAAAATCGTTCTTGCATCAATAAATATTGGGCATGCCGAGGGTAATCGCTGGTATTTTCCGAAAGATAAAGGCAATCTACCTTCATGGATTGGTCCAGTGACAAATGGTGATAACTGCGTTATAGAAGATTGTATGGCGCACGTAAAGTATTGGGACAAAAATTGGAAAAATATTATTTTTGGTAGCAAAGATAGTTATGTTGATAAGGTAATCGACCAGGGTTTTGATGGGATAATGCTGGATTCAATTGATGAATACAATTATTGGACTACGGACGTTAATGGACTAAAGTTGCTGAGCGACGAACAAGCGAAATCGGCCGAACAGAATATGGTAGATTTTGTTAAGGAAATTTCGAAATATGCTAAATCAAAAAAGGGAAATAACTTTTATATCATATCAAAAAATGCTGAAAAATTATCAAAATATTCTGACTACATCGATTCGGTTGACGGGATAACTTTGGAAGATTTTAGCTATGGGTATAAAGAAGAAGGCCTTATAACTCCCAAGGAAATTCAAGATGATTATATTACGAATTTAAACAAATTTAAAAAAGCAGATAAACCCGTATTTATTATTGATTATCCATTTTCAAGTTACAAAAAAAATTCACCAGCTCCTCAATATACGGTTATGGCGAATAATAAAATATCAAACTCTTTTAATAATGCTTTTATAAATGGCTATGTTGTATTTCAATCAACTAAAAAATTAGATTATTTTGTAGTCAATCCTGGTTATGGGCCAGATAAAGTTCATGCATTATATATTTCAGAACCAATTGCGTCGGATGAAGAAAAATTACAAAGATTTGACAAATTTACAGTATCAAATCAAATAATTCCCGAGGACACATCAATTTCATATCAATTTGCATCGGAATCGGACAATTATACTAAATGGAGCGAAGAAATTGAACTGAATAACTCTGGTTGCAATGATACAAAATATCTAAAATGCGAAAATGGGCAAATATATATTAATTTATTCGATATTAAAATTTTAAAAAATGATAAACCAATTAAAGTAAAAATAAATTTTACATCAAAATACTCAAATTTGTCGCCCTCTATTGACGGATTTAGGGTTTACTATACTACTAAAATTAAATAAATCATATGATAAAAAGGCTTGTTATCACATTAATTTTTATATTGCTTGTTGCGATGACTTTATATTTGTTTCACATTATAAAATACCTAAATGAATTTTCTAATAGTTTATCAAATCAAAACCAGGAAATTAACAAATCATTGTTGGAATCTGATAAGCTAATTTCAAAAAAGCAAAATACATTTACTTTTACTTTTGGTGGCGACATGATGTTTGATCGTATGATCGACTATCGATTCAAGGGAGATGATTTAATTAAATCTGTTGAAAATTTAGGCCAACAGGTATTTGGTGATTCCGATTTATCAATGATTAATCTCGAGGGGCCAATAAGCGCGGAGCCAATTGAAACAGATATTAGAGCCGATAATCTTGTTTTTAATTTCCCTCCAAAAACTATAGACGTATTAAAATGGTTAAATATTAAATTTGTGAGCCTTGCGAATAATCATACTAATAATAACGGTTCTAGTGGCCTTAAAAACACCAGGAAGGTTTTGGAAGATTCTGGCATAAGCTGGGTCGGATCACAAAATATATTTGACGAAAGTTCAATTAAACAATATGTTATAAATAATAATCCGATAACTATTATTGCAATAAACCAATTAGAAACCGATCCAGATATCTGCCCATATATTGAAAAAGAAAAAAACGAAAACAGATTTGTGATATTATTTGCCCATTGGGGGAGCGAATATCAGCAAACCCATTCTTCTGGCCAACAGCAATTAGCATACTTTTGGGTAAATTGCGGCGCTGATTTAATAATTGGTAGTCATCCTCATGTAATTCAAGACGCAGAAATTTATAATGGAAAATATATTTTTTATTCCTTAGGAAATTTACTATTCGACCAAACTTTTTCGCACGAAACTCAAATAGGAATTATTGTTCGCGGAATAGTTACAAATAATATTGTTAGTCAGATTGAGATATTGCCAACAGTAAGCATTAACCTAAGGCCCGAACTTATGCAAGGATCAGAAAAAAACGAAATAATTGGTAAATTTAATAATTATTTTATTAAATGAAAAAAAATATTCTTGATGGTTTAAATGAAATGCAAAAACAGGCCGTATGCACAACCGACGGCCCAGTTTTGATTTTAGCAGGTGCGGGGAGCGGAAAAACAAAAACATTAACTCATAGAATTGCATATTTAATTTGTGAAAAAAATGTGAGTTTATTTAATATACTTGCCGTTACTTTTACAAATAAGGCAGCAGGGGAAATGAAGGAAAGAATTGCACGGCTCTTAGAAAATGATAATAAATTAACCTACTTACCCTGGATGGGAACTTTTCATTCAATATGTGCAAAAATTTTACGTAGAGAAATTCATCAGCTCGGATACAGAAGCTCTTTTAGTATTTATGATGACCATGATTCCTTAATTTTAGTAAAACGAGTAATGAAAGACTTGGGCATAGATATTAAGCAATATAATCCTCATGCTATAAAGAAATTTATTAGTGGAGCAAAAAACGAATTATTGGATCCCACAGGGTATAGAAAATATTCGGCCAGTTTTTTTCAAAATATTGTGTGTAATGTATACGAAATTTACCAAAAACGCTTAAAGGAATCGAATGCTTTAGATTTTGATGATTTAATTATGATAACGGTTAATCTCTTTAATTTGTATCCAGAAGTATTAGAAAAGTACCAAAACATTTTTAAATACATTATGATTGATGAGTATCAAGATACCAATACTTCACAATATATTTTAGTAAAAACCCTATCAAAAAAATCTAGAAATATATGTGTGGTAGGGGATGATTGGCAAGCAATTTATGGTTTTAGGGGCGCAAATTTTAAAAATATTTTGAATTTTGAAAAAGATTATTCAGATGCTCAAGTTTTTAAATTAGAACAAAATTATAGATCTACAAAAAATATTTTGGATGCCGCAAACTCAGTTATTAAAAATAACATCAGTAGAACCGATAAAACTTTATGGACAAAAAATTCTGATGGTTCGCAAATCGTGGTTTTTGGGTCTAACGATCAAAACGATGAAATTGAGTTTATTGTAAGCGAAATTTCAACATTGCTGCGCGTTGGAAATAATAATATAAATGATTTTGTGATTTTATACAGAACAAATGCGCAATCACGAGCTGTAGAAGAAGTATTATTGCAAAATTCAATCCCATATAGAATTATTGGTGGAACTAAGTTTTACGAACGAAAAGAAATAAAAGACATTTTAGCATACCTGAGATTAATATTTAACCCTAATGACCTCGTAAGTTTAGAACGTATAATTAATGTCCCAAGTAGGGGAATTGGCCCGAAAGCATTAAGTGATTTCAGAAATAATAACCATAATAATCTAAAAATTCAGGGTTTTTTAGATCTTATAGATATGCTACGAACAAAAAGTAGTACTAATGCACCGTCGGACGTTATTGATATAGTTGCTGAATATAGCGGATATAAAAAATATATTCTTGATGGCACTGAAGAAGGTGAAATTAGATGGGAAAATATTAATGAGTTAAAATCTGTTGCTCAAAAATATGAAAAACTAAGCGATTTTTTGGAAGAAGTGTCACTTATTGCCGATATAGATAATCTTGACAATTCTGGTGAAGCTATTACACTTATGACACTACACAATGCCAAGGGATTAGAATATTCTGTCGTTTTTATTGTTGGAATGGAAGAGGGGATATTTCCTCATTCAAGGTCAATTTTAGAGCCGGGTGAGCTTGAAGAAGAAAGAAGGTTGTTTTATGTTGGAATAACACGAGCCAAAGATAAATTATATTTAACTCACGCTTTAAATAGATTGATTTACGGACAATTTCAAAGCAACAATATTTCTAGATTTATTGAAGAAATCCCAGAGTATTTGCTTGATATAATTTAATTTGAACTAGGGGAGAGAAGGGTAGAATTGCAATCTATTTGCGTATGGTAATAAATTTGATTTAATTAGAAGTAATTTTATATAAAGATCTAATAACTAAATATAATTATTTAAATAATTTTTATTATTTATTAATCTTAGGCATAATGGTAAAAATGGGGGTCTAATTTCCTAATATTTGCTCAATAATTTTCTTTTTAATTGTTTCTCTCAGGCCTCTGTGAATTTTAACTTTTTCTTTAAGGTGGGAGAAACTTCCATCA
>Ga0172368_10001430_pt1 | contig 32650 bp, 30 predicted proteins | sample Lak11m_FD_114540 | JGI IMG/M metagenome (GOLD analysis project Ga0172368, IMG submission 114540) | Freshwater microbial communities from Kabuno Bay, South-Kivu, Congo - kab_022012_11m | ecosystem: Environmental > Aquatic > Freshwater > Lake | place: Democratic Republic of the Congo: South-Kivu...
AAATCGCCTACGCGAAATCTATAAGTGTCTGTTTCGAAGCCTGTAAGTTTTTTGGAAAATTTTAGTGGAGTTTTGCTTTCAATGTAAAAATCTATTTTTTTAATTATTTTTTTTGCTTGGAGTTTTTCTATTTTATCTAAATCTTGCTCGGCCTGTTTTGTGTAGTATGCTTTATAATCCATACTTTTTCTTTAGAGAGTCATGATCGATAAATTTTCCTTCTTTGTATTCTTTCCATGAGTTTTCTACTTCATCCTTGAAGGATTTTTTTTGCATCAAAGGCTTGAAAGACAAGCTGTCGTCTTTTATTTCTATGATGTAATAATTGGTTTCGAATTTATCTCTCCAGTTTTTTGGTAGAGTTATTTGGCCTCTGCTTGTGGCCTGTAAAATCTTGTTCATATTGTTGGAAATAAGAAATTCTAAAATCATTATAGTAGGAAAATAAGAAAAAATCAAATGTATGCATCAGGTTTTGTGGTAAAAGGTTTTATTTTCTGGTCGGTTTATGGTATAATTAACGGATCAAAATAAAAACAAAAATATGCATAAATTTCAATCTGTAGAAAAATTTAGTTTTAAGGAGAGGAGATTTTTGAATGAAGAGGGTGGGGGGGAATCACTTAGGGGTCAAGCAAGAGCTCTTGCCGTGGAAGCTCTTGGTGTGGCACGAAAGGTTGTTGATAAAGCTGGAAAGGCTCTTGATGATAATGATAAGCCAGCTGCGAAGCCCGCAGGACAACCCGCTGTTGCTCCTGCGCAACCAGTTGCAAATCCTGATGCTGCCGCAGCGCAACCTGCCGCCCAAGCACAACCTGCGGCGACTCCAGATTCTGCCGGAAGGCCTGCAGTTGTTGAAGGAGGTGCTGCTGCTCAAGCGAAAGCTGCTGACGGTGAAAAACCTGCAAAGACTGCCGAAATTGTAGATAAAGGTAAACGTGATTTGGTAATGTTACAAACTGAGTTAAAGGATGGAGCTGAACAGCCAAAAGATCCAGCTCTTTTCCAAAAATATTTAGACGCTATAGATAAAATTAAAGGTAAAGTTTTTACTGTTGAGGCGACAGCTTCTACTCTTGATTTTGATAAGGAAAAACAAAGGATTAATAATGAAATTTATGCTGTATACAAGGATGTTGATTTTTCTGGATTAAAAGATCTTTTCAAGATTAAGGAGGAAAAAAAGGGGGATTTTAATAATGATATGGCTGCGATTGTGGCTTCTGCACTTGCAAATAGTTTTATAAATAATGCTAAAGAAAATACGAAACATCTTGCTAATTTCTTGAAGGATTCTTCTGGAAAGGAGTTTGTAGATCAACCAATAACGACAACTTTCTCTTATGTTGGCCAAAAAGCTGAGGCAAAATTTACTGGAAATGCTGAATTTGATGCAGCTTATAGTGCATTTGCAAAGGCACAGCCTGCGACTGAAAAACCTCAAGATGCGGCAAAAGCGGCGGAGGCATTGAAAACTGATGCGGAAAAAATTGATTTTATGGGAAAGACAAAGATTGGAAAAATAATGAAAATGTTTGGGGTTAAATTTGATGAAGTTTTGTCTAATAAAAGCCCTATTGCTGCTATGATTTTCGTGTTGCTTGGATTTGGACCAAAATTGGGACTTGGAGATTCGGATATGTTTAAGGATTTGCCTGACACTGAGTTTACAAAAGGAATAAAAAAGACTCTTGAGGGCTTTCAGAAGTCTGGTAGAGGATCTGCATATGGTGTCGATAAGGACAAAGTTGAGGGATTTAATCCTGGGGAAGTGAAGGCGCCGGAATATGAGAAATTTGAGGGCGATGGATTGGTGAAGGTTTTGAAAGGGGAGAAACTTCTTGATCCAAATAAGCCCGGAATGGTGATTGAGAAAGAATTGAAGCTTGGAGAAGGAGGAACACCGAAGAGTGTAAAAGTTAATTTGAATCCTGAAGGGTCTATTCTGTTGCCTGCCGGAGCGAAATTAATTATCAATGGTGATGAAATCATTGCACCAAAGGATTCTTCAGGAGATGCAAAAAAGGATGTAGCTAAAGCTTTCAATAAAGATAGTCCTGATTGTAAAATTAAGAATCAAAATGGAATTGCTGTTTTGACAGGTGTTATTCCTGCCGGAACAGTGTTTACTAATAAATGTAAACTTTCGGAGGAAGTTCCTGCCGTTGCGCCTGCAAAGTAGAGATATGATGGTGAATTATTTGTGTCGAATGTGCTTTTTTTGTTGTGTTTTGGTATAATCTTGGCATGAATCTATACGCTGAAATTTTTGATGTTTTAAATAAGGCTAAAATCAAATATTTGATTGTTGGTGGAGTTGCCGTGAATTTGTATGGATATGCGCGTTTTACCGGAGATATTGATATTTTGTTGGCACTTGGTTTTGAAAATTTGGAGAAAATGAATAAATTAATGGAAAAGAGAGGATATGTTCCTAGACTTCCTGTTGAACTTCATGATCTTTCTGATGCCAAAAAATTGAAAAATTGGATAAAAACAAAGGGACTTAAGGCTTATACTTTTATTTCTGCAGATAAACCGCATTTGGATATAGATATTCTTGTTGAAGATTCTTTGGTTTTTGAAAAACATTATAAAGATAAGATTGTGGTTGAAGCGTGGAAGGTGAAATTGCCTGTGGTTTCATTTGATTACTTGATTGCGATGAAGAAAAATGCTGGTAGGGATAAGGATCTTCTTGATTTAAAAGAATTATTGAAACTTAAAGATTTATGAAAACTAAAAAAGAAAATTTGGAGTTGGATCGTTTAAAAAGGGTAAAATATTCTTCTGTGGAATCAAAGCTTGAATGGCTTTGGTCGGCATTTGAGTTTGGGCGTATTAAAAAGAAAATCTTGAAGGTGGTGAAGTAGATTTTCATGACGAAATAAAATCGTTTGGCGAAATAGACCTGTTTTGATATAGTTTCTCCCGCAATGCTGGAAGATGGCGCCATGGCCAAGTGGTTAAGGCAGCGGTTTGCAAAACCGTTATTCCTCGGTTCGAGTCCGAGTGGCGCCTCCAAAATGGCTTGAAAATCAGTTATATATGCCCATAGTGTCAATGGTAGCACACCGGTCTCCAAAACCGTTAGTGAGGGTTCAAATCCTTCTGGGCATGCCAAATAGAATAAGAAAAACTTTTGGAAAAAGTTTTTGTACAATTATAAAAATTGACAAATGATCTGTGGATGATATCATCGGATCTTAATTTTAACTTTTTCTTATGCCTACTGAACGCGGAAGAGATATTCCTTTAGATAGATCAAATCTTGGAAGGAATGCGGATAGAATGATGACTGGAATGATGAAGCTTTTTCATCCTAGGGCTGCTCAAGTTTTGGCACCACATTTAAGCCGTGATTTGAGAACTCAGGCTGAGCTTGAACGTGAGGTTTCACCTGAAGAAAAAGCGGTTTTCGATAATGTACGTAATTGGTTGATTGCCCGTATGGAACAACTTGAGCTTGGTGCATTGGATAATGGACAATTGATTTTGAATCCTTGGAATGAGAGTCATAGCTTGGGATTGCAAAGTGTTTCGGTTGGAGTGAATCGGTTGGTTGAGGGGCCTAAGAGGGTTCCTGCGCTACTTCCTGGTGAATGGAGACATCCAACGATTGGGGTAATTGCGAAGGGAATGCTTGAGAGGTCTTTTCCTCGTGTTGCTGGTGTCTGGACTGGTTTTGATGTTGATAATGGAAAAGCTGAAGAATTAACAGGAATGTCTAAGGAGTTTGTTGTTGGAAATGATGCTTATGTTACAACTTTAAAGGCTGGTAAAAAAATGACTGTTGCTGCACCTGATCGTGTTGAAGTTTGTATAGAAAGACCTGTCGATCCTGGAATGGTTGTTGGGATGACTGTTTTTGAGGCGGTCTATGCCTGTGCTTTCAAGGAAAATCAGGGGTGATGGGCTTAGAAATTAGGGTATGTGTTTAAAGCGCTTTAGTGTAAGATAAAGATCGATTTTTTAAACAAATTTTTATGGATAAATCAATGAGAGATGTTGTGGCATTTAGGTTTGCATGTAAGCATTTTGATGCGGCTAAAAAAATTGAAGACGGTGTTCTTCATGAGATTCTTGATCTTACAAGACTTAGTCCAAGTTCTTACGGACTTCAACCTTGGAAATTTATTGTTATTGAAAATGATGACATGAAAAAAGCGCTTGCTCCTGCGTGTTATAACCAGCCACAGATTACTGAGGCATGTTGTGTTGTTGTTATGTGTGCGAGAACGGATGTTGTGAAGGTTTTGGATGAATATTCTGCGAAATCAAAAGCTGATTTGGGTTATACTGATGAGCAAAGTGAAGGTTTCAAAAAAATGATTATCGGGGCTGTTTTGAGCAGAGTTGATGAAGATATCAAAGTTTGGGCACAAAAACAGGTTTATCTTGCTGGAATGTCTCTTATGATGATTGCCGCTGAAAAAGGAATTGATTCTTGTCCTATGGAGGGATTTGAACCGGCAAAAGTATCTGAGGTTTTAGGGCTTCCTCAAGAGCTTGTTCCGACTTTGGTCGTTCCTCTTGGGTATAGAAATATGGAACAACCTAAGAAAACAAGATTTGATTTTGATGCTGTTTTTGAAGAAAGGAAATAATTGTCTTGGTGTGTGTTTGACTTTTCTTGAAAAAGTAGTGTAGGATTGTTCCTTGTATTTAAATTTAATATGGTGGAACGAGTTGTAGCAGTCGAAAATGAGGGTAGAAGTGTTGTTTCTGGAACGCCAAAACCTAGGGTTCTTGATGGTGGTGAGAGATTTATTTATGCCGGAGAGACTCCTGAAATTATAGATTATCTTGGAAGGCTTCGTTTAGCTAGAATTCCATGTTTGGAACTGAATTCTCTTCGTAGAAAAGTTGTTCATGCGTCTTCAAAAGAAGCTTCTTCCGGAAATAAAATGGCTGTGTTTTCGAGATATCCTGTTGGAGTTGATGGCTGGGAGAGGCCAGAACAAGAATTAGGTGTGTATAAAATGAACACTATAAATCTTTGTGAAACGTTCGGGATTCCGCATACGCAAGCTGATTTGATTCGTGCGCGTGAAAATGGTAGAAAAGGATATGATGTTTCCGTGAAAGGTCTTGGTCATTTTGCTGTACTTTTGCCAAGAGGGAGACAAAATCCTTTGAATCTTGCTCGTTTGTCTGAATATCCTGAAGATGTGTTTTTTGCCTTGAATCAAAGGATAAACGAGTTGCTTAGAGAACATCCTGAGTATGCGAGAGTGGGGAATAGTAAAGTGAACGGAATTCCTCAATTTGGTGAAGATGATTTGGAGAGAGTCCTTGGTGGTAGAAAATAGAAATAAATTAAACCGTTTTTGTCTTGTTTCGCGGCTTTTTAGCTAGTAGAATGCCACTGCTTTTTAACCAAAATATTATGGCAAATGTAACAGAAAGAACTTTAGTATTGATCAAACCGGATGCTATTCAGCGTGGTCTTGTTGGGGCTATTACTGAAAGATTCGAACGCAAAGGACTTAAACTTGTCGGAATGAAAATGATGACTCTTGATGAGGCGGTTTTGCGTGAGCATTATGCGCATATTGCTGATAAACCATTTTTTCCTGGAGTTGCTAAATTTATGCAATCTACTCCTGTTGTGGCTATGTGTTGGGAAGGACTTGGTGTTGTAGATGCTGTTAGAAAAATTACCGGAATTACAAAAGCTCGTGAGGCGGAAGGCGGATCTATCCGTGGAGATTACGCAATGAGCGTTTCTTGTAACGTTATTCATGCGTCTGATTCTATCGAAAATGCAGAAATTGAAGTGAAAAGATTTTTTAAGGCTGATGAAATTCATAGCTATGATAAGTCGGAATATATGCATGTGTATGGGGAAGACGAACGATCAGTTTAATAGTTTCTATGACAATTGAAGAATTAAAAAAGAAAGCGGCGAGAATCCGTTTGGATTGTCTTGAAATGACATCGAAAGCCGGATATGGGTATTCAGGGAGTATGATGTCCGTGGCGGACATTTTGGTTGCGCTTTATTATGGCGATTTGGGGAGGCAAAAAGTGATGAATTTCGATCCGAAAAAACCGCAATGGGACGGACAGGATTATTTGGTTTTATCAAAGGGACATGCGGCGGCAACGCTTTATGCGATTTTGGCGGATTTGGGGTTTTTTGATAAACATGAACTAAAGTTTTTTGGACAACTTGGTGGGATTCTGACTACTCGTCCGAACCCAAAAATTCCCGGAGTTTTTTCTTCAGGAGTTTCTCAAGGAAATGGTCTTAGTTTCGCTGTTGGGACTGCTCTTGCGCTTCAGGCGGATAGAAAATCGAATAAAGTTTTTGCTGTTCTCGGAGATGGGGAACTTCAAGAAGGTCAAGTGTGGGAAGCCGCTATGGCTGCGGGGAATTTCAGATTGAATAATCTGATTGCGATTATTGATAATAATAAAGTGCAGGCGGATGGGCTTGTGTCTGCCGCGATGGATATTTATCCGCTTCAGGATAAATTTGAAGCGTTTGGATGGAATGTGATTCAGGTCACGAATGGACATAATTTCGAACAAATTCTTGACTCTGTGGAGAGGGCGTTTAGCTCTAACAGAAGGCCTAGCGTGATTTGGTGTCATACCGTTTCCGGAAAGGGAATTGAATTTGCAGAAGGAAAAGTTTCTTATCAAGGAGTGTCTTTGAGTGAAAATGAAATGCGTGAGGTGGCGCAAAAATTAAAAGAAATTTATGAAAAATAATCTGTACAAAGCGTTTGACGATGCGATGATTAGAATTTTGAAAAAACATGGAAATTCTATGATTTTTATGGGTTCTTTCCCAAAAGTTTTTGAACCTGCAAATTTTGCGAGATTTTTTCATGATAGAGTCTTTAATTTTGGGCTTGCAGAAGCGAATCTTGTTGCTGCTGCGGCGGGAAGTACAGTTCGTGGAAAACTGCCATTTGTCTTGGGCGGTGTGTCTTTTTTGACTGGAAAAGCGTGGGAACAAATAAAAGATATGGTTTGTTATCCAAATTTAAATGTGAAGATTGTTGGCTTTGGAAGCGGACTTTCGGCTGGTCAGGGTGGAGTTGGAATGCATGCAACTTCTGATATTGCACTGATGCGAAGTATTCCAAATATGAAAGTATTTTGTCCTGCTGATTTTTATCAGGCGGTGAAGGTTTTTGATTTTATTGCTGATGATTTTGGGCCTTCGTATGTAAGGCTTTTTGACTCCGAAGTGAGTGATATTTTTGATGAAAAATATGAACTTAAACCTGTTGATAGAGTTAGAGAAAATGGAGACGTTTTGAATCGTGGTGAAGTGGCGATTTTGTCTCATGGAAGGCTTTTTTCGGAGTGTTTGACTGCCGTAAAAGAGTTTGAAAAAAATGGAAAATTATGCGGACTTTATAACTTTCCATTTATAAAACCATTAGATAAAAAAACGGTTTTGGAACTTTTGGCGAAATATAAAAAAGTTTTTGTGGTGGAAGACCATGGAATTGGTGGGCTTTACTCTGCGATTTCTGAGATTTTGGCGGAAGGAATTGGTGGTGCAAATGGCATGCTTGCTGTTTTGAAAAAAATCGGAATTGATGAAAAATTTGTTGAATCTGCGAAGGAAGAAGATCTTTATAAAAAATATGGTTTGGATGGTGAGGGGATTTTGAGAGAGATAATGTTTTAGCAAAGTCTATGTAAATTTGTATATATTTTTGTATGTTTTTTTGTTATGTTATTTGTGTGTAATTATTTAATTAAAATTTAATGTCATTATGCTAAAACAACAATGTGTTTCTATAACTGATTTGCGCATGAAAACTAAAGATTGTTTTGAAGGGCTTAAGGGAGCGCCCAAATACATTTTTATCAATAATAGACCTATTGCTGTTTTGATTGATATTGATGAATATGAAGAAAAATTTGTTAAGCCTGAGCTTATTGAATTGAGTTTGGATGAAGTCGATAGTAAATTATTGGCTCGTGCAAAAAAGGCTAGGAAATCAAAGGAACAGGAATTGATTAATCTTTAGGCATGTTTAGGTTTTTGAAAATTTTGGAGAGAATTGAAGTTTTTCCTTATCTTGAGAAAAGAGGGATTCTTAAGCAGTATAAAAAAGCGAAAATGTTTTTGATGAATGGTGATTTTTCAAAAGTTAGATTTGGAAAAAGAAATCCGAAGAGTAGTGGAATTTGGTATTTTAGGATCAATAGGCAATATCGTGCTTTATGTGTTTTTGATGTTGAAGGGAATTTGGTTGTTTTTGAGGTTGATGATCATCAATAGGATTGAGATTAGACTTAAGTTTGTGCTATAATTAAGGAAGAATAAATATCAAAATATGAACGCTCATCCTATAAAATTATTTTCAGGTTCGTCTCATCCTGCACTTGCAAAAGAAGTTGCTGAGTGTTTGGGAATATCTCTTGAGGATCTTGTTATTACACGTTTTGCGTGTAATGAGGTTTACGCTAAGCCGAAAGATTCTGTTCGGGGATGTGATGTTTTTGTCCTTCAAACAGCTTCTCATAATGTGAATGAAGATTTGATGGAACTTTTTGTAATTTTGGATTCTTTGAAAAGATCTTTCGCGGGTAAAATTCACGTAGTGATGCCAAATTATGCTTATGCAAGACAAGATCGTGTTGCGACTCCTCGTGAGCCGATTTCCGCGAAACTTGTAGCGGATTTAATGTCTACTGCAGGAGCAGATCATTTGATTACAATGAAACTTCATAGTGATCAGGAACAAGGATTTTTTAATTTTCCTGTGGATAATTTGAATCCGGATAAACTTTTTGCGAAATATTTTATTGAAAAAAATATTAAAGATTTGGTAGTCGTTTCACCTGATGCAGGTGGAGCAAAAGATGCTAAAAAATTCGCAGATTTGCTTGGTGCAAGCCTTGCAATTATTCACAAAACAAGACCTACGCACAATCAATCTGAAGTTATGCATGTTGTTGGAGATGTCGACGGAAAAACTTGTTTGATTTATGATGATATGATTGATACGGGAGGAAGTGTTGTGAATGCGATGAATGCTCTTAGAGCTCGCGGAGCTAATCAAGATATATATCTTGCGGCGACTCATGCTGTGTTCTCTGATCCAGCACCTCAAAGGCTTGCAGAAGCTGGATTTAAAGAAGTTGTTGTCTCAAATTCTATTCCAATTTCTGATGATAAAAAATTTGAAGGATTGAAAATAATTTCAATTGCTCCATTTTTGTCTAAGATTATTCAAAATATTCATGATGATAGATCTGTGACAGATGTATTTTAATTAACCCTTAATTTTTATAAAAATGTTTTACGAGAAAGATAAACCACTTGTTTTTATCGGAAGTGATCATGCTGGCTATGAGGCTAAGAATGGACTAAAACCGTTTATTGAATCTCTTGGATTTGATGTAACGGATTTGGGAGCTTTCAGTGAAAATCCTATTGATTATCCTGATGTCGCGAGAGAAGTTGGTGAAAAAGTTATTGAACATGCAAAAGCAGGAGCGAGAGGAATTTTGATTTGTGGAAGTGGAATTGGAATGGCTATGGCGGCGAATAAATTAAAGGGTGTTCGTGCGGCGCTTGCTACAGATGAAGCTACGGCTGAGCTTTCTAGACAGCATAATGATGCTAATGTTTTGACTCTTGGTGCTAGAACTACAAATATCGATTTGATGAAAAAGATTGTTGAGAAGTTTTTTGCGACTTCTTTTGAAAATGTGGAAAGACATGTAAGAAGAGTTGAGAAGATGGATAAAATTGAAAATATTCCTACATCTGATACTGGGACAGGTCAGGATGGATCAGCTTGTTAAATAAAAAGAATGAACGGAGAAAATAAAAATATTAGGAAGATAAAACTTGCGCCGTCTATTTTGTCGGCTGATTTTGGGCGTTTGAATGAGGAAATTGCGTCGGTGGAAGAATTTGTCGATGTGATTCATGTGGATGTTATGGATGGGCATTTTGTGCCGAATATTACTCTTGGTGCGCCGGTTGTGAAATTTATAAAAAGTAAATTGCCACTTGATGTGCATTTGATGATTGAAAATCCTGAAAAATTTGTGAAGGATTTCGCTGAGGCTGGGGCTGCGCGCATTGTTGTTCATAGTGAAGCATGTGGTGAAAATTTGAGAGCTGTTTTGATGACGATACGAAGTTTTGGATGTGAATGTGGTGTCTCAATAAAGCCTGGGACTTCTGTAGAAGCCGTAAAAAATGTTTTGGATTTGGCTGATGAGATTTTGGTAATGACTGTTGAACCTGGATTTGGTGGACAAAGTTTTATGGCTGATATGGTGGGGAAAATTCGCGAACTTAGATCTCTTGGATATGAAGGTGATGTTGGAGTTGATGGTGGAATAAACGACAAAACTGCACCTGTTTGTATTGATGCCGGTGCGAATTTATTGATTTCCGGAAGTTATTTTTTCAAGGCTACTGATAAAAAAGAAGCGGCTGAAAAGATAAAAGTCGGAATGTGATTATTTTTTTCTTTTTGCAAATTTATCGAGAACTTCTTCTACTTTTTGTGGTAACTGAAGTCTAACAACTTCAAGTTGCCATTGTTCTGCTTGTGCGAGTAATTCATAGTCCAGAGGTTGCATTCCCGATGGTGATGCTTTTGCAAGTCTTTGGTATGCCTTGACTGTGACGTCTATAAGGTAAGGAAGGGCGTCGTATAGCGGCATTTCTTGATTGTCATGATCCAGCATACAATATGCCAAAAGTCTTGAAACTGTTGCTCTTAGATTTGTTATTTGGTAGTGGAAAGGCATTTTTTCTTGGCTTTCGATGTTGTTTGTTCGGTCTGCGATTTTTGCTATAAGTATTGCTTGGCGTGTGTCTTTTGATTTTACTAAAGCGTTTAATTTTATTATGAATTTCATTAATTTTCCTCCGTCATAGGCATGTTCAAATCTTTTGAATGTTTCAAGTTGTGGATTTTGTTCAGGAGGAGTTTCTTCGTTTGGTTTACCTAGCCATCTTACTAAATCTTTGTATTTGATTTCCATGACTTTCATAGTTTTATCTCTTCCTGCTAGGTTTTGTTCTATTGCTAATTTTTTCTCCTGTTCTGAAAGTGTTTCGTCTGTATTTAATACTCTTAATGCCTGTCTTGTTTTTGTTGTATTTTTTGGACCCATCATGTCCAAAAGTTTTCGTTTAAATTCATCTCTTGGTGTTCCAAATCCACTGTTTATCGGGATTGATGTGTCGTAGTGATCTATTGTTTGTTGTAATTTTGTAACAACTTCTTCTACTGTTCTGTCGGCGTCTTCTGGAGTGTCGTGCATTGCTGTCACTATCGCGATAAGTGCAGGGCCGACTTCAAGTTTTGTTTTTTCTATGATGAATGGTATTACGCGTCTTATTGCGGTCAAGGTTACGGATGCAGGATGGAAAATTGCAGGTTTCAATTCGGCTTTTCTTAAACGTCTTCCCGGTTGTTCATGGTGTATAGCCTTGGCTGTACATAGAGCCATGTAAGTCGCATCCAGAAGTTGAACGTATCTGTTTTGTATTACTATATTTTCTCTTTCTGGATGATCTTTTGGAAGTACGTATTTGCCGTCTTGGTTCTCGATAAGTTCTTCCAAATATACTCTGAGTGCTGTCATGAAGTCTTTTGTCGCGTGATGAACACTTTCTCTGTATGTTTCTTCCGTGTCCTGCCATTTCTCTAATCTTGGATCGCCTGAGATCAAAGCTATTGCCGCTTTTTGTGACGTGGCTTGTATTACGATTGGGCTGTTTCTAACTAAATTTTTCGATTTTTTGTCTGAATTTCTTGGAGGATTTGTCCAATATTGTCTTAGTGCTCTTGTTTTTCTTGATAACTTGTTTTGATGTTCAAGCAGGGTTTTCCATATTGCTTCTATTCTGTCTTGATGTTCTGCCGGAATTGAGTCTTTTAGTGCGTCAAAAGATGTTTCTGGGCGTATTCGTAGGTGTGTTTGTTCTAGGTGAAAATAGTATGCGCTATCTACGTCATAACAGTTGTTGATTTCTTGATTCATCGGCCATCTTTCTGCTTGCATGGCATGGTATCCTATCTTGAGATGGGGTTCTTCGTCTTTTCGTGTTAATTCTTCGTATGGCATGTTTTGAGAACAAAAGGCAGTTATTTTACTGCTTTTTGACTGGTCTTGTCAAGTCGTGGTTCGTGTTGGATTTGTAGGTAAAATAAAAGCACTGTTTTTAGGCAATGCTTTTATTTTGGATGAGATGTTTGTTTTATAGTAAAACGTCTGCTCCTTCAGAGTTTTGGTCTGAATTTAATTCTCCTTCCGCTACTCCTTTACATGTTTTGAAGTCTTCTTTGTATTTTTTCCAAGCATCTTTTCTGGTTTTTTTCATTGTGTCATTCGCTGTTTTTGTTGCTGTTTTGTAATCTTTCCATGCTTTTTCAATTGCTACTTTTCTGTCTTTTGATGTTGAAAGTGCCCAAGCTGCTTTTAGGGCTGTTGTTCTTGCTGCAAGAGCTGCTTTTGTAGCTGTGTAGTCTGCGTCGAAAGCTGTGAAAATCGCTGTATCACGTGTATCTAATGCTGTTTGTACGCATGCGATAGTTTCTGCTGTAAGTGGAAGTTTTTCGTTTTTGTCTTTTTTGCCTGATTTAGATTTGTCTCCTTTGTTTTCATCTTTATGATCTTTTCCGTTGTCTTCTGTTTTTACAGGTTTGTCTGTACCTGGAGTTTTGTTGCTGTCTTCAGCGAAAACTGGCACTGCTATTGTCGATAGACCGATTGCTATCGCTAGCATGAATGGCACGAATTTTTTCATGTGAAATGGGGTTAAATTGTATGCTTATTTTAGCATTAAGTAGAACGGGTGGGGAATGGAAGTGTTGCTTAATGGGGTCCGCTCAATTTCTGTCGAAATTTGTGTGCAAATTTCTCAGAAATTGGCCTTCAGCTACGAGAAACTCTCGCGGAGCTCGGTTTCTCTGCGCTTACGGCACGCTACCTCTCCACTTAATGGTGCGTCCGGCAGGAATCGAACCTGCGACCTTTGGCTCCGCAAGCCAACGCTCTATCCAACTGAGCTACGAACGCATATGTCGTATGTTTGCTGTGCGATTTTAAAGCTTTGAAAAGATTTTTACAACTTCTTTGTGAAGAAAGCCGTTTGTGGCGAGGATGTCTTGGCCGAAAAGGTCGAGAGTTTTTCCGTTTGTATCTGTGACTTTTCCGCCTGCTTCTTTGACTATTAGGCTTCCTGCTGCGATATCCCAGGCTTTAAGTCTGAATTCCCAATAGCTGTCGAATCTGCCACATGCGATGTAGCAAAGGTCGATTGCGGCTGAACCAAGCCTTCTAAGTGCTTGGCACATTGGTAGCATTTTGATGAAATATGGTACATTTACAGTTTTGTGTGAAACTGGAAATCCTGTGACTATCAATGAATCTTCAAGTGTTTTTACTGCTGATGTGCGAATGCGTTTTCCGTTTAAGAAAGCACCTTTGTCTTTTTCTGCGTAAAAAGTTTCATGCATTTTTGGTGCATGAACAACTCCGACAATTATTTCTCCGTGTAGGTATTCGAAATTTTTCGAAGATTTGATTTTTTTTGTGTGAACGAGTGCAATTGATACTGAAAAAATGGGTAGTCCATGTGCAAAATTTGTTGTTCCATCGAGTGGGTCTACTATCCAAACATATTCTGCATTTGGAATTTTTTTATTTTTGAAAAAGTCTTCTTCGGATAAAACTTCGTGTTCCGGATAGTATTTTTTTATTTGTTGCATGATAAATTTCTCCGAAGCTTTGTCGGCGTTTGTGACGAGGTCATGTCTGGCTTTTTCTGTGACCTTGATGCGATCTTTCTCGGTCGCTAAAATTATTTTTCCTGCTTCTTCTGCGAGTTCGATTGCGAATTTCAATAATTTCATATGTCTGAATTCTACTATTTTTTACATTAAGTGGCAATAAAGTGCCTCATTTGTAGTTTTTGGCTTGAGGACAAGGTTTTCTTGTGATACAATCTCTTCGCTCTAAATATATAAAATGATTGATAAGAAATTTGTTTTAAAATCAGATATGAAGCCGGCGGGAGATCAACCGACGGCGATAAAAGCGCTTTCGGCAGGGCTAGATAAGAAAGAAAGATTTCAAACTTTGCTTGGAGTTACCGGTTCTGGAAAGACTTTTACCATGGCAAAAGTTATCGAGAAACTTCAACGTCCTGCGCTTGTGCTTGCACATAACAAGACTTTGGCGGCGCAGCTTTGTAGTGAGTTTCAGGAATTTTTTCCTGAAAATGCGGTGAGTTATTTCGTTTCTTATTATGATTATTATCAACCGGAAGCATATTTGCCTTCGACTGATACTTATATTGAAAAAGATGCGGCGATAAATGAGGAAATCGAAAAGTTTAGACATGCGGCGACTGCGAATCTTTTGACTAGAAGGGATGTGATTATTGTGGCTTCTGTATCATGTATTTATGGTCTTGGTTCTGTTGATGATTACAAGGCGATGGCGAGAACTATAAAGGTTGGAGATGTGATTCCTAGGGACAAACTTTTGAGACAACTTACGGATATGCAATATTCGAGAAGTTCGATGGAATTTAAAAATGGAATGTTTCATGTACTTGGAGATACTGTGGAAATTTTTCCACCTGATCGTGATAATGTCTACAGGATCGAGTTTTTTGGTGATGATATCGATGCGATTTCGGAAGTTGAATCTTTTACCGGAGAACTTATTAACAAGATGGATGAGATCACAATTTTTCCTGCGAAACATGATGTAACGACTGAAGAAAAAGTTTTAAAAGCTGTGGATGGAATAAGGAAAGATCTTGATTTGCGCTACAATGAGCTAAAAAAACAAGGTCGTGATATTGAGGCGGAAAGAATAAAAACACGAACAGAATACGATATTGAGATTTTATTGGAGACGGGATATTGCAGTGGAATTGAGAATTATACGCGTTATCTTAGCGGAAAAGGACCTGGAGAGAGGACGACAACTTTGATGGATTATTTGCCGGAAGATTTTCTTCTTTTTATTGATGAGTCACATATGACTGTTCCACAAATTGGAGGAATGCATAATGGAAATTTTTCTAGAAAAACAACTTTGATTGAACATGGTTTTAGGCTTCCTTCTGCGCATGACAATAGACCTTTGAAATTTGAAGAGTTTGAGGATTATATGAAAAATACTGTTTTTGTTTCTGCGACTCCTGGAAAATATGAAATCGCAAATACGAAAAAAACTGCGATTGTAGAACAAGTCGTGCGTCCGACTGGGCTAGTAGATCCGCCAATTTCAATTCGTCCTTCAAAAGGACAGATTGAGGATTTATTAAAAGAAATTAAAATTGTGACGGATAGAAGTGAAAGAGTTCTTATCACTACTTTGACGAAAAGAAGTGCCGAGGATTTGACGGAATTTTTGTCGGATGCCGATATTCGTGTAAGGTACTTGCATTCTGACATTGAGACTATTGAAAGAATTGAGATTTTGAGAGATTTACGTCTTGGAAAATTTGATGTTTTGGTCGGTATTAATCTTCTTAGAGAAGGTTTGGATTTACCGGAGGTGAGTTTGGTGGCGATTTTGGATGCGGACAAGCAGGGATTTTTGCGTAGTGAAAGCGCTTTGATTCAAACAACTGGAAGATGTGCCAGAAATGTAAATGGAAGTGTGATTATGTATGCAGACACAGAGACTCCTGCGATAAAAGGTGCAATTGCTGAGACAAATCGACGTCGTGCAAAACAGGTTGCTTACAATAAAGAACATGGAATTACTCCTGAAACCATCAAAAAAGCGATTCGTGATATTTCGCATCTAGGAGGCAAAAAGAAGGATAAGGGAAGACTAAATGGTGAAAAAATTCCGAAAGATGAAGTTGGTCGATTGATAAAAGTTCTTGAGGATAAAATGGAAATCGAAAGTGAAAATCTAAACTTCGAAAAAGCCGCGGAAATCAGGGATGAGATTGAGGAACTACGAGAGGAGTATGGATTGTGAAGAAGAGAAGAATTTAATTTTAAATAAAAATTATTTCTTCTCTTCTTCCTTGAAGTCGACTTTAACATTTTCTTTCTCAGAGGCTTGAGCTTCGAAGAATACACGTGATGTGAAGCCTAGCATTTGAGCTAGAAGGTTGTTTGGGAAGACTTGAATCTTTGTATTGAAGTCACGTACCACAGCGTTGTAATAACGGCGTGAAAGTTGAAGATTGTCTTCTACTTCGGCTAGTTTGTTTTGAAGATCTAGGAAGTTTTGATTTGCTTTTAATTCCGGGTAATTTTCAGCTAATGCGAAAAGTGATTTTAAGGCTCCAGAAAGCATATTTTCTGATTGTTCTTTTTCTTGAATTCCTTTTGAGCCCATAGCCTTAGAACGAAGTTCTACGATTTTTTCTAGAGTTCCGGATTCGTGTTTTGCGTATCCTTTAACCGTTTCTACGATGTTTGGGATAAGGTCATATCTGCGTTTTAGTTGTGTGTCGATATCTGACCATGCTTCGTCACATTTGTTTTTTAGGCTGATTACACTGTTGTAAAGACCTACGATTAAAATCGCTACTACTGCAAGTGCTAATAATGCGTATATCATCATAATAATGTTTGTTAGCTTTTCAAAAGGCCAATACTTGATTGACCTTTGTAGATTGTACTGATTTGTTTACTTTTAGGCAAATTCTTTTGCTATGTGAATTTTGGGGTTTATTCCGCTCTTGTAGGAATCTTGCCTACATTTATATCTAGATTAGTTTCTTGTCCAGCTGTGCTACACATAAATCTTGGTTCTAATCCGGCTTTTGCGGCAATTGTTTTTGCTTCAATCCCAAGGCTTACTAGGTTGTCTTCTTTTGATTCATTTACGTCATCTAATTTGTCTAATTTGGCTATATCACAATGTTGTGTTTCGAATGTATCTATTCCTAATCTGCTTATTCCTGCGCATCTTGTTCCGATACGGCCAACAATACAGTTTAGTTCTGCTTGATCCGCTGGTGATAGATGTGAGTCTTTAGGTAATTTTGAAAGAAGTTGTTCTCTTGCTTCTGTTCCTGCTTTTTTTGCGCTGTGGTTTGCAAGTTTGAACATTCCTACTCCTGCTGCCGCTACTACAGCTAATGCTGCTATAGTTTTAGCTATTCCTTTTGCTGCGCTTGGGCCTTTTGGTTGTCTTGTAGGGTTTAATCGTGATTCTATTTGGGCGATATATGCTGAGTCAGTGGTTCTGTCAATTCTCGCAACTGGTGCACGTTCTGTGCCGGAATTTATTTGTGGTCGGCCAACTGGTGAGCTCATTGGGTTCAGAGGTAATACTCTAGTATTTGGTTCTTGTGAATGTGGTGCTTCTTGTTGCTCGGGTGCATGTGTCATATTTATTGTTTTTAAAGCTAAGGTGTAGATTGTACGTTATTTTACAAATTTGTCAAGATCGATTCTTGGTTTTATTTTATTCGGAAATAGCGCAGGGATTCTACGCTATTTTGTTGATTTGTCAATTATCTATGATTTAGGCTTGTGCAAGCAATTCTTCTGCTTTTGCCCAGTTTGCAACTTTCCAGAAATTTTCGATATATTCAGGTCTGCGATTTTGGTGTTTTAGGTAGTATGCGTGTTCCCAAACGTCTATTGTCATGATTGGAGTTAGGCCTTGTGAAAGCGGAGAATCTTGGTTTGAAGTTGAGAGGATTACTAGATCGCCATTGTCTTTTTTGCAGAGCCATGTCCAACCACTTCCAAATTTTGTTGCGGCTTCGTTTGTGAAAGTTGTTTTGAAATTTTCGAATGATGTGAATGATTTGTTTATGGCTTCTAGAAGAGCTCCTTGTGGCATATTATTTTCTTGGCCTGGACGAAGCATTTCCCAAAAAAGATTGTGATTTAAATATCCTCCACCATGATTTGTAACTGCTTGGCGAATATCTTCCGGAATTTGTGAAAGGTCTTTTAGTAGATCCTGTGGCGCTTTTTCAAATAATTCAGGATGTTTTTCTAGAGCTGCATTGAATTTGTCTGTGTAAGTTTGGTGGTGTTTTGAATGGTGGATTTCCATTGTTTTTGCATCGATGTATGGTTCGAGTGCGTCGTATGCATAATGGAGTTGTGGTAATGTGTGAGCCATTTTTAAGGTTTTGTTAATTTGTAAGATTTGCACAGGTTCGTATGAGCACGTATGAATGTGTGTGTATACGTTTATGCGAAAGAAGATTAACTGGTTTCGAGATAAATTTCCAGTCTATTTAGGACTATTTTGGTATGGTATAGTGGTTGCGTGTCGAGTGATATGGGTTGTTGTGATTGGCGGTTGGTGTTGTGTGTTTATTGTATCGGCAAATATGGAGATACGTGTGCGATACTGTTTAGGTTTTCGAGGAAAGCTTTTCCGTAATTTTTTGTGGTTAATCGGTCGTCCAGGATTAGAACTTCTTTGTGAATTGGATTTTGCGATTCGACTGATATTGGCTGTTTTATGCGGTTTATTATTCTTTTTAATGCAAAAATAGCGAGTGGAATTTGTAGTTCATCGAATGGATTTTCGAAATTTTTGCTTGCAGCGATAAGGTATGGATCGCTAGGTGGATCGAATGGAATTTTGGTTACTATAAGCGAATTTACGAGGTTTGCGTATTTGAAATAATTCCACGCATTTGGGGTGACGATCAATACTGAATTTTCGTGATTTACTCTGAATTGTTCTGCGACTTTTCCGATACTTCCTGTGAGAAGGGAAATGATCTGTCTGTTTTTTAGTATTTTACCTAATTCTAATGTGAAAAATTCTATTTGTTGGCGTGAGTTTGCGATTATCGCGACTGCGCCTTTTCGATCTTCTGCGTATTTTGCGATGTTTCTCATGAGATCATGATCTTCTCTTGAATAGTAATTTGGTTTGTCTGTGATGAAAATTTCGAAAGAAGATTCTGTTGATGATGATTGGATTAGTTCGTTTTCTTTGATTGTTTTTAGGTCTTCTGGTAGCCCAAAAAGACGTTTTGTAAAATGTCCGTTGTCATTTAAATCTACGTTTTCACTGATGATTTTGTATGATTCACAATTTGTTAGAATCTTTTCGATTTGTGGTTTTACTTCGAATGGAGATTTCTTGATTATTGTGTTTCCATCCATGTCTTTTTCTATCAGTACAAGATTTGAATCGAGGTTTGGTGTAACGAAAAATTTTGTTAAAGTATTTGCTGATTTTTCAAGCAATGGATCTTTTGTTTCGTCTAACATTCCTGTCAAACTTTCGGCTGCATGTAGCGCTTTTTCCCATTGTCTTGATTCGAGAGTTTCTTGTGAAATTGTGCATCTTTCGATGAATTGATTATCGTCTTTGAATTTCTCCATGATTATTCCTACAAGCCCGAAAAGCATTGTTGCTTTTGAAGAAAGCGATTCGATTAGGTTTTTGGTGTCGCTATTTGGCGTCGAAGGTTGGGCTGTTTCAAGCCTTTTTATTTGGTTCAATAAAATATCTAATTTTAAGTAATGTGAAGATTCGAAATGTAATGTTTTTACAAATTTATCGAAGTCTATTATGATGAGATTTTTTGGTTTTAGGACTGGAAAATGGCTTTTGATAGCGATTTCTTGTGTTGTTTGGTGGTCTTTGTTGGAAGACGATTCTTCCACTGTGTTTGTGTCTCCAAGATAGTTGTGTGAACAAATTGTCGGACTTGAAATATCTTTTTCGATTCCTTTTGCGAAAAATGGTTCTGAAAGAGGATCTATCAAGTTTTCATCTATGTTAAATTCGTGTATTAATTGTTTTTCCTGATTTAAGAATGAAAGTTCGTGTAAAAGTCCTGTTTTTGTTTCATTTAACCAGATGATTGTTTTTGAGAATGCAGTAAATTCGTGGTCTTGGATTTCTGGTTTCTCGAGTAGTTTTTCAAATCTTTTTATTGATATGTATTTTTTTGGTGATTCGATTTTGGCTACAGTATCCGGGATTTCAGAAGATATACTTTGGAAAATTTCTGATGGAACTGCGATGTATGAATCTTTGTCGATGTTTTTTATTAATTCTTTTATAAGTGATTCATAAGGAGGGGAGAGTTCGATGAGTAGATTTTCTTTTGATTCGAGAATTTTTGATGAGATTTTTTCGACGATGTTGTTTTGTGGTTTTGTGTCGATGTTTTCGATGGAGGTAGCCTCTTCGGCTTCGGTTGTTTGTGGTTCCTCTTCTGTTTGTTCAGAAAAAATCGATAATTGGTTTTCTTCAGATGATTTTTTTAATGGTTCGGTGAGTGTTGGTTTTTGCAAAATTTTGTCAGATTCGTCGTGTGTTGATTTTGGCTCTAGTGTAAGCAAAAATGCACCTAATGGACTCAGAGTTTTTTTGCAAAGTGCGTGGATTTTGTTGATTGTTTCTATTGGAAAACTTTGGAATTTTTCTGATAATTTGATGAATAATTCCATTGCTGCGATCGAATCTTCGAGTGCGCGATGTTTTTCTTCGTGTGAAAGATTTAAGATTTCAGAAAGGACTTCTAGGCTGTACGTAGGCAATCCTGGAAATATTATGCTTGAAAATGGGAATGTGTCGTACAGTGGATTTGTGATTTTTAGTCCGTTTGCATTTAAAAATGAGACATCGAATTGAATATTGTGGCCAACTATCGGTAAATCTCCGATAAAATCTTTTATCTCTTTTGCTTTTTCTTCGAAACTTGGTGCATTTTTCAGTTCATCATCAGTAATATGAGTGATGTGTTTTATGATGTCTGGAAGCACTATTCCAGGGTTTATTAAGACTTGTAATGTTTCTTTTTGTCCATTTAAGTCGAATTTAACAGCACCGAATTCGATGATTTTGTTTTTTAATGGATCTATTCCTGTGGTTTCGAGATCGAGAGATACGAACATGCTGATGAGTTTAGTTGGATGAAAGCGAGTTAATCATGTAGATGGCTTGGTTTCGTTATGGTTGATTCGTGTTTTACGTGAGATGGAATACGTGATTGTCCATGTGCAGATCTATCACTTTTCTTTGTGGGTTTATCCTATATCAATGTTTGGATATTTGAAAGAGTGGAGGGGCAAAAAATAATTTAGAAAGATTTTAGAAATAATTTAAGAAAATTTCATGTCGGTTTGGTATGAATGTTTTGTGAATAATTTTTAATATAAAAAATATGGAAAATCAAAAAAATGGAATCTCTGTAAAAGTTGTTTCTCCTAGCGCTATTGGTTTTAAAATTTCTGATCTTTCGGATGAACAATTATATAAAAAATGTGTTGAGTATGGGATGAATGCGAAGGAGTGGATCAGAAAATTTGTTGCTATGTTGCCTGAGGTCGAGAAGAGATATCTTTATAAGAAAAAAGGTTTTGTTTCGATGTATGATTTCGCGAAAAAATTGGCAGGAATGAGTGAATTTACTGTTGATAGGATTTTGCGATTGGCTAAGAAAATCGCGGATAAGCCGGTCTTGTTGCGACAATTTGAAAGTGGGAAGCAGAGTTGGAGCAAGATTGAAACTGTTGCATATATTGCTACGAAGGAAACGGATGAGGATTTGGCAAAGAAAGTTTCCGTATTGCCTCAGGGTGCACTTATGGCATATGTAAGCCAAAAGCGAAGGGAAGGTGCTTCTACCGCTGACGGTAACTCAGGAAATATAAACGACATTGGTCAAGGATTGTTTGATTTAAAAAATATGCTTGATGATGAAAATAATGTGCCCATTAATTTTCGAGATGTTAGAAAAGAGGAAAGGTATAAGGTTTTCCTTTTTCATGCGAGTATTGATGTTCAATTTAAACTTCGGCTTTTTAAGCAACGACTTGAGAAAGAACGAAAACAGAGTTTTAGTTGGAATGAGGTTTTTGAGATTCTTTTGAGGAAATTGGAAGAGGGAAGGCGAGATGATGGGATTAAAAATGCTGGGGAAATAGGTGATAATGTTGAGGATAAAATGCGTGAATATAATGCGAATAGAGGAAAATCAGGTTTTGTGAAATATGTAAAAGATGATGTAGTTGAAGAGAAAACTGGAAGGGGAAATGATGTAAAATTTGATCATAGCAGGCATATTCCCGTGGCACTGAAACGCCAGATTTTGGCTAAATATCAATATAAATGTGGATTCCCGAAATGCAATTTTCCATGTTTTGTTTTGCATCATACGAAAAGATTTGTGCTTTTTAGGCGGCATGATGCGGAGAGTATTGTGCCTTTATGCAAGAAACATCATGATTTGGTGCATGGTGGGTGTATTGCAAATGAGGAGGATGTGCCGGAGAAGTGGATTTTGAAGAAGGTTGAGGAAGAGATAATTGTAGATAAGCACACTGGTGAGGTGTTAGATACTAAAGAGAAGGTTGATGCGGTTGTGATGAAATATAAGATGAAGAACACGAGATTATGAATTTTTTTGAAGATTTATGCCAATAGTGTTTGTGTTTAGTTGGTTGAATTTGCATATGTTTCCGGTATGGCAAAAAAGATTTTATAAAAAATAGGCTATTTTGGTGTATGTCGTTTAGTGGCTTCTTGAGCCATGTTGATTTTTATTCTGCAACATTACTCCGTTCGTGTCCACAATAGAATTTTGACAATATTTGTATATTGGATATACTAGTATGATTTTCGTAGATAAGAAAAACGTTCACAAAAAATACAGAACACTTACTACAGAAAATCAAACGCCCTAGAAAAGCAAAAATAGAATCAACGCCCTAGAAAGCATTCGTACATTAAAATCACAGAAGTTTAAAAAGGAGAAGCGATACGTCGCAACTCCACAAAAATAAAACAAAAACAAAAATTTTCTTCTCTTCTAAGAGTGGAGAGATGAGGAAAGCAAATAGCGGAAACGCAAAAAACAAAAATACAAACAAAAGCGTTACAGATTGTAGCTCAACGAGGAGCTTCCCAATCTTCCTGAAAAGGACCGTAAAGTGAGGCACTCGCGAATAGTGATTGCCTCATAAAATTTACTTTTCTCTCTGTCCTCACTGAGGTGATGGTATTCTAAAGTTCGCTTTGGAATCCCGGAGATGTCCAGACCTTTCTGGATGCGGTCCTGCCTTTATCCAAGCTCTATGGCCTAGCTACGGTTTCGTGTTAAAGGACAACAGGCGGTTGGTGGTGCAACTGAAATTAACACCAAAGTCTTGGTAGGATGTACAACAAAAACAAAGTTTAATAGCTCATTATATTTGCAGCTAGTTTAAAACTTTTTTCCCCCCGCTTCTGCGGGTTTTTTTTTGCAAAAAAATAGGAGAATGGACTTGGTGAGGTAGAGTTGTTGAAAATATTACTTTGCCCTCGCTTTCTTTTTTTTTAGGATCATTGTTTTTCTGTAATGAACAGAATCGTTCAAAGTAATATTTTCAATAACTCTATTAGCTAATCTTTTCTCATTTTTCTTAAAAACGCTTAGATTGACTTCCATTCAAAAGAATGTTAAAGTTACCTACTCTTTATAAATGATAAATGGAAAATGAATGAATCAGCACGACAAGTAGATCAAATTGATGAGCCAGAAAAGACTCCTTTGGTTGTGGAAAATTCTGGTGCAGCTGTTGATGCTGCGGTTGGAAGAACTGTAAGTCCGAGAAGGAATAAAGTGCTTGATGCTGCCACAATTAAGGCGGATGTTTTGGCGGAAAGACCTCCTATGCCGAAAAAACCTACGTATCCGACGATGATGGGGAATGACGGGAAAATTGAATTGTTTGAGGCTGCGGTAAAAAGATATTGGAAAGAAATGGCGAAATATGAAGAAGCGAAGAAGGCTTATGAGGCTGAATTGGCTTATGTTGATGCTGTTCGACCGAAAACACGTGGTGATTGTGAAAATGGAATTCGGCCTTGTCCACACGTTTCCTGTAAACATAATTTATATTTAGATGTAAAGGATGGTGGAAATATTATTATGAATTTCCCGGAACTTGAACCTGACGAAATGGATCCAGAATTGTCTTGTGCGTTGGATGTCGCTGGCAGGGAAGGGCTTACTCTTGAGGAAATTGCGGCTGCATTGAATGTGACTCGAACTGCTGTTCAATCAATAGAAACATTGTCTATTGGGAAACTTCAAGATGAGATGGCTAAACCTTCTAAAAAATCTTCTAGATAATAGATGTTTAAGTCCTTGAAATGACGCCTAGTTTTGCTCGTAGCGCTGCGGATAATTCTTTTGCACCTGAATCTTCGTGACTCTTTAAAACTGAGTTTAATTGTTCTTTGATTGTGTCTGTTATTCTTGGTAGTTCCGATGTTTTTGCCATTACATCGAGTGTGTGAAGAATGTCTCTTACTTTTGATAAAATCATTTTTGAAACTTCTCTTCTTGTTCTTAAAACGGTTACTTCATCTTTTGATTTACTAGCCATTTCTATCTTGTCGGCTTCGTTTAATACTTTTTTTATTAATTCCTGTATTTTTCTTTTTATGTTGAAAGGGCTTTTTGTGTCTGTAGTGGCTAATTCGTCGATGGTTGTTGGGTCTTCTATTTCGACTGGTTCTTCTTTTTTATGTGGTTTGAAAATTACTAGTTTGAAAACATATGTTGGGGCTTTTTCACTGTTTGTTATTACTGTGAATTTTTGATGTAGTGTAGCTGAAGCGCCTGTTTTGTTTAGTTTCTCTAATCTGGCGTGGAGATTCAATTCATTTATATCTCTTAGTTGAAAATTTGTCATTTCGCCTCTTTCTGCTAATACTAAAGCTAATTGGTAAAGGTCTGGTGGGATTTTGTCTCTGATTTTTTTTATATATTCTGCTTTATCTATTTCTGTGTCTTCCATTTCTGGAGTTCTTGTTGCCGGTGAATTTGTAGAGTCCTCAGAGATTTTGTGAATTTTGTATTTGAATGCTTGTCTTTTTCCGCCTGTTTTTTTCCAATCACTGTTTATAACCACAGAGATTTCGCTTTTTTCTAACACTTTTTCCATTGTTGATAAGTATGTAGAAACTTGTTGTGATGATGGAGGAATAACGGCTATAAATCCTTCTCCAACTTTGATCGCAAATTCTCCTGCAATTTGGTCTGCTGTTAGCGGTGGACAGTGGTCTTCTGAGTGATCGATCAGGATTTGGTATATGGTTTTTTTATAGCCTTCCGGATCGTTTGGAAATTCCATTGTTTGTGGAATTTGGGATGGAGCGTCTATTGTTTCTAGTGCTTCTGCCATTTGGTTTGTAAAAAATAGAGGTGATTTTATAACCTTATGGCGAGATAGTCAAGTGTTTGATCTTAGATTTTAGATCGAAATGCAACTGAAAGGACGTTTCGATGTGGTTTTATGTGCGATTTTATTATCCAAGAAGTTGGTTGATACGTCTGATCATTCCGCCTTTTCTTTCAGGCGTGAAGTCGTCGTTTTTTAACGATAATACGTCTTTTATGAATTTTGTTATGGTTTGAAGTTTAGTTGATGCCTCACGCGTGCGTGGGTCTCTTGCAAGCGCTTTGTTCTCGGAAATGGCTTGCTGTAGGGTTTCGAGTGTTGTAACGAAGTGCTTGAGGTTTTCTAGAGAGAAAGTAAGTTCGTTTAGATCTCCTAATATTGTTTCTGTTAGTCCTACTGGGAATATGGTTGTTGTGGTTTTAACTTTTTCTGTGAATTTTGTTAATTCTTTGAGTGCTGGTTTTTCTACTTTTCCTTTGTTCGCTTTTAGTGTTGCGGCGACTTTTTTTTCTTCTGCTGCACGAGCTTCAGGGGACATTTCTTTGGTTTCTGTCTCTGGTTTTGCTACAGCTCCTTTTCCTTTTTTTTCTTTTTCTGCTGCATTTAGTTTTCCTTGTAGTTCTTCTGCTTTTTTCCCTGTATCTGTCGCTCTTTTTTCTGCATCTGCTAATTCTTGTTTTAATCTTTGGACTTCATTTCTCAGGCTTCTGATAGTTATATCTAATTGAGATATTCCTGCTTGTGATTCTATTGCTTGTGCTTGTGTTCGTTTTAGTTCGGTGTTTTCTGCTTTTAGTGTCTTTACTTCAACTCTTAATTTTTCAATTCCTCCTTTTTCTTCCATTACGATGATATGGCTTTTTTTATCTTGTAGTGCGTGTTTTAGATCTTCTATTTGTTTCTCTAGTGAGCTTATTGTTTTTTTTGCTTCTCTTAATGCTTCTAATGTTTCTTGTGCTGGGCTTTTTAGTTTTGGAGCTGGAGCGGCTTCGGCTGGTTTTGCTTTTTGTGCTGCTTCGAGTTGTGTTCTTAGTCTTGCTGTTTCTTCTTGTGATGTTTTAAGGCTTCGTTCGGCATTTGTTGCGCGTGTTTCTGCTGTTGTTGCTCTGGCTTCTGTTGCTTCTAATCTCTTTGATGCGAGGAATTCTGTTGATGAAGTAGGGCCGACGACTGTCGTGGTTTGGATTACTGTTTTTGGTTGTGATTCTGCGGCAGTTGCGCGGGCTGCGGCGGCTAAAAGTTTTGCTTTTAGGTCTGTAATTTCTTTTTGGGCTGAGGCAAGTGTTTCTGATGAAGTTGCGGATGAAGTTTCTGCTGCGGTTTTTGTTTTTTCCTCTTTGGCAGTTGCTCTGGCTTCTGCTGTTTCTGCGCGGCGTGTTGCTCTTTCCAAGGCTACATTGACTTGTGCCAATTCTACTTGTAGCGCTGCGGCTTGTTCGCTTGCAGGTCTATTTGCTCGTGATTCTAAGCTTGCGATTCTTGCGTTTAGGCCATTTGCTGCTTTTTTCAAATCTTTGATTTCGGCATCTTTCTTTGCGAGTTGTTCTGCGAATTCAGCTGTTATTTCTGTTCTTGCTTCGTGTTTTGCGTTTCTCATTGTTGTTGTGCGGACTTGTTTCATTGTTTCTTTCAATGTCTCTATTTCTGCTGCTAGTTCTCTTATTCTTGCCTCTTTCCCTTCGATTGTTTCTTGTGCTGCTCTTACTCTTGCGAGTAGTTCAGGTGCTGGAGTTGCTTTTCTTAGAGCTGCTGATTCTTGTTCTGCAGCTAAAGCTCTGGCTAATGCTTCTTGTTCACGTTGTTGAGCGTTTGAAGCTCGAACATTGGCTTCTCCTACTGCTTTATCGGCTTTCTCGGACTTAATTGTTAGGGCTGTATTTGCTCCTTTTGATCTTTGTAGTTCTGATGATTTTTCGTCGAGTTGGACTTCTAGGGCTCGTATTGTTGTTCGTGCTTCTCCTGATTGTGTTGTGAGGTTTCTTATTTTTGTTTCTGCTGTTTCGAGCAATGATGCTGCCTTAGTTGAATCTTTTTTTAGTGTTGCAAGTTCTGTTTGTGTTCTTTCTAGTTCTGCTTGAAGTTCTTCTACTCTTTCCGTCATGAGGTCAAGCATTGCTTCATGATTTATTTTTAATTTAAATGGGCCTTTTCGTCTTGGTTCTGTGGATTCTCCTTTGGCTGGTTTGGCAGATTCTGCATGTTCTACAGGTTCGCCTTGATTTTGCCCTATACTTTCAAGTCTTACTATTTCTCCGTATTTTGTTATAACTAGGCCGTGTTTCTTGAGTGGTCTGTTTATATGGAATATGAATTTTGCAGGGTGGGACTTCATGCCTGATTCTTTGACAATTTTGTTTAATGTGTCTCTGGAAATTCCTTCCGGATGATCTATCAATGCCTGTAGTAATTTTTTTGATGGTTCTGATGTACGATCATGTTCTATGATTCTTGTCAGGATGGCTACTGTGTCTTTTGGTGTCTCTGTTGTGTGTACTTTTGTGGTTGGTTCTTCGGCTGGTTTATCAGGCTCGGCCGGCATTGGTTCTGCTGCTACAGGTTTCTCTTGATCTTGTCCTATCGTCTCAAGTTTTACAGTTTTGTTTGCTTTATCTCTTACTAAAGTTAGGCCACGTGGAATTAATGTTTGTCTTGCGTTGGTTATGAATGCTGAAAATTGTGTTTTTGATCCTGATTCTTTTTGTATTTGTCTGATTTCTTCTTCTGGAATTTCTCCATTGTTTACGAGTAATTTTTCTAGGAAAGTTCTTGTCGCTCCTTTTATGTTACGATTTTCTAATGTTGATGCTAATTTTTTTAGATCTGCGATTGTTTCCGGTTCGACTGTCGGTGTGTCTTCTATGATTGTTGGGTTTTCCTGTCTACCTGTCACTGCTTCGATTTTTGCTCTTATCTCCGCCACTATAGCTTTCCATTTTTGGGTTTCTGCGTATGTTTCTGAATTGTTTATTAGGTGGACTACGGAATTTTTTTCTCCAAAAATCAAAACTCCATTTCTGTTGTGAATTTTCAGGTTTGTTTTTCCTGGAATTACGGATGTATTTACGTGATTCACCGCTTTTAGGATGTCTTCTTCGGAAAGTCCTGTCACGACTGAAAATTCTTCAAGTGTCGCGCCAAGAGGAAGGTCTGTGAGAGCGCCAACGATGAATTGTGAAAATCGTGGTGCATCTGCAAAAAGTAAATCATTGTTTCTTATCGATTGTGTGGTTTTGTGGATTTCTTCGGCTCTTTGGTATGTTGAATCTGAGTGAACAACTTTTCGCGATTCAATTCTCCATGTTTTTTTGTTCTGATCTCTTGTGCCTTTTTTTGTTGGTTCGATGCTTAGGCCGTTACTGAAGATGACGTTGTCGTCGTTATTTCTCATATTTCCTATTGCATATTTGAGTTGGTCCGGAGATTTGAATCCTTTTAGTAATTCTTCGTGTGTTATAACAGGGTTTTCCTCAAATTTTTCTAGCAAATGTATCATTGTATTTACAGGAGTTCCGTCGTTTCTGGTTACACCTCCTTGTGTGTTATTTACAATTCTGCCATTTGATGTTGCTGTTACCAATACTGCATGAATTTCTTCGCGTGTAGCGAGGGAAATTGTTTTGAGTTGTTCGAGGATTTCTTGGAGTAATTTTGCTTTTAATGTGATATCTGTATTTGGTTCAATAGATTCAATTTCAGGTGGTGTGTATGGGGTGCGTGGATCTGGTTGTTTTGGTTCTTGGGGTGGCTGTAGTTTTGCTTTTGTTTCGGGTGTTTTTTGTCCTGGTTTGTGACGTGGGTTTCCTATGACAAGTACCATTTCTCCATTTTTACCGCGGCGGAAAGAGAGGTTTTGTTCTTGAAATGCTATGTTTTCTATTCCCATTATTGCTAATTTATTTCCCGCAGAGATGCGTCCTTCTCCTAAAATTTTTGTTATTTCTTCTTCTGTTAGGGACGTTTTTCTTGTTTTTAAAAGGTGATCCACAATGGCTTTGGCTTTTATGGATTTTCCGTTTCTTAGGTTTCTTTGAACCGTGGATAGTCTTTCTTTTATGCTAAGAGATTCTAGAGTTCTTGTCCCTGCCTCTATTGCTGTATTTGTTGTCTCAGACGCTGTGTGCGGTTCTGCGATGGTTGTTGGTTTATCTGCTGCTCCTTGTTCCTCATCGTCTAAAGTTTCTGGTGCCATTTTCAAATTTAAAAATTGGAGAGTAAGGTATTTCTTACTGAGGTTGTTGTCAAACGTTTTAAGGTTCTTTTACAACATTTTGATGAAATCGTCGAAGAAACTTATTGTGTCGAGTGGGCCTGGTGCGGCTTCAGGGTGAAATTGGCATGAAAAAAATGGAAGAGTTTTATGTCGAATGCCTTCGACTGTGCCATCATTTGCGTTTTTGAGCCAGACTTCCCAGCCTGGTTTTAGTGATTTTTCGTCAATTGCAAATCCGTGATTTTGGCTTGTGATATAGCATTTCTGGGGATTTGTGTTTAGGTCGATACATGGTTGGTTTTGTGATCTGTGTCCGAATTTTAGTTTGTAAGTTTTTGCTCCTGACGCGATTGCCATGATTTGAGATCCCAGACAGATGCCAAAAATTGGTTTTTTTAGTGCGAATGCTTTTTTGATAATTTCGTGAAGTTTTGTAAGAATTGCCGGATCGCCAGGACCATTTGAAAGGAAAATTCCGTCGAACATAGCGCTTGCGCTACCGGTTTTTGAATGTTTCATGAAAGGGGAATCTTCTCCCATGAAATCATAATTCCAAGGGACTCTTATGACCGTTATGTCGCGGTCTAGGAAATTTCTGATGATGTTGTTTTTCATTCCACAATCTACGCAAATGATTGTTTTTTTGCCACGTTTATATATTTTTGGTTTTTTTATCGAAACTTTATCAACCAGATTTTCTGAATTTGGATCTTCAAATGTGATTTCTTTTGTGTTATTTTCTACGACAATCTTTCCCAACATTACTCCGTGAGTTCTTAATTTTTTTGTTAGTTCTCGTGTGTCGATTCCTGTGATTGCAGGGATTTTGTTTTCTTTAAGCCACTCTCCGAGTGATTTTTTTGCGTTCCAATGACTGAAATTTTCGCTGTATTCGTTTACTATTAATCCCGTCAGGCTTGCTTTGTTTCCTTCAAAAATTTTCTCTATTTGGTCTTTGTCTTTTTTGTCGTCGGGTACGCCATAATTTCCTACAAGTGGAGATGTCAAAACTAAGATTTGGCCTGTGTAAGAAGGGTCCGTGAAGCTCTCAGGATAGCCAACCATCGATGTGTTGAAAACAACTTCTCCAGCTACGGAAACATCTGCTCCGAATGATTTTCCTTCAAAAATTGTGCCGTCTTTTAGGATGAGTTTTGCGTTCATTTGTTGTTTTATTTCTTTTCAGCTTCTGCTTTTTTTGCGGCTTCTTTTATCTTTTTGATAACTTCAGGTTTGTTTCCGACGATGAGGTTTAGGAGCATTTCAGATCTTTTGTCTTTGTTGCCGGCTGATTCTTTGTTGATTTGTCCTACGCGTGATTTTAGCGAGAAAAATATAATTATTCCAGCGATTATTATGACGCCGATCAGTACAGGATAGTAGTAAGTTGCGAATAAATTCGCGATAAAATTCATGAAATCGTCGAAGTTGTTTAGTTGCATATTTTTGTTTGCTTTACAGATTTGTGAATTTATTTTAGAATGTTTTGGAATAAAAATAAAGTATGAAATTTAAAGACCAACACATTTTGTCTACAAATCAGTTTGATAAGAATGATTTGTTGGCGTTTTTTGAGGTTGTTAAAAAAATGGAAAAGGTGGTTGAGGAAGCGGTTGTCGGCGGAAAACAGGCGAAACTTTGCGAAGGAAAAATTCTTGCGACTCTTTTTTATGAACCTTCTACGAGAACGAGATTTAGTTTTGAAACGGCGATGTTAAGGCTTGGAGGACGAGTTATTTCAAATTTTGATATGTTAAAAACTTCGTCTGCGGTGAAATCTGAAACGCTTTACGATACTGGAAAAGTGATTTCGCAGATGGCCGATGTGATTGCTATGAGACATCCTGAGGTCGGAAGTGTAGAGAAATTGGCGAAAGGAAGCGATGTTCCTGTTATCAATGCAGGTGATGGAATAGGTGAACATCCTACGCAAGCGTTACTTGATCTTTATACAATTTGGAAAAACAAGGGGACTGTTTCGGGGCTTACTATAGGCATGATTGGCGATTTGAAAAATGGTCGTGTGCCTCATTCACAATGTAGTTTATTGAAACATTTTGGATGCAAATTTATCTTTGTTTCGCCAGAAGGACTTAAAATGCCGGAGGAAATCGTGACTGAACTTAAGGCTTATGGATGCGAAGTTTCGGAGACAGAAGATTTGGCGGAGGCTATTGATGATATGGATGTTATAGGTATGACGAGAATTCAGAGAGAGAGATTTGCGAATGATGAAGAATATGGAAAATATGCAGGAAGTTATGTGCTTGATGCGGAACTTATGGCTGTTGCGAAAACAGATGCGATTGTTCTTCATCCATTACCACGTGTTGATGAAATTTCTGACGAAGTTGACAGTGATCCGAGGGCAAAATACTTTGAACAAGTTCAGAATGGTGTGTGCGTAAGAATGGCTTTGTTCTGCGATGTTTTTGGGATTGCGGTGTAGGGCGACTTTAAAAAAATAATGAAAAAACTTTTATTCAAAAATGGGCAGGTTGTTTCCGGAAGTGAAGTTTTTTTTGCTGATGTTTTGATTGAAGAAGGAAAAATTAAAGAAGTTGTGAGAAGGAAGGGTGTCCATATTTCGGATAAGAAAATTTTTGAAAAAAGATTTTTTGGATTTGGGAAAATTCCTGAAATTGATTGTACGGGGAAATTTATTTTTCCAGGAATTATTGATGCACATGTGCATTTCAGAGATCCTGGACAAACTCAAAAAGAAGATTTTTCCAGTGGATCAAAGGCTGCTGTTTCCGGTGGAGTGACTACGGTTTTTGATATGCCAAATAATATTCCACCAACGACAACTGTTCAAAATCTTGAAAAAAAACGTAAGAATATTGCAAAAAAAAGTTATGCAAATTTTGGCTTGTACATGGGATTTGATGGGAAAAATATAGATGAAATAAATATGGCTCAAGGAATATGTGGAGTGAAAACTTTTGTTGCAAATTCCACTGGAAATATGGGTGTTAATAATGTTGCACTTGAAGAACTTTTTGAAAAAGTTGATAGGTCGAAATTATTGGCTTTTCATGCCGAAGATGAAGGATGTATTTTGGCAAATAAAGAAAAATTTCTCGAAAAATATCCGAGTGGAAGAATAAAATCACGTGGTGTCGATCCTTCTGTTCATTCGAAAATAAGGGCTAAGGAATGCGCTTTTATGGCTGTTAAAACCGTTTGCGAATTGGCGAAAAAGTTTAAAAGACCTGTTCATATTTGCCATGTTTCTTCTCCGGAAGAAGTTTCGTTGATCAATGAATATCGTGAATTTGGAGTCACTTGTGAGATTACGCCTCATCATCTTTTTTTCTCTGATGATGATTATGGACAT
>Ga0172368_10001432_pt1 | contig 32636 bp, 33 predicted proteins | sample Lak11m_FD_114540 | JGI IMG/M metagenome (GOLD analysis project Ga0172368, IMG submission 114540) | Freshwater microbial communities from Kabuno Bay, South-Kivu, Congo - kab_022012_11m | ecosystem: Environmental > Aquatic > Freshwater > Lake | place: Democratic Republic of the Congo: South-Kivu...
AGAAGCTTCCAAAAGGCTTGCACTGGAAAGGAAAAAGAAGTAATTAAAAACCTGTTCTGTTGCCTCAGTCTGGGGGATTTTGACCCGGCCACGGCTGGGGGATTTTAAACTGGCCATCGGGGGCAGCACTTCTCAGCGGTTAATGCCCACCACGATATATAGGCAGGTATCAATTAACTATTTAGTAAATCCTTACTGCCTGTTTTTTCAGCGTCAAGCGTCAATTCTTCTTTGTATTCTGATTATAGCAGATTATCTGCCCGGGCAATTAAAATTCACAATCCTCACATGCTATTCCCTTAGTTCCCCCATAATTACCTGCTGCTTATAAAGTCATGCCGAAGCTGCAATTCAATATTTCACTGCTCTGTATAGAAAGGGGGGTTATCCGCTATGCTTGGTTAAGCATAGTCTTCGCCTCACCCCGGAACTGAGTTGGCTGCCAAAAACAGAGCAGTATTTTGAAAAAACATTTTCCTGAAAATTCACAGAAAAGGAATCAATGGAAAATGAGCAAAGGGGTAAAAACATCAGCAGTGCATGAAATAAGCTGTTATGTTATATTTATATACCACCGGGAAGCCGCTGTTGAGTTGTCGTTTAGCAACGAGAGGTCTGCTCTCAGGAAGGTAATAAATACAGGGTGTGTATGAAACTGAATAAACAAAAGCCTGTGCAGAGATTGGTGTTTATCATTGTTATTTTTATTCTTACAGCTTGCATTCCATGCCAGTCATCAGCCATGATGGCCACCCTCGGCACAGAAAAACTTACCAGAGCATCTGATGTTATTATTACCGGGGATGTAATAAATAGTAAATCTTTTTGGAGTACTGATAAAAAATTCATATACACATTGGCAACAATAGCCATTCGGGAAATTATAAAAGGGAGGCCTCTTCAAAACAACCTTACGATAGTACTTGAGGGAGGTGAAGTTGACGGTATTGGCCTGAAAGTTTCAGATGTTGCGCAATTAAATAGGGGAGAAACGGTTCTTCTGTTTCTTTCCCCTGAAAAGATTAGTACACCGGCGATGCGCTATAGAATAGTTGGCAAAGCACAGGGTAAATACTCCATTGACAAAAAGGGCATGGCACGTAAAGGCGGGTATATCGGTGAAGATGGCAAACCGGTTATTGATCATATTGTTCCCTTACATAGTTTGCTTGACGAGATAAATAAATATGGCATCGGTCAAAGATAATCCATTGCGCCGTCTTATACTATATATAATAACCGCTATTCTTCTGAACCTCTTTTACACCCATGCCAATGCGTACAGCATTGACCGCACGTCGACCGGTAAGGAGATAAAATGGTGGACAGTAAATGTGCCGTATGGCATCAACACGGCAGGAGGACCTGACGGGAGTTTATGGGCAATTCAGGAGGCTATGCAGACATGGACAGATGTGCCCGGTTCAGCCCTCGGCTTTCTTTTCGAGGGAACAACTTCCGGCACCGCATGGGGAGAAGATGATGGAAATAACTTAGTTTGTTTTGGATTAATTGATGATTCGTCGGTACTGGCACAAACCCGCACCTGGTATTATACCGGTACTGGTGAAACATTTGACAGTGATCTTAAATTTAATACTGACTATTCCTGGGGCACTGATGGTTCAGCCAGGTATTTTGATGTGCAGAATGTTGCTACCCATGAGTTCGGGCACTCGGCCGGCCTGGCAGATCTCTATGCAGACAGTGATTCTGAAAAGACCATGTACGGGTATTCGTCCAGAGGAGAGACCAAGCAGAGAACCCTGGACCAGGATGACATTAATGGCCTCATCTATTTATATGGCAAGGGGAACATAACCTCTTCCACGACCACAACAACAATACTAACAACTACCAGCACAAGAATAACATCCACCATACCAGTCTATCCCACCACCACCGTAACAACTTCTGCCCTGGGAACCTCTACGACATCTATCAAACCGTATCGTGAAGCGGCGTTTGAGGGCGAGCCTGTCTCGGGATATCTGCCGCTTGCAGTCACGTTCACTAATCTGTCTAAAGGTGATATAAAATACCACTTCTGGAATTTTGGTGATGGCAGCAGAATTTCAGTAGACCAGAGTCCGGGTCATACCTATACAAAACACGGTAATTTTACCGTAACGCTTACTTTGGTCTTTGCAGACGGCACAACACGGGAAGAGACGAAACAGAATTATATTTCTGTTCTATTTCCGTGTCTGTTTGCATCGTTTCTGAATAGCCAGCAGGATATTAATGTTCTAAGAAAATTGAGAAATTCTTTTCTTAATAAAATCTCCTGGCTCAATCTGTTTGCGCTCTATTATAAGCATACCGCTGAAGTCAGCTCTATATTAAAAGAGCATCCGGAACTACAAAATGAACTCAGAAGACTGGTGGGTGTTAATAGACAAATTTTAGAAGAGCTCATTATCTCGGGAAAAACAACTCTGCAGGCAGCTGAGTTAGAGGAGATTGTTGATTTTCTTATGCAACTCAGGGAGCGCAGTAGCGCACGCCTGCAGTATGATGTTGATTCAGTTATACGCGGTATTGAAGACAGGCATTTGCTTTATGAGCTTGGCGTCAACGTCATATAATACAGGATTATCCACGCCTAAGTCCTGAGTGAGTAAATTCGTCACCGAATTTATGAATCGTAGGACTAAGTAGTGGCAGGGTCACTATGGTTCTGCCTTTTGTGTAAGTAGCGTCGAAGATGGGCGCGGTAGTTGTAGGTTTAGCCCTGCCTCATTTTAGCAGACTACCGGATGTATTTGTAAGTTTTGTAAAAGTTCAGTATATTTGCCATATTCTTGAATCTATATATAATTTCATTGATCCCAAAAGGTATCTGACTTATAATTTAAATATGAGGTGCAATATGAAAAAAACATTACTTATTCTATCATTAGCGGTATTGATGACTGCCTGTGCAGGCATGGATCAGCAGTATCAGCGCAACATGGCAGTAAATGCTGCCGGATACGGGATAGTTGGTAGTGCTGTCGGGGCAGGCATTGCAGCAGCAACCCATGGAAGTGTGGGCGCAGGTGCAGGAATTGGTGCCGCAGCTGGTGCTCTATTAGGTGCTGCGGGGACTCCTCCTCCACCGGGGCGCTATGCCAGTGCTCCTGCACCGTATCCCTATCAGGCATATCCTCCTGCGTATTACGCTTATCCACCTGCTTATTACAGTTATGGACCTCCTGTAGTTTACGCACCTGTTCCTGTCTTTTATGGCGGATGGGGTTATTATGGAGGCCCCAGATATTATGGTGGATACCGTGGTTATTATGGAGGCCATGGATACCGCGGTTACGGTGGTGGACATCGTGGCTGGCATCACTGATGCTTAAGGGTACCTCTAATAATTCGGTTTTACGATAAACAGCGGAAAGAAAAAACAATACGTTACATTCATTGAGTGCTTTTAAAATTCTATTTTTAGAGTCCCCCTTAAGACTTCCGCAAGGTAAAGCGGGGAGAGGAATTCATCACTCTCCTAAAAATATGACTTACTTGTCATTGACGAAACTCACCAGCGTGATCATCTCTTTTAAGAATTGATTTGCTAATCTGCGCTTGTCAGATAAAATTAAAACCCAGCTACGAGAGTTGTGAAGCTCCCCGCCCACAGGGCGGGGCTTCCCGGCAATTAATTATTTTCTTAAGATACCTGCCGTTTCATCCCCGCTTACAAAGCGGGGCTTTCACGGCAGGATACCGGTAAAGACGAAATCAGCCTTTTACCAATTAAGAATGAGGTAATTGCAAAAGTATTTAAAATTACCTCCTTTGGCTAAAATTTAAAATTCATATCCGTATGGAACAGGTTCGAGGGTTTGCCCGGCCCGCTGATCTGGAACGCGCGGAAATAAGTGGTGGTGAAATTGACATTTTTAAGCAGCCCGTATCTGAGCTGGGCGGTGTAGCCGGTGACACCCGTGTAGCCAAAGTAAAAGTTCGAGTCAGGAAGGATGTCCGGCGCGGCATTTTTCTCCAAGCGCCGCCACGACCCCCTGAAATTCCACTGGCATTTCTCCACGACTTTTTCATCCCCGAAGGTGAGCCCCGTCAGGTAGCCGCTCTTGCCATTTGAGGTGGATACATTGTTGGTGTATTCAGCAAACAGCCCGGCATAGCGGATTGGCGTAAACGCGGGGATAGGGTTCCTGAACCCCAGTTCTCCGGCCATGTTCACCAGGTTATATTTATATCTATACACCTTGTCAGTTCCATCCTGTACGTAGGTGTTCGTCCCGCTCGAGTATTTCTGCTGCGGGTTGTCCTGAAAATTTTCAAACGCGGTAAACCCCGCGGCCACTTTCAGCTGGGTTTTTTTGTTCGGCCGCCACATTACCCCCGGCTGTATACCCCACATCCATGTATCATTAGGGGTGTTATTATTATTGTCAGACAGCTGAAAAGCTCCTGAATTCAGGAGCAGGTCAATACACGGATTTACCGGATACTTTATCTGTGCCGCCACGCCTTCAGGATTGATGTCCTCATCCCAGACAAGCTGCGATACCGTGTAGAAGGGTCTGGGCATTTTCCCGCCCTGAAGGCTCAGCCACTTATAGGGCGTGAAGTCCACATAGGCATAATTTATGTTAATCTGTTTTTTGTCAGAGTCATTGGTGAAAGACTGGTCATTGGAGCGCGGGTTATTGGAGCCGCTGGCAATGCCGAATATGAACTTAAGATTTTTGGCTACTTCTGTTTCCAGGTTAAGCCGCACCCTGAACCTGCCGCGGCTTTGTGACCGCGAGTCCATGACCTCTCCATACTCATAGCGCAGCCTGAAATCTCCGTAGAATCTGGTCTTTCGTATCCATTCCGGAAGCATTGCTAATTTGCCTTCCTTCACATCCTTCGCAACCTCTGCCTTTACTTCCTTGACCGCCTGCTCTTTTTCTTTCGCTGCTTCCTGCTTGGTTTCCTGAAGAATTTTATCACCCTCATCCTTGTTGAGAATCCCCTTCTCCACCAGCTTGCGCACCAGGATGTCAACCTCACCAGCCATGGCCTGGGTGCTCAAACTCAGCACAAAAATCACGGCTATTAATCCCGCTAAGCATGCGGCGCAAGATGAAAATGAAATTTTTCTCTGTTTCATGGTACCCTCCCTTTGTGATTAATTTTTTACAGCTACCCTGGAAACAATATGGAGAAAAGCTTTTGCAGACCCGACAGCTTCCCGCTATCCTTATACTTTTTCCCACGGTCTACTTATTGCTTTTTGATAACCGACTACTTTTTATTTTCTCATCCCGAGAAATAATCACTATATTGTGGTTACTGTTTAGCTGCTATACTATATAGCGATTATTTTTTTCAAGCCTATAAATGAGCAACCGTCAGGAACGTATTTTAAGATACCGATAAAATCATACAAGCCGGCCCTCAAAATACTCTTATGTAACCCTTATAACACTCCTATAGCACTCTTGTAAACATATTTTTTACACTGGTTATTGAAAGTTGCTGATGTTGAGGAAGTCGGCTGGTCTCAGAAGAGATGGGAAAAAACTGTGTAGAGGATTTTGGCGCCTGCTTTAATGGAGCCGGAAAGGGTGCCGCTGACCTTTGATTTTCCTATGCGCGGGCGATAGCGCACAGGAATTTCCCTTATCGACAGCCCCTGCTTTATTGCCTTGATCTGCATCTCTATGGTCCAGCCGAAATTCCTGTCCTGCATATCCAGCTGTTTCAATGCGCTGCAGCGTATGGCGCGGAACGGCCCCAGGTCGGTAAAGCAATGACCATACAAGATTCTGATAAGCCCTGTAGCCAGTTTGTTTCCCCAGTATGCCTGCGGCGGAAGAACTGCTTTTCCGTCAGCGCCTGCGAGCCGCGAGCCGATGACAAGGTCTGCCGTGCCCTGCGCAATGGGCGCGACAATCCGCGCCATCTCTTCAGGGTAATCGCTGTAATCTCCGTCAAGAAACACAATGATATCCGGTTCCTGGACGCTGGCAATCCCCTTCAGACAGGCAGCGCCGTAGCCGCGATGTGGTTCCCGCACCACGCACGCTCCCTCTTTTTCAGCAACCATTGCAGTGTTATCTGTGGAGCCGTTATCAACCAGGATGATCTCGTCTGCCACATCTTTCGGTATGTCCCGGATCACCAGACCGATTGAATCCTGCTCGTTGAGCGCCGGGATAATGACGGAAATTTTTGGCTTTGGGGTATTCATGGACATTGGCGTCTTAAGGGGAGAGCGGATAATGGCTGAGGTCTTCAATCCGGTCAATGTCGCGAAGTTCTGGCAATAAAGCAACCGTCAGGTTAGCGGCACTTATTTTATCAAGAGTCTGCTGCAGCACGCGCCCGGTTCCCCAGTCCACGCCGCAAAAAAGCTCCGGCTCAGGCCGGCGCAATCCTATCAGGTAATAGCCGCCATCATGGGCAGGGCCCAGGACAATGTCGTGCGTATCAAGCAGCGTAAATCCCCGGCTAACAATCGTGCGGGAGATATCAGGGCAATCGCTGCCGATAAGGAGTGCCTTCGCGGGTCCGGCAGCAAACGCACGGAGAAATGCATTGCTCATACGCTCTCCCAGATCGCTTCCCTGCTGCGGGGAAAAAAGATGTTGCTGCGGGAACCATGCTGTAATCTGCTGCGCTGCGCTCTCCGGCGCGAAGCTCAGGTTAATCTCGTAATCATGTTCAGGTGCCTGCGGCGTGAGGTTAGCCACCACGGTTTCCGCAAGCTGCCGATATATTTCTGCGGCCCGCTCTTTCCCCAGATGAAGTGCCAGCCGGCTTTTCACCATTCCCGGAGCGGGATATTTAATAAATATGATTAAAATATTCCTGTTCATGGCTGCTCGTGCGCGCGATTACTCGCGATAACCGTAGTCCTCATCAAAGATCATGTTCCCGGCCTGATCAAAAACCTTGCGATGTATTTTCTGCCCATGGTTATAGGTATCGATATATTCTGTTTTCCCGTCTTCATAATAGGTGGTCCATACACCTTCCCGGCAGCTGTCGCGCGACTCCCCTTCAGCCTTCAATTTTCCGCTTTCATAGTATTCTCTTCCTGCTCCGTTCAGCCTGCCTGATTTATAGACATATTCAGCTTTTAAATTTCCGCTTTCATAGTAGGACCTGAACGTGCCGTCTTCCTGCCCGTCCTGATAGGTGCATTCTGCCTGCAGGTTGCCGCTTTCATAATAGGACTTCTTTATTCCGCCCAGCCGTCCGTTTGCATAATTATATTCAGCTTTCAAAATTCCGCTTGCATAATATTCCTGCCACTGGCCATCCTCAATGCCATTGCGGTATGTTTCTTTGTTCATAAGGTTGCCGCTTTCATAAAAAGTCCGGCAGAGCCCGTCTTTTATGCCTGTTTTGTAAATGGCCTCGCTCTTCAGTTTGCCGCTTTCGTAAAACTCCTGCCAGGTGCCGTTCAGAAGGTCGGACGTATACATACCCTGACTTTTAAGCCGGCCGCTTTCATGATAGGCCTTTGAGAGGCATTCTTTTCTGCCGGCCTGATACATTGATTCTTCCTTGAGGTTGCCGCTTGCATAATACTGCCTGCAGGGGCCGGTTTGCTTTCCGTCTGCATACGCAGTCTCGGCTTTAAGCTGCCCGCTTTCATAATACTCTCTGGCGATGCCCTGGTAGTTCCCTTTTTTCACCGGCACTTCCCGTAACAGGCGGCCGCTCTCGTAGAAGGTCTTTTCCAGACCTTCTTTCTTCCCGTCTCTGACTTCTACCGTGGTTTTAAGCCTGCCGCCGGGGTAGTACTCTTTTGCTGTTTCCGCTGCGGTGCGTCCAGCAAACGTGAAAACCATGCAGGCGGTAAGAATGCTGATGATGGTTTTAAGCGTCATGATTGAAGCTGCGCATTATTTAGAAGCAAGCCTTGTTTATGCCGGCTTCTCTGAACAACCCAGCGCCCGCTGTCGTAGAGCAGGAGACCGTAGAACGGCAGATACTGTACCAGCCTAACCAGCGGGTCTTCTTCCCAGACGCCTGTTGCAGCATAGCCTCTCAATACCAAATATGAGAGAAAGACGGCTCCGGTGAAAAAAATCCATGCCCGGTTCGGGATAATGACCAGAAACGGTACGATCCAGCAGACATACCAGGGGTGCACCACCGGCGTCAGCAGTAAAAATGAGCCCAAACCCGCATAGACGACGAGGTATACTGCCCGCCTTCGCGCATCAAGGTCTTTTCGCCGGTACCAGATATACAGCCCGGCCATGATGGAAAGAAAGATTGCCGCTGACACGCTCTTTGCCGCTATTTTATCATGTATTATCCGGAGCAGTATATCATACACGGATCCATTGAAGAACCAGTGCTCGGCATAAATGATGAGCGATTGAAACAGTTTTCTGCCCGCGCGCAGGTATGGTACATAGCAGAGCGCAGCGACCGCGATAAAAAGCAGAGTATTTAACAATTTTTTTCTGGCCAGCAGAAACGGCAGAAAGACGAGCGGCAGAAACTTGTTCAGGACCGACAGGGCCAGGCACACGATTGGGCTGTAGGCCCGCTTTTTTACAAACAGGTAGAGCGCCGCGAGCAGAAAAAAGATACCGGCGCTGTCAGAGTGGCCGCTTCCTGCAAATTCCATGATTATGAGCGGGTTCATGGCGTAGACGGCACTGCGCGTGTAAGGCATGTTCAACACGTGCAGGGTCAGGAGCAGCAGGCCGATGTTAAGAATGTCAAACATGAGAAACGCCAGTTTCATCGCGTTCACGGTCGGGCTCAGCCAGGCACTGGCAGCGAAAATAAACTGGCTTGCGGGCGGGTACACCGCGGTCAGGTCCTTGCGGTTGATGCCGGGATAAATGACCCGGTCGCGCAGTTGCGCGAGTGTCGGGTCCTCGGGCGGCGCGGCAAACGGGTTGATGCCGGAGGCCACCATTCTCCCTTCCCACACATAGCGGTAGATATCATCAGACAGTGTCGGAGGGCTGAGCCAGAGGATGCCACGGAAGCAGAGCGCAAAAAACAGAATGCAAAGGAGATAATAGTTCTTTTTAAGAAAGTGCCGGGGCCTGCCTGCCGCGCGCACCCCGGCAGGCAGGCTTCTTTTTTCTACGGTTCTGAGCACGAAAAGTGACAGCAGATACAGGGCAAAAGCGGCAAAAAAACATATTTCCGCGCGCACTATGTTGTGCCGCAGATTGCCGGTAAAAAGTAAGATGGCATAGCAGGCAGCCTGTCCGGCAGCGAGCAGTAAAAATATTCGTTTCATGTGGTGTTTCATCTTTGCAGCGGACTGCTGTTTATTTAACGATTATCTTTCCCAGGATGGTGCTGTTTTTACCGACCAGTTCCTGAAAAACAACCGCGAGAGACGGATTGTCCTGGACACGCATGGAGGTGTCATTCTGCGGGTTGTTATCATTCTGCCATGACTGGTTGAACCAGGCAAAGCCGATAATCCGCGGCCAGCGATTGCTCGCAAGATCGCTGAGCGCGCGCTGCGCCCAGAGTGCCTGACTGCCCAGGATATTGTCCCGGGTAGCGCCAAACTCAGAGACTATAATGGGCTTTGTGGCGCAGAGCGCGGCAAGGCGGGGATATATGCTGTCCATAACACTGCGGAATTCCGGCCAATGATTATTGTCGGGCTTTTGCGCCCCGTATACGCTCACGCCAATCCAGTCAATAACGTCATCACCAGGATAATAATTTTCAAGGCGGTTCCACAAAGCCTGCGGGCTCTCATTATAATTGACATGAAAGACCCAGGTTATGTTGCGCGCGCCGACCGTGCGCATGAGCGTGATAATTTTGCGGTATGCGTCGCGGAACCGCTCCGGGCCGTCGGGAAGCGTTGGATCACCATACTGCACTGTTTCTCCGCCTCCGTTCCAAAAGCCGTTCCACGGATACCACATGCCGTTTACCTCGGTGCCGAATTCCGCGATAATGGGCGAGCCGAATCCCGCTGCCGCACGTCCCCAGGCGCGAAAATCTTCATCAAACTCCCCGTTCAGGATGCGCTGCAGGGTAAAAAGCTTTTCATCTTTTCCCTGTTCCAGGCTGCTCCAGAGCATCAGGCGTATATACGGGACACTGCCTGCAGCCCTGATCCATGCTGCAGTTTCAGCGGGAAAGGCCCGTTCTAAAAACCAGTGGTTGGAAAAATAAACCCAGGCTGCCGGCTTCCCGACGGCCTGTTCATACGACGCTATATCAGCGCGGGTTATCTCATCCTGCGTGTTTCCCGGATGTCCGGCAAAAACCCCGTGATACAACTGACCCGGCAGCGGAACTTGTATGGTTTGCTGCTCCGGTTTGCTTTGTTCGTTGCCGTGCGCGTCTTTGCCCTGCAAAGTAAAAAGCGCGACAGCGGATAAAAGCCACGGTATCAGCAGCACTCGCGCACGCATGGCGCGTATAATCTGTTTTCTATCGAACCTACCAATCAATAGCATTTCTCTCTCAGATAATGCAGTGCCTCGCGGGCAAAACCAGCCGCGCTCTGCCGGTAGGGATAGATGCGGAACCGCAGGCAATACCCCTTCCACAGGCGGTCGCACAGCTCATAGAATTTCCGAAGCTTAAGCCTTATAAGCCAACGCATAATGTTCGGGGCTATATGCAGCCCTGCGCCGAGAGCAAACAAAGCCCGCAGGCATCCCCGCTCCTGCTTGTGCTCCAGGGTAAAGCTTGCGTCCTGGTAAAAGGTTCCCGGAAATTCCGCCGGCTCCCCGGTTACCAGGCCCTTTGAGACGGCGTATTCGGCAATGCGCGTGCGCGGGTACAACTGCAGCAGCGTTGCAAAGCAGAAGTCAGGCCGGATGCGGTAGTTGACCGCATAGGTCAGCAGATCATTCTCCAGGGTGCTTCCCGGCACTGCCAGGATGTTTTCCGTAGCAAAGCGGATGCCCTGCCCGCGCAGCAGGCTGCAGGCGTTTTCAAATTGTTCAAGGGTCATGCTCCGGTTAAAGACATTGTTTCTGATATGCTCGTCAGCAGCTTCGAGCCCGAGTTTTACCGATATGCACCCTGCGGCCCGCAGAAGAGCGGCGGATTCCCCGTCAAGGAGATCCGCCCGTAGATGGCAGTGAAAGGGGAGGCTGATCTCCCGCGGGTACTGCGCGGCAAATTTTTTCAGCCATGCCGTATCAAGATTAAAGGTGTCATCCTGGAACACAACAATCTGCAGCGGATAGCCCTGCTTCAGCCCTGCAAGCTCTCCCAGCAGGTTTTCTACACCGCGGCGACGGCACGACCGGCCTTTGCCGCGGTAAAGCTCCTGATAGGCATGGTTAAAACAGTAGCTGCATTTGAACGGACAGCCCCGGGATGTCATGGCATACACGGTTGCGTGCTCGTTGTGCGGATACGCCCGGTCATACATATCCCGGTCCGGATACGGGAGCGTGTCCAGATCTTCGATGAGCGGCCCCACATCATGTTTTGCGACGCTGCCGTCCGGCTTCTTAACCCACCAGTTGGCAATAGTATCCGGCAGGCTGCGGCGATCCCGCTCAAAAGCATTGATGAGCGCCGGCAGGGCAATCTCCCCTTCCCCGCGGCAGACCGCGTCGATGCCCTCTTCATGGATGAACTCAGGGTAAAACGTGGGATGAGGCCCGCCGGCAAGAACCGTGATGCCGGGACATTCCTGTTTGATCTGCCGCACAATATCGAGAAACAGGGTGTGTCGTCCGGTTACCAGGGACAGGGCTAATATATCAGGTTTAAACTCGGTAAGAAGTTTTTTCTGCCGGGCAGTGTTGCGAAGAGAAGTCAGCTCGGTGCAATGTCCGTCACGCAGCAGCACGCTTGAAAGATAGCCGATACTCAAGGGCTGCGTGAGGTCATCGTTGGTTAGAAATAAAACATTCACGGTGTTACCGGTATCCTGCGGTGAAAGCCCCGAGCCGTTTTACGGTACCGCAGTCTTCCCGGATTAATACGCCATGGCAGCTGCTTCCCTGGCCGGCGGTGCATGAATAGCAGTGCTCCGCAAAGGTAATGTCCGGGTGGAAGAATGAAAAATCAATGTCCCAGAACGAACTCCTCTCAAACCCTTTTATTTTTTTACCCAGCGCAAGGTTGAAATCACAGTCATAAACATATCCCTGGTAATCAATGGAAACCAAAGTCTTGCACATCAGTTTCGGCAGGGTGTCCGGATTATAATTCAAACGCAGCAGTGTCAGATATTCCGCCAGCCTTTTTTCCCTGCACAGGTGCTCTTTAAACCTGCCGACCGGCGCGTTCACCAGCGGAATCACCTTGTCAAAGCATATATCGTAGCGCTCTTTCAGTTCCTGCCGGTACAGCTGCTGGAGCTGTGCCCGGGCGGGAGGCAGGCACGCCCCCAAAGGATTATAGACAAGATCAAGGCTATGGCTGCCCGCGCCATAGCCAAGATCATTTAATTTTTTCAGCACGGCGATGCTGGTGCTGAAAATTCCCGGTCCCCGCTGCTTATCCACATTGTCAGGATATACGCAGGGCAGCGAGGCGACTATCTTTACCCGGTGTTCTTTATACAGCCGCAGGTACGGGCGGTTCCCCGGCATTGCCAGGGCCGTCAGGTTGGTGCGTACCGTAATATCTTTGACCGCAGAGAGCCTTTTAACAAAGAGCCGCAGGCTGGGATTCATTTCCGGAGCGCCGCCGGTAAATTCGATATTTTTAATCTCCAGCTCTGATAGTTTCGTAATAATTTTATCAGCGGTCGCCCGGTCCATGTTCCGGGAGCCGGTGGGAGACGCTTCCACATGGCAGTGGCTGCAGCTCTGGTTGCAGCGGTTGCCCAAGTTTATCTGGATTATGTCCAGGGCGGTCTTTCTGATACGCTTATTTTCCCAGAAAAAGTTTTGTTCCATGGTATGAACCTGTTAACCCGGTCACGATACTGTTTTGAATTTGCGCAGAGCATCTTTTATAACATTGCGCACATCATGCGTGTAGAGCGCCTTTTTCGGGCAGACATTGACGCAGCGGCCGCAGCCGATACATTCAATGCTTCTTATTTGCCCCTTATCCTTGACCAGCCGGGCAATCGGGATTCCCATATCGCACACCTTTTCGCATTTTTTGCAATTGGTGCAGGCATCCCGGTCAGCCTTTATCCGGTAGAACCCGGTAACGCTCAGCACCCCCCAGAGCGCGGCAAACGGGCACAGTATGCGGCAGAAGTTCCGGTTTCCGGTAAACGGGATGATGAGAAAGCTTGCATAGTAGGGGTAGGTCACAAAATCATAATAGAATTTACCCACCCGGTCATAGGCAGTGGCTGCATCAATAATCGTGAAGGCAAGAAAGGTCAGAAGCAGCGCCAGGGAAACCCATTTTAAATGGCGCAGGCGCCACCACCATTCAGAGCGGGGTGTTTTGTCCCGGAACGGGTAGCCGATGGTTTCCCGCGCGGTAACGCACGGGCAGCACCAGCCGCAGTCAACCCGCCTGCCGAACAGGAGCACGGCTGCGATGTAGAGAAAAAAGGTCAGTGACCCGACCGTGTGAATGGCCGGGAAATTTCCCCACTGCCCCCCCATAATAGGGATTTTTACGTTAAAGGCAAGCGGGATAATCCCCCAGAACAGCACAAAGGTTGAAAGTATTATAATAATTCTGAAGCGCTGATAGGGGTGCTTCTCCGTGACAATTCTCCAGATGCCGAACAGGATGACTATGACAGAGCCTGCATAGCCGATAATATGATAGTGGAGCTTGAAAAAATAAAGCTCTATGCCGGCAAAAAAGATAAGGCTTATCACCGTAAGTGTTTTAAGAAGCGTTTCTTTCCGGGGTGGTGCTTTCTGACAGACCGTTGTAATTACTTCAGACGAGCAGCATTCCTGCATAATGAGATACTCCTTTGGCTATTTATATATCTACCAGTTGTCTTTTTGCCCGGCAGCGCTGCGCAAGCGATACACAGGAGCTATAAAAAAATCCGCAGCAGAAAAGAGCCAGAAACGGAATTGCTTCATATATTCCACTGCGCGCGGCGAAAAGTATTGCAAAGATAAAATAGACGCCGAACACAAGCTCTATACAGGTCACCATCCTGCGGCTGCAGCTTTGGTATTTTTTCCCTTCCCAGGTATCAGCTTTTTTTTCTATCCTGAATTTCGGCGTCCGCACAAACACGGACTTGTACCCCAGCAGGGCTTCAAGAGCGGCCTTGCCGTTGTTAATACAGAGCCCTATCCACATGGACATGAGAAGCGGCAGGTAAAGAATTTTTTTGCCCCAGGGCTGCCTGACTTCCCGCTGTGAAATGAGATAGTAGAGGCCGATCGGCAGCGTCGCTCCCCAGAACATGATGGTGTCAAGGATAACCAGGTGCTTCCATCCCATCTGAATGCGGACAATGAGCGCCGGATAGGCAAGCATTGCAAGCAGCAGCACCAGCAGATAATTCAGGTTGCAGCTCAGATGAAGCAGCGCCTCGATCTTTACCCGCCACGGCTGGCTGCTGCGCAGTATCACGGGCAGCAATTTCTTGGCGGTCTCGATCCCGCCTTTTGACCAGCGGTGCTGCTGGGACTTGAACGAGTCCATGTCAACCGGTATTTCAGCAGGAGTCACCACCTGGGGGAGAAAGATAAATTTCCAGCCTGCAAGCTGTGCCCGGTAGCTCAAATCAAGGTCCTCGGTGAGCGTGTCATGCTGCCAGCCGCCGGCTGAAACAATACAGTCTTTGCGCCAGATGCCCGCTGTTCCATTGAAGTTGAAAAATCTTCCTGAACGGCTGCGCGCCGTGTGTTCAAGGATGAAATGGGCATCAAGGGAAATCGCCTGCACCTCAGTAAGCGCTGAGTAGTCACGGTTGAGATGGCCCCACAGGGTCTGCGCCATGCCAACACGGGGGTCTGAAAAATACGGCACAGTCTGCATAAGAAAATCCTCCGGCGGCACAAAATCAGCATCAAAGATGGCAATCAATTCACCGCTTGCCTGAGTGAGCCCTGCCTGGAGCGCTCCTGCTTTGTACCCGTCTCGATTGGTGCGGTGCAGGTATTCTATTGCGTGCCCTGCTTCCCGGAACTTCTGCACCAGGGTTCGTGCCCGCCCGGAGGTTTCATCAGTAGAGTCATCAAGCACCTGGACCTGTAAAAGCTCTCGGGGATACGCAATCTTTGCCGCGGCAGTAATCAGCCGCTCAACAACATATACTTCATTGTAGAGCGGCAGCTGAATGGTGACGCGCGGCAATTTTTCGGGAAGTGCGGGAACAGCACCACCGGCACTCTTGTGCTTAAAGTAGAGAAACAGGATGCAGTACCGGTGCGCTGCGTATATCATCAGCAGTACCAGCACGGCAATATATCCTCCGACGATAAGGTGCGGAAAACTCATCAGCTGCATCGCATCATGTCTTTATCAATTGCTTTCGTCTATTTTCAGCGGTGACGGCGGACTCTTTTTATTGTGAAGCTTCCCGCCTTCAAGGCGGGGCTTCCCGGAGTTTAATTTAATTTTATATACATGCCTCTTAGCCGCGCTATCCCGAAATCTCGAATTGCTTTCGGGATTCGAAACGGGGCTTACAAGGCATGAGACCGGTCAAAATAATAGACCAGGGCCAATGAATATTGATCACCGGGGGAAATATTTTTTCCGTACGGATAATTGGTGTATGACAATTCACAGAACCACCTCTTGGCGACCTGGTAGCTGGTGGTTAATTCAAGCTTTCCAAGGTCATACTGAAGGCCAAGGGACGGGTTTGCCGAAATTGCCTGGCTTGACGAGCTGCTGCTGGTTTTTATGACCTGCCCGGTTTCTTCATCAATATAAGCCGTTGTGATGGGTTTGGGTTGGTGAGGCAGGTCTGCGTTATGCATGCTCTTGGTTCCATCAAGCTTGACCCTGAAGGCGAGCTTCCGGGTGGCATTTACTCCGAACTCGAGCAAATAGCGGAATTCATCAGCGGGAGCCTGGGTCCGCCAGCGGTAGCCGATTTCCACGCCGCAATACCCAGGGAATGGCCACAGGGATTTCCCTGCCAGGAATCGCAGTTCATAATCATCCTGGTGATTGCCGGGAGGAATGTTTTCATTTTTGTCATACAGCCACGCATTCTTATACAGGAACTGCACAGAGGTAACCACCGGCTCCGTAAGAAAGCAGTATTTCAATCCCAGTTCCATGTCGCCGAATCCGTTCCAGTGCTTTTCCACCTTCTGCGTCTTTGTCTGTTCCCCCGCTGTCACCTGCTGCCGGTACGTTGAGCGCAGCCATTTATAGGGAAGAGAGCCCGATATGGTCAGCCGGTCGGTTATACCGTATTCAAGATACAGGGTGGTGTTGTTATCAGTGAAGGTGGTGCCTGCGGGAAGTCTCTGCGTTCCGCCGCCATCGGTAAACGTATAGTTGGTATAATAATGATTATAGGAAACTTTTGCGTACACACCGCCCTTGTTCATACTCCAGGCTCCAGCCCAGGCCTGAGATACTGAGACGCCGGTAATTATCAGTGATAAGAATAAGCTTTGCAGTTTTCGCATCGGTAACAAGTCTCCATTAACTGGCTGGCTGCTGCAGTAACCGGTCCGCCGCAGCGTTATGGTGCCAGGGATATTCTCAGCTGATAGCTGTACGGCGGTACTGCTGCGGAAAAAGCAACTCCGCCATACACCCAGACAAAGCCATAGGGCTCGTCATCATCGCCAATTTCTATAATTTGACTCACCATGCCGCTGGAAACCCCCAGCCGGAAGAACGGCACCGTGCCCTGGCTTGACTGGGCGAGGCCGTTTATAAAGATGGCATCACCGGCCCGGTCTGATTTCAGCAGGGAAATACCAAGGGTCCCGTTTCCCAGTACGCCGATAAAAAAATTCGGGCAGCCCAGGGGGAAGGCAGCGGTCTGTGAAATATCGACCGTCTCGGTCGCGCCCGGCAGAATGACTTTTACAGTGAACGGCTGTGCGGTTGCAGCCTTAGCTGTAGAAACACTGCAAAGTGCAAGAAACGCAACAGCAGCGGACAGTATTCGAATTGAATATATAGAATGTTGAATCTGCATAATTTCTCCTGGAAACAATCGAAAAATTTTAACCACGCGTGTGCATTATGTACAATAGATAATGTCTATAGAAAGCCTTCTCCCTATAGATAAAGGGAGAAGGCAGGGATTCTCAAAGGGACGAATCCCTGCCCGGTAACGGCTCTTTATACTGTTGGTTAATTAATTACGGCCTGCTCCCATCTCTGCCGTCGCCAGTGGCAACCGGATACAGGTCATTGTCCTGTATGCTCCACTCATTCCATGCTCCGTCATAGTTGTAGACCTCAGGATAGCCAAGGCCCAGCAGGACCAGGGTGTATACGCCTGAGCGGAATCCGCCTTCGCAATAGTTGTAAATGGTCTTGTCAGGCGTTATACCAAGGCCTTCAAAATGCGCTCTCAAGTCAGCCTCGCTTTTAAGAACCTGCACATTGTGATCTTTCTGCAGCGTGCTGGGTACCGGCTTGCCGCTCGCGTCAAGATAGTCTGTATAAACATCACCCGAATAATTGCTGAATTTAGCGTACGGAATGTGTCCGGGACGCCCGCCCGTATGATACACAAAAGAAACTTCAGAACCCACAGGGACAGGATTGCCGTCAGCGTCAACAGGAGTCCAGTTGTCCGGGTCCGTAGTATCAACATAATATCCCGCGTACTCATTGGGTGTTCTCACATCGGAGATTATATAACCGGGCTTGGTTCGATTACCGTTTGCCTTGTCAATGACCGCTGCAACGTCGCCCTTGTTTACGCGATAATTGTAATAGCTCGCAATTTTATAAGGCGTCGTGCTTGGTGTAGGAGTAACCGGCGTCGTGTCCCACTCCCTGCTGTCCGCGTCTTTCCATTTTTCAGCGCCGCCTTCGATCACATAGGCTTTTTCATGACCATATACTTTTAAAACCCATGGAAAGCGGCCGCCGTATGAGCTGATGTCGGTATCATAGGCAACGACTGTCGTTTCCGGGGAAATGCCATTGGCGGTGAGTATGTCGATTAACTCCGCAGGCGAAGGAATATCATAGGCAAATGACTGGCCGTCTATCTGGGTTCTGGCAAAATAGAATTTTGTTCGGGGAATGTTGATTGCGCCGGGGATATGGCCTGCGGCATAATCCTCAGCCTTACGCGTGTCCACAATCGCGACATTCGAATCGTTCGCATGATCCGCCACCCAGTCGGTTGATTTAAAAAAGTCGCTGAGGGATGCAGGCGGTTTGGGGCTTTGCTCGCAACCAAAAAACAGTATCGAGCTTGCAAAAATTAATAACGCACTTAAAATGTAATCAAATTGTTTTTTCATGACTTTCTCCTTATCATTCATAATTTTTTTTCAAAAAAAAAGACTAAGAGCATCCTGAGTTTCTCAGTATGTTGCCATAGTCTCCAGTTGTCTGGTCGTTTGGGACAAACTAATCTATACTAAATTTTTAGTTATTGTTATCCGGTAGTCCGGTAGTGTTCTTACTGAGCTTTCTATTTCTTTTGAGCAATCACCTCCTCTCGTAAAATACTTTGTTAATAAAAAAGCCCTCTAACCTTGTTATGTTGGGTAGTGGGCTTAAGGATTATCCTGTATCTGTGGTCAGATAACTATCCTCCACTACTAAACAAACTATTCATGCTACACATCATTATGTGACGTTCCAAGTTTTTGTCGTTTATCTGATTCATTCGATCACCTGTTTCAGTTCTTGCTTTGCAGCAGCAAATTTGCCTCTACCTACGTTTGATTAAAACAACTAACTGCGGTGGGACTCTTAATTAAATTCTGTTGTAATAATAATAAGTATTGTAAGTTTTATATACTATCTTTTCTACTAATTTACTGTACATTATAACTTCAAAAACGGTTTTGTCAAGAAAAAATGTTTGAGGATTGAAAATTTTTTATTTTTACTATGACTTGCGTTGCTACTACGCGCCATAGTATACAGACACATGTTTTCTTACAGAGATGCTTCTCACACACAGTACAGGCATCCCGGCAAATAAGGATCGGCTGTTCATGCCATGCTGATTCCCCCCTGCCTAAATGGCAAAATTTCTGCACATCATGTAAAATTCTTATATTCCAAGGAATGCACAGGAGAGATATAATAACCTGCTGATACAAAGAATAACGGTTCATCCGAAAATGCTATTTTCTTCAATGTCTCCAAAGAAGGTTATTTATTTTGATAATGCGGCTACGAGTTTCCCTAAGCCGCAGCCGGTAATTGATGCTGTTATGGAATACATGACAGCCATCGGCGCTAATCCCGGTCGTTCCGGTCACCAGCTTTCAGTTAATGCGGGGGAAGTAGTTTTTTTAGCCCGCCAGGCAATAGCTTCCCTGCTCTCAGTCCGCAATCCGATGCGTGTCATATTCTGCCTGAATGCTACTGAGGCGCTGAACCTTGCCATATCAGGGCTTACAAATACCGGGGATCACGTTATAACCACTTCCATGGAGCATAACAGCTCCATCCGGCCGTTGAAAGAGCTTGAGCGGTCAGGGAAAATAACGCTCACTATTGTGCCCTGCTCACGCAATGGTGTTGTTGAAATTGATGAGCTCGAAAAGCATGTTACCGCAAGCACACGCATTATGGTAATAAACCATGCCTCAAACGTTACCGGAACAGTTCAGCCGCTGCGGACTATCGGCGCTTTATGCAGACAAAAAAATATTATCCTCATCGCGGACTGCGCCCAGTCCGCTGGTATTATTCCCCTTGATATACAGCAGGATAACATTGACCTGCTGGCGTTTTCAGGCCACAAAGGGCTGTACGGCCCGACCGGCACCGGGGGACTCGTTATGGCGGATGATTTTGATTTTTCGCGGATGAGGCCGTTAAAATACGGCGGCACAGGCAGTGCTTCGGATAAAGTGTATCAGCCTGCTTTCATTCCTGACAAATATGAAAGCGGGACCTTAAACGTCGCGGGACTGAGCGGTCTCTATGCAGGCATCCTGCATGTTACTTCCCGTCCGGATGGTATTCACGGAGTGCACGCAGGCAAGAAAGCATTAGTCCGTTATTTTCTTGATCGCGCAAAAAGCATTCCCGGATTCACCGGGTATGTGCCGGCTGAGTTAATCGAGACCGGCGTCGTCTCATTCAATATTGAAGGCATCGAGCCTTCAACCGTGGTTCAGATCCTTGCTGAAGACTATACTATTCTGGCCCGACCAGGGCTCCATTGTTCACCACTGGCACATCAAACCATTGGTACATTTCCCCGCGGGACCGTGCGCTTCAGCTTTGGCCTGTTTAACACAGAAGATCAAATTGACACGGCAATCAGGGCTCTGAATAAAATAAGCACCGGGAAGCGCCATACATGAAAAGTTATGCGGTTATCCTTTTCTATTCACACAACTATGCCATCTGGGCTGCTGATGTCTTAAAAAAGCAGGCAATAGAGCACAAACTAATGCCGGTACCGCGCCATCTCAGCTCTGAATGCGGCTACTGCGTCAGAATACATGAGCACGACAGTCACAGGGCTTGTTCGTTACTGACAGACAACCGCATTGAATTTGACCGCGCAGAAACGCTGGGGGAAGCATGACCATAAAGGCGACGTGGACAACCATTCCCCATATTCATCCATACCGGCTTAATCACACCCGGCGCACAAGCCTTGCAGAATAGGCCGGTACACATACAGCAAGATAATGAGCGCCCCCGGTTTCAGGCGTGCTGTATTGAACCCCTTCGCCGAACCCATTCGCCAGCATTTACCATAACAGCCTGGCCGGCTCGCACAATTAATTCCTTGCGTCTCAAATTTAGACTTTGTTCCAACGTTTAGTGATGGCGCAAAGTGATTGCAAAAAAATACGAATTCCTCTTTAACTGTTTTGCCGACAGAAAGGGGGAAATCCGTAAGCGCCTAACTCTTTTTTATCCATAATATTTTTTCTCCGGGCGTTTCTTCATGTTCTTTGACTACCTCGCCTAATTGCTGAAGCTGAAGGGAGCGGGAGATATTGGTGAAGGAAGGGGCATAGTCAAGAATCACTTCAAGCACCTGATGTGTTTGCAATTTTTCCAAAGCCAGTTTCGTATACACAAACGTCATGGGGCATTTCTTTCCCCTGAGGTCAAGGGTTTCATCAGATGAAATGGCTGCCTTCTCAACGTGAGGCGCTGCTTCGGGAACAACTGTTTTTTTCACTGCTCTACTCTCGGGTAAACGCTGTTTTATGTTGCGGGTTAATCATTGCCGACATGGCAGGCATACGGCAATTCCCCGTAATCAGCGCTGCGATAAAATGGCTCAATGGGATTCGAACATGCTCTGCACTGCGGATGCCTTTTAATATCCAGATATTCAAAAGATCCCTCTAACAGGTCAAAAACAAATAACCGGTTCGTGAATTTTGTTTTTAAACCCAGGATTGATTTTATGGCCTCGTTTGCCTGCAGAACGCCGCCCAGTCCCGAAGCCGTTCCCAGAACGCCGGCCCCGGAACAGGTCATGGTTGCATCCTGCGCGGTTGGCTCAAAAAAAACACACCTGAAGCAGGTAGTATGACCGGGGACTACAGAGATTATGTGCCCATAAAACTGTAAAATACCGGCAATGGTAAAGGGGATGCCGAAATGCACGCACGCATCATTCACCAGAAACTTGGTGGCCTGATTGTCGCTCCCGTCAATTACATAATCACATCCGGCAATAAGGTCTCCGATATTTTCCTGTGTGGCAAAGGTATTCACCGTTTCCACCGTTACATCGGGATTCATTGCCTCTATTTTTGCCCTTATACTCTCTACTTTCAATGCACCGATGTCTTTTGTATAATGCAGAAACTGCCGGGGCAGGTTTGATATGTCGACCCGGTCACCATCAACGATGCGCAGATTGCCGACACCTGCGGCAGCAAGTATCTGCGCTGCCGGACAGCCCAGCCCCCCGGCCCCGATAATGGCAACGCGCGCCTGCAGCAGTTTTGCCATCCCCTTTCCGCCGACCTGGGAAAGAATGATCTGCCGCGAGTAGCGCTCAATCTGTTTTTCGTTCAGCTCAGGCAGTTCCATGGGTGATCTCATCGCTTGTTAATCTTTTAATTGCGTCCGGCAGCTTTTCCACTACATAATCTATATCGCTTTGTGTGGTAAACCGCCCCAGGGTAAAACGCAGTGAACTTCGGGCATCAGCATCGCTCAGGCCAATTGCGGTAAGCACCCGCGACGGTTTTTCAGATTGCGCTGAACACGCCGACCCGCTGGAACATGCGACACCTTCTCCATCGAGAAGCAGCATTAACTCATAGGAGCTGACACCGGTAAAGCAGAGATTAACATTATTCGGCAGACGGTTCTCGCGCGCGCCGTTTAACTTCGTTCCCGGGATGCTTTGTAAAACAGCGTCGATGAAATAATCCCTCAGCTGCTGCTGACGCATTGCTTCCTGAGCCATGCAGCCTGCTGCAAGCTCTACCGCAGTGCCGAGGCCGACAATGCCCGGAATATTTTCCGTGGATGGCCGCAGCCCCATTTCATGAGGCCCGCCATACATAAGGGGGCGCAGGCCCCGGTCGCTATCTGATTGCTTAACAATACGCCGCATATGGGATTGATTAATAAATAAAAACCCGACCCCCTTGGGTCCGTAAATTTTATGGGCGGATACCGACAATAAAGAGATCTTTTCACCATATATATCAATGGGCACTTTGCCGAAAGCCTGGACCGCGTCAACATGGAAAATGATATCACGTTGATCCGCGATCTCCCCAATCTGCCGGACCGGCTGAATGGCGCCGATTTCATTGTTGGCATAATGAATTGATATAAGCGCCGTATGGTCTCTTATTGCCGCCGCTACGTCACTCGCGCTGACAAAGCCGCTCCGGTCAACCGGAAGAACTGTGAGCTCGCAGCCCCGCTCTTCTAAAAACCGGCAGGTGTTATAGACTGAGCTGTGTTCAATTGCAGAAGTAATTATGTGGGGGCGTGGCCGGCGCAGGTTGGACACGCTTCCCTGAATGGCAAGATTGTTTGACTCTGTTCCTCCGCTGGTGAATACAATATTTTCCTTATCAGTGCCGAGGAACCGGGCGACGCGCTGGCGGGCGCCATCAAGCGCCACCTGTGCCCGGAAACCAAAATCATGGAGCGATGAGGCATTGCCGAACGTATCGAAAAAAAACGGCTTCATTGACTCAAAAACCTCAGGCAGCATCGGTGTTGTTGACGCGTAGTCCAGATAAACCCGTTTCATTAATAGATCCTCTTTCCCGGTAGTTTATGTTTCCCAGAGTGCCTGTATCTCTCGGATGAGCTGCTGGTCTGATTCCACGTCCCGGCCCTTAATGGTCAGGTACCCACCGATGATCATGCCGTTGGCTCCGGCCATAAAGCCCATAGCCTGAAAATCCTTGAGAACGGTTTCCCTGCCGGCAGCTATTTTTATGATTTTGTCCTTTAAAATGATTCTGAATATGCACAGCGACCTGATCGCATCATTGCAGGACATGGGCTGCTGCCCTGCCATCGGTGTTCCGGGGATGGGAACCAGTATGTTTATGGGTACGGAGTTTACCGGCAGATCCCTCAGCAGCAGCGCCATATCGATTCTATCGTCCCAGTCCTCACCCATCCCCAGAATGCCGCCGCTGCACACCGCAAGCCCTGCTTCATGTGCCGCGGTCACGGTCCGCAGCCGCTCGTCAAAGTTGTGGGTGCTGACAATCCGGGAATAATATTTTCTCGATGTCTCTATATTGTGGTGATAGCGGGAAAGTCCGGCATCCTTCAGAGCCAGCAATTCCTGCAGTGACAAGGCGCCAAGGGAGGCGCAGGTCTTGAGGCCGGTTCGCGAGTTTATTTCAGAAATGGTCTCGGCAATGACGGAAAGCTCTTTTGCGGACGGCTTGTTGCCGCTGCAGACAATGCCGAAGCGGCCCGCGCCGATCTGCTGCGCGCGCTCTGCAGCGTCAACCATTTCTTTCTTGCTTTTAAGGGGATAGGTTGTTATGGCGGTTGCATGCCGGGATGACTGGGCGCAGAATTTACAGTCTTCGCTGCACAGCCCTGACTTTGCGTTTATAATGCTGCAGAGGTCCAGGGCGCTACCAATAAACTCTTTTCTGGTTCGGTTTGCTTCCTGCATGAGTTCAAGCAGCGGAAGGGTCAGTAATACTTTCCTGTCTACGGTGTTGATGTCTGTCATCTGTATCACCTTTCTGCGCAGAGTAAAAAAATATTCTACCGGTTCAGGCCAGCGCCTGCTCTTAGATTATTTTTTAACATGTTAATTATCTATGCCCACTAAAAGCTGTCTGGTACACGAACACCGTAACCGCTCCGGTAAACGGGTCCGGCTCCTGGTCAGCGTGAATTGCCCTGGTCTCAAAGCACATAGGTATTATTTCTTCCATACGACGCCTTTATTTTCCAACAAGCAATATCGCGGTCCGCGCCAGCAGGTTCGGCAGCACCCTGATAATTTCCCGCTCTCCCAAGAAAACAACCTGCTCTATGGTGATGCAATGTTTGCTGCAATACTCCGTGAAATCAAAAATACTCAGGAAGTGCAGGTTCGGCGTATCAAACCATTCATAGGGGAGCGATGGTGTCACCGGGGTCCTTCCCCTGAAAAATATCTGGAACCGTGCCGTAAGGTGCGCAAAGTTGGGAAAGCCGATAATAACCTTTCTGCCCACCCGCAGCGCATCATTGAGCACGGTCTCAATTTTTTTCACCTGCTGCAGGCTCTGGTTCAATATGACATAGTCAAAGGAACGGTCCGCATAGTCTGACAGGCCGCTGTCAATGTCACCATGAAAAACGCTCAATCCCCGGGCAACACACGCATAAATGGCCTGTTCATCTATCTCAATGCCCTGGGCCCTGACCTGTTTCTCCTGCACCAGCAGAGCCAGCAGCTCCCCGCTGCCGCACCCGAGGTCAAGCACTGATGAGCCCTTGGCAATCAGGCTGCTGATTACCCGGTAATCAGGCCGGACTGCATCATATCTGGTATTCACTGGTTGCTTCATATCCGTTACATACTTTTTTCAGGAAATGTTTTACCAGGTGGGACTCTTCTTCAATTTCAAGCAGAAACGCGTCGTGGCCGTAGGTAGAGTCTATTTCGCAATAGGTGGCGTTTATGCCTGCCATCTTGCAGGCCCGCACAATCTCCTGTGACTGATACGCCGGGTACAGCCAATCCGAGCCGAACGCGATGACAAGGATCTGTGCCTTAGCCCCTTTTAATACCTCATGGAGGGGTTTGCCGTCTGAAACATCAAAATAGTCCATGGCCTTGGTTATATAAAGATACGAGTTGGCATCAAAGCGCTTCACAAAGTTATCGCCCCGGTTATGAAGATACCCTTCAACCTCAAAATCAGCGGTAAATTTGAAGGGCTGCTTCTCATTCTTTAACTGCCGGCCGAATTTCTCCAGCATTGAGGAGTCGCTCATATAGGTGATGTGCCCGACCATCCGCGCTACCGCGAGCCCTTTAGAGGGCAGCCGCCCGCCGTAATAGTCGCCGTTTTGCCAGTGAGAGTCAGCCATTATTGCCTGCCGCCCAACCTCATTGAAGGCAATCTGCTGCGGTGAATGTTTTGCTGCAGTGGCAATAAGCATAGCGCTTTGAACGTTATCGGGATAACTTGTCAGCCACGCCAGCGCCTGCATCCCGCCCATTGATCCTCCTGCAACCGCAAGAAGCTTTTCTATGCCCAGATGCTCTATGAGATGCTTTTGGGCTTTCACCATATCGTTTATGGTGATGACGGGAAAATCAAGACCATAGGGCTTGCCGGTCTTTGGATTTATTGAACCGGGACCGGTTGAGCCTTTACAGCCGCCCAGGACATTTGAGCAGATAATAAAATATTTCTCCGTGTCAAAAGCTTTACCAGGACCGACCATATCATCCCACCAGCCGGGCCTGGTTTCTCCCTTGTGAAAGCCTGCGGCATGGGCATCGCCTGAAAGAGCATGCAGCAGCAGAATTGCATTTGACTTTTTTTTGTCCAGGGTGCCGTAGGTCTCATACGCCAGCGTAATCGGGCCAAGCTTCTCTCCGCTTTCAAGTACAAGATCATCCGGAGGATGGGCAAAAGTACCATACTGAGTTTTGACTGTTCCAATACTGCCGACCCGATGCATGCTTTTCTCCCTGCTGGTTTGTCCCGCATCTTTAATTGCAAGCACTGTCATAATTGGTTCCCGTTACTTGTTTTTCCGGGCAAAGACCGGTGTGCAATTCCTCTGACTATAGATAATATGAAACGGGCAGGTTGTTGAAAAAGCAGTTTTTGACCAGACTGATAATGATAATATCAAGCGCCGATTCCCTCGAACAGAACCGTCGAAAGATACCGCTCCCCGGCGTCAGGCAGAATCACCACGATTGTCTTGCCGGAGAACTCCTCCTGCTGGGCAAGGCGCAGTGCTGCCGCAAGAGCCGCGCCGCAGGAAATACCGCTCAGCAGGCCTTCCTCTTTTGCCAGGCGCCGCGCGTATTCCACTGCCTCATCACTCTCCACCTGCTCAACCCGGTCCAGGAGCGAGAGGTCCAGCGTGTCGGGAATAAAACCGGCACCGATCCCCTGGATCTTGTGCGGGCTGGGCTTCAATTCCTGGCCTGCAAGTTTTTGAGAAATTACCGGGCTCTCTTTCGGCTCCACGGCAACGGACAATATTTTCTTTCCTTTGGTATTCTTGATAAAACGGGAAATCCCCGTTATGGTGCCGCCGGTACCAACGCCTGAGACCAGCACATCAACGGCTCCGTCCGTATCATTCCAGATTTCCGGCCCGGTGGTTTTCTCGTGAATGTCCGGGTTGGCCGGGTTCTTAAACTGCTGGGGCAAAAAATATTTCTTCGGATCTGATGCGGCCAATTCCTCAGCGCGGCTTATGGCACCGGGCATGCCTGCGGCGCCCGGGGTGAGCAGAAGGTTTGCGCCAAAGGCAGCCAGCACCCGGCGTCGCTCGATGCTCATGGTATCAGGCATGGTCAGCGTTAGCTTGTAGCCGCGCGCTGCTGCCACATAGGCCAGGGCGATACCGGTGTTGCCGCTGGTGGGTTCAATGATCTCAACTCCCGGCTTGAGCAGTCCCCGCTTCTCAGCGTCCCAGATCATTGCCGCACCAATCCGGCACTTCACCGAATAGGCCGGGTTGCGGCCTTCGACCTTGCCCAGCACTGCTGCAGCCTTTATTCCCTTTGTTACATGGTTCAAACGAATTAATGGTGAATTGCCGATTGATTGTGAGTTATCATTAAATATGCGCGACATGGTTACCTCCTGTTTTAATTAACGGCATGGTGTAATGCCTGGTTGATATCTTCCTTAATGTCTTCCACATCCTCCAAGCCAATTGACAGACGGATAAAATCCTCGGTCACGCCGGTTGTCTTCTGCTCCTCAGCGGTCAGCTGCTGGTGCGTAGTGGAAGCCGGGTGAATGACCAGGCTCTTGGCATCCCCGATGTTTGCCAGATGAGACAGCAGCTTTACTGAGTTGATAAATTTTCTACCAGCTTCCAGCCCCCCTTTGATGCCAAAGCCGATAATGGCACCGGAAGATCCTTTAAGATATTTCTGCGCCAGTTTGTGGCTTGGGTGTTCTTCCAGTCCCGGGTAGTTTACCCAGGTAACCGCAGAATGGTTTTTCAGGAACCGGGCTATGGCGAGCGCGTTTTCAGAGTGCCTGCTTTGCCGCAGGGGAAGCGTTTCCAGTCCCTGCAGGAAGAGGAAAGAATTAAACGGGCTCAGGCAGGCCCCGACATCTCTCAGCCACTGCACCCGAACCTTGATGATGAATGCGATATTACCCAGGCCGGGGAAATCTCCAAACACATCCCAGAACTTCAGCCCGTGATAGCTCGGGTCAGGCTCGATGAACTCGGGAAACTTGCCGTTTCCCCAGTTAAATTTTCCCGCGTCGACTATGACACCGCCGATGGATGTTCCGTGCCCGCCGATAAATTTGGTGGCAGAAATAATAAGAATATCCGCGCCATAGTCTATGGGCCGCACCAGCCCGACCCCGACCGTGTTGTCAACGATAAAAGGTATGCCGGCATAATGGGCTATTTTAGCAAGCGCTTCAAAATCCGGCACATCCAGTTTGGGGTTGCCGATGGTCTCCGCATAAATCGCCCTGGTTTTAGGAGTAATGGCTTTCCTGAATTCCTCCGGTCTGGTTGATTCAACAAACTTCACGGTCCTTCCCAGTCTGGGGAATGTGTGGTGAAAAAGCTGATAGGACCCGCCGTAGAGGTTGTTCGCCGAAACTATTTCATCGCCAACCCGGGTGATGGCAAGCAGCGCAAGGGTTTCCGCCGCCTGTCCGCTTGCAACGGCAAGCGCGCCGGTACCGCCCTCAATCTGCGCGACCCGCTGCTCAAAAACATCAGTCGTGGGGTTCATGATCCGGGTATAGATGTTGCCGAACTCTTTAAGCGCGAAGAGATTCGCGGCGTGGGCGGTATCTTTAAATACATAGGATGTTGTCTGATATATGGGCACAGCGCGCGAACCGGTCGTCGGGTCAGGCACCTGGCCGCCGTGCAGCGCGATTGTTGCAAGCCCTGGTTTTCTTTTTACTGCATGTTGTTCTGCCATGGTTATCTCCCTATATAGTTTAAAAATTATCGTCGTTACGATTGCTTACGGAATGAAAAACCTGTTCAATTCAGATACCACCCCCTTTCTCAACCAACCAGTTTTCAAATCGTGACTTTTCCGTCACCTCTACCTGCACGACTTTTGCGTCATGTATCTTAATATTGATGGACCCGTATTTTATCTTTTTTACCGAGTCGAGTATTTCCCGTATGATATTATAATTGGCAATATTTTTGTTTGCCTGATGGACGCTCATGTGCTTCCTCCGTTTTAAATAAAAAAACCCCACTGATCGTATATTGTCCGGCAGTGGGGGTTTTTCTGTATTGTAATTTTTTACATAAAAAACTTATCTGCCCTCGAAGGTACACATACACATGCAAAACATTGAGAGGTTACTATTTCCGGTCATGTTTTTATTTGTGAGCATAGAACCACTTTCTCAATTTTAATCCATTAAATACTATAGTTAGCGGCTGTATCAGTTTTTGTTTTATGGCGCTCAACAATATCCTTCAGCGTCACTGCTTCCAGCGTCTGAGATATTTTGTCAGCGACATCTTTCCAGAGTTCCCGGGCAACACAGGATTGCGCTTTTGAGCAGGAGCCCGGCTTTTCAACACAATCTACCAGAGAGAGCGGTCCCTCTAAAGAGCGTACAATTTCCCTTATGGATATTGCAACAAGCGGCTTAGCTAATATATACCCGCCGTGCGCACCGCGGATTGATTCAATAAGGCCTGCGGATTTAAGCGGATTTATGAGATGCCACAGATACTTCTCCGTTATTCCCTGCCGCTTGGAAATGTCCCGCAGACATACTGGTCCGTCTGCACAGTTCAAGGCGATATCCAGCATTAAGCGGATGCCGTATCGCCCTTTCGTTGATAATTTCAATGCAATTACCTCTTGTTAATAAAATATCTAATAACTACTGACTTTATAGTAATTATAATCGCGGAAAAACTTTTGTCAAGAAATTTTAACGAAAATTTTTACTACCATTAAAAAGTGCTGCCTTGAACCGCCCGGTATATTATATATAGGCGCTTACACCAGACTGCTGATACTGATTATAATTTTATTACTTTGGCTGCCCCGGTCATCCGCCCCATTATCTCAAGGGCATTGGAAATAGTGCCGACCCGCACTTTGTCCCGTACCTTGAAAAAATCAAGACAGGTCCCGCAAATGAGAATGGTAAAGCCGTAATCTTTCAGCTTGTTGAGAACTTCCAGCGCATACGACCCCGCGACTGCAAGCTTTACCCCGCCGCTGATTAATATGATTGAACAATTTTTATGGGGCAGGGACAGCGCCGCGTTCAGGAAACCGTTTACCAGCACCTTGCCCAGCTCGCGGTTAGAGCCGATGTGGTCAGCATCAAACAGATATACTATCTCCCCCTCCGGCACCGAGCAGGTGGCGTCTAACTCTGCAGCCTGCTTGACTGCGCCGGCCCTTTTTTTAATCGCCACGGTAAAACTGCCGGCTGCTTCTGTTGACGTTGCTGTGCAGCCTTGGCTTTCTGCAAGCCTCACCACGTTGTCCCGGGCGTTTTCCGTATCCACCAGCACCAGAATTTCACCTTCCGGGGTTTCATCCAGGGCCTTTTTCGCCATTACCACCGGCTGCGGGCAGGCCAGGCCCCGTGCATCCACTTCTTTCTTTTTCATGCTGTTTCACCTCACCTGTTGCGTGGTCTCAAACAAATCTGGAACTCAAGAAATCAGGAAAATTCTGTTATTCCCCTTATGAGTTCATGAGTTCCAAATTCAATCCTTCTTTTTTATGTATTTCGCGGTTCAAGTATTTCCATAAACGCCCGTATCCGTGTCCTCATCTGGCCATCATCACCCTGCGAATAATCAGTTTCAACTGCCATGTACGGGATGTGCTTCTGCTGCCGGACAAATTCTTTAATCCGGTATGTTTCAACATTGTAGGTGTGGCACGCCTGAAGCACCACGTCAATCACCCCGTCAGCCCGGTATTCATCTATCAGCCGGGATAGCATGGTTATCCGGTTGTCATTGGGGCTCATGCAGGAGCAGGCGATGTTTAAGTATTTTCTGGCAAGCGCCTCATACGGATCTCCCTGCTCTTCTACCAGTTCCTCGCGGTCCCGTGTGCCGCCGCAGTTTTCAAAGCAGACGATGGTGCCGCCGCTCTCCTCAATGATGCGCAGCACCTTCTCGGTCGCGCCGCCGATCGGACATCCGGTAACCAGGATGCGCGGCCTGCCGGGCTGCGTTCGAAGATCATTTTTTGCATAGGCATTTTTTACGGCGCTGATCAGGTCGCGTATGGTCTCAATCTGCTTTCGCTTGTCAAAAGCATAACCCGAGCTGAATAGCACCCTGAACACCTCAAGCCCTGACAGGGGCGGCGGGTCCAGTTTTGAAAGTTCGTAGAATTCCCTGAAAACGCGGCGCTCCTCATTTTTTCCCCTGATGGCGTCCCGCAGCTTTTCTTCCGTTATGTCTATCCCGAAGTCTTTTTCTATGCGCTCCTTGAGATACCATATTTCTTTTCTCCAGTTCACATAGTCTTCTTCACGGTTATTAGAGTCCGGAAGCCGCATGACATGGACGGGCGTAATTTTGCCCAGGTATTCAAACATCTTTTTCTTTCCGTCGCAGGTGGTTTCCCCGACCACCAGATCAGAGTAGAAAAAATACGGGCAGGTACCGGTGATGGCGTAGCCGTAGCTTGATTTAATGAGCGGGCAGAGGTTGCGCGGAAGATGCTTTTCAGCCTGTGCGATGGGCTCTTCCTTCATGCCGCAGAGCGACACCGGCAGGGCCCCTGAAGCTGCTATCACTTCATACGGAGCAAACAGGCAATAGGTGCCAACCACTTTTTTACCCGACTTCTTTAACTGCTCCATCTCGCTGAAGCCGTTTTCCCGGGCTCTGCTTAAACTCTCAATAAAACCCTGTATGGATTCCATGTCGTCCCTGTTAATAAGCGCCTGCATTTTGCTCGCGAGCCGGCGCGTTCAGGCCTTTGCGCACCAGCCCGTTCCAGCCGATCAAAGCCGCGCCATGGGCTCCGGCAATCTGGGCGTGCGGCGACACAAACAACTTCACTCCTGTCTTCTGCTCAATCAACTCTTTTAAAACCGCGCTCCGGGATGCGCCGCCGGTGAAGGCGATCAGCGGCTCCACGGATACTCTTACCAGAAGAGCTGCTGCACGGCCTGCGATGGATTCAAGGATGCCCCGTGCGATTGATTCCTTGGAGACGCCTTTTGCAAGAAGACTTATCACTTCTGACTCAGCAAATACCGTGCACATATTTGTTATCATTTGGGCTTCAGCCCCGTTTGCCATCCGGTCAAGGTCCTGCACCTCGCCGCCGAGAAGATGGGCCATGACTTCGAGAAATCTTCCCGTGCCCGCCGCGCATTTGTCGTTCATCACAAAATCGGTGACATTTCCCTGTTCATCAAGGCTTATGGCTTTGCTGTCCTGGCCGCCGATATCAAGCACCGTGCGCACGCTGTTGTTTAAGAAAAACGCGCCCCGGCCGTGACAGGCGATTTCAGTAATTGCCTGGTCTGCAAAATCAGCCAGTGCCCGGCCATAGCCGGTGACAATGATTGCATGAACGCGCTCCCGCCCAATGTTGCTTTTGCCGAGAAGCCTGTCGAGCGCTTCACGGGAGGCATCCCGCGGGCTCCAGCACGTGGGGATAATAACACTTCCCATGATGCTGCCGTTAAAGAGAACGCCCTTGGTCGCAACAGAGCCTATGTCAATGCCGGCTGAGTACATGTTTTTAAATAAAGCTGGTTTGAAGGTTTGAAAAATAATCTTCTTTCGTCAACGACCTTTACACGTATGATAGAGACGAGTCATTGCGAGCACCTGACCCCGGCGCTGCGCTTCGGGGTTGTTCATGAAAGAAACTTGTCTCAGGAGACCCCTCTTACATCCCCCCTTTTATAAACTGATCTTTACCCATATTTATGTCTGGACACAAGGGACACATCATTGTTTCGGGCTATGCCGGGCATGGTGATTTTCCACATGGCAGCCAGATCGTCCAATCGCTGCATCCCAAGCCACAA
>Ga0172368_10001433_pt1 | contig 32624 bp, 50 predicted proteins | sample Lak11m_FD_114540 | JGI IMG/M metagenome (GOLD analysis project Ga0172368, IMG submission 114540) | Freshwater microbial communities from Kabuno Bay, South-Kivu, Congo - kab_022012_11m | ecosystem: Environmental > Aquatic > Freshwater > Lake | place: Democratic Republic of the Congo: South-Kivu...
GAAGGCACATCCACCAAAATACCCTACTAATGGCTTATATGTGAAAAACACATTTGCTTTTGCAGTTGTATCTGAAAATATTGGTTCTAAAATATTTTCTATCTTAGGAATTATTTCTTTCTTAAAAATATTTATTTTTTCTGAATAAATTTTAGAAATTTTTATTTTTGGAATATTAATAACCTTATCATAATAGCCAACAATCCTCTTTTCCTTAGTTGCCAACCTTTCTTTTCCAATAAGTTTTTCGCACAAGCTTCTTGAAATATCAATATTATTAATTACATTAAACCAATCCTTATTTATAAAGCTGAACATAACCATAAGATCTCTGCTGTTGGGATTAAGATAATGCTTTCCTCTATCCATGACTGTATATACATATGCACAGGAGAAAAGATCCTTACTTGGTTTTACAATCTTAAGATTAATTTTAACGCTCATAATAATATTAATGATTATAAATATTTAAAGGTTGTGAAAAACTGAATAACATAACTCAAAGAATATTAGTTAATCATACAATGTTCTAATACAAATTTTATTAATTTATCATAATATTCGCAATAATTATTAATGCCTGTTAGACATCCTTTATCACGATAATTTTTTGCAATACAACCGCCTGAACAGATATATTTTAAATTACAAAAATTACATTTTTCAACACAACTTGTCTTGTGGTTTTGTAAATTATGAATATTATCCGTAAGGCAAAACCTGTTTTTAACATCACCTATAGGAATAAATCCAATTAACTCAGGACAACTATATATATTTGGCGGCACAATCACAAACATATTGATTCCGCCTAAACAAGGATCAAAATAACAAAAGTTGCGTTTATTATTAATTACATCAATTATTTCTATAATATTCCTAAGCTTAATTTTCCCAAAATATTTTTTAGTAATTATATTTTGAGCTTTTTTAACAACATCAAAAAACTCAAGAGGAGTTATGGAATAATTACTGGCGGAATTGCCCAAAAAACAATAATTTAATCTAAGTGTATTCACATTATTTTCAGCCATAAATTCAATTATCTTTTCAATATACAAATAGTTTTTTCTATTTATGTTACACAACACGTGTGCACCACCATGCTGATTATGTAATGCCTTAATAATTTTGGCAAATAAATTCTTTGACATAGGTCTTGTAAGATTATTAATCTCATAAGGGCCATCCAAAGAAAATCCAATTCCAACATCATGTCTGTTAAACCAGTTTATTTTCTTTGTAGTCATCAAAGTGCCATTTGATTGCACCATGAAATTCAACTTTATATTATATTTATTTTCAAAAGATTTGTAATGTTCGACAGCTTTCTTAATAAATCCAAAATTGCACAAAGGTTCGCCGCCATGAAACTCTATACTGTAAGAATCAAACAAACCACTAAACAAAAAATTGTCGATTATTTTAAAATCACTTACTGAAAGCTTAATATTTTCTTTATAGTTATAACAATATCTACAGGTTAGATTACAATTTTTTGTAGTTTCTAATACCAACAATCCTTTGTTCGGCTTAATAAACGGCATCCAAAAAGAATTGCATTTCAAGAACCCATAATTAAACAATTTAATTGCTAAATTTTGATATTCATTTGATCTGTATTCTAATAGCTGGCTGGTTTTGAAACCTCTTAAAAAATCAAGCATTTCTTTATCAACAACCAACACCTTCTGCGACTTATTTGCAATTACAAAATACCCCATTAAGTTACCTTCTAATATTGACAGAATATCAAAATCCAATGTTTTTAGATAATAAGTTCTACCATTGAATTTAAGAATCCTATTTTCAATAGCTTTACAGATCTTATCCCAATATTGATTTTTAGTCTGTATTATATATTCAATATTTTTCAAAAACTTCAGGTCTTGTAAGTAGACGTCCTTGTTCTTAGAAAAAGATAATTCTAATGGCAAACTTTTCAAATCAATTAAAACCCTTGAAGTATATTTGCAAATCGCAACATCAAAGTAAAAATCAGAGTTTTTAGATATTGCAAAATAATGTGAAAAATATTTGCAACTTATATCAAGCAATTGCAAAAAAGATTTGCTGTCAAGACCTTCGTTTATTTCAAATTGCAATTTTTTCAAATCTTTAAAATTTTCAGTTATGTTAATTCTATTTAGTTTTACAAGATCTTGTTTAGAAACAGCAAAACAAAAATCATCAACAAATTTGAATGGCCTGCCAACGATGTTCGTTAAGCTACTAATAACTGCAAGTTTAGACAATTCTTGAAAATCATTTTGTGCATTGTTAAATATAACCTCTGCACCGCTTTTTTGCTTGTTTTTAAAAATACTGATTGGCATCATACTAGCTTCGTATATTTTAACAAACTTAACAACATCCTCAAAATTTGTCGCATTACATTTTTTCAAAATAAATTTTACTTTGTCAAATAATCTTAATGAATAATAGTCTTCTCTTTCTAAAAATTGCTGAAAAAAATCAATTAAATTTAGATAATAATCAAGAAACTCCAAATCAACTTTGTCAAGATACTTATTAATTTCATCATGCGCTTTTGCTTTGTTATTTAAAGCAATTTGTCTTTTAGTATTAATATTATAGTTTACAATTTTGTCTGCAGAAAACCCAATAATAGATAATATTTTATGAATTTTAGGATCTGCTGATCGCCTTTGATTATATAATTCAGAAGAATAAGTTGATGTGTGTGGAATAAACAACAAATTTGCAAGCTCCAAAATCTGTTTGCTAGTATGTGTTTTACTTAATTTTTTATCAAGTATATATGTAACATTCTTCAACATTGCCGGCAATAAATAATTTCTTAATAACTTTGTAAACTTATCAAGCTCAAAAAAAATATAAACTACATCTTCACTCTTATAATCAGGGTTATTGGAAAGAATATTAGACGCGTGCTCAATAATTACATCTAGTTTTCTTTTTAAAGACCAAAGAAAAACAAGATTCAACGCCTTTGTTTCAGACATTTGTTTAACAACACTTAAATCATCCTTATTAATATACAAAACGCCTTTTTCAAAGAAATATCTTGGTGGCGCTATTCCAATCAATTTACTACAAAAGATATCCGAATAAAAATAAACATACAAATAAAGAGAATTAGATTTAACTGATGTAATTCTGTTTGCAAGATTTCTTTCTACAATAGTATATTTAATCCAATCGTTTCTTTTTGCCATATATCACTTTCCCACTATATGCATCTAAGGTTATACTATCACCTGACATTATTATTTTAGTTACATTCTTCACACCTACAACACAAGGAATGCCAAACTCCCTAGCAACTATGGCAAGATGACAGCAAATAGAGTTGTTTTCCCCAATACAACCAATTGAGTTTGCAATATAAGGAACTAATGCTGGATTTGAATTAGTTATCACTAAAATATTCTTTGGTATAAATTTTGCAAAATCATTATTAGCCCTAAAGACAATTGCTTTCCCGCTAACCTTCCCTGGATAAGCTATCTTTCCAATAAGTGATAATGACATGGTAATTCCTTACTTATCATCATCATTGCCATTGCTTCCACCATCATCGCTGTCACTGTAATAACCTGAATCTGTATAACCAGAATCAGAGTAACCATCCCCAGGATACCATTTTTCACTACTTCCATCTGAATAAAAAGTATATCTTTTATCAGACAGATCTACAATATTTAAGATTTTCATATAACTTCCTCCAATGTATCTTTAGTCACAAAGTAGGATTATCATTATATGCTTATCATTTAACTTTAATGCAACAAAATATTTATAAAAAGATACTATGTAGTAAAAAAATAGAAACCAAAAAATGGCTTACTTTCTTTCCCAAAAATCATTAAAATGACTCATCAATGCTTTCGCTAAGCTAGGATTGTTCTCAAGAACTGTCAAATGATATGACTTTCTTTCTGATGACACATCATTCAATGCAAGAATTACCTTCTTTCCATCTACAATAAATGCATCCATTGAATGATCCAATTCCTTAACATTCATGTGCTTTGGAAAACTCAATACTCTTGTCATAGGTCTTGTAAGTATCTTTATATTCAAATCTGTCCTTGTCTTTAGATTTTTCAATGATTCATGTCTTTCATCCAAATGAGTAAATGCACATATTTCTCTCTGTGCGCTGTCAAGCTCTTGGGAAATAAGCTTATTGTAATCCTTGATATCCTTAACCTGAAGTATCTTCTCTTGCGATCCTGACAAATTATTACTCCAGTTTTCCTTCTGAAGAACTTCATCAACCCTCTTTCCAATATCTTGAAGTTGCTTCTGCTTAAAATTAATTAGATTCTTAAATATTTCTGTAGGATCTGCTGCCTTAAACTTCTTTGGTCTTCCATAAACCTCAAGCACAAGCCCCTTGGCCTGAAGCTTTTCAAGAACATCATAGATCCTTGTCTTTGGAATCTCAGCATTTCTACTGATGGCAGGCGCATCAGATTCTGAAAACTTAAACAACGCTATCAATGTTTTTGCTTCATATTCAGTAAGCCCTAAATCCTGAAGTACACCAATAACATTATTGTTCTTCATACACAATCACTCTCTAACCAATAATTACCTGCATAATGCTTAAAATCCTATTGTTTTCTTGGCCTTCCCCTAAATCCGCCTCTTGTAGGCCTCTGCTGTGACTGTCTTGAAAATCTTTTTCTTTCTCCAGATTCTTCACCATCATCAGATGCATCATCAAGAGTGTATATGAAATCTTCTATTTTATAGCTATAATCATCAACTGACTTTATCAATCCATTCTTGAGAGACAACTCTCTGTTCAACAGCCAAAAGAACATTGCAACTGCTTTTCTTCCTTTGTTGTTAAATGGCACAATCAAATCAATATCCCTCACATTGCTTGAAGTTGTAGAAAGTGCAATTACAGGCACCCTGATATTTTTGGTCTCTACAATAGCTTGCCTGTCTATATTTGGATCAACAATAAATACAAGCTTAGGCTCAACAAAATACTTTGATGCTGGGTTTGTAAACGATCCAGGTATAAATCTTCCAAGAATGACTTTATAACCAAAGTTTTTTTCAATAAGCTTAAGCCCTGGCAAAGAATATTTCTTTCTTGACACAAACACAACATCCTCAGGAGAATGCCTTGCAATAAACTCAATTGCAATTTTCAATCTTTTGTCAATAATCTGAACATCCATTACATTCAATCTATCATTTCTTGACTTAAAGATGAACTTGTTCATGGCACCATTCTTGTATTTGGTTCCTATATGTATTCCGCTTTTTAGATATACATCTATATTGACAAGTGCATTCCCAGTCTGTGCTGGTTTTTCTTTTTCAACCGGTTTGGTTGCTGTTTCTGTAGTTGTATTCATTTAAATCCACTCTTTTAATTATATTTCATAACTTCATCTATACATTCAACATGCGTCAAAAGCATTCTTCTGCAACAGTATTTTCTTATCTTAAGAATATCAAGCGCCTGTTCTTCGCTCTTGCCATCTGCAACAAGCCTCTTATACTCCTCAAACTTATCTGCAATAACCTGCCCACATGAAAAACATCTTACAGGACAAATCATATATTCACCTCTTAGAATGTTGCTTTTTCTTCCTTGCACCTTTTCCAAGCTCCTTCTTTGGCTCTTTCTGGCGCACATCATCAATTATTAAATGTCTATCATAACTTAAAAACTTATCTTTAATTGCTTTTTTATCTCCTGTTGCTGCAAGCAATCCCTTGGCAATACAGCTTCTCACTACTTCAACCTGAGACATTACCCCACCACCAGCAACCGTTACAAAATAATCAAACTTTTTAAAGTCATCCTCTGCAAGAATAGCTGGCTCTTCAATAAGCGCCCTCTTATATCCACTTGCAAATGCTTCAAGCGCATAGCCATTCACTCTTATGAATCCTTTGCCTTGCTTGATTACTGCCCTTGCTGTTGCCTTCTTTCTAGAAGCCTTAACAAAATAATTCTTTGTCATATTTTATCACAGTTCCAAGTTTCTTTAAACATCATTTCATTCTTGCTCCAAGATGTCTGCACAAATCATCAACAGTAACATGCTCTATTGTTTTGAGCGCATCTTCCTTTGGAAGGTTTTTTGCAAACTCCTCTGGAACATCAATATAAACCCTTAGCTTCCTTAATGCTTCAACTCCCTTATTGTCTCTTGGAAGCATACCTCTAACACATCTTTTTACAAGCATGTCTGGATATCTTGGATATTTTGGATTCTTCAAAGGATTTCCCTTCCCACCCTTTTCCATTTTTTCAGAATATTTATCAAAGATAACTTTTTTGTCTCCACTGATCACAACATATCTTGCATTAACCACTGCTATGTTTTCCTTAAACTTCAGAAGCTTCTCTGCAATCTCGGAGCACATTCTTCCTAATATCTTGTTTTTTCCATTGACTATTATCATATTCATCACTTTTTGTCCAACAAATAATGTTTTTATCTTATTATTATTGCTTTACCATAATCTATATTATCTTTGCACAAATCATACATAGTTTTTGCATTCTTTCCAAGCGCCATCTTTGCTGTTTCAGAATATGCATTTGCATAGACAACTGCTTTCTTGGAAAACTTTCCTGTCCCAAGAATCTTTCCAGGAACTATCAATATAGAATCATCTTTGATATAATCAAGTTTTTCAAACTTTGCAAGATTTATTGCAATCTCTTTTCTTCTTGGCGTTTCAAGAAGCTCAGCAACTGCCTTGTACATACCTTTCTTCTTTTCTCTTGATATTTTATAAAGCTTGTCAATGACTTCCTTCATAACCATGTTTTTTTCATCTTTTTTTCTCATAACAAACACCATCAAACATAAACTTCAACAATTATTTCTTTCAAATATTTTACATAACTTTCTTTCAACCATTGCGTGCAAGCATTCTTTCCCGAGGCAACAAGAAAAATCTTTAGATTTTTCTGTGCCCAAGAAAATTTCTTTTTCTTTGGGCTTTCTTTCTAAGAAAGGTTCAATGCGAAGATAACTTCGCAATCCACTGCGCGCGAGCCTTGCGAAACAGGCTCAATGCAGGGGACAGGATTCGAACCTGCGAAGCACTAAGCACAGGATCTTAAGTCCTGCCCCTTTGACCGCTCGGGAACCCCTGCACAACTTTTTGCCACACAAAACTGGCAACAAAGGGTCAAAGCCAAAAACGGCCCCTCTACACAATCATTTCAATTTCTTTTTCAACACCCCTATATATTCTTTTGTATAACTTTTCAAAATCTGAACAAGTGACTCAATTGAGCACTGTCCAATCAATTCAATACTAAAAATAAAATTACTTGTATTATTTATTTTCATGCAATTGCTTTCACAAGCATCTACACACGCCATGCACCCATCACATTTTTCCACATGCTTAAGAACAGGCTTGTTTGCAACCATTTCCAAACAATTCTTTGGACATTTCTTAACACAATCTTCACACCCATTACATCCTCTTCCAAGCTCAAGCTCGCACATTTGCATATAAGACACAATTGCAGGTGAAAACTTTACATGCTCTGCTCCAATTCCAATAACTGCACAGCATTCTAACTTAAGCTTCTCTCCTTCATTAAGCTTTGTAATTGGTATGTTATTATATATTGACTTGACTTCTCTGTCTCCAGACACCAAATCACTAGAAAATACAGTGCATGGGCCTTCTTTCTCAATCTCCAAAGTCACTTTTTTCCCAGTATTTTGTGCAGGTGTATTGATTGGACAAAGCCCAATCCTGTTAGCAATCATTTCATCAACAAGCACAGAATCATTGTCAATAAAATCAATCTCATCAACTGCATATATTGGAAGATTATAACTTATGATTCTTCTTAGCGCATTAAGATATTCAATCTCAATGTTCTCAAACATAAACCTGTATGTCTTGTCATCATTATCAAGAAAGCTTATTCTTACCATAATCTCACATCTAACCTCTTTTATTTTTTCCTATGTGCTTTCTTTCTCTTGCAACCATCATGTGGAATTGGTGTAGTATTTTCAATACTTAAAATCTTCAATCCATATCTTGTAAGCGACTTCAATGCTGGCTCAGCACCCTGCCCAGGATTATTGTAAAGGTTTCCACCAGGCGCTCTTATCCTTACATGCACACCTGTTATTCCTTTGTCTCTTGCCTTTTCAGCTATTGTCTGACCTATCTTCATTGCAACATATGGAGAACCTTCCTTATGCTGTGCCTTTGTTATCTGACCACCTGATGATTTTGCAACCACTTCAGCGCCAGTTGAATCAGTCAATACAACAATAGTATTGTTTCTTGAAGAAAAAATATTCACAATTCCCGCTTTATCATTTGAGCTCACTTAACTCACTCCTCAACCTTATCTTCTTTATTTTCTGTTGCAGGTTCTTTTTCTGCAATCTTCTTTTCATCTGCAATACCCTTTTTATCTTTATAATATCTTTTTCCCTTGCTTTCAGCAGATTTTTCTATAACTGCCTTTATCTTTGTATCAGTATATGATATTGAACTTTCTGGGCCAATCAATGAGCCAGGAGAAAACCTCTTCTTCCCATCCACAAGTATATGCCCATGTGTTATTAGCTGTCTTGCCTGCTTTGGCGTAATTGCAAGACCTTTCCTAAACACCAATGTCTGCAATCTTCTTTCAAGCAAATCCTTTGCTGTCAACTTAAGCACATCTTCAATCTTGTGGTCTTTAGTGAAGATTCCAAGCTTAATAAGCTTCCCCAAAAGCTCATCTTTTCTTTTGTCATAATTGTCTACATTTCCACCTGCAAGAAGCTGTCTTGCCCTTTTTCTAAGATTTCTAACAGCAGTGTCTGCCTTCCAGATTTCTTTCTTTGACTTTAATCCATACTCTTCTGTTGTCTTCTTATCTGCAAAAATCAAATCTTTATTCCATTGCATTCTTGGAATATCATATTTTCTGCTAAAATGTCTAGGATCACCCATGTAAAATCACCTATTTCTTCTCTTTCTCCTTTGAAACTCCAACAACACCGCCCTTCCTGAACGATGCTTTTGTCTTCTGTCCCCTTACTGGCAATCCCCACTGCAATCTTAGACCTCTATAGCTTTTTATCTTTCCTAATCTCTGAAGATCCTTTCTTATAGCAAGCTTAAGATCTGCCATTATAAGATGTGCCTTTCCGCCTTCTCTAATTTTTGATCTGTTAAGCAACCATTCAGGCACTTTCTTGTCAATGTCCGCAATGATTTTTTCAAGCTCAACAACATCTTCATCTTTCAAATATCCTATTTTTTTAAAATTATTTCCTGTTTCCTGGTTATAAACATTAAGAATTACCTTTGCAAGCCTTCTGTCAATCCCATGTATCAACTCAAGCCCTCTGTTGACAGGCATAAATCCAGGAATATCCTTATTGCACACTCTCACAATTGTTCTGAAATCCTTTCCTTCCTTAGACAAGTCAATATGCTTAGGAACAGGTCTTGTGCTTTCTGCTCTTGCTCTTTCTTGAGAGCCCTGCTTTACAGGATTCACAAGCTTATCCTTTTTCACATCTTCTTTGACTTTCTTATCTGCCTTCTTGTCAGCAGCAACTTGTTTTGAATCTTTAGCCATAAAATTTCACACTCTTAAATATTTATTCAACAGGAAAGACCTGAAGTATTCCAATCTTTCCTTCCTTGTCTCCATTCTTAAAATAAACAAATTGAGAATCAACTCTCTCCACAGTAATCTTCTTCCCAAAATCTCTTCCCTGCACAATCACGCATTTCCTGCCTTCCTTAAGTAAACCCATAACAATCACTTTTTATTCAATCCTATTAATTATCATGTTAATATATTTTTTATATCTAAGGTCAAGCTGATCCTCTGCAATTACTCCGTGCTTCAACATTATTGCTTCCAAAAACACCTTTTCTCTGCATGTTGGACAAATCATTGATGCCAAAAGATTTGATGGATGCCTTTCTGTCTTAGCCATCTTCTGAATTTCAAAAACCCTTTTCCCATGTGGCATACCATGTAGCATTCCTTTGCACAAGGCACACACATGCTTGCCTACTTTTTTCTTGACAATCTTTCTTTTTGCCTTTCCGCCAGGCACTCTTGCCATCTTGTGTTTCTTAAATCTGTCATTTGGATTTGGCATACAATATCACTCTCTTATTTTTTTATGTTAGATGTTTCTACTCCTGAAACATAATATTTTTCAAAAAATTTATCATACATTGAACTTACAACAATTGCAAGTATAAACCCAATTATTACATAAGCCCATAATCCTGAAACCTTGAACAATAAAAAATCATACACAAATTTATTATAATAATATTTCACAAAATACAATGTTGGGAATGCAACAACAATCATTACTAACATTGAATTCCTGCTTAACTTAAATTGTTCTCCAACAAGCTTGAATGCTTCATTCTGCTTAACCTTCATTTCATCAAACTTGTTCTCCTTTGCAAGCCTCTTCATATCTTTGTTTAATTCTTTGTTCTTTCTCCGTATCTCAAAATATCTTTTAGGATTCATTGTAAGATGTTGAATTGCTTTATTGATTACTGAAAACAAAATGCAGATAATCAGCATGTCAATCCAAAAACTTATCAATGGCGCTTCAAACAAAATCATCATCCCCTTACTTACCCATCAACTGCTTTAGCAACCCGCCTGATTCAAACACCTGCTCTCTTGCCAGCTGCTCATAAAACCTATAAACAATTCCAACAGTCAGAAGAATACCTGTTCCTGTTCCAAGTGCGCCTGTAAGATCAGCTAAGAATGCAAGAAGCCCTACAAATATAGATCCTAATAAAGTGATTGTTGGTATATACCTATTAAGCACAGTTACTAAAACCCTTTCATCTCTTCTGAATCCAGGTATTGACATACCTGAGCTCTGCAATTGCCTTGCAACAGAATCAGAATTCTGTCCTCCAACCTGGACCCAAAAATATCCAAATACAACACATACTGCCACAAAAATAATCATATAAACAATTGCCTGAAGGACAATAGTCCAAGTTACTCCGCCAAGTATTGCTGTCTGCAACATTCCATGAGGTGTCTCAAGATAACCTGCAATTGTGGAAATTACAGTTGAATTCTTTGCAAGCTCTGCAAACAACCTTATGTTAGCAAATAAAGTTGCAGCAAGAATCACTGGCATGTTAGACACATACAAAAGCTTAACCGGGTACTTGGCTCCAATCCCACTTCTCCCAACAGTCAATGGGATATTAACATGCATTCCTTCTGCATACACAACAATAAAGAAAACTAAAAGAGTAACAGCAATTGGCAACAGAACAATTGACAAAAGCTGAATCATCTCTCCTGTCCTGATATACTCAAATGCCAAAAACAGCAATCCGCCTGTATATCCAGTCGCTGATGATGGCAAACTAAATATTCTCCAGAGCACACTCTGACAAACACCAGCTGCAATAAACAATCCAATTCCTGAGCCAATTCCATATTTACTTACAACTTCATCAAGATATATCAACAATATAGAACCAATTATCACTTGAAGCACAACAGGAACAAACATACCTTGATATGGGACAAGCAATCCAACGCTTGTACTCACAATTGCTTCCACTATTGACAAGATAATTGCCAACAGCTTCTGAAGTCCTGAAAATCTTGCCCTGTGTGCAGGATTAGAAAAATCTAAATTTATTATCTTCACGCCAACAAGCAACTGAAGAATGATTGACGCCAAAACAATTGGCCCAATACCTAGGCTTATCAATGTTCCAAGATCGCTTGCCATAATCATTTGGTACATGCCAAGCTGTGCCGTCCTACTTGGATCAAGCCCTATAAGTGCAACAGAACCTAATATAAAAAACAACGCCAACACAATGCCTGTCCAGATTAATTTTTTCTTAATGCTTGGAACAGTTGTTGGCTCCTTCACTGATGGCATTGCACCCAAAACAATATCAAGAAAACTCATTCAATCTTACCCCCAATTCCTTCAATCTTTTCCTTTGCACCGGAAGTAACTTTTGCATTCTTGATTACTATTGGCTTTGTAAGATTGCCTTTTCCAAGTATCTTGTCATACCCCAATTCCTTCAAGTCAATCTCTTTCTTGTCATTCACAAGAAGATTCAACTTTTCAAGCGTAATTTCTTTTAATTTCTTTTTTGGATTTAATCTTTTCTTGATTCCAAACTCAGTGTAATATTTTGTAAACTTGTGCTTATGAGAGCCAGCACGTCCCTTTCCACCGGTCTTTCCACTGCCTCTTGCATTTTTAGTATCGCCATGACCGTGTGTTCTTTTTCCTCTCAATCTATCAATTTTTCTTTTACCCATAAAACATCACAATTCCAAAATTAAATCATTCTTTTAAGCAGTTGATTTATCTTATCCCCTCTATATCCTAAAACACCACCCTGCTTAACTGTCTTCTTAATCCCTTTTCTGTCATAACCCTTGGATGGCGGTTTCAATCTGAACACCTTTTTGATATTAAGCTTCTTTACAGTTGATTTTCCTAACAAGATATCCTTTGCAAGATTTGAAATTTCTGTTTCCTTAAATGCATCTTTTATTGGAACAAGCTTTCTGTCCTTATATATGTTACCTCTCTTTACAAGAAGAAGCATCAATGTCTCTTCAGAGATTTCTCCCCAAGTTATATAGTCCTTCCCCTTCTTAAGCAGGCCTCTTAGCTTTTCATTATCATTATGAAGCACACAATGATTTGCCCTTGTAAGATTCAATAGCTTTAATGTATGTTCAATATCTCTGTTGACTCCAACATATCCTCTAACTCTCAATACTGCAAACATAACAATTACCTTCTTTAATCAACTTCCTTTCCTTTTATCACATCAGACGCCTTAAGATTTGACAAACCTTTGAGCGCATCAATTGTTGCAAGCACAAAATTCAATCTTGTATCTGTTGCGCCCCTTGTCTTTGACCAAACATCTGAAATGCCTGCCAATTCAAGAACAGACCTTATCCCTGAACCAACTGCCAATCCAACACCATTTGGTGCAGGAAGTAGCTCAACCCTTAATGATGAACATTTTCCAACTGTCTTAAATGGTATTGAATGCTTTCTTGAACAGTTACATTCCCAGCTTCCACAACCCCTCTTAACAAAAATAATGTTAAGCTTTGCATTCTGCAACGCCTTTTCCTGAGCAGTGAATCTTTCAATATTATTTCCCAGCCCAATTCCTAAATGCCCATTTGAATCTCCAACAACAACACTTACTCTGAAAGAAAAATGCCTTCCTGCCCTTGTAACTCTTGTTGTTTTCTTGACATCAATTACCTTTGACTTAAGATCTGAAACAAGGTAGTCAACAATCTCTGGCTCCATTATCTTTCCTGCCCTGATGACATCCTCTATTGTCTGAAGCTCTCCTGACTTTACTTTGTTTCCAAGAATTGTCTTTGGCACCCATGCTGACCTGTCAAATATCTTTTCAGGTCTGCCTCTGGAAAACTCCCTTTTCCTTTCAACAATAGTGTCTACGCTGTCAGGACTCGTCTTGTCTGCCATTGTTCTGGCTCTTGGTTTTCTGTTTCTATCAAACACCATATTATTCACATCTTAAAAAATCACTTAAGCTTTTCCTTTACTGCTAAAAAACTCTTGTTAATATCTTTCTTTAAATATTCTGAGATATGCTTGCCTTCAATCCTCTCCTGCACAGGAAATGCCTTCGGATTGTTAGGACATTCTAAGCCAGCATCAACAACTGCCTTAAGTGCAGCATATATCTTGCTTCCTGTCTTGTAGTTTCTTGCACCTGTGTCAAATACAACTTTCTTTATTCCTTTCTTCTTTGCCTTCTCTGCTACAAGATATGCTGTCAGATATATTGCTGGTGTGTTCTTCAACCCATAATTCCAGCCAAACTTCTTAAGATCATTTGAAGTTGCAGACAAGATTGTTTTGTCGCCTTCCTTCTGATAGCTTATAATCTGCATCCTTACTAAGTTTGAAGATATTCTTACAACAAACCTGTCGCACATCGACTTAAGTATTGCTAACCTTTTATTGTAATCTGTTTTTTCCTTTCTTCGTCTTCTGAATGCGACAACATATGTTGGCCCACCTTTGTTCTTCATTTATTTTCACCACTAATATATTCTTCTAAATGCTTTTTTCCCCTAAAATAATTTCCCTTGATCATCAAATATAATTTTGCATAATTGTGATCATTAAGCTTGCCTTCTTTCTTCAATTCTCTTAATCTCTTTCTAACACCTCTGACCTTCTGATTATACTCATTGGATTTTTGCCTTGCGCTTGGTGTTCCCTTTCTTTGCCCTGGACCTCTCTTTCGTTTAAGCTTCTTTTTCTCCAAAAGCACTCTTGCTCTGCCTCTTGAATGACCTGTATCTGCAATCTTCTTGATGATGCCCGCCTTGATGACGGCCTTCACATCTTCTCTTGTGATTGCCTTATCAACAACATCCTTATTCTTTAGATACATCTCTCTGTCTACAACAAGCCTATGCCTGCTTTTACCAAGGATGTCTCCTGCCATTTCCTTAAGCTTATTTAACTTCATAATATCACTTTGGTATTTGGATCAATTTAATGTTTTGAGGCCTTTCTTTTTAGCAATGTCCAACAATTGCTGTTTTTTCTTCATTCCAAGTGTTGAGCTGAATCTCAATGCAACATTCTTTTCTTTGATATTCTCAATATCTTTCAAAGACCTTATAAAAACCTCTCTAAGCTCACAAGGATGTTTAAACTTATCTTCATTTTTGTGACCATAGCCGATCTTTGGCCTTGGCCCCTTTGCTTCACCTATGTGTCTGTCAATTCCTTGTGGAGCCCTCCACTTCATAAATTTTCTTATTGCCCTTTTCCTTCTTTTTGTTGTAAGAGGAAAATGCCCTCTAAAGTTTGGTCTGTCAACACTCATAATCATCACACAATTATGGCCTTTCTATAATATAACAGCCATCATCAAATATTCTATAATCTCTTTTTGTAATTTTTGTCATTTTCTCCAAATTTCCTGCAGTCTGCCCTGCATTATATTTGTCCTTGCCCTTAACAATAATTTCCTTGCCTTTAACTTCAACAGAACAGCCAGGCATTATTCTACATTTTCTTGCCTTCTTTTCTCCAAGATAATTCAACACAGATATCATGTTTCCTTCTACCTTGATATTCATTGGAAAGTGAGAATAAACAACTGACAGCTTGTAAACATACTCCTTATCAAATCCAGCAATTGCATTCTTCACAAGTTTTGTAACTGCATTCACAACAGATATTGCCCTTTTCTTTATCATTGTTGGGGCAATTGTCAACTTTCCATTCTCTAAAATAATCTTCGCATATACAGGATTAAATCTTACATATGTCTTGCTTCCATTCTTCTCAAGAACAATATCTTTGCCATCAATCTTGACAGCAATTCCTGATGCAACATCAATTATATTGCTTTTCTTTGTAAACACCTCTTCAGTGTTCTTCTTCACAATCTTGCTTTTTTCAGCATTTGGTTTTATTTTTGATTTCACAAATATCAACCCTTAATACACATATGCTATCAATCTTCCACCCAGGCTTTCCTTCTTTGCATTCCTGTGCGTCATCAGCCCCTTTGTTGTGCTGACAAGTATTGATCCAATATCTCTTGAGATCAAGAATGATTTTTCAAACTTTTCATAGTCACTATGCTTTACTGCAAATCTTGGCTTTATTGCCCTGCATTCATTTATCTTTCCTGATAAATACACAATTATTTTCTTAGATGGCTTTTTGTCCAATATTTTATACTGATTTATATATCCCTCTATCTTAAGCACCCCAAGAACATTCTCAAGGAACTTTGAATAATTCAGCATGCAACTTCTTTTTGCAACATTTTCCGCATTATTAATGCAATTCAAAGCATCTGCAATTGGGTCATTCAAACTCATATACTCACCCTAACATAAATTTAATCTAATTTCTTGAAACCAAGCTCTCCTGCAAAATCATTAAAGCATCTTCTGCAAATATACAGATTGTATTTCCTGATAAGCCCTCTCTTTGCCTCACAAAACCTGCACTTCCGCGCCCTCTTCAATTCTTTGCTTGTCTTGCTTAATTTCTGTCTTTTATCAGTAGTCATTCAACCACAACCTTCAAATTTTCTTTTGCAAAATTAATTGCATCTTCTTTTGATATTGCCTGATTCTTTCCAACCTTGTTTTTATTGTATTTTCTTAACTTAACCCTGTAGCCACTTCTTCTAAGATTAACGCACACATCAAATCCCCTGATTCCAAGACTTGGATCATACTTGACCCCAGGAACATCAAGATATTCTGCAATTCCATATGAAAAGTTTCCATCTTTAGTAAAGCTTTTCTTGTTGATCTTGTATTTTTTTGCCTTTAATGTCAAATCAATAAAATCCAATGCCTCTTTTCCTCTCATTGTTGTCTTTACACCAATTGGAAGGCCTGGTCTTATTCCCCAGGTTGGAAGCTTGACCTTACAGGTTGTCCTGACCACTTTCTTCTTAGTTACAAGCCACAATATCTTTGCAGCCTTATCAAGCTCAGCACCGCCTTCTCCAACACCAATATTAACAACAACCTTGTCAACATATATATCCTTCATAGGGGTTAGCTTTTGCTCAGTTGATTTTGGCTTGCTTACCTTTGACATCTCTTTTTCCATAAATATTCACATTATACATCTTAATTAATTACAACAATATTCTTTTCAGTTGTCTCAAATTCTTTATCATTGTCTTTAAGCTTAATGATCATTGGCTTCTGCATGGTTGCCTCACTGACTCCAATTATCTTTGCCTTCTGCCCAACATGCTTTCCTCCAATAACAATTGCGCTTCTGCCCTTGTCTATTGGGAAATATTCCTTGATTGTATTTTCTTCTAAATCCAACTTAATTGATGCCTTTGGCTTATATGCATTATTAGTTGTCATAATTGTCCTGCCATCATTTGTCACAAGCTGAACCTTGTTTCCTTTTGCAATCTTTTTAGACACAATCTTGCATATCTTATATTTTGCATCTGCTCCTGAAATTTCTTCACAAACAAATGTTCCATTTCCTGCATATACCAACCTATAGCTTTTCTTCAGTTTAGGAATATCTATAACATCAAACAACCCAATAGGGATCTTTGTTGATTTAACCTGTCTCTTGTCAACAAGAACATCCTTCTGGTTAAGTATATAATTTACTTCTCTGCCATTATCCGCCACATGAAGCATATCTCTTATGACAACGCCAATTGGCAATGATGTCTTTCCTGTATGCTTCCCTGGCCTTGATTTATAGACAAATCTCTTTGTCTTTTCAACGCCACTGATAAGTGTAAGCTTGCTAATCTTTAAGCATCTTGTTTCGCCTTTACTTGTCATCTATTCACCTATTTCTTTTTTGCTTTGCCCTTTATTCTTTTGCTATCATCCAAAACAACATTTGTAAGCACCAAGTTTGATGCAATGAATGGTATCAACTTATCTCTACCTCTAACAACTACTTTGAAATCCTTAAGATAAACAACTCCTTTGGTGTAATCAACCCTTTCAACCTTGCTTGTCTTTCCTTTGTTATCGCCAACAGCTACTTTGACAGTGTCTCCTTTCCTTATTGCCAATCTTTTCTTGCCAACACTCTGTATAATTGCCTTGTCAAGTGGTGCAACAAGCCTCTTTCTAACCTGATGCATTGAACTGTCATAAATTCTTTTTCTCTGCTTTCCTGGATTCTTTGTTTTCATAATTATCAATCCCAATAATTAAATAACTGCAACTGCAAGACCAGCGATCTTTGGATATCTTTCGCCAACCTCTTTTGCAACACATCCTTTAATTTCAGATGCTTTTGGAAGTCCAGCTGTGTCTGTTAAGACAACTGCATTATCCTCAAAGCACACTCTAACTCCATTATTCCTTCTATATTCCTTTTTAACTCTAACAATAACTGCTCTCTCCACCTTCTTCTTCATTGAAGGCGCCCCTTTCTTGATTGCAACATTAATCATCGTCGCAATTCCTGCAGAAGGCATCTGTCTCTTCCTAGTTGTCTGCCTAAACACAGAAATAATTTCAACAATCTTTGCTCCACTGTTATCTGTGCAAAAACATCTTGAACCAGTAGTAAGTCCTTTTGTCACATTTGCATTTATCTGCTTCATTTTTCTTCACCTGGCTCTTTCTTCTTTGATTTTACCTTTCCCTTGTCTTCAATATCAACTTCAACTTTGCTTCTGCCAGCAACATCAAGCTTCTTCAAAACAACAAATGCCTTTGTCTTGCTAAGCTTTCTTGTTTCTCCGCAAAGCACCCAATCACCTACAGATATCTCCATACAATCAGGACAATGCACTGCCAGCCTGCTTTTTTCAGTAAGATATCTTTCATACTTTCGTATAAACTTGGTTGTCTTAATCTCAATAACTGCTGTCTTCTGTGCCTTCATTCTTATGATTTTGCCTTCAACAACCTTTCCTCTTACACTTATCTGCCCATGTATTGGACAATTTTTATCATTACATTCTTCTTTCACAAGCATCACTCAATCTTTTTTTAAATCCAAAATTTCTGATTTTTTAATTGTAATCAACTTCTTTGAGACATTTTCTTTCAAAACAACAATATTCTTTGCCTCAAAAACAACAATTCCTTTTCTTCCAATCTTTGTTTTGTCAGATGAATTTTCTATAACAACATTCTTACCTATTAAATCAATATTTTTTATATTAGGCATCTATCAATTCCCCAACATATCCTTTCTCAACCAATAATCTCTTTACTTTATCCTTCTGGTTTCCCTGAACCTCAATCACATTGTTCTTATAGGTCCCACCGCAGGCTAATTTCTTCTTTAGATATTTTTCAATATCCCTTGCTTCTTCCTCAGTTCCAAAACCAGTGACTGTTGTCACATATTTTTTGAACTTCTTTGGAACAACCCTTATTCTTATTTGCTGTTTTTCCTTGGCTCTGCTCCCACAGGTGCAGATTGCCTTTGGCAAATGGCAAATTGGACAAACTCCATCCATAATTACTTCCTGCCCTCCATAGTTTTTTTCTTAAGCATAATATTTTTTGCAGTCAACAGTCTTGCAATCTGCTTTCTTATCTGCTTCTTTTTAGAGGTGTTGCTTGTCTTTGTCTTAGATGCAAGCATCCCTTTCTGCTTTGCAAGATCAAGCTTCAAGGAGATTACCTTCCCATCAAGCTCCTGCAATGAACTTGCAACAACTTTGTTCTTTTTAACCATAAAAATCACATCTCTTCTGCTTTGTCAGGAATCTCTTCAACAGCTCCAGCTTCTTTCTCTTTTGCAGTTTTTTTCTTAAGCGCCTTTTCTGTCTTCTTTTCAGAAACCTTCTTTGCCTTTATCTTCTTTTCTTTAAGGCTTTCCAGTGCCTCTTCCTCTTCAAACCTTATTTCTTCCTCTGTCTTTTCTCTTTCAATCTTAACTTCCTGCTCAACAGCTTTCTTTTCTTTCTTTTCTGAGCCCTTTTCTTTTTCACTCTTTGCAAGCTTTTCCTTTCTCTCATTTGCAAGCTCTTCTTCCATCTTAATCTTAAAATTTCTTGCAAGCTCTGCAACATCAACCTTGTCGCTGAAGACGGTGCCTGGTCTCACAATTCTAACAGTTATTCCAATTGTTCCTAAGCCAGGGAAGGTTGTTTTCTTTTCAAGATATACAAGTTTCTTCTGATCTCCTGCCTTTTTCATATATCCAAAATAAAATCTTGACTTTCTTTTTCTTTGGCCTTTTCCTGCAGTGTTTCCCTTTGCAATTATTTCTGCACCAATTGCGCCTGCATCCTTTATGCTTTTCAATGCCTTATAAACAGCACTTTTCCAAGCAATGCCCTTTGCAATATTAGCTGCAAGCTCTTCAACAATAACTTTTGGATCTAAGTTCTTATCAGGTATTTCGCCAATCTCTATATGGACCTTGCTATAATCAAACTTCTGCTCTAAATCTTCGGTAAGGGCTCTTATGTTTGATCCTTTTTTACCTATCACAAAGCCTGGCTTAAGTGCATAGATAACAATCTTTGTTGACAGTGGCGATTTTGCAACATCAACATCTATAAACCCAGCTCCCTTGAGCTTCTTTTTAAGATAATCTGCAAGCGATATTTTTTTCAGCTTGTCTTTAATAAAAACGTTCTCTTTCAAGCTTTATTCCTCCAGGACAATCACTTCAATATTTGTTGACTTTGACTCTCTTGTCTTTCCGCCAATCCTTCCAGCTGGTTGCAATGATGTTCTTGTAACCCCTTTTGGCGCAAACATATGAACAATCTTAAGCTTATCAACATCTAAATTCTTGTTTTCTGCATTTGCCTTGACTTCCTCAAGTAATCTCTTGACTTCAGCAGCTGCCTTTACAGGGAATCTCCCTGACTTGACATTTCTTTTTGTTTCTCCTTTTCTATGAGCAACCTTTCGTCTGTATTTTACAAATGGAAGATAATCGTTCATTTCAATTATGTCTGTCAAGATCTTAATTGCTTTATTGACATTCATGCCTTTGAAATAATTGCCAAACTCCACAGAATATTTTGTGGAAATCTTTGCATTCTCTCTGCAGGCCTTTGCTGTCTTGCTCCAGTCAATCTTCTTTTGGTAATTATATTTGTGATCCGCCATAAATAACCACTTTACTTCCTTGCACTTATTGCATTGCTTGACTTTGTTGCACCAATTCCGGCCTTTCCATGCTTGACTCTTTTTCTTGTGAATACAAACTCTCCAAGATAATGCCCAAGCATGTCAGGAAGAATTTCAACTTCTGTGAATTCCTTTCCGCTGTAAATATATAATTTCTTTCCAACCATCTTAGGCGTAACAATTATATCTCTTCTATGTGTTCTTATCTTCTTGCTTGCCTTTAGATTTTTTTCAATCCTCTGATATAGCTGTGAACTTCCATCTCTCTTCAAAGTTCTTCTTGCCCTTGAATTTACAAGCTTGGAAAACTCTCCCAACTGTATCTTCTGCAAGTCATCAATTGTCTTGCCCTTAAATCTGAAATCCTCTTCCATCATTTACACCCTTAATTCTTCTTCTTTCTACCTGTTCTTTTTGATGCAATTGCTCCTACCTTTCTTCTTGCAGGATCGTGCCTTGATGTAGACTTGGAATGCCCAACATGGTGCGCACCACCACCAAATGGATGGTCTGCTGGATTCATTGCAACACCTCTAACTGTTGGATATGGCTTACCTTTTGCCTTCATTGCATAATATTTATTGCCAGCTTTAACAAATGGCTTTGTCTTTCTTCCTGATGAAGAAATAAATCCTATTGTTGCCCTTACATTCAATGGAAATAATTTCAACTTTCCTGATGGCATCTTGACAATCGCTTGATTCTCCTTCTTGCTCACAATTACTGCTGAGCTTCCGCTTGATCTTACAAACTTTCCGCCATCGCCATAATTTCGCTCAATATTAAATATTTCAGTTCCATTCTCAATATCTGAAAGTGGCAATACATTGCCTGTCATCTGATTTGCACCAGAACCAAACTCAAGCTTCTGCCCTGTGGAAATCCCTTCAGCAGAAATAACATAATCTTTCTTTCCATCTTCAAACAAGATTTCTGCAAGAGGTGCGCTTCTTACTGGGTCTGTGAATAGATTTACAACCTGTGCCTTTTTGACGCCATCATACAAGCCATACTTTACTCTGCATTTTGCATGTATTGTTGCCTTATATTTTGGGCTTCCTTTTCCTCTTCTCTGAAGCTTTAATCGTTTAGTCATAAGCAATCACTTTACAATATTCCAAGCTTGTTTGCCAGATCCTGCGCATTATTTCCTTTAGCAAGAGTGACAAATGCTTTCTTCCTGTTTTTTGTATCAAACATAATATTAACTGACTTTACCTTGACATTATACAGCTTTTCAATAGCTGACTTTACTTCTTGCCTTGTTGAATTTTTATTAACAATAAATGTCAGTCTGTTTGCAGAGGATATCAGATTAACTGATTTTTCTGTAATCACTGGATATTCAATAACATAATAATATTCTAATTTTTTATCCATTGGTTATCACCTTGAAAATCTCTCCGCAAGCATGCTGATCGCTGACTCGCTGAAGATTGCCAATCTTCCAGCATGTGTTCCTGGAGCCAAATCCTGTATTGACAAAAGATTTGCTGAAACAACATCAGCACCTTCTACATTGCTGAACACCTTGTAGTTCTTGCTATCTCCCAAGACAAACAAAATGCTTTTTCTTTTCTTGTATCTTCTTCCTCTCATCTTTCCTTTTCCTGCCCTGTATGTCTTGTTCTTCTTTGCCTTTTCAACATTCTCTGACAATCCAAGCTTTTCAAGGAATTCAATGACTTTTGATGTCTTGTCAATTTTTTCAATAGAATTTTCTACAATAATTGGAAGCATTATCTTGCTGTCAAGAAGATTTCCTCTATCCTCAACAACATCCTTCTTTGCTGTTGCAGATATTGCACTAAGCATCGCCTTTGTTCTTTCCTTTGAGTTTATCTTCTTTATCAATATTGCAGTTATCTTTGGTGGATGTGCCTTTGGCCCACCAACCGCCTGTGAAACCCCGGCAACCTTTCCTGCAAGCAGAACTCTTCTATTCTTCAATCTTGGCAATCTTGCCCTTCCTGTGTTTATGCTTACATTCTGGATGTTCTTCTTTCTCACACCAATATAAACAGATGTATTCATCATGTTAGAATATGGCGTGACCCCCTTTGGCTGATAGCCCCGACTCTGGCTTGAGAGAACTGCCTTCTTAATAAGGTCTGGTCTATAGCTCTCTTCAAAGAACGCTGGTAGGTCTAAACTTTTGACTGTCTTGCCGTCCAAGTCAATAATATTAGCTTTCATATGCAATCAATATTTTTTTTATATAAATGTAATATCAGTTACTTCTGTGATGCTTCTAACAGGCCTGACGCCTTTTCTCATGGTCACAATTCTTCTTGAGACACCTGGCACTGACCCAGAAATAACAAGATACTTGTTTTTTACAATACCATAATTCTGGAAGCCACCCTTTGGATTCACTTTGCTTGCGTCTTCGCCAATCATTAATATTCTTTTATTATGTTCTGTCCTATTGTGGAATCCCATCTGTCCTGCTCTTGGAACTGTATACATGATTGTTGCAGGATGCCATGGACCTATTGATCCAACATGTCTCTGGATCTGATGCTTTGGCCTTAATACCTTTACACCAAATCTCTTTATTGCGCCCTGTGTTCCTTTTCCTTTTGTGACGCCTTTAACATCAATATAATCATTAGATGTAAACACTTCATCTGCAGATATCTTCTTTCCAAGCTTATCTTTTAGATAATTAATCTGAAGATCCAATGTTCCTGAAAGAGGGACTTCAATAACAGCAGGATGCTTCTGTCCAAACCCTGCATCCTTTGGATTTAACATACACAATAATGTCAACTCATCAGCATCATTTTTCTTGCTTAAAAACTCGTCAATTGTCTTTTCCTTCTTCTCTTTCTTTCCTTTTATTTTTCTAGAAACAGAATTGTCTTTGACAATAAATTCAACAGTTGCTTTCTTTCCCAAAACAGTAGAATTAGATTTATAGAATCTTGCTCCAATAACCTTCAGGCCAGGAACTTCAATCACAGAAACAGGCAATGAAATTTCTTGGCCATAGCTTACTGAACCTTTGTGCGCATTTTTTGCAACCACATTGGTCATGCCAGCCTTGAAGCCATAGTAGCACATCGGCCTACAGTCCTTTGTTGTCTTGTCGCCATGATAGTCAAACCTTGGCACGATGGATTTTGCTTTCACTCTTGGATAATATGCCATTGATCCTTCTCTTGGTTTCCGTGATTTTGCCATATCAAAACACTTCTTTTAAAATATTAATTTTCAAATATTTGGAAAATATTACTGGCACTAATGCCTAGTTGCCACTTTTCCAACAATTAAAAAGCATAAAAATCTATGCCTTGTATTTATATGTTAACTATTTTCAAGTTGTACTTAACTGTTAACACACAGTGTACAAAGCTTTCCTTCTATTTAAATTCTGGATAGCTAAATATATAATAAGGGGAGATATGTTTATAAATGGTTTGCTTTTTTTCTCTGAAAAATGTTGCTCACTCTCTTCTGCCAATATCTCCAACTATAATTAATTCTTATACTATAAATAATATATATAGTTATCAATAAATATCTTCTCTTATATTGAAATATATATGCCTACACCAAAATTGCACAGGTATGATTCTAAATTTACAAGATCAATCTTTGGCATATCCAGTGACTTCAAAAGAAATAGGGCTTTAAAGCGTCTTTCAAAGACAACACCAAGAAGCACAATCAACAAGACAAGACCAAAAATCACATATATCTTTGAGGAAAAAACACTTAAGGAGATTTCAGAACTTGCTGACAGATCTTTCAATCCTATATTCTACAATAGATTTGTTGTTGCAGAACTATTTATAGCAAGGAAGAATACAGATCTTAATCTTGCAATGAAGTTTCTGCAAAGGCTTCAAAAGATATTTCCTAAAGAAAACAACAGATCTTCTGGGAAATATATTGACATAAAGAATGATGTTCTGCGCTTAGTTGTGCCAATGCTTTTACACAATACTAAATATACTCTTCCAAACATCGCTGACTTTCTTGAAAATCTTAACAAAATAATTCTTGAAAAAGATTCAAGAGGACTAAGAATACATAAGGCAAAGATATTAATCAACTTAAATAGCATAATCCTGTCATCAAATAACCTTTCTGAAGCACTTCAAAGAATAAGCAAACAGTTTTCATACATTGATGCAAGTTACAAGACAGGCAATCTAGTTATTGGCAATGAAAGGCTTGACTGACTAGTTACATCTATTTTTTAAATCTTCTTGTAACCAACACCAAAATAACAAGAACTATGATTGCAAGAGCAATTGTCCTAATAATCCCTTGTGTTGTTGACAATGAAAACAAGGCAGTTAATCTTCCATTCTCAAAGTTATTTGCAAGACCTAAATCTATCTCCTTCTTTACAAGCGTTTTGCCATTTGTCTTGTCCTTTACTTCAGCAGTTATTTTTCTTTCTGCAGGATTGCCATTAGATGACACTTCAAAGCTTATGTTTTTATCAGTTCCTGCAAGAACATCTAAATTTCCAACACCTTGTATGCTCCAATCATCTGAATAATTAAAATCAATCTCTAAACTCTTTGCTGTTGCTGAATTGTTCTTGACATTAAGTGTTAAATGATATTTTTCATTTGCTAAAACCTCTCTTGTTAAAAAAGAATCTATAGTTATCATGCTAGAGGCTCCTGAAATATCTATGCTCAATGGCCTTGAACTCGCTAATCTTCCATCAGAATAGACATTCACATAGCCTGTGTAAATGTCTGGATATGCATATTCAGGCACATTTAAAGTAAACTCAATTGTTCCTGACTGGTTTGGCTGAAGAGATGTATCTGTTGATGATGAAAGATTCCAGCCATCTGGAAAGCCAGATAAGCCCAAGCTAATATGCTCTAAATTAGAACCTGTGTTCTTGACTTCTATTGTTGAGCTTACTTTGTCATCAGCTGGAGATAAAACTGATGGATATGATGTGACTATAATTCCGCTTGCCTGTGCTGATCCTTTATTTATATTTGTATAATATAATTGCTCTGTACAGCTTCCTACCCTTACACTATAAACAACAGCTGATTGTGAAGAAACTATGTTTGATACCAATATTGTTTCTGTAAAGCTGTCTTTTGGATTAAAATAAATTACTGATGGGCTTACAACACCATCAATTGTAGATAAATATACTCTTCCACCACTTGTTGAATTGTTTATTAAAGTAATATCATAGCTTGCACTGCCCGAACCTGATGCAGACACCAATAATGGATAGCTCAACCCTGAATCACAGCTATTGTCTGAAAAGCTTGCTGAACTGCTTTGTGAAACTGATGCAATAACTGCTGGAATTGTTTCTGTATAGTCACATGATTTTCCATTAGACAAAACCCCTTTCAATCTCAGCTGGGCAGAACCATTGCCTGCAATACCGATTCTTGCACTCTTTGTTGTGTTTGCAGGAACTGCCAAGGTGTGATCAATAACATTTACCTGAAGATTATAATTGTCCTGAACAATTATATCATTCACTGTTAATGTTTTGTCTGTGTTATTGAATATTTGAACTGTGCTTGAGCCTGATGTCAATTGTGAAGAGGTAATTCCTATCTGTCCACAATCATCATTAGAATCAGAAACCGCAAGATTGAATGTCTTCTGAATATCTGAATAATTACACTGCGTTCCATCAGAGAACTGACCATAAACAGAAATATTTCCTGTAGACTGCTCTGTTGTATTTACTGACTGTGTTGCCAATGAAAAGCTTAATGACATAAGTGATGCTGGATAAACAACATCTTCCATTGTGTTCTTGGTTATGTTTGCCTTTGTTGAATTATCTGTTATCTGTATTCCATATATGCTGAACTGCTTATTGGATGTGCTCAGAATATAATAACCATTTGATGAATCATAATTCTCAGATGCTCCTTCTGTCTGAACAATCGCTGGAGCAAATATCTTTATTCCACTACATTCTGAAGAGCTTGACTGGTTTCCTGTCCCGCTGTTCTGGATTGTAACCTTTACAGAAAGATGTTTTACAACATGTTTGTCTTCTCTGCCTGGCCTTGTCATATATCCATCAACCTTAAGATCCAAGTATCTTGTGGATTGATTGTCAATGTTATCTGGATCAAACCTTACTCTTATCTTGTCTGATGAATCCAGCTCTACAGTACTTGGATAATCAAGAACATCTGCTGACACAATTGGATCATCATCAATTGTCACTTCATCAATGTCATAATCATAATCGCCTGATTCATTGTTTATTGTTATATCAAATGTCTGTGTTCCTGTGTCGGTTATTGTAAAGATGTAGTTGCTGAAGGTTATGTCATCTGCATCTGCCTGACTTTCATTGTCCTTGTCTTCAATATGATAGTTGACTGTATAGGTCTTGCTACAGCTTAATGAGCCATATCTTGCATTGACAATAATGTCTAAGCTTGATGAATAATCAGAGCTGACTGTGTCTGAAATCAAATCTATCTGTGCGCTTCTTGTAAGATAGCCATTCATGCTGTCAGGATAATAAATATCGTCAATATCTAGCTTGGATGGGTTTGAGGTTGTGACTGAATCTATTGTCAATGTTTCGCCTATTGTATTTACAATATACAAATTATATGTTTCCTCTTCATCTTCTCCAATAAAAAGATTTGTAAGTCCTGAAAGATAAAAGTCATTGCAGTCTGTTGTGTTATTTTGTGATCCGCTTCCTTGTTGAGGTGGGTTTGTGGGGGTTGATGGGGATTGCCCTGAAACATAAATATGAGCAGAGCTGTTCCCCGAATATAAACTGTCTAAAGTATATGCATTTACATAAACATCATAGCCGACATATGGTGGCGCAACATAGAACATATTATTGAATAAATATTCATAAGGTGTTGCAGGATAAACATAAACTGTTTCTGAAGGAACTGAATATACAAACTGTGTATTTCCATTTGGTAATACACCATAGACAACTGGCGAAACAACAACTGGAAGATATGGCTGGACAATTCCGCCTCCAACATAGCTTACGCTTAGCCTAAGATCCACATTGTCATAGTAATCAGCATATTGCGCAGAAAGATATGCAGGATAGGAGTTGCTGTTTACATATGTGTAATTGAGCTCCAACCCATCTCCATAAACATTGCTGAAAAAGACAAGTGCAAATAGCACGCCTGCAAACAAGCTTAATTTCATGTTCAAATAAACCACCTTAGATAATCAGATATAATAGAATATATGAGCCAAATTGTTTATAAAGGTAACTCTTTAACTAAGGCTAGTTAACCAAAAGATTATTTAATATCAACAACCATTCCTTCCTTGTAAACGCTTGTTGCGTTTTCAACCTTGATGCATGGAAGGTTGATTTCTCTTGCAAAGATAGCTACATGGCTCAGCAGACAGCCCTGTTCAACAATTATTCCATTTGCATTATAGAGATAGACACTTTCCTTTGGGGTTATTTCCTTTATGACAACCACCTTTCCAGAAAGATCTTCCTTTACAAGCTGTTCAAAAGATGTTATGATCTTCACTTCGCCATGAATTCTTCCAGGAGATAATATTTCAATCATAATTTATCACAAATACATTTCCTTAAGATGAGCACTATATGGAATACTTGCCTTTCTAATTATTCTTTCAACTGCATCTTGGTTTGAATGCAAGCTTGTTTCTTCAAAAGTTATTTTATTTATTTCGTCTATTGCAATTGATTTGTTAACTCCAAGATGCTTTAAAATTATGTCAATCTCATATTTCACCTTTTCTCTGCCATCTTTAAATTCCATTGGACTTGGCAATATTGGCAACATACCTTTGTATCTGTAGTTTTCCAAAACTCCACCATATAATGTGTGCCCGGTCATTAGAAAGCGCGGTTTCTTTACAATGTCTGCACAGAAGATGAACCTTCCTTGTTGTAGATAATATTCTTTATAGAAAACATTATCTTTTTCAAAGACATCAAACCCAAAACCTCTGAATATTGGATATTGCACATCAACTTGGACTTCTGCCCAAGTAATATATTTTTTATAATCTTGTAGCTTGCTCCAATCATTTTTTTCAATATCTAAATCGTTTATTTCTAAAGAATTCTGCAAGGTTGGATCTTTTCTTTTGATTATCAATTCTTCAAGGACTTTATTGTAAAGCGTCTTTGGACAGTCAAAGTTCTTAAAATTAAACAGCAATAGCAACTGTGCGATCTTCAATGGATGATAGTTAAAAATATTATTTTCAATTGCAGAGATTATGTCTTGCCAAAAATTAAGAAGATTATTTGCTGTACTGTAACAGATGCTGTCATCATCCTCTGATGCAGTTGTCTTATATAAACAAAAGTATGTTGTTGCTTCTGCAAACTTCTGGATAATTAATTCCTTAGCTTTCAACAAATCTTCTGAGCTGATTGACATATTAGCTTCCACCATATAATTCAACTTTTGCTTTTAAAAAATATTTCTTTTTTACAATACCCTTCATCAAGACATTCTTTAGCTCTTCCTTGTCTGACAGCCAATAGATTTTTTTGACAAGCTCCGATAATGTCACCCATCTGTAATTAATATGCTCTTCATTCAGCTTTACCTTATAACTGTCAACAAACGCTAAATACATTCTTTCATAACAATGTTTCTTTACTTTGCCTGTCTTTCCATCATCTTTGAAATATTCGCAATCATAGACAGAAGCCCAATTAAGATAAAACAGTTCTTTTATAACAAGAGAAGTTTCTTCAAGAACTTCTCTTTTTACAGCATCTTCTGAAGTTTCCTTGCCTTCAACCCCGCCAGAGACAGTGAACCACAAGCCAGAATCCTTTGCCCATTTCTTTGGATGCTTAAGAAGAAGAAATGAATTGGAGTTTCTATTGTAAATGAAGCAAAGGATTTTCTTAAGCTTGTTCATAATCTTGTCACCTGATTTCTAAAAACATTTTTCCATAACTGTGCTTTCTCCAAAATTATCTTGCATCATTTTGCTGATCTTTTTATAGCCAAGCTTTTCATAAAACCCAACTGCTGTGATTGTTGCATTTAAAGTTATTGTGCTATACTTTTGTTTAGCTATATTTTCTATAAACATCATAAGTTCTGATCCTTTTTTTTGTTCAATATAATCAGGATCCACATATAATGAAAATACATGGTTATTTTCAAGACTGACAGTTCCAATTAATTTATCATCTTCTTCATATACAAAACAATCAGTTTTCTTTGCTCTGCTGATCAACTTTCCTGGAGTGTTTGTTATAACCATATTTTTTAAGATATTTTCTGGATAATCCTTGCCATTAAGCTGCAAGATGCTTCTTTTAATAAACTCAAAAACTTTTTGTGCATCTTTCTCTTCAAATCTTCTAATCATATTATATCACTTTCTTGCAAGATATTCTTTCTTTAGCAAGCCATAAACATAATCATCATAGATCTTATTGTTATGCATTGCTGATTCCCTCAACACACCTTCCCTTACAAAGTGGTTCTTCTCAAGAACCTTGACTGATGCAAGATTCTCTGCAACAACACTTGCTATTATTCTTCTTAGTTTTGTATTCTTGAACACCCAATCTACAAAGGCAGACAACGCTTCTGTTGCATAGCCATTCCCCCAATACTTACAACTAACTTCATAGCTGATATCACAGCTTCTTGGCGATCTATTTAGGCAGTTTGTCATGATAGTTCCTACAAGCTTGTCATTGCATAATATGAAAAAAGAATATTCATTTTTCTTCTTGTTTGCAAGAATCCGTCTTTCCAGCCATTTTTTGATGCCTGGCCTTGTCAGCTTGATTCTCAAAGAATCATATTTCCACATTCGCTTGTCAGACAGATTGTCAAAGTATTCATCCAAATATTTCATATCTGGCTTTACAAGTAATAATCTTCCTGTCTTAATCTGCTTGTATCTATAGCCCTTCTTCAAAATATTTGCTTTCATAATTGTTCCTCAATTCCGCACATTCTTTTTAGATGCTTAAATGTTGAAAAAATCTGCTTTTGTCTATCTTCTTCCGAGATGTTTTCTTTTATGACGACTTGGTTTTTTGTGTCTAATGTAACTTTATTCATAGCAATTTCCTTGGCAACACCAATATTCTTCAAGATTTTATCAATTGCATATTTTATTTTTTGATGATCTGTGTCAAACTCAGGATAGCTTGGCTTGCTAGGTAATTTGCCATAAAACTTATAATCTTCAAACTTTCCAGCTTTCCGGTTATGTCCTGTCATTAGATATTCTGGTCTTTCAATAATTTTACAACAGTAAGCAAACTTCCCATTTGATAGAAAAAATTCCTTGAAAAACCTGTCGCCAGCTGTATAAAAATTAAAGCCAAAACCTCTGAATATTGGGAAATCAATGTCTGTATTAAGCTCTGCCCAAAGAATGTATTTCTTGAAATTGTCTGTTATTTTAATTTCTGGGAGATCAATAGCTTTTGAATAATTCAAATTAATTGATCCTTGGAGGGTGGCATCCTCCCTTTTGGAAATCAATGTGTCCAAGACAAGATTGTAGATTTCTATAGGTGGATGCATTGGTCTATAGGATAATAACATAAGAATCTGGGCAAGCGTAATTTCTGAATATGCATTTATGTTTCTTTCAACACAAGAAACAATTAATTCTCTAAATGGTATAAAATTTGAATATATCAAGTCTGCAGGTATTGGAAACTGATCTCTGATACCATGAATGTTTAAGTCAACAAAGGAGGTTGCAAGCTCGTAAAGTATCTTCTCTTTCAATTTAATATTTTTTATTTCAACTGCAGGCATATGATTTCCTTTTAAGAGATAACCAACTAAACCTTACATATATTATGCATGATAACACCATATAAAATAATCTTCTTCCTCTGATAACATCAAATATACTCTGAAGAACATCTGCTGATTTGATTGATCTTCCTTGCAAGTCATTTCATCCAACAAGGTCTGTGTCTTTAGATAATAATCTTTTATTGCTGTTGAATTTTCTTCTTGTGGAATATAATCCAAGAATTTATTTTTTGTCAACAATTTCATCAGCCGTTTATCTTTTAAGAAATAACTGTGAGGACTAATAAAATCACAATTTGCCAAGAAAGAAAAATATTCTTTTGAAAAATTATTGGCAATGTAAATACTAAATAAATATTTGTATGATAAATATCTAATAATGCTTTTCTCAGAAACACATTTCTTTTTATTATCTAAAACATCAAATAGGTTTTCAAATAGTTTTTCTCTAAGCTGTTTTATATCTGCAAAATGATTTTTAAAGAAGCTATTGGTGGTGTCATTTGTGATTTTTGCAAGAAACTCGTCATAGATATTTTTTTTTGCAAACACATTAACTGAATCATCTATTTTTTCAATATAAACCACATCTCCAGCAATTCCATTAAGTTCAAATATAAGCTTGTAGGCCTGCACATTGATATCAATAAAGTGATCATAATTTTCATTTGCCATCTTAAAAGATCCTAGTTTAATATCAGGCATATTACTCCACACAATAGGTTTTATCTACAAGATCTATAGTTATATTGGCGTCATCAGGAATATCAGAGAATGAATCAGTACCAACTATTACAGGGATCTTAAACTCCCGTGAAACAATCAATGGATGTCCAAGCAATCCACTCTTTTGGACAATGATAAGTTTGGCACCAATACAAGATGGAATCTGGCTTACATTAAAGAACTCGCAGAAAACTATCTTGTCATCATAGTTTTTACCTGGTTTGTTGTAGGTTATAAATTTGCCAGATACTTTTCGCTTGCCTGAACATAACACACATTTTGCAGAATAATTTTTACAATCCATAGTTTCAATAACTTCCTTGCTATCTAACAATTACACACATATTACGAAAATATTTAAAAGGACTTGTTGCACAAGCTTTTCTGCAGAATATCTTTGACAATAAACAAAAGATAACCTTTTTAAAAACAAAACTCCTTATAATTATAGTTTATCTAAATAAAAACAAACTAAAATATTGATGTTTAATGCCAACTCAACA
>Ga0172368_10001435_pt1 | contig 32614 bp, 31 predicted proteins | sample Lak11m_FD_114540 | JGI IMG/M metagenome (GOLD analysis project Ga0172368, IMG submission 114540) | Freshwater microbial communities from Kabuno Bay, South-Kivu, Congo - kab_022012_11m | ecosystem: Environmental > Aquatic > Freshwater > Lake | place: Democratic Republic of the Congo: South-Kivu...
CCCGGAAGGCTGGACTGTTTATGGTTAAAGTCGGAGGCGTACCAGAGGGGATAGTCCCCGGAAGGCCTACTCACGGCTAAATTCGGAGGCGGATGCCACATGATGTTCAGTATTCCGTTGATAGGGTAATATAAGTCCTATCCATCCCATCAGTCCCATTACCATTGGAGCATGGCATGACTACTCAGGAGCCGGAGATCGAGCGTCCGGACATGACGTCTGACGATGAAGAGGTGGCCGGAACCGTCCCGGCGCCGACAACCCCGCAAGAAAAGCGGTCGCTGTCGAGCGCCCTGCTGGGCTCGCTGCTGTACCTGGCCTTCTTCACCGGGATGACGCTGTTCAACTACTTCGTAGACAAGCACCCGGAAAAGCTGGCGTTTCTGCCGCCCGCGATATGGGCCATCATCACGCCCGTCACCACCATCGCCTACCTGTTGCTCCTCGTCTACACCATCCGCCAGATCTGCCGGCTGTCGCTGACCGCGCGGCGAGAAACGCTGGTCATGGTGCTGGCGTTGCTCGTGTTCATCGTGATCAACCCGATGGCCACCGAAGTGATCTGGGGCTTGCTCAATGGTAAACCGATTCATGAAGTATGGGCGCTGATCAGCAGCGGCGCGATCATGCCTGCCTTTATCAAGACGGCATCGCCGCAGCTGCAGCTTGCCTATCGATTTGCCATCGAAATCACCGTGCCGTTTTTCCTGATCCTCATCGGGGTGTATTTCGGCCAGTTGCTGGCGCGCATTATCCACGAGGCGGAAATGCTGGTGCCGGTGTCGATCATCGCCGGGCTGATCGATTTCTGGGGAGTTTACTGGGGCCCGGTAGGCACCTGGAGCGAGCAGGCGCCGGCGGTGGTGAACATCGCCACCGCCACCACTGCCGCTACCGCCACGCCGGCGCATATCGTGGAGCAGATGCCGCAGCAGCTCCGCATCTTCAGCAGCATTTCGCCCCCGCAAAGTATCGGCATCGGCGACTTCGTCTTCCTGGCGTTCTTTCTCGCCTGCGCGTATCGGCTGGGTTTTTCCGCACGCCGCACCATGTGGGGCATCTTTTACGGGCTGCTGGCTTCCGTATTGGTCATGGCGCTGGACGGCACAACCTTCTTCGGCCATCCCATCTCCATCGAATACCTGCCCGGGCTGGTCTTCATCTGCGGCGGGGCGCTGCTCGCTAATCTGCGTTCCTGGCGCTTGAGCCGCCAGGAACGGGTGATGACCGGCGCGCTGACCGCCATTCTGCTGGCAGTGATCGGCACGACGGTTGTCCGCGCGGAGTGGAACAAACCGCGGGTGCATCCCATCAGCTTTACGGTGACCGCCACTGCGAAACGCGCCATGGTGACTGCCGCGTTAAAACGCAGCCTGACGGGTAAACTGGCAGGGAACGACCTGATCGTACTGGACGGCGAGTTTCTGTATATCCGGACCGGCGTGAAACCGGAGCTGGCTGGCTGGGGGATGCTGGCCATCGCGCGCTCGGAGAATCCAAGCGTGCGCAATACCCGGCAGATCATCCTGAGCAGCAAGCCGGATACCAAGGACTCAGCGGCATGGGAGGTCGTGGGAAGAGTGCAGTCGCCTCCCGATGTGGCCTACCGTTACCTGCCGCAGCAGAAGGGGGATGATAAGCTGTCGCTGCTCAAGAACGCGCGCGGCGTGCCCCCTGCCGCGCTGGCGCTGATCGATGAAGTGGAAACAACGCCACTGACCGGCAATACTAAAGAAGTGCTCTTACTCATGACCCCGGCGAAAATTCAACTGCGGGATGGACGGACCGGCAACATTCTGAAAGCGTATGATGTCAAACGATATACAGGCGCCCAGCCTTCCGTGGTGCGATAAGGTAGTTTCTTTTCAGATTCCGGCTCCGCCGGGTTAGCGGACATGGTATCAATTGTGTATGAGAATGCAACATCGCTTATGATGAAAGCATAGGGCGGCTACGCCGCAACCAAACAATGAATCTGCGCGTAGTGGCGAGAAATCGCGGATTAGTAATATAGGGGATTAGGAGGTTAGGTAATGAGACGTGTTTTGACAATTGTGATGCTGGCGGGGTTGGTGCTGGCACTGGCGCTGGCCACGGCAGCGGCCTCACAATTCAAAGTAAAAAGCAGGGGAACGGCTAACGCGGCAGGTGAAGGCGCGGTGCGTGCCCTGGTAGTCAGCGGCACGCTGACCATGACATTCAAAGGCAAGATGGCCGTAGGACCTGCCACAGCCAAAGTCGCCATCAAAGGCACGCAGGGTAAGAAAACGGCCATCAAGGACAGTAAGACCGGGAAGGTGAACGGGTATAAATATGAGGGCGTCAATGGCGTCGTGACGACAAGCGGCGAGGAATACGAGGCGATCTTCGAAGGCAAAGTGACCAAGTTGCAGGCCGAGGGCGCCGGCACGTTATCGCTCATCGGCTCCGGCACATATACCTCGAATAATGGGCCGAAGGATAAAAAATCCGGGAAATGGGCGCCAAAATCCACCCCGGACTACATCGTGACCCCCATTCCGGTGAAATTCGGCAACGTCGAGATGGCGAAGCCGCCGCAACCCATGCCGACGCCGGGCGGTAACGGCGGGAAGTAATGCGTACCTGATACGGGAAATGCGTAGGGGAGGCAGCCGCCGGCTGCCTCCCCGTTTTGTCGTTCACGCGGCAAAGCTGATTGTGACCAATGATGAGAACGATGAGATAGAGTTGCGAGTATTACACCCCGGCTTCCCAGCAACAGCGATCCCTCTCACCGCCTGGTGAGAGGGATCGCTGTTGCTGGCAAGCTGTTCCGGCGGCTATTGTGCCGAGTCCACCATGCCGCTTGAGCTGCCGGTCTTCCCATAGTGGCAATTGAAGCACCAACCATTCGACTCGCTGATGCTGCTATGGCTGGCGGGATGGGAGTCCAGATTGCCGTGACAGCCGGTGCAGCTGTTTCCGCTGTTATACCGGGTGCCATGGTTGCTGCTGCCCAGCATCCAGGTGGAGAAGGTGTGATAGCCCCCCGCCGAGTGAGTGGCCAGCAACGCCGCGGTGCCCATGACCCGTGTTTCGATTTTTTGCGTGCTCGTTTTCAGGTAGAGCAGAGCATATGAATACCGCGTGGGCGTTGCCGTCGTGCCGTTCGAATACTTCACAACCGCAGACCAGGACTGTCCTGACGCATAAGTGGTGATCTGGTAGGTCGGGTCGACCAGTGTGCCGATCACGGCGTTGTTCAACCCGTTGGAGACAAACTGCGTGACATTCACGCTGACGCTGTCTAGGCGCGTCGGCACTAAGTCGGTCGCCAGGTTGTTGACGCGGATGAAGTAGTTCCCTGTGGTCAGACCAGTCAGATCGAATTGTGCGGCGCCGGCGTTCAGCGTGGCATTCGCTACCACCGAGCCGGAGGTATCCAGCAGCTCTGCAGTCGTGATGCTGGTCGCTTTGCTGGCGGCGCTGTCGTTCAAGCTGGCATCAATGTTGAGGGTCAGCTTGCTGGAGCTGGCTGATGAGACTGTCACCGCATGGGTTGTCGTGCCGGATAGTCCGCCGGTGTCTTTCACTTCGAGAGTAATCGTATGCATACCGGCGGTGGCGAAGGTGTGATTGGCTGTTTTCGTGGTCGAGTAGGCCGTCCACGTTCCGTTGCTCTCCCAATCCCAGCGCACCTGGAGTGTGGAAGCAGCATCCTGGGCATCGGAGCAGCCGGATGCATCCACAGCGAAACTGGTGGCGGTTGTGCCTGATGCCGGCGTGACGGTGAAGCTGGCGATAGGCGCGGTGTTGCCGCCACCGACGGTCGTCACGGTGACGGTATGGGTCGTCGTGCTGGAGAGTCCACCGGTATCTTTCACCTCAAGCGTAATCGTGTGGGTGCCGGCGGTGGCGAAGACGTGATTGGCCGTTTTTGTGGTCGAGTAGGCCGTCCAGGTGCCGCTGCTTTCCCAATCCCACCGTACCTGCAGCGCGGAAGCGGCATCCTGGGCATCAGAGCAGCCGGATGCATCTACCGCGAAGCTGGTGGCGGTTGTGCCGGAGGAGGGTGTGACCGTAAAAGTCGCGGTGGGCGCGGTGTTGCCACCACCGACGGCCGCCACGGTGACGGTATGGGTCGTCCGGCTGGTCATGCCGGCAGAGTCCTTCACTTCCAGCGTGATGGTATGCGAGCCGGCCGTGGTGAAAGTATGACTGGCGGTTTTCGTGGTTGAGAAGGCGGTCCAGGTGCCGTTACTCTCCCAATCCCAGCGCACCTGCAACGCAGTGGCGGTATCCTGGGTATCTCGACTGGTGGACGCATCGACGGCAAACGCCGTGGTCGTATCGCCCGATGACGGCGAAACGGTAAAACTGGCCACTGGCGCCGTATTGCCTCCCGCTGACGTGTCGTCGTCCGTCAGCGAATTGCTTCCACCGCACCCGAGCATGATCGCCAGCAATGTCGAGGCGATCAGGAGACTGATGACATACCGTGCTTGTCGCATTGGCTACCTCCGTTGGTGAGTTGAGTATGAGTTTCCTGCGAATATCACCGCAGGATCTGTGTGCTCGTCTGGCATTCCCACAAGGTAAACGCACGATGAATAAGTAGTGCGGTGCTGAAATGCCGGGCACAGTTGCAATACAACAAAAGTAGCAACGCAACGGATGGTCGGTCGTGCAAGGATCAGCCGATCCCGGCACAGCAAACCCGTCTGGGGAAACGGGCTGCGCCTGCTTATCTCTCGGGAGAAAGATTAGTTCGCTTCTACCCGGCAGTGTAAAGGGATAAACGCTATTTTCAGATAAATGTACTCAATTGATAAGCTATACTGATTTATATTCATTCTAGTAATGCTTGCGGTGTCATTGGGATGGGAGCGGTATTGCTGATACGCCGGCGACAGAGAAACGCAGAGCCCGATCATCATAATACACGATGATCGGGCTCTTGAGGGATGGAGCCGGGTCCACGAACAAACTCCCGGATCTCTGAACGAAATCACCGGATGCGGTGAAGCATCAAACGGCAATGTTCAACATGGACGTGGCCTGGACTTTTCCACCTCTCACATCCCACACCTCGATGATACCATGCATCCCAGCCCGGTCAATGCCCCGGAAAAGGTAATTTCAAGGCGGTGTCGGAGAAGGTAGACAAAAGCGACGGCGAATCAGAAAATGAGATACTGCCCTCGGATGACAGCGGCATTTTGACCTGAAATCGCTGTGCCGCTGCGTCTCCGGGGCTCGATGGTCTGGAGAAAGCATATGAATGAAGCAAAGAGCCTGGCGGGCAAAGTGGCGCTGGTGACGGGCGGGTCACGCGGCATCGGGCAGGCAATTGCGCGGGCGCTGGCGGCGCGGGGCGCGGCGGTGGCCATTACCTATTGCGCGCAGGCGGAGCTGGCGGTGGAGGTGGTGCGCGGCATCGAAACCGAAATCGAAGGCCGCGCCGCCGCCTATCAGTTGGATGTGCGCGACGGCGTGCGGGTGAAGGAAGTGGCGGGCGAGATCGGCGAACGCCTGGGGGCGGTGTCGATTTTAGTGAATAACGCCGGCGTGGTGCGGGACAATTATCTGCGCTTTATGACGCAGGACGAGTGGGACGACGTGCTGGACACCAACCTGACCGGCGCGTTCCTCTGCACGAAGGCCGTGCTTGCCGGCATGCAGCGGGCGAAATGGGGGCGCATCGTCAACATCAGCTCCGACGCCGCCTACCTGGGCGATGTGCGCCGCGCCAACTACGCTGCCGCGAAAGCCGGGCTGCTCGGCCTGACCCGCGCGCTGGCCCGCGAGGTGGCGCCGCAGGGCATCACCGTCAACGCCGTCTGCCCCGGCCTGATCGAGACTGAAATGACCGCGGAGATGGAGGAGACCCGCCGCGACGGTCTGCTGCGCGCCATCCCCGCCGCCCGTTTCGGCTCCCCCGACGACGTCGCCGCCCTCGTCGCCTTCCTCGCCGCGCCGGAAGCGGCATATATCACCGGCCAGGCCTTCTCGGTGGACGGCGGATTACACATGGGATAGTCCCGAAGGGACGGCAGTCACTAGCCAGGGGTAAACTTTTGCTCCACCCCTGGCTAGTGACTGCCGTCCCTTCGGGATTCATTCGGTCGAGCCACAGCACTTCGATGAAATCACCTCTTTTTTAACACGGCATCTTTAGCGGAATATATGCTACAATTCACGTTAGATGAAGTTTTTTCCGGAATACCGTATAATGCGAAAAATCCTGAACTTCGACGGATCGAGGAGGATGCTATGCCCTGGCCATATATTATCGTGCTTGTCATTGTCGTGCTCATCGTCCTGTTCATCATTGCAACCTACAACCGCCTGGTCGGGTTGCGCGAGCAGGTGCGGAATGCGTGGAGCCAGATCGATGTGCAGTTGAAACGACGGCACGATCTGATCCCCAACCTGGTAGAGACGGTGAAGGGGTATGCCGCGCACGAAAGCAAAACGCTCGAGGCGGTGATCGCGGCGCGCAATGCCGCTATGGGCGCGCAGACCATTCAGGAGCACCAGCAGGCGGAGAACATGCTCAGCAGCACACTGAAGTCGCTGTTCGCCGTCACCGAGGCGTATCCCAACCTGAAGGCCAACGAGAACTTCATGATGCTGCAGGAAGAATTGTCCGGCACCGAAGGCAAAATCGCCTACGCGCGGCAGCATTATAATGACGTGGTGAACGTCTTCAACGCCACCATCAAAATGTTCCCCGCCAACCTGATCGCCGGCTCCACCGGCTTCACGGAAGAGCAATACTTCCAGATGGACGAAGGCGAGCGCTCGGTGCCGACGGTGAGCTTCAACCCATAAGAATCAATCATGGCTTATTCATTCGATCTTGAGCATGCCTCGCCGGCGGTCGGCGAGTCGCGCCACATCGACCCGCAAGGCTCGTATCAGCCGCCCTCGCGGCCGGCCACGCCGTGGATCTTCGAGGATCAGATCGCGGCGAATACACGCGGCACGATTCTGCTGATGTTCGTCTTCAGCCTGTTTCTGGTGGGCATCGTGTGGGCGGTATCGCGGATTTACGATCCGGGTTCCGCCTATGTGCTGGCGGCGGTGGCGGCGCTGGTGGCCTTCTTCACCAGCTACTACAGCTTCTTCAACTCGGATAAAATCGTGTTGTCGATGTCCGGCGCGGTAGAGGCGACCAAAGAGGAATACCCGCACCTCATCAACACCCTGGAGGGATTGGCACTGGCGGCGGGGATGCGCAGCGTGCCGAAGGCCTACATCATCTTTGACAGCGCGCCGAACGCCTTCGCCACCGGACGCGACCCGGAGCACGCGGCGGTGGCGGTGACCACCGGGTTGCTGGAGAAGCTCAACCGCTATCAGCTCGAAGGGGTGCTGGCGCACGAGCTGAGCCACGTGGCCGACCGCGACATCCTGCTCTCCACGGTGGTAGCGGTGATGGTGGGGATGATCGTGCTGCTTTCCGACTGGGTGCTGCGCTCGATGTGGTACGGCGGGGGGCGTCGACGGCGCTCTGACCGTGACGGGGGCGGCGCCGGCGCCATTTTGATGATCATCGCGCTAGTCGCCGTCATCCTCTCGCCCATCATCGCCAAGCTGCTGCAGCTGGCCCTCTCCCGCCGGCGCGAATACCTGGCTGACGCGCACGCCATCAAGCTGACGCGCTATCCGGAAGGTCTGGCCGGCGCGCTGGAAGCAATCTCCCGCGATACCGAGCCGCTGGAGGTGGCTAACAAAGCCACCGCTCACCTCTACATCGCGAATCCGCTGAAGGACCACGGCGGCTGGCTCAACGGCCTCTTCGATACCCACCCGCCCATCCAGGATCGCATTGAACGATTGCGGCGGATGTAAACCGGCTGTAACCGTTCACGGCAGGCCTTCCGTGAACGGTTACAACCGCGCTACGGCGCGCCGCCCAGCTTCACCGCCCGCTCGAACGCTTCGATGTCTTCAATTCCGTTGAGCACGCCAATTTCCAGTTTGTAGGTGCGCGTTTCGCCGGGTTGCAACACGGGCAGGGTGCCCTGGGCGCGCTCGGCGGCGCGGCCGCCGACGTAGGCATTGCCGGGTTCCAGGCCGACGACGTAGCTGCCGTAGCCCATCTGTTTCCACTGGATGAAGCGTGGCAGCGTCTTTTTGTGGAAGCGCAGGAAGACGCCCAGGCCGCCGTCCAGCGCCGGGTTCACCAGCGCCACGCGGGCGTCGCCGTCGTTGTCGACGCCCAGGTTGTGGTAGAAAACCTGCTCGGCGAAGCCCGGCGTGGGCGGTTGGAACTCGGCGTACTGCGCCAGGCCTTTGGCGCCCTCCGCGTCGCGCGGCTTGATGTCCAGTGTGTTGCTGATCAGCTTCGACGCCGGACTGACGATCGGGAAGCCCAGGTTGAAATGGTAGAGCATCATGTGCGGCGTCGGCTGGCCCCCCAGGTTCTCCACGGTGTCCTCGAAGTGGAGGCTGTTGCCGCCCAGCCGCGCGGAAATGTGGCGCGACAACCGCAGCGGGTTGCCGAAGATGACGCCTTCGGTGAGGGTGCCGCGGATATGCATCCACAGCTCGTCGCCCTCCCACTCGCTCCAGTAACCGAGTTCCTCCGCGGGCAGGTTGCCGATACGGCCATGCAGGCCCAGCTCTTCACCCTCATCCACGCACGGCGCGCCCATGTAGGCCAGCCCGCAGGTGGCGAGCAGCCCGCCCGGAAACGTGCGCAACCAGCCCAATCCCTGCGATTCGTAATAGGACGGATGCGCCTGCCCGGCGGGACTGAGGTAGGAGAGCGACCGCCCGCAGAACGACGCGCGGGTGACATCCAGCGCGCGGTCGGCCAGCACGGTGAACTCGAAGCCCGAGCCGGTGCTCACCTCGAACCCCCGCACCCCGCGCTCGCGCCCGGCGGACAGCTCCATGGGTCGGATGCCGCCCAGTTGCGCGGTATTGCCGACGTATGATTGCAATTCCTTGCGTGTATAATCGCGATTGAAGAGACGAACCATGCGCACCTCCGGTGAGAGATTAGTGATTAGTGACTAGTGTTTGGCCTTGCTTGGACTATGAGACGCTTGCTTATTATAATAGGACTTTTGCTTGATATAGCACAATGTTTTGGTCGGTGCCATACAAAATAATCGGACTGATCCGACCGATCTGACCGATCAGACGGATCGTCGCGGCACAGATTCGCATAAGGCAAACTTGATCAGGCTCATTCAGGAATGGTTGGGTCGCTGGCTGCGCTGTACAAGCGGGTGGTGTTTGACGCGGACTGAACTATGATAGGTCCGGCTATCTAAAATGTCACCCCGCGCAGCGGAAAGGCGATTTCGGTATGCCCGAGCAACTCGGCTTTCTGCAGCTCGCCATTGGCGGCGGCGAGGAGGTGGTCGACGGTCAGTTCGGCGGCTTCATCGAGCGAGAGTGCGCCGGATGTGTAGTCGCTGACGTCCAGATCGATGTTTTCCGCCATACGCTCTGCAGTCTTCGCGGTGGCGGTCATCTTCACGGTGGCGGCGGCGGGCGACCCAACCACGGTGCCGTTACCGGTGGTGAAGGCGATGAGCTGGCAGCCGGAGGCGGCCAGGCAGGTGGTGTTCTCCAGGTCAGTGTTGGGTGCGTTCAGGATGACCAGGCCGGGGCCTTTAATCTTTTCACTCATATCGATGACGCGTTGTATGGGTCGGGAGCCGGCCTTGGCGGCGTGCTCCAGTGAGCGCGTAACCAGCTTCTGCTGATCCTCGTCCGGAAAATCGAAATCGATGTTGAAGCGATCACGCCAGTAACCGCACAGCGTAGAGGCCATGTCGAGAATGTCATGCGCCGTCTGCGGACTTGCCGCGCGTTGGGCGAGGATCTCTGCGCCCGCATACAGCTCGCAGTCCTCGGAAAGCACCACGGTTGCGCCGGCATCTACCAGCCGGTCGCAGGCGGCGCCCAGCACGGGGTGGCAGTAGGTAAAAGAATCCGCGTTGGAGCTGCCACACTTCGTGCCGACGATCAGCGAGGAGACCGGAACGGATTGGCGGCTCTGCGCGGCCAGCTCGGTGACCATCGCGCGCGCCAGCGCAATCCCCGCCTCGATCGACTTCGTGGTGCCGCCGCTGCGGTGGATATTCACTTCCACCGCAGGGCGACCGCTGTCCTCAACAATCAGCTTCAGGTGCAGCCCATTCAGCGCGGCACAGCCCATGGTGAGGAAGAGCACGCCGCCCACGTTGGGATGGGTGACGAAGTTGGCGAGCATGCTGCCCAGCAGCTCCGCGTCCGACCCCTGGAAATCACAGCCGTTGGCGTGAATGAGCGGCACGGTGCCCGGCACCGCGTCGGCGATGCGCCAGGCGATGCGCTGCAGGCAACCGGTCAACGGCACGATGAGGACATGATTGCGAAAGCCGACCGAACCGTCGGCGCGGACATATCCGAACAATTCCATGCGGATGCTCCCGAAACATGAATGGCGAAGAAGGCGTGACGAGGAACCTTTCCGACCTGCTGTATGATTTTCGGTAGAGGAGGTGGATCTCCTGCAAGGTAGGGGTTCTGATTCGGATCAGACGGTCGGACGGTCAGACATGTCGAACTGGTCAGACTGATCAGACTGGTCGGACGGAAACGCGTGACCGCCGCATGGTTTCTCATGCGACAGTCGCAACAGGGCAGTCTACGGCGGGATCAGCGCCCGCTGTCATCCGTCCCGAAATCGAATTCGGCGGTATCCGGCAGCACGTTGATCTGCCGCACCGCGCGGACTTGCGGTCCGGCGGCGAGTTGCGCCAGGGCACTGATGCGATTGCCGGCGCGGATGTCGCGCGGGGTGAGGGGCACGCGCTGGATATAGCGGTAGCGGTCGGTCCCATCGATCTGCACAGTGGTATTCTCGGAGTGCACGGTGAGCGGGGCGGTACCCGTCACTTCACCCGCGATCTCGAAGAACACGCGGCGCCGCGAGCCGGGGTCCGGCATACGTTTGATATGGTCATCCGCCTGCGCGAGCTGTTCGACGTCACGGGCGAGCGTTGCGCGGTCCGGTACGCGATCCGGCGGCGGATTACCTTCCACCTCGACAGTGAGCAGCACGTTGTCGCCCTTCGCGATTTGATTGAGCGCGGCAGTGCGTACGCCGAAGATGGGGGTCTGCGCCCAGTTCGTCACGGTGTAATTCAACTCGCGCCAGCAGAGCAGCTTATTGACGTGTTCCAGCAACTGGTCGGCCTTGTCATTCTTACCCTGCTTTTTAAGCTGATCCGCCAGTGCCTGCAGGCTGGCTGCCTGCCGCGCCATCTCGTCGGGCACCTTGCCGGGCGCATCGGAACTCGGCGCCAGGAAATACAACGCCAGCTCCGCGGTCTGCGCACGGGCGTTGACGGTCAGCACCCGACCCTGCAGCGCGCGTGTGTCGCCGCGCTGCGCCAGCGCCGGCATGATCCCCAGTATCAGTATCGCAAAGACGTTGGCTGCGATGATTATCTTCATAATGTTGATCCTCATTGGAACCGTGTTCTGTTATGTCTCCGGGTTCGCGGAAGCCAGTTCCTGCCGCGCCATGCGCGCCAGGGCTTTTCCCGTGCTCAACGCCGCTTCCGGGGTCGGTACGGTATCATACGAATCCTGGAAGGCCTGATATGCGCTCTCGTAATCGCCGGTCTGGTAGGCCGTGTTGCCCGCTTCATACAGCGCGGCAGCGACGGTCACCGACTGGGTATCCGGGGCGGGCGGAACCACCACCGGGGTGTTATCCCGCGGCGCCGGCTCCCATACCGTGGGCGCCTTTTCCTTGGGCCTCAGCACTTGCGGTATCGGCTCCTGCTTTGGCCGGGGAAGCGGCGTTGAATTTGCCGTGCCATCGGCAAATTTCTCGATTTGACGCAGCGAGACCATGGGATGCTGTTGCTGCCGATCGGGTCGGAGAGACGGCGGTGCCGGTTTCCGGTCATTGTCCGCGACCTGGGTGGGTTTTCCCAATCCGACAATCAGCACAAGCAGCAGGGCGGCCACGGCGGTGGCGCCAAATCCCCAGGCGAGCGATGCCCAGAAGGGGTGCGGCTGGCGTCGCGGTCCGGCGACCAGCACCGCGCGCATGATGCGCTCGGTGCGGCCCGGAGCAGGGGCCAGCGCCGGGTCGTCCCGGAACGTCTCCTGCAGCAGGGCAGCGAGCGCGGGATCCCGCAATTCACGTTCGTCTTCTGTCATTCGCCGTGTCATGCCTCGCCCTCCTTTGTGGCCGGCAGGAAGACATCCTCCCCCAGCTCGGCCATCACGAGTTCTCGCAGTTTGTGCCGGGCGCGGTGGACGCGGCTTTTTGCTCCCGCCAACCCACAGCCCAGCACCCGCGCGATCTCCTCCAACGGGCGCTCCTCCAGATAAAACATCAACATCGCCGTCCGATCCGACGGCGCCAGTTGTTGTAAACACTTCCGTACCGTATCGCGCCGGTCCAGCTCAATGGTCTGCTCTTCCGGCGTCGCGATGTCGGATGCCTGCTCCTGCAGTACCTCCAGCTCCACCTCCGGACGCGTGCCGCGCTTGCGTATCACCGAGATGCCCAGGTTGTTGGCCACGCGCAGCAGCCAGAACACGATCGACGGCTCCGCGCGCAGCGAGCTCAAGTGCTGAAACGCGCGCAGGAAGGTCTCAGAGGCCAGATCCTCCGCTTCCGCACTATTGTTGAGCATGCGGTAGCAATGCGCGTAGACGCGCTGCTGGTGCATTTGCACCAGCGACTCAAAGGCGAGCATATCGCCCCGCTGTGCCCGTGCGAGAAGTCGGCCTTCCTCGGAATCAGCCACCGTCGCTCCTCTCATCTATTTCATTATACGCGCAGGGGGGGAGGTAGTTGCAAGCGTGGCATGGGTTTCATGAAAAGAAATGAAAATATATCGGGATGGTGGGAGATTACGCATGGGTCACATTATCCCGCAGGCGGCGGGCGGGGTTGCCGGCCATCACGCTGTTGGGCGGCACGTCCTTCACCACTACCGATCCCATGCCGATCATGCTGCCGGCGCCGATGCGCTGGTATTGGCGCACCGTGCTGGCTTGACCCAGGTAGCAGTCATGCTCCACGTATACGCCCCCGGCCAGGCTCACCCCGCTGGCCAGCGTCGAGCGATCCTCGATCACGTCGTCGTGGTTAATGATACAGCCGCTCAAAACGAAGACGTAGTCGCCCAGGCGCGCATTGAGGCCAATGCAGCAATGCGGGTAAATCACGCAGCCCACGCCGATTTGCGCGGTGCGTGATACCACGCAGCTCGGATCGATCAGGGTCGCCAGTCGTTCATATGGCACGACCGGTTCTCGCGGCCACTCGAAGGCTTTCACCAGGAACGCGGCGGAATACTGCTCCAGCACCTCCGGCGCGCCCAGCACCCGGTAGCCGTTCATCATCTCACCGACCTTCTCACCATTCGGCGAGACGAACCCCAGCAGGTTCCACGTCGGCTCCACGCGGTTAATGCGGTCAACCATCTCCGCCATCTCGGCGGCATGGACGCCGTTTCCCAGGATTAATAATTCTTTCATCGCATTACTCCAACCAGTTCGGGGACTGACCTCGAATTTCCACCCGTGACCAATCCTCCACCCGGCAGAGGGTCAGTTCCCATGGATAGGAAAGCTTCCCTGTTCATGGGGACTGATCCTCGAACGGGCTCTGTCATCTTCCGCCCGAGCGCTAAATTCAAGGTCAGTCCCCGAGCGTTTCTATTCTACCGGCAATATCCGTGCCGGATTCTTCACCAGTATCTGCTCCTCTTCCTCCGCGGTCAGGCCCATGGCGCGAAAGGCGGGGAGGGCGTGGCTAAAGAGGTGGATGAAAGGCGGCGGCGGGATGAATTTGCACGCGGCAAAAGGCTCGGATTCCGACACGAAGGCCCAGTCCGTACCGAAGGTGAGTTTCTCGCCCAGGCCGGCGTCGAAGACTTCGTGGATCGCCTCCACCAGCGGCCGCCAACCCTCGCCCCGCGGGTCGCGATCGGGGATACCCAGGTTGGTGGGCAGGAAATTCGCCCCGCGCCGCATCCACGCCAGGCAAATTTTCCGGCGGTCGGGGTCCATCAGGTGGCCGGCAGTATGGCCGATCACCACGCGATTGAGATCGGCACCCTCTTTATCCAGCACGGAAAGCTGATCCGACTCCGCGCCGAGCTGCGTGCAGTGGGTGGTGATATGCACGCCGGTGGCCTGCTGCGCGCGGGCGGCAGCTTTAAAAGCTTTTTGTTCCAATGGGCTCATGGTCGGGTTGCGCGTGCCCAGCTTGATGGCGCCGGCATGCACTGATGAACCGTGGACGCCTTCCATGATCTCGCGAGTGCAGAATTCGGCCAGCGCCTCCACCGGCGCCTCGCGCACGAAACGCCAGATCTTGTCGTCTTCCTTCTTCACCCAGTATTCGTTGTCGTTCATCTCGGCGTAAAAGCCGGTGCAGAGGACGATGTGCAGGTCGGCGATCTCGGCGGCTTCCACATACATGTCCGGCCACGCCCGCCATGGCGCCGGGGTGGTCTCCACGTAGGCGTGGCAGCCGTAGTCGTGCCAGCGCTTCATGAAAGGCACCGCCTCGCGCAGCAGCAATTCGCGCCGTTCCGGACTGGTCGGCGTTTCCTCGTGGATCAGTTCCTCTTTCTCCCAGTCGTAGCAGTCCGAATGCAGGTGCTCGTGCATCGTCACCTTGCCCAGCACCCCCGGCTCGACCGGGCCGCGGACGGTGATGACTTTACCGTGATGGGGATACATAATACATTTCTCCTTCAGCCGGCAGAATCTGAATCACAAAGACACGAAGGCAGAAAGACAGTAATAAGTGATAAGTTATAAGTAATAAGATTGAGTAATATTATTCCTCCACTCCTTATTGACTGATCACTGATCACTATCTTCAACGCCCGTTTGGGACTGTCCCGGCGGTGGAGAACCAGCGCCTGACTCCACCTTTCACGCTCGAAACAGAATGGTAGGAACTGTCCCCGGCTCCCGCCACCCGTTTCCGCGTCTCGACTGGGGCAGTTCCCGCGCTTTTCACCCAACCTCCAACCTCCACGAAACCGTTGCTGCGCCGTCCGGCGGGATGACGAGTCGGGAATCGGCCAGCGCGTCGCTGGGTACGTTCGTCGGCTCCACGCCGATGCAAAGCAGGTCGTTGAAATTACCCTCGTTTAGCCACACGCCCCACCAACCGGCGTCGGTGGTCAGGCAGAGCACAGTGTCTTCATATTGCAGCACTACCGGGCGGTCGGCGGGCAGGAAGAATTTCCAGCTCATATTCCGCCGGCGGATATCGCGGATTTTCCATCCGTTCCGGTCGCCGGACAGGCGATCCCGCGCAAGTTCCTCGATATCGCACCCCGGTCCGGGCAGTATGTCACCGCCGGGAAGAGATACTTCCCGCAGGCCCTCCAGCGGCAGCAGCACGTGGCCCGCCCACAGCAGTGGCGCTTCCTTGGGACCGGCATTGGTCACGATATAACGCGAAGTCACCGCCTGTTCCGCAACGGTCGTTCTCCGCTCCATCCACCAGCCGGGTACCGCCCAGCGGGTGAGCAGCCGGTTCTCCTCTACGCGGCATTGCGGCGTCGCCCGCCACGCATACCCCAGTTCCGGCACGCCCACGCTGGCTTCGACGGTGGGCAGGCACTCGTCCCACCCGGAGACAGAAAAGACGGCGCCATCCGGCAGCGGCAGATCGGCAGATGGCAGCCGCGGCAGCAGCAGGTTGCGGCGCAAGCCGTAATGATACAACTCGTTCACCTTGCCCCCCTGCTCGGGAAGGACGGTCAGACGGAAGGCGGATGCGTCAAGAACAACCGGCATAATTTATCTCCGAAAGAACGAAACAGGTAAGCCTTCCGATTGCCAATTGTTCGTAGTAAGTTACCGATGAACCATATGGTTCATCGGTAACTTACTACGAACAACTACTGCACGAAACGCAATACAATACTTACTCCCAATGCGAATACTTACGGCACTCCCAGATCACGCGCATCACCTCGCGTGTCTCCTGGATCGGCACGAACGGCTGCTCGTCCAGTGCGAAGTAGGCGTAGACCCGGTCGTAAAAGTCGAGTTTTAGAAAATCCGCCACTGCTACCTGCGCCTCGTGCCAGGGAATGCGGTCCAGGTTGTCGTAGCGCCGCTCGTCGGAGGCAAGGTATGGCTTCAACTGCAGATCGCCCAGTTCGTCTTCGATGTAATAACGCAGGTTGAAGACCTGCTGCTCGTCGTCGAAGATGGCGGTGCCGCGCTTGCCCATGATGTACCAGGACGGCAGGTGCTGTACAATGGCCATGTTAATATCCAGGCTGCACACCACGCCGTTTTCCATCTCCATGAGCAGGGAGACCACGTCGTCAGCGTCGCCCAGGCTGGCGATGGAGCGCAGGTGGCAGGCAATCGTCGCCGCCTTCGATCCGGTCAGGTAGAGCAACTGATCGATCATATGCGCCCCGTAATTATTCAGCATGCCACCGCCGTATTTCTTCAGCGACTGCCAGTCGTTGCGGCGGATATAGCTATAGCGCGCGCGCTTGATCATGTAGATGGGACCGAGTAAATCGCTGTCGATGACGTGGCGGGCGGCGGCGATTTCGGCGGTGGCGCGATGCGGCTGAAAAACCATCAGCTTGCGCCCCGTGCGGCGCATCGCCTCGATCATGCAGTCGGCCTGCACCACGTCGGGCGCGATGGGCTTGTCGCAAAACACGTCCACCCCATGCTCCATGGCGGCAATGGCCTGGTCCGCGTGCAGGTGGGTGGGCGAGGCGATCACTACCAGATCGATCGCCTTCCCGCTATCCAGCAGCGCATCCAGATCGGTGTAGCCCGGCACGCCGAATTTCGCATGCACCTCCTCCAGCCGCTCCGGCAGTGGATCCACCACCGCCGCCAGCTCGAAACCCTCGTGCTCGTTGATATAGGGAATATGCTCCAGATAACCGATGCGGCCCAGACCGATGACGGCGGTATTGAGAGTTTTCATATATATGCCTCCATAATGCCCGTCCGGGACTGTCCCCACCTTGGGAACATGCAGCTCTCTCGCTTATATTGCATTCCGCCACCGATTTTCCTCCTGCTGTTCCGGAAGGAAATTAGCTCCCGGCACTGAAAAAGGCATGTCATGGACACGCGGCATGACTTCGAGGGGTATCTGGAGCGCCTGTATGCGCGGCACACGCGGGAGTTGGCGTATCCGGCGGGTGAGATGGCAGCGTTCCCGCGCTGGCAGCGGCGGGCGCGACGGCAACTGCTGAAGCTGCTGACCATGGCGCATCGCGAGCGTGTGCCGCTCAATCTGCGGCGGCAAGTGGTGGAGGAGACGGCGGATTACACGCGCGAAAGGCTGTCTTATGATACGCTGCCGGGTGTGACCGTGCCCGCATACCTGCTCATTCCGAAGGGAGTGAAGCTGCCGGCGCCCGCCGTGCTCTGCCCGCCCGGTCATGGCATGGGCATGAACCAGGTGCTCGACGAGTCTGGGGGTATCTACCACGAATACCCGAAGGACCTGGCGCGGCGCGGCCTGGCGGCGCTGGTGACTGAACATGTCGGCTTCGGCGAGCGGGTGGGGGAAAAAGATAATGATAAACATGCCAACCACCCGTATAACTACCAGGCGCTCAACCTGCTGGGTGAAAGTCAGCAGGGCATCTTCATCTGGGACCTGATGCGCGCGCTCGACGTGCTGCAGGGTTTGCCCGAAGTGATTTCCAGCCGCCTCGGTTGCTACGGCCTGAGCCTGGGCGGCGAGACCACGCTGCTCCTCTCCGCCGCCGACACGCGCGTGAAAGTGGTCTGCGTCAGCGGCTTCCTCTGCTCGTATAAAAGCTGTTTCCTGGACCTGGCACACTGCGGATGCGGCTACTCCTTCGGCATGCTGCGCTACTTCGAGATGGTGGACCTGGCGGCGCTGATCGCCCCGCGCCCGCTGCTGCTGGAGAGCGCGACCGAGGACCCTATTTTTTACATCGACGACGCGAAGAAGGCATTTACCGAGCTGCAGGCGCTGTATGCCAGCCTCGGTGTGCCCGAGCGGGTGGACCAGGAGATCTTCGTCGGCGAGCATGAGATTTCCGGACGAGTCGCGTATGACTGGCTGGCGGAGCAGTTGAACTCCTGGGACCGCAGGCGTCCCGCGCCTGCCTTATAGATCAAGGCTTTCCTACCAGGCAGGCGCGGGAAGGTTGAGTACAACCCACGTGGACGCCTGCGGTCCCAGGAGTAAATATGGACACTCAAATTCCTGAGCAATATATTCAACCGTTCAAAAAGGACTCCGCGCTGGAAGTGTTCCGGCACCGGGGCGGGCTGGAGCGGACGCGGAAGGCGCTCTCCGCGGGGAAGCTGACTATCGGCTTCATCGGCGGGTCGATTACCGACCCGAACGGACAGAGCTGGCCCGATCCGGTGATCGTCTGGTTCCAGCAGCGCTTCCCGGGCGTGCGGCTGACGGTGGAGAACGCGGCGATCGGCGCCACGCGCAGCGACCTGGCGGTGTTCCGCGCGGAGCGCGACCTGATCGACCGTGGCTGTGACCTGGTGTTCGTGGAATACGTGGTAAACGACAACTGGGAGCCGGTGGAGAAACGCAAGCGCTCGCGCGAAGGCCTGCTGCGCAAGCTGCTGGCGGGCGAGGGGCGCGACGTGGTGCTGATCTATACCTTCTGCCAGGGGATGTACCAGGAGATCTCGAACGGGTTGGTGCCCGCCTCCATCGCCGAATTCGAGGAACTTGGCGAGCATTATCGGCTGGGTTCGGTGTGGATGGGGCTGCATGCCTTGCGCGAGGTGCAGGCGGGCATCATGCGCTGGGAGGAGTGGCTGCCTGACGGGGCGCACACGCAGTACCGCGGCAGCTTGAGTTATGCTCAGAGCGTGACCACCTTCCTTGAGCGTGAATTGATTACCGATCCGAATCCGGAGGCCATCCCTACCGGCGACCGCATGCCGGCGGCGCTCAATCCGGGGCACTGGCAATTCGCGTATAAACTGCCTTTTGACGATGTTTCCTTCGAGGGACCGTGGACCATCCGGCGCTGCCACACCTCGCCCTGGTTCGACCAGATGATCGATTCGGCGGCGGTAGGCGCGAGGTTGCGCATTCCCTTCGAAGGCCGCGGGGTGGTGCTGGGGTTGGAATATCGAGAATTCGCCGCCGAATTCCTCTGGCGGCTGAACGGCGGCGAGTGGCAGCGCGCCAACCGCGTGAACGGCCCGGGCTGGAGCAGTTGCTGGATCTCCGTGCTGGCCGACGATCTGCCGCGTGAAAAGCACACGCTGGAGCTGGAGATCGTGCACGGCAACCAGCCGGACAGCGAGGGTACGTTTCACCCGGAGTTCAAAGGGACGACGCTGCGGGTGTTGTTGATTGGGGTAATACCGTAAGCCCTTCGGGGACTGTCCCCAAACCTGGCGCTTGTTTGAAGAGAATAGCGCCGCTGCAGGGACTGTCCCCCATGGCAGCCGCTTACGAATTTAAGCTGTTAATAGAAAAGGCTTGACGGAGAACGACTTTTTGATGAAAACGGGTGCGGGGGGACAGTCCCTGCAGCGGGCGTTGTTTTTTCCACCCGAGCACCAGATTCGGGGACAGTCCCCGAGAGGCTGATCCCAGGAGTGATTATGAACAACCTTGAACGCTTCAAAGCCATCGTCCATTTCGAGCAGCCGGATTATGTGCCGATCTTCGCCTTCGCCGGCGCACCGGGGATGAGCTGGGGGGCGATGCAATTCACCCATGACCGGCTGGTGGAGACGGGGATGCCGTCGTGGGTCGGCGGGCGGTATGTCAATTGGGAGTGCCTCGATGTGGAGAGCTGGTACCGGTATTGGGGCACCACCGGGCCGATCGGGCTGGATTTCGGGCTGGCGTGGGGCGCGCAGGGGATCGGCTCCACCACCCGTGTGGTGGACGGTTACGAGATCATCGAGGGCGAGGACGGCTCCATCACGCGGCAGGTGATCGACAACGACAAAATCTACATTATGCCGGAATATATCCGCTACTCCGTGCGCGACCGGGCGTCGTGGGAGTTCTTCAAGGAGCGCGTCACCCCGCATGAATTCATGAGCCGTGAGGAGATGGAGGCGAACTGCCGGCGGTTTGATGGCCGGACAAAGCCGTTGTGCATTGGCGCCGGCAGCGGTTACGGGCTCATCCGCGGCTTGATGGGGCCGGAAGCGGCCAGCATCGCCTTTTACGACGACCCGGAGCTGGTGCACGACATCGTGAGCTTCTATCACCGGCAGGTGCGCGACTACGCCTTCCCGCTCATCGAGCGCCTGCGGCCGGAAATCGTCGGCATGGGCGAGGATTGCTGCTACAATCACGGCATGCTCGTCTCGCCGGCGCAGTTCGAGGAGTTCTTCGGCAACCACTACCGCGAAGTATGCGATTGCGCGCGCGCCAATGGGGTGGACATGGTGTCGGTGGACACCGACGGCAACGCGATGGAATTCACCGGCCTGGCGCGCAGCCTGGGGGTGAAGGCGATCTACCCGTATGAAGTGAAGGCGGGCAACGACCTCTTCGCCCTGCGCGAGCAGTACCCCGATTTCATCCTCCTCGGCTGGCTGGAGAAGGAGACGGTGAACGAAGGCAATGAGGCGGACATCGCGCCGGAGATCATGAGCAAGGTGCCGGCGCTGCTGAAAAAAGGCGGCTACTTCCCCAACGGCGACCACGGCATCCAGCCCGACGTGACCTTCCCCAATATGTGCAAGTTCATGACGCTGCTGCACGAAGTGTGCGGCAATCCGGAGGGGGAGTTCCCCAGGGTCAAGGTTTGAGGTTTGAGTTTTGAGTTTTGAGTTGGCGTTATTTCGTCGGGTTTTCTCGGTTATTTTGCGGTTGTAAGTTCGGTATCGCTGTCAGGGGTTGTAGGGTGACATGACCGTCGGCATATCCGACCACGGCTCTGTGATGGTGTCGGGGATCGATGTCTGACCGGGTTTCCAGCAGATGGGTGGGGGTATTGCTGTCCGTTATGACAGGTAAATTCGGCGCATCCGGCATGCCGTGATCTTCCAGCATTTTGCCGGAAATGCTTGCGTTGTAGCCATAGCCATTGCCCTTTTTAAGGCCATATGTTGGACAGATTAGTGTTTTCGGCGGGTAGTGGAGATCCTGCCAGATGGTTGTCTTATCGGGAAATTTCTGTACATGGTCTTGCTGATACATCTGAATACCGAGGACAATCTGGCGTTCATTACTGGAACACTGGGTTTGACGAGCTTCATGAGTGTGACCAGGCAATACCGGAAACAAGATCGCGATCAATAACACAAGAACAGCCAGTACAATGATTATTTCGAGAAAAGTCAGGGCTGGTTTTCTCCACTTACCATTGGAGTGCTCCATGCGGGGGAACCTCCTATAATTCCAATTTGCTCATTTCACCGGCAGATTCTGAACATCAGACGGTATCTGTAGTGCGACGTGTCCGTCGGCGTACCCGACCGTGGCTTTTCGGATATGCCGTGGATCGATATCGGCGGTGGAGCGCAGCAAATTATCAGGTGCTTTACTATCTGCCAGCATGGGCAAGTCCTGCGGACTGGGCAAACCGGACGTGCTCGGTGACTTGCCGGCGAGCGAGACATTGTAGCCGTAGCCGTTCCCTTTTTGGCCGCCCAGAATGTGTCTTTGCCCGGGAATTGACCGTTATGGTCCTGCATATACATCTGGGTAGTGAGCACCAATTGGCGTACGTTACTCATGCATTGTTCATACCGTGGTCTCTCCCGCGCTTTGGCAAATACCGGGAAGAGCAGGGAGGCGGACAGCGGGAGGGTGACGATGGGGAGAATCAGGCCGGCAATCGCCATGCCGCTGCCTTTCAACCGTCCCTGGCTCTGTCCGATCTGCACGAGGGCGACGATGCCGAGGATGACGGCAACGATGCCGGTCAGGCATGAGAAGAAGAGCGAGAGGATGCCCAGGATCAGCGAGGCGGTCGCCAGCCCGCTGGTTTGTGGTGGAGAGGCAAACACAACGCCTTGCGAAGGCGGCGGCACGGCGCTCATTTCGCGGCCGCAAATCAGACAGAGCCGGGCATTCTCGGCATTTTCCGATTGGCAATACGGGCACTTCATGATGACTATCTCCTGTTCAAAATGGTAAGTGCACGAGCATGATGCCTGCGCGATCATCTCTGACCAGTGTTTACTTCATCGGCAGATTCCCAATATCGGTCGGCGCCTGTTCTGCCACATGGCCATCGGCATACCCGACCATCGCTTTGCCTTCATGCCGAAAATCGATATCGGCCGGAGTGTTCAGCAGATTGCCGGGCGCTTTGCTGTCCGCCAGCAGGGGGATAACGGTCGGATTAGGTATATCTATCTGCGACTTTTTCGAGAGCGAGGCGTTGTAGCCGTAACCATTCCCTTTGTGAATGCCGTATGTCGGGCAGGTGAGCATGTTTGGCTGGAATTTCACATCTGTCCAGACGGTGTCGCTGCTCGGAAGCTGCATATTATGGTCCTGCGCATACATCAACATGGCAACCGTTGACTGGCGCACGTTGCTCATGCATTGTGATTCACGGGCTTTCTCGCGCGCTTTGGCGAAGACCGGGAACGTGATCGCCGCGAGGATGGCGGTGAAGAAGAGGCAACCGAACAGCACGACGCCGATGACGATGGCGACGATGGCGCCGGTATTCGAGCGCCGGGGCGGTGTGGATGGCGCCGCCTGCGCGGGTCCGGAGGGCACCGCGACAAAAACGGCGCCGCAGCCCTGGCAATACTGCGCGTTCGCGGGATTCTCCGCCTGACAGCGCGGGCATTTCATAGCAAACACCTCCTGTAGCATTGACTGTGCGTGCGATAGATGCTATCACTTTATCTTTCGCGATATATCGTCAAATTCCTGCCGTAAATTTGGACTACACGCGCGGACTCAGAGGTCCGCGCTCCAAATCGTACCGGTACGCTGTTGCCATCTCCAGCATGGTGCGCACCTTCTCGACCGAGGTTTCGGTGGGCAGCATATCGCCGGAAGCCAGCAGGTAGCCACCGTTAGGGCCGCCTTCGCTCAGGCAGCGCTCCGTGTCGGCGATCACCTCTTCCAGCGTGCCGTGCGCCAGCCGGTAGGTGTTCATGCCGCCCATCAGCGCCACGCGGTCGCCTATGCGCACCTTGGCGTCGGCCACCGACACGCCGCCCAGGTTGTCCAGCGGTTCAATGCAGTCCACGCCGGTGTTCGCCATCAGCTCGAACAGGTGGCTGCTGTGCCCGCATATGTGCAGGTAGATGATCACGTCGGGATTATACGCGCGCACTTCCTTCACCCAGCGGATCCAGTAGGCCTGGCAGAACTCCTTGAAATGGTGCGGGGCCACCACGCCGCCGTAGGTATCGGCGATCATCAACCCGTCAATGCCGATGTCGATCAGCGCCTTCGCATGGTTGATGGAGATGGTATATGCCTTCTCCAGGTACTTGTGGCAGAACTCAGGCCGATCATACAGGTCCATCATCGCCGTAATCTTGCCGCGCATCCAGGTCAGCTCTTCAACCGTGAAGGCCGGCGGCGCGCTGATGACGAAGTAGTCCTCGCCCGCCTCGTCGATGATCTCCTTGATGCCAGTCAGCTTGCCGCTCGCTTTAATTTCATCGACTGAAGGAATCGAGATGGCATCGATATCTTCGTCGGTTTCGACGGTTGGCTCATCCGACGGCAGCACCCCGCCGCCACCTTCGAAGTCCACCCGCCCGAGCTGTTCGCCGGTCTGCAGATCGCGGCCATACCAGTACTCGCCGACCTTCACTACATCTTGCGGTTCGCCGGGCAGCCACGCGCGCAGGCCGTCCACGCCGTACATCTTCACGCACTCGAAGGTCAGCCGGTTCATGCGCAGCGGGTTCTGCACCACATCGAGAAGCGTCTCCTCGAAGGGCAGCCCCAGCACACGCGCCGCATGCGGCACGCAAATCTGCGGAATAAACGGCACCCGGTCCGCCATCCCGCCCCGCATGGCAATCCGCACCCGCTCTTTTGCGTTCATATTATCTCCTTTGTAGGGAACGCCCTCCGTGGCGTTCCTTGTTATCGGATTTCCGAGCCGTGTGGAAACACGGGAGCAGGAACGCCACAGAGAGCGTTCCCTTCAGACTCAATATCGGCCATATTCATCCACTAAGTCTCGCATCAGGGCGATGCGGGATTCGGCGGCGCCGGGGGGGACCTGGTCGCCGGCGTTGGCGATGAGGCGGGGGCTGACGCGCTTGAGATCGAGCCATGCTTTCACCGCGGCGACGAAGGCTTCCTCCGGCACGTAATCATACCACAGGTCGGGCGAGACGCCGCCGGAGAGGACGACGTCGGGACTGGCTTCTTCTCGACATTCCGCCGGCGTCAGGTCGCCCATCGGGACGGGGGTGGCGGCATCCACGCCATCCATGCCCACCGCGCGCAACATGGCGATGGCGCCGCGCAGCTTGCCGTCGATATGCACGGCGACCTTCTTTCCGCCGGCGTGCAGGCGGCGGATCGCCTCCGCGTAATAGGCGCGCGACCACTCGGCGAAGAAATGCGGCGGCTGCAGGTCGCTGGAGAAGTTGTCGCCCATGATGACCACTTCACCCGGCGCGGTTGCCAGCAGGTCGATCATCTGCAGGTTGTTCTCGTTGATCTGATCGACGACGGCATGCACGGTCTCCGGCCAGTCGGCGGCGGCATACAGCAATCCTTCCACGCCCATCCAGTAGTGCATCAGGTAGCCGATGGCGCTGTAACCGGGCAGCAGGCAGACAATGCCGGTGTCGCCCACATACTCGTCCCAGGCATGGTATTTATCCCAGCGCGGGGCAAATGTGCGGCTGCCCAGCGCATACCCGAGCACCCGCAGATCCTGCTCGGTGCGCACGCCCCAGCGGCTGATCGCCCAGGAGTAGGAACCCGGCTCCCAGACGCGCCGGCGCTCGATGCTACCGAGTGGAGTGGTGAGGCACCAGAAGATCTCCGGCTGCGGGCCGCTCTCGTCCTTGATCGTCTCCACCTGCACGTCGCCCGCATACGCCGAATTGTAAAACGAGCCCAGGTTGGGCACGTAAAAGCCCGCCCCGACCTGTTTATGATAATCGATCAACGCATATTCCGGCTGCTCGTAGGCCGCGCTGATGTCCCACGGCAACTGATTCTTCTGATAGAACCAGTGCGACAGGTCGAGCATAAACGGCACCACATCCGGCGTCTCGCCCTGGTACACGGCTAAAATGCGCTCTCGTAGAGTCATATGCTTCTTTTATCCGCAGATTGAAATGATTAAAAAGATTTTGCTTCGTATAAATACCTACCCGAGCTCGGTAAGGTGGTTGAGTAGACAGGAAAGCCTTCCGCATCTTTATCTGCCTTCCTGTCGTATCGAAACCACCGACGGCTTTAGCGCTCGTTCCAAACGAAGCGAATAATCGTTTCAATCATTTTACTCTGCGGATTCATCTCCTATACAGGTAAGCTGCAACCCAGCTTTTGATACTCTCGTGCAAAATACGACTTCAGGTCGACTTGCACCTTTTCGGGGAGAGGGCAGATGAAGTCACAGGTGATTTCTTCCACTTTCGCGTGGGCGCGCTCGATCATCGATTTTCCATTACTGAAGCCGCCGCTGTAGTCGAGCAGATCGTCGCGGAAGAATTCGTCCGAGCGCAGCAGGTCCACGGTCATGTCGTCGACCAGGTAGGTTTGCATCCCGGGGGCAGCCTTGATATTCTCCACGCCCAGGCGGCCTTCGTCGAAGCGGATGCCGCGGGTGAGGAACTGCGCGGCGCGCAGCCAGGCGGTTTGGATCATCATCATCTCCGCCGACATGCCGATGGCGTTATAGTTGGAGCCCAGGCCGTTCATCATGCTCGGCTTCGGCGCATACGCGGCGAGCATAAAGAGCATACCCTCGGCGCCGCTCTGCTGGTCGTAACGGCAGGTCATCGAGCCGCCCATCTCGGTGCCGACGGGCATATTGTAAGCGCGCGGGAGCTGGATGCCACCGATCTTCCACAGCACCTTGTCCAGCGTGTAGTAGAGGTCGTGGCCGGAGTGCATGTCCGCCACCGACGGCCCGAAGGAATAGAGGAACGGATTGCCTGGATTGACGATCTGTGTCAGCGCGGCGAGGAAGATATTTTCGATGTTGCCCATCAGCAGCGTGGAGGCCAGGCTGTAGGGTGAGGTAGTGCCGGCCATCGGGCAGGAGGTGGGCAGCACGGCGAAGTCATATTTGCACGCCTCCAGCAGCAGCTCTGCATTCATGTCGGTGAGCTGCAGCGGCGTCAGCGGCGCCACCGCCACCGACATCAGCTTGCTGCCCTTCAACGGCCTGTCCTGCAGCAGGATTTCGCCGATCTCGAAATACTGGCGAAGCTGCGGCAGCGAGGTGACCATCGCGTAGAGGTGCTTGTTCTGGTGCAGCAGGTGCTCTTCCAGCGCGCGCAGACTCGACGCCGGGCCATCCACGTCGGTGACCGGGAAATCCATGCGGCTCATTGCCTTTACGAAATCCAGTTTTTGCCCGATGATGGTGTGCTTGCGCATATCGGACAAATTCGGTCTGCGCGGCTGCTGCGTCTCGTAATCGGTGATCCACGGGTCGGTGACGATCGCTTGCCCATGCCACTGATCGAGGCCGACAGTCGTCTCGTTCCCGTCAACGTCGGCGATCCGGTACTCCGGCTTCACCAGCGCCAGTAATTCGCGCAGCAACGGGACCGGGAAGCGCACGGTTTCCCCATCCACCCGGCACCCCGCCGCCCGGCAGCGCCGCAGGATCTCCGGGTGACTGATGCGGAATCCCGTCTCCTCCAGAATCTCCTCCGTCGCCCGCTGTACCTGCACGATTTGCTCGCCGGTCAGGCCTTTAATCGCTTCAACCATGGGCGTGCCTTTCACAATGCCAGCAGGCATTGTGGATCCATATGACTAAATCGTTCAGGGGATCATCACTGTCGTCTGGCCGGGATTGATGATGGTGATGACGCCGCCCCAGGTGCACATGCAGGTGGAGGTATTGTTGAGGGCGGGGATATTGGCGATGAGCACGGTGGGTGAGCCGGGTGTCCACGGGGTGGTCGTCACCGGCACGCAGGGCATGGGGGTGAGCACGCCCATGGCGGCCGCGGTCGCGGAAGCCACCGCGGGATTGGCCGGGCAGGTGCATGCGCCGAATGGTAAAATGTTGACCAGAGGAATATGGTCCATAATATTGGCAGCAGGCTTATTTTCGGTGAGGACGCGATTAACCGGCAGCACCATCAGCGCGCTGGGCGTCAGGCCAAAAGCACATTTCAACTGCGCCGACATACAAACCTGTATCGCCATGGTGCGCCTCCTCAGATTGAATGGCTACGAAAAACTTACCATACCCCTCCCTGCCCGTCAAGGGCGCGCCGTGGGAACCGCAGGCATGTCGGTATACCCAGGAATCCCCGTCTGCGCCCACGCGTGGTCCTGCACGAGCAGGTCGGCGTCGGGGTTCCGTGGCAGCTCCTTGCGCTGGTAGACTTTCCACCCTTCGCCGTCCAGTGCGTCCGTTTCACCGGCATCGCGGAGAAAGCCCACCAGCGCCTCCCGCATCGCCTGCTGTGCAGCAATATAGCCGACCACACCGGCGTGGTTGCGGCTTTCGCGCGGGTCCTGGATGCGGTCGAAGAGATACTCCTGGTCGTCGGGTGCGCTGTAAGCGAGCTTCCAGCGCGCGTTGACAGCGGTGTAGATCGCGTTGCCGCCCTTTGCGAACTGCGAGAAGACGTATTCACGGTTGCTCGTGCTGGCAGCCACCTCGGCCAGGTCTTCGCCGTCCGGCGCATGGGTGCGACAGCTCGTTTCGGCGGCGGCGAGGATGGTGGGCATAATGTCCACCAGGCTCGTCGGGCGATTGCACACCTGCCCGGCGGTGAAGCGTCCCGGCAGGCGGGCGAGCATCGGCACGCGGGCGCAGGCGTCAATATTATACCGCCTCAAAACTCACTCACCGATATATTGCCGCCAGGGGCAGAGTGCAGTTGATAGAGTCGAGGGTGACGACATCCTCCAGGGTTGAATATTCCGGCAGCGCGCTCATCACCGTTTCTCCTCTTTGGAGCGCGGACCTCTGAGTCCGCGCGTGACGTGCGGACTCAGAGGTCCGCGCTCCCATTATACCCGTGCTCCCAGCACCGCCTGCATCGCCTCTTCCAGCTTCGCCACCATGAAGTCCACCACTTCAAGGCTGATGATGATGGGCGGTTTCAGCATGACAGCGGGGGGGCAGGTGGCTTTGTAGGTCTGTGCGCTGGTGTCGAAACCGCGAGCGGTGAGGTAGGCAACAAAGCGTTTTGCCGGCTCCAGGTCGTGGAAGCAAATGGTGCACAGGTGGCGGCGGCCATCCACGCGCTCGATGTGATCAGGGTATTTCGCGGCAAATTCGCGCAGCCGCGCTTCGTATTCGTCGCCGATGCGCTGCACCAGACCGGCGTTGATCAGGCCCCAGCGCATGGTGATGAGATAGGCCAGCGAGGCGATCTCTTCCTGGCCGTTCGTCACCAGCGCGCCGAATTGCGGCAGGTTGTCCAGCGCGGCGGCGAAGAGCACGCGCGAGGCGGGATATTCGCCGCCGGGGAAGCCCTTGCCCACCACCGCCACCGTCGGCTGCAGCTCATGCTCGCGGAACTGGAAGAGGCCGGGCGCCCACATACAGGACTGGATCTCGTCGCACACGGTGGGCACGTCGTGGCGGTGGCACAGCTCATAGGCCCGCTGCAGGAACGCCGGCGTCAGCAGGCGGCCCGCGTAATTCATCATAATGATCTCGTGGAAAAGGGCAGCGATCTTGAACGGCGGCTGTTCGAAGCGCGTGAAGGCCTCCTCCAATTCTTCATAGCTGTTCGGGCGGATGGCGTGCACGCGCAGGATACCGGCCTGTTCCATCGCCGCATACATGCCGGGCCACATGCCGCGCAGCATCTGCTCCATCATCACCGTGCCGTGGTAGTTCGCCTCCAACCCGCCGTCATCGTTGCCCAGCACCAGCACCACCGGGGTGCGGCCTGCATAGGGAGGCTCGCCATACTGCGGAGCGTAAAAGCGCGCCAGCGCCAGCTTCAGCGCCGCTTCTGCCGCCAGGCTGCCGGTTTCCAGGTTCAGCACGCGGTTAATGCGCGTCGAGCAGTCATCGGCAATCAGTTTCGGCAGCGCGGGATCATCCGGGTCCAGGCCGTGCGCCGCCGCCACCATGTGCTCTTCGAGCAGGCGGGTGATGTGGCCGCGCGTGTTGTTGTGGGTGGCGTTGGGGATGCCCAACCTTTTGGCGCGCTCGATGAGTTGGTACCCGGGGAAGGCGTGGCCGAGTGGCGCATGGTAATGCTCGCTCTTCGCGATCAGGAACAGCCGGCCATCTTCGCCGATGCGGTAATACCCGAGCCCGCTCAACGGCGCCATTTCATGATGGCTCGCAAGCATAAACGCCTTTGAATTCGCGCCATTTGCCCCCTGCAGTCCGTCGGTGTCGCAGACTCGCTCCCCGACCTGCGGCAGCAGCTCGATCAGCCGCGCCTGCAGCGCCGCCGGGAACAGCTCCACCGGCTCGGTCGCCATCGCCTTCAACGCGCCGGCATCCTCGCCGGTCAGGCGGGCGCGGGCGGCACAGACGGCATCGATATATTCTTCGCCGACGAAATCGACAAGGGACGCACGGACAGCGCGAAACGGCAGGCGTGGGGCAAGCATACGATCACCTTTTCCATAAATAAGCTCTCACACGGTACATAACTATACGCAGGGGGTATGGTCATGTCAACGGCGCAAGACGAAGAGTGAGAGGAAGTGATTGGTGGTTAGTAGTTAGTGAGTGGTGAGAGGTTTATACGCGGGGGACAGTCCCCAACGGAGGCAGGCGGTGGGCGAGTCAGAGTAATCCTTACTCGGTCAAATGCTCGACAATCTGTGGAGAAAAACGCCGTTATTTGACACATTTGCCGTCATCCGGGTCCGGGTTAGCCGGGGTAAGAGTGAGCGTCAGAGGATTAAGGTTGAGGATGAAATAGGATTTGGGGACAGGCGCTACCTGTCATTGTTATATGACTCTCCGCGCCTCGGGGTCTCCGTGGTTCAATTCAATTTGCATTGTTCCTGTGTCTATGATATACTCTTCCGCTAGTGATTTTGACCAGGAGTGAAGCTATGAAGTCCGGGATCCATCCGAATTATGTGAATACGACGATCACCTGCGGGTGCGGGAACACCTTCCAGAGCCGTTCCACCGTGAAGGAGATGCGCGTGGAAATCTGTTCCGCGTGCCATCCGTTCTACACCGGCCAGCAGAAGATCCTCGATACCGCGGGCCGTGTCGAACGCTTCAACCAGAAGTATGCTAAGTTCCGCAAAGCGCAGGAAGAAAAATCGCAGGCCGAAAAGGGCAAAAAGTAACATCCGTCCGATTTTCTGCCAGGCCCTCCGCCCCCATCTCAGGTGTGCGGGGGGTTTGTAATGTGTGTGGATGAAAGGAAGGTTGGATGAATGGACGATCATCCATCCTCTCGTCCAACGTTTGCCCGATGCTTTTTGTCGGGATAAGATAGTATTAAGGTCCGCTCTCCCGCGGCCCATGATTTAAGGAGTGGCGCGATGGCAGATCGATCGGCCTACGGCGGCCAGGCGGTCATCGAAGGCGTGATGATCCGCGGCAAGGAGCGGGTGGCGACGGCGGTGCGGTTACCGAGCGGCGCCATTATCCTGCGCCATGAGGTGGCGGACGTGCTGACAATACGTCACCGCTGGCTGCGCCTGGCCTTCGTGCGCGGCGTGCCGGCGCTGGTCGATTCGCTGCGCCTCGGTTACCGCACGCTGATGTGGTCCGCCGACCAGGCGCTGGAGGGCGAACAGCAGCAACTCACCCCGCTACAGACCCTTTTCACCTTCACTGTGGCCATTGGCATCGCCATCGGCTTCTTCGTGCTGCTGCCCACCGCCCTCGTCAGACCGCCGGAATGGCTGCTGCACCACCTGCCGGCATGGTACCCCCATTTCGGACACACCGAGCTGCCGAAAGGCTTCTGGGTGCAATTCATCCCAACCCGCGCGACCTTCCTGCCCAACGTGATCGAAGGCGCACTCCGCATAGTGATGCTCGTCGCGTATATCCTCTCTATCGGACGCATGGGAGATGTGAAACGCATCTTCGCTTACCACGGCGCCGAGCATAAAGTGGTGAATGCCTACGAGGCCGGCGCCGAGCTGACGGTGGAGGGCGCCCGCGGCTACAGCCGCATCCACCCGCGCTGCGGCACCAGTTTCCTCTTCCTGGTCATCATCGTGGGCATCCTGGCGCACGCGGTCATCGGCTTCCCGCCCAACATCGGGCTGCGCCTGGCATCCCGCCTGGTGCTGCTACTGCCCGTCGCCGGGATCACCTACGAGCTGATCCGTCTGGCCGGACGCTTCCGGCATTCTCTGCTGCTGCGGGCACTAGTGTGGCCGGGCATGCTGCTGCAGCAATTGACCACCGCCGAACCGCAGGATGATCAGATCGAGGTGGCCCTCCACGCCATGCGCGGTGTGCTTGAGGCCGAAGGCGTGCTGGCCCCGCCCCCCACCGACATCATTGAACCAGCACCGGCACCGGCCAGTATGTAGTAAGCCGCGCAGCCGCAGCGGAGTGGCGTTCGGATATTGGTAAGCTTACCTATTACCGAACGCCACTTCGCTGCGGCTGCGTGGCTTACTACTTACTATCATGGCTTACTACGTTCTTTTATGGCTGACTATATACGGGCTTGTTTGATTTTCTACCCTTGACAACCGCGCCGGCAACCACTATATTTCATCTGTGCAATGTTTCACCAAGGAAAATAATTCCGAGGCGGAGAGCTGTGCTCGGATGATCGTGGAAGCGGTGCTGCTGGCAAAGCGTTCTGTCATCGCCGAGGTGCATCACCACGCGCCGGCGGAAGTATCATTGCCCCAGTTGCGCATACTGGCCTATCTGCAGGATCATGCCGGCATTTCGTTGTGCGCGCTGGCCGAGCAGTTGGGCTTCCTGCCTTCCTCGGCCTCCAAGGTAGTCGAGCAGTTAGTCACCCGCGGCCTGATCACCCGGCAGGATGATCCGGCCGACCGCCGTCGCGCGGTGCTGGCCCTTACGTCCGCTGGGGAAACGACACTCTGCACGGCGCGCCAGGCAATCCTGCCATATCTGATCGAGCGTCTGGCTGCGCTCTCTGCCGATGAGCAAATGACCTTAGCCGAAGGTATGCGCCTGCTGCACAAGCTGTTCGCGCCGGAGCGGGATCTGCAGACCGATCCCGCTGCCGAAATTGAAATGAAATAGGAGCCGATCGTGGCTACAGTCGAGAACAATGTCAACGGAACAAAATCGTCAACCGCGCGGAAGGTGCTGATCGTTGTAGTGCTCTGCGCCATGCTGGCGGGCGGCGGGTATGCGGGTATGCGATACTGGCATTATGCCATCCTGCATATCTCCACCGATGATGCCACGCTGACCACCGACGTGGTGCAGATCGCGCCGCAGGTCAGCGGCACAGTGGCGCAGGTGCTGGTGGATGATAACCAGCCGGTGAAGGCCGGCGACCTGCTGGTGGTGCTCGATGATGCCACTTATCGCGCGACAGTGGCGCAGGCGGAGGCCAATCTGGCGGTGGCGCAGGCGCAGGTCGCGGGAGCGGGCGCCGG
>Ga0172368_10001441_pt1 | contig 32554 bp, 23 predicted proteins | sample Lak11m_FD_114540 | JGI IMG/M metagenome (GOLD analysis project Ga0172368, IMG submission 114540) | Freshwater microbial communities from Kabuno Bay, South-Kivu, Congo - kab_022012_11m | ecosystem: Environmental > Aquatic > Freshwater > Lake | place: Democratic Republic of the Congo: South-Kivu...
CTTGGCTTGATAAGGCTAAGACTTCTTTTAGTAAATCTTTATAGTCCATTTTTTAATCCTTTGTTTTATACAAAGATAATAAATTTTTTTAATATGCAACGCTATTCTAAACTAAAGCCTTTAATAAATTTGCTTTTACCGCACTAATGTGTTTTTAAAGTATACTATTTCATAATAATATATTTTATTTATGTTACTTTTCCCATAGATGAAAAGTAACCAAAAATCATGGCAAAACAAAGCTTCCACCCACTCTACTGCAACGCAAACAATACTGTCAAGGTAGTTAATGAAAATTGCTTACACACATGCTGTAATGTATTCAATTTTCATTAAAACGCAAGCGCCCTTGACGTATTGTAATGCGTTGCTGTATTCACGCCACCCCGACCCGCTGTTTTGCCTTGCCTGCCCACGCCGACCCACATGTACTTCGCATCCATTAATATTAAATGCCAACAGTTTTACTCTTATATGTACCGTACTAAATATAAGAAGTCAGGACGAGGGCTTTTTTTTGAGCAGTGAGCAGTGAAGAGTGAACAATGAGCAGTGACAGTGAGCATTTGTTAGGAAATCAAGTCGTTGATGACAACACTTGCACAAAAGCCACCAAAGATGGCAGGGATAAACGAAATGGTGCCAACAGTTGATTTTTTATTGCTTTCATCTTCGACAAGTATAATTGTTTCATCTTTAACAACTTCTGTAGAAAAAACCACTTTAAAACCATCTGAAACACCCAGTCTTCTTAATTTTTTTCTCATATAATAAGCCAGACGGCAAATTTCAGATTCTGAAATATCAGAAATCCGAATTTTAGAAGGATCGAGTTTTCCGCCGGCACCCAAAGAAGATACTATTTTGAAGTTATTGGTAACAGCAAAATGCACAAGAAAAACTTTTGGAGATAAGGTATCAATAGCATCAATAATAAAATCGGGTTTAAGTTGCATTATCAGATTCTTGGTAGCATCATCTCTTAAAAACATGTTAAACACATTTAGTTTTAATTCGGGGTTGATGTCTTTAAGACGTGCAGCAATAATATCAGTTTTAGGCAGGCCTAGCGTACTTGACATGGCAGGCAACTGCCTGTTAATGTTAGAGTGCTTGACAATATCATGATCAACAATACTGATCTCCCCTACCCCCGCCCTGCAAATAAACTCTGCAGCCCAGGAGCCAACGCCACCCATACCACATATAAGGACATGTGCATTTTTCAGTTTTTTAACCCCCTCATCTCCAATAAGTAATGTTGTTCTGCTTAGCCATTCTTGTAACATGAAATAAATTTTATACAAAAATATATAAAGAGAAGCACATAGACACATAGAACACATAGAAAAAAAGATAAAAGAAAAAAGTAAAAAGTAAAAAGATAAAAAAGAAGAGGGTATAAGGGTATAGAGGGTATAAGTGAATTGAAATCATACATGCACATAAAAATGAACCACATAGACACATAGAACACATAGGAAAATATAAGGTGAAAGGGAAAAGGTGAAAGCAAAGGACGGAGGGAAATAGCAAAGAAATCAGAGGACGCTGAAAACTTTGTGAAAATTATTATTTATCTTATTGCAAAGTTCTTCAACACTGATATTCAGAAGTTCTGCCGCTTTTTGATAAATTTGTTTTATGTCCATTTCAGAATTATCAGTTTCGAGGAAAACATTTTGTATAGGAATAGCCGATAAGGTTTTAGGAGCATGGCTTTGCTCATTAAATAAATCTTTACCGAATGACAAATAAAAAATATTTTTCATCAATTCTTTAGCAATTGTAATATTCCCGGTAAAGCCATGAATAATCCAAGGAGGTGAATTTGAGTAAAATTTTCTAAACGCTATTAGGTCGTAATAAGTTTTCACAGAGTGAATTATCATTGGCTTTTCATGCTCATCTGCAATTGAAGCCTGAGCCATAAAAACAGCAGACTGAAGCTCTATATCTGTATCAATAGCTTTATCCAGTCCAGCTTCCCCAATAGCAACAATATTATTATCGGTAACTATTTTTTCTAAAACAACAAGCTGTTCATTAAAATCATTTTTAATATGCCAGGGGTGCAAGCCAACAGATGCATAATTCTGATTATCAAAAAGCAACTGAGAATTTGGAAAATGGTTGACAATTTTAATCACATCTCTTTCAACTGCTGCATTATGTGTATGTATATCAATAAAGGGCATAGGGGTAAATATTTTTACGAATTTATGAATTAATCGTAAAAGCACAAAAAAATCGGGGTTTAAGTTAAAGACAAACCCCGATTATTAATATAAAGATGTTTTAAAAATTTACTTTCCAATAAATTCAATACTTCTGCGTATGAACTGATCCAACTTTTCACCTTTTAGAAGATTCTGAGAAAGCAATGCCAGATCAATCATTTGTTCAACCAATTTTTCATTTTTTTCTTCAGTTTCAGAAGCATTAGCAATTTCATTAATAATTGGATGATTGCTGTTCACAACCATATTGTATGTTTCGGGCATATTACCCATAAATGACATACCTCCACCAAGCGCTGACATATCTTTCATCCGGCGCATGAATTCGGGCTGGGTAATCAATATAGGCTGTTCTGTTTCGCTCAAACTTTCAAAAATTACATGATATTTTTCTTTTTCAGCAAATTTTTCTATAAGCGGTTTTATCTTTTCTTTTTGTTCATCATTCAACTTCGAAGGCATGGCATCCTCCTTCTCAATAAGCTTATCAAGTACATCTGCATCAACGCGAACAAATTTGGTTTCTTTAAGTTTCATTTCAATCATATTGATGAAATGGGCATCAACCACACCATCAAAAAGCAATATATCGTAACCTCTTTCTTTGGCGGCTTTAATATAAGTATGTTGGTCTGTAGCCTGAGTGGTGTAGAGATGAATCACACTTTTGTTTTTATCAGTTTGTGAATTCTCGATATGTTTTCTGTACTCCTCAATAGTAAAATATTTACCATCGACATTTTTGAACAAGCAATATTTTTCTGCTTTTTCATAAAATTTTTCGTCGGATATCATCCCATACTGGATAAACATTTTAATATCATCCCACTTTTTCTCAAAATCCTCTCTGTTTTCCTTAAAAATCTCCTCTAATTTGTCAGAAACTTTTTTAGTTATATGACTTGAAATCTTTTTGACCTGGGCATCATTTTGCAGGAAACTGCGCGATACATTCAAGGGAATATCAGGTGAATCGAGTACACCATGCAGCAGCATCAGAAAATCGGGGACAATACCTTCCACACTGTCAGTTACAAAAACCTGATTGCAATACAACTGTATTTTATTTTTTTGAATTTCCAGATTGTTTTTTATTTTCGGAAAATATAAGATACCGGTCAGATTAAAAGGGTAATCCACATTAAGATGAATCTGGAAAAGGGGCTCATCGAAAGTGTAAGGATAGAGCTCCCTGTAGAAGCTCAGGTAATCCTCATTTTTTAAATCAGCCGGTTTCTGTTTCCATGCCGGTTTGGGGTTATTAATGATTCTTATTTTTTCAATAGTTTCATATTTATCATGACCATCTTTGTCTTTTTCGCCCTCTATCTTTTGCGAAGTTTTCTCTGTTCCAAAAACAATTTCAACAGGTAAAAATTTACAATATTTTTTCAAAAGGCCTAAAATTTTATCTTCTTCGAGATAAGCAGCGGCATCATCAGAGATATGCAAAACAATGTCGGTGCCTCTTTCTTTTCTTTTTGTTTCTTTGATGGTATATTCCGGTGAGCCATCGCATGACCAGAGTACAGCTTTAGTTTCATCATCCTGAGTGTATGAACGTGTGATAATATCAACCTTATCAGCCACCATAAAAGAAGAATAGAAGCCTAAGCCAAAATGTCCGATAATTTGGCTGGCATCTTCTACTTTGTCAAATTTTTTGACAAATTCTTCAGCCCCCGAAAAAGCAATCTGATTGATATATTTATCGACTTCTTCTGCTGTCATGCCAATACCTTTGTCGCTGACAGTAATTTTTTTCTTCTTGGTGTCAATTTTAACTTCAATTTTAAGATCGCCCAGCTCCCCTTTAAATTCACCTACAGAAGACAGCACCTTTAGTTTCTGTGTTGCATCAACTGCATTTGAGATTAATTCTCTCAGAAATATTTCCTGATCGGAATATAAAAATTTTTTAATGATAGGAAAGATATTTTCCGCCTGCACATTAATATTACCTTTTTGCATATTATAATTATTTTGTTATTAATTATTTTTTTTGACACGCCCCATAGTCAAAGTATATGCCATTTGGAGTTTAGATGACAAAATGACAGTGAGGAGAGTTTGAAGTACTTAAAGTGAGCTAAAGTACTTAAAGTTAGAAGACCATATGACAAGAGTAAGATTTAGGCACTTAAGTATACAAAAACACATAATTTTAACAACTTACAATATTATTATTAAAAAAAATATTGTTAGAAAATAAAAAGCGGTTACTCCTTTTCAGCAATAACCGCCCTAATGAAAATATGATAAACTGCAATTCATACATAAGACGCCTGATAATTTAAAAAAGTTACAAAAAATTATTTTCTTTGATAAATCTTTGTATTTTTGATATGAGAGAATTTAATAAAATGCGTCAAGTTTATCTGTTGTTTGGGAGTAATAAGGGAGACTGTTTAGTGCAGATTGAGAGTGCTATTAAAGAAATTGAACAAAAGGTCGGAAAAATATTAACCAAATCCTCCATTTATAAGTCAGAGCCCTGGGGATTCAAATCAGAAAAATATTTTTTAAATCAGGTTGTATTAGTTGAAACAGAATATTCACCCAAAGAGTTATTGGATATTACTTTAAATATTGAAGCGTTTTTAGGTCGTAAAAGGGTTACGAAAGGTTATGAGTCGCGCACTATTGATATTGATATTCTCTTTTATGATGATTTAATTATTAATACAGAAAATTTAAAAATACCCCATCCAATGATAGCCCTCAGACGCTTTACATTGGTTCCGTTAAATGAAATAGCTAAAAACTTATCACATCCAATCACCCATCTTACTATAAATGAAACACTTAAACTATGCGAAGACAATCTGGAAGTAGTAAAATGCAAAGAGGCATCATAAATTAAAGTAAAATTTCACAGACAAATGAAATACAACTATTTAGTTATTGAAGGAAATATAGGTTCGGGAAAAACGAGCTTGTCAACACGTATTTCGGAGCAATTTAATGCCAAGTTGATATTAGAACAATTTGCAGACAACCCATTTCTTCCAAAGTTTTACAACGACCCTGACAAATATGCTTTCCCTCTGGAATTATCTTTTTTAGCAGAGCGATACAGACAGCTTAAAGAAGACCTGTCTAAACAAGACCTTTTTAAAGACTTTACTGTGGCAGATTATTTTTTCAACAAAACCCTTATTTTTGCCAAAACAAATCTTCAAACTGACGAATTCAACCTTTTTGCAAAGGTTTTTAATATCATTAACGATTCGCTTCCAAAGCCCGACTTATTTGTCTATCTGTATGTTGAAATTGATAAATTAATTGAAAACATTCAAAAAAGAGGAAGAAACTACGAAAAAAAAATACAAAAAGAGTATCTTCAGAACATTCAAAACGGTTATCTGGATTATATTAAAAACAATCAACACAAATTAAGAATATTAATCATTGATACAAATAATATTGACTTTGTAAATAATTATAATGATTATTGCAAGATTACTGAAACTATTTTTGAGAAAGACTATGAAGTGGGAATTAACAGGGTAAAACTTTAATGCAATTGACAATTGACAATTGATAATGGATAATGGACAATTGATAATGAAAATTTAATAACTAAAAAATGTTGATACAAAAGAAAATTGAGAACATATTGTTTCTTGATATAGAGACAGTTCCTGTATATCCAGATTATAATGATTTGCCTGAGCGTTTTAAAATACTTTGGGATAAGAAAGCCGAACAACTCAACAGTCACAAAACAGAGCTATTTAAACCTGATGAAATATATCAGAGGGCAGGTATTTATGCTGAATTTGGGAAAATAATATGTATTTCGGCCGCATGTGTTGTTGAGGAAAACGGGCAAAGATGCGTCAAAGGTAAATCGTTTAGTGGGGATGATGAAAAGAAAATATTAGAAGACTTTGCACAATTGCTGAATAAATATTACAGTTCACCCGACAAGTTGCTTTGTGCCCATAACGGCAAAGAGTTTGACTTTCCCTATATTGCTCGTCGTATGCTCATCAATGGTATAAGTGTTCCTGAAACGCTTAATACAGCAGGTAAAAAACCATGGGAAGTAAACCATTTGGACACCATGGAATTGTGGAAATTTGGTGATTATAAGAGTTATTCTTCATTAAACTTACTTACTGCCGTTTTTGACATTCCATCTCCTAAAGATGATATTGATGGCAGTGAAGTAGGCCATGTATATTGGAACGAACACAATCTTCAAAGAATAGTTACATACTGTCAGAAAGATGTTGTTGCTATTATCCAATTATTTTTGCGCTATCAGGGAGAAAAACTTATTGAGGATAAAAATATTTCTTTCTTAAAGATTTAATCAATAAAACCAAGTTGATTGGTATAAGCGCCTGTTTTCAATTCTGTTATTGACTGTGGGTTTAATTTAAACCTAATGGGGCGGGGGTCAGTTGAACTCACTTTATCTTTTACATAGCGGCTGCAGAAAATTCCAATGCCATTACTGATGTTTGTATATTCGGGCTTTTCCTGAATCAGACTTGAAGAAGGTTCGTTGACCTCCATATATGTATTGAATTCATTACCGGCAACAGCTATAGAAAAATCGAGATATAAAGTTTTTCTTCTCACATCGGGGTTATAGGGAATATTATCTTTAAGTCTCACAAAAAAACTTTCTTTGTTAATTTCAATTTTAAGGGTTTCGCCGCCATTCAAGTTAGTAGATTTTACAGTTCCAAGATTCCAGTTCATTTGCTTTACAACTGTGTCATTTACAGATATTTCCTGATAGTAAAATATCATATTAGCTTGATATCTTACACCGTTTTTGGCCGATTTCCACTCAAGTTCAATGGCTGAAGTGCCAATAAAACTCAAAGATGGTAATTGATAAACCAAAGGAGGTGGTGGTACCGGTGGTACATAAGGTTTTTCGTATCTGAAATCATTTACTATATTGGCTTCAGCTTCAACAAGTTTACCCGATTTTTTATTTTGAATCTTTAATTTATACTTGCAACCTTGATTCAATTGGGCTTTAAATGCATAAAGCACATTGGTTGGAAAACTAAAAACACCTGATTCTTTATTATTGATAACAACCGTATCCAGCAAATAAGTAGTCTGTAAATTCCCATTTAGCCACTCCTCCATAGTGACATTTAATTCATCATAAGGATACAATGTGTTGGCAGGATCTTCAGCCATGATTAAAGCATTGCCATCTCCCAAAAAAGCTTTGTTAATGCGGGCATAATGAATGCTGTCATTCTGATTGAGCAAACAATATACGATGGTTATATCTTTGTAATCTGCATTTATATCAAAATCAGTTTTGCAACCATCAACAAGAAAAACTGAAAACAAAATGACTAAAATTAAATATCTTTGCATCCTAGTGTAAAAAATAGTTTTACAAACTTAGAATTTTTTTTTATTTATATACATGTTTGTATTAATTATATTTTAAGCTTTATAGTTTAGCTCATTTTACAAAAAAATAAACTTCAATTAAAAATTAGTCAATGAAGCTTTGTATAGCCGAAAAACCCAGTGTGGCAAAAGAAATAGCCAAGATAGTAGGTGCTGGCAACCGCAAAGACGGTTACTTTGAGGGCAATGGCTATCAGGTGAGTTGGACATTCGGGCATTTGTGCACACTTAAAGCACCCGACGATTACAGTGATAAATGGAAATGGTGGCGCCTTGACTCTTTGCCAATCATACCTCCCAAATTCAGCATTAAACTTATTGATAACCCCGGTATTGAAAAGCAGTTTAACACAATAAAGATGCTGGTTGACAGTTGTGAAGAAGTCATCAACTGTGGTGATGCCGGCATAGAAGGAGAACTGATACAACGATGGGTGCTTACCAAAGCCAATTGCATTAAACCTCTCAAGAGACTATGGATTTCATCACTCACAGACGAAGCTATTAAAGAAGGTTTTAACAATTTAAAAGACAGCGATAACTACGATCTGCTTTATGCAGCGGGTAATGCCAGGGCTATTGGCGACTGGTTGCTGGGTATGAACGCCAGCCGTTTGTACACTTTAAAATATGCCAACAACAAAGGCGTCCTTTCCATAGGCAGGGTGCAGACCCCTACCCTCGCACTGATTGTAAACCGATTTGAAGAAATACAGAATTTTAAGCCGGAAACCTACTGGGAACTGAAAACACTTTACCGCAATGTGTTATTTAACTCCACCAAAGGGCGCTTCAGCACAGTTGATGAAGCCACAGACATTCTTAAAACCATCAAAGATGATGATTTTGAAATTACTTCGTTTACAAAGAAAAAAGGAGAAGAACATCCGCAAAAACTTTTCGACCTTACCTCACTGCAGGTAGAATGCAATAAAAAGTTCAACTTCACGGCTGATGAAACTTTAAAATACATACAAAGCTTGTATGAAAAAAAATTAGTCACTTATCCTCGTGTAGACACCACCTATCTGCCCGATGACGTTTATCCCAAGATAAAAACCACATTAGAACAGCTGAAACCTTACGCCGAGTTTACAGAACCTTTATTGAAGAAGCCCATACGCAAGAGTAAGAAAGTGTTCGACAACTCCAAAGTAACCGACCACCATGCAATTATACCTACAGGGATACATCCTTCATCAGGACTATTGTATCAGGAAAAGCAAGTGTATGATGCCATTGCACGACGTTTTATAGCTGCCTTTTATCCCAATTGCATTGTTTCGAATACGACAGTACTTGGTGAAGTTAAAGATTATGAATTTAAAGCCACAGGTAAAGAAATAATAGAAGAGGGCTGGCGGGTATTGTACCCCAAGAAAGAAAAGGATGATGACACTGCCGGCAGCGATGAAGGGCAGTTGATGCCTGCCTTTGTAAAAGGTGAAAAAGGACCCCATGAACCCGACATACAGGAAAAACAAACGCAACCCCCCAAGTTATATACTGAAGCCACATTACTGCGAGCCATGGAAACGGCAGGCAAACAGGTAGAAGATGAAGAACTGCGTGAGTTGATGAAAGAAAACGGCATTGGACGCCCTTCCACGCGAGCCAACATCATTGAAACGCTTTTCAAAAGGAAATATGTAACCCGTGTCAGTAAAAACCTCACCCCTACTGTGACCGGCATACAGCTGATACATACCATCAACAATGAGCTGCTTAAATCTGTTGAGCTTACAGGAATATGGGAAAGGAAGCTGAGGCAAATAGAAAAAGGCACTTACGATGCCAAAGCTTTTATTGATGAGATGAAGGAAATGGTTTGCAGTCTGATTACTGAGGTTATGAAAGATAAAGGTAAAACTATTGAGATAGAAGAGCAACAAGCATCGACGCGCTTCGATACTTCGACAAGCTCAGTATCCGAAGCTCAGCAACCGAAGCTCACTAAACAAGACTCAGTGACATCGGACTCAACGAACAATAGTCAGAAAGAAACTAAAAAGCAAAAAAACAGCAAATCTGACAAGGAACAACTCTGCCCTCAATGTGGTAAAGGCAAAATTCTTAAAGGCAGCACTGCCTTTGGTTGTTCAGCATTTAAGGAAGGATGTCATTTTAAAATACCCTTTACACTTTATGAAAAGGCACTTACTGAAAAACAGATACTGACCCTTATCAGTAAAGGGAAAACGCCTAAAATAAAAGGATTGCTCATCAACAATAAAAAAGTTGAAGGTGTAATTATATTAGATAAAAACTTCCAGGCAGTTTTTGAAGGAAGTGCTGAGAAAGTAGAGAGCAAAGCAAAAGCCCTTAGTTGTCCAAAATGTAAAAAAGGCATCATGCTTAAAGGCAACAGCGCTTATGGTTGCAGCAGGTACAAAGAGGGATGTGGGTTTATGGTTAAGTTTGATTTTCTGAAAGAAACATTTGGAAGTGATGATTTAAGTAAGGAAATGCTTTTAAAAATAGTACAATAGAAGTATTTCAAAATATATTTTGAGTTTTCTTGTCAACCTTCAATTCCGAACTCTCCCGTTAGCTCCTATCGGGACTCCAAACTCTTATATGCTTCCCTAAATTTTCACCAGTTCAACAGTAAAATGCCTCATAATAGGCGCTTCGTAGGTGATCTTGTACCCTGATTTTATTTCGTGTCTTCTGTCCCACACATTGATAAGAGCAGCAGCAATATAGTCCATGTGGTTGTTAGTGTAAACCCTGCGAGGAATGGCAAGTCTCAGAAGTTCCAGTTCGGGATAGCGGTTTTCGCGGGTATCGGGGTCTCTGTCGGCAAGCAGAGTACCAATTTCAACGCCTCTTACACCACCTTCAATATAAAGTTCAACACCAAGTGTCTGGGCCACAAATTCTTCTTTGGGTAAGTTAGGCAGGAATTTGCAAGCATCCACAAATATTGCATGACCTCCAATGGGCATTTGAATAGGAATGCCATAGTTTATAAGTTGATTGCCAAGATGTTCAATTTGTTTGATGCGGGTTTCGAGATAATCAAATTCAGTAGCCTCTTTAAGTCCCTGTGCCAGTGCATTCATATCTCTTCCCGACATGCCACCATAGGTAATATAGCCTTCAAACATAATGTTGAAAACAGTGGCTTTGCGAAATAATGCTTCGTTTTTCATGCCAATAAAACCGCCCATGTTGACGATGGCATCTTTCTTACTGCTCATGGTCATGATGTCGGCATAAGAAAACATTTCTTTTACAATTTCTTTGATAGTCTTATCCTTATAACCTGCTTCACGCATTTTAATAAAGTACGCATTTTCGGCAAATCGCGCTGAATCGTAAATGACGGGGATATCATATTTTGAGGCAAGGGCTTTTACGTCCCTCAAATTCTGCATTGATACAGGTTGTCCGCCTGAGGAGTTGCAGGTTACAGTAACAACGATTCCGGGTATTTTGTCTTTAGGATAAGTGGTTAATACTTTTTCTAATTTGTTGATGTCCACATTGCCTTTGAAAGGATGTATGATGGTAGTATCGAAAGCTTCATCGATAGTACAATCTATGGCATGAGCCTTACGGAATTCAATATGGCCTTTGGTGGTGTCGAAGTGAGAATTGCCCGGCATTACATCACCTTCTTTAACTATGGTTGAGAACAATACATTTTCGGCTGCTCTTCCCTGATGTGTGGGTAGAAAATAATCAAAACCCAGAAGTTCTTTGATGACATTTTTCATCTTCATATAAGATGAAGCGCCAGCATAACTTTCATCACCCAACATAAGTTCAGACCATTGCACATCGCTCATAGCGCCTGTACCAGAATCTGTAAGAAGGTCTATAAAAACCTGGTCACTTCTCAGATTGAAAAGATTGTATTTTGCATCCTTTATCCATTGTATTCTTTCTTCACGGGTGCTTCTTTTGATGGATTCAACCATCTTTATTTTATATGATTCTGCAAAAGGTAAATTCATTTTATTTTTGTTTTAAATAATTTATTAATTCTGTTTTTTTTCAATCTTTTATTTTTCAATTCTTATTCTGGCATCTACAGCCACAACTCTGTCTCTTTTTCCCAGAAGCGGATTTAAATCCATTTCAAAAATCTCCGGAGCGACAGTCACAAGGGCAGAAAGTCTGACCACGATGTCGGCAAACATTTCTTCGTTGACACCTTCCTGTCCACGCGCCCCTTTTATCAGACCATAGCTCTTAAGAGAGCGTATCATCTGGCCGGTTTCATTTTTTGTTAATGGGGCAAGACCGGTATTCACATCTTTCAAGACTTCTATAAAAATGCCTCCCAATCCGCAAAGTATCATGTGTCCGAATTTGTCTTCTTTTTTGGCACCCGCAAATAACTCAATGCCCGAAAGCATGGGCTGGATGAGAATAGCAGTGGTTTCTTTGATGACAATCATTCTTTCAAATTCCTTTTCCACAGCAACGGCATCTTTTACATTCAGCACCACGCCCCCAACATCCGATTTGTGTACAGGGCCTACAACTTTCATGACCACAGGATATCCTAATTTTTCGGCAGACTTAACAGCCTCTTCTTTAGAAGTAACAACAGCTTCTCCTGCTCTGGGTATACCAGCTGCATCGAGCAATGACTGAACACCCTCAGGTGATAAATAACCATTTGGTGCATTATCAATCACAAAGCGAATTTTCGTGTTGTCGATTTGTGGCAATTCTATTTTTTCAGGTGCCGGTTTAGGGGTGAAGTATATTTTGGTCAATGCATTGCCAAATGAGCCTTCGTCGGGGAAATTAATCCTGCCTTTTTCAAGAAAGCTATCAATTTCTCTTTTAACATTGATAATTGATGGCAGCACAGGATAAATAGGTTTTTTGCATGTTTTCATCTTCTCATCAAGCAAATTATAAACATCGTAAACATCAAATAATCCGGGACTTCCGAAGATAACGACCATGGCATCAATGACATCGAAATCATTTTCACAGGCATCAATAATTTTTCCCAATTGTTCGGCAGTTCCGGTAGCCAAAAAATCAATAGGGTTGGCCACAGAAGATCCGGGGAATAGGTTTTCCAAAAGTTCTTTTGATTTGGGACCTTCTATGTGAGGCACTTCAAGTCCGCCGTTTGAAAGGGCATCGGTAAGGATGACAGCCGGTCCGCCGGCATGTGTGATGATAGCAATATTTTTACCTGTTAGTTCTTTATGCATAAATACAGAAGCAACTGTTGTCAGCTCGTCTCTGCTGTAGCACCTTACAATGCCTGCTTTGCGAAATAAAGCATCAACGGCTACGTCGGGTGAAGCCAGTGCTCCTGTATGTGAGGAGGCTGCACGACTACCGGCATCAGACGAACCTGCTTTTATTGCAGCAATGCGACATCCTTTACGAATAAGAGAGGAGGCATGTTTTAAGAGCATGTCAGGTTTCTTTACATTTTCTATATAGAGTATTTTTACTTTTGAACTCAGCACAGGGTCGAAACTCTCATCCATGTATTTCAAGACCTCTTCCACGCCCATTTGTGCAGAGTTTCCCACCGAATAAACACTCGAAAATGTCAATCCTTTTGGCATGCCCGATTCCATTATAAAAACGGCTGTAGCACCTGAGCCAGAAATAAAATCGCAACCCTGGGGATCGAGCTTCGGAATAGGCGTTGTAAATACACCATTGTAATTGGAATTAAGGAATCCTATGCAATTAGGACCAATCAGTGAGCCATCAACACTATTTATTATGTCAACAATTTCTTTTTCATATCTTGCCCCCTCTGCATTTTCTTCACTGAAACCTGCCGACAATATGATGAAGGCTTTGGTGCCTTTCTGTTTGACCAGAAAGCTAACCGTTTCCACACAATATTTGGCAGCAATAGCCAGTATGGCCAAATCAACCTGTGGTAAATCCTTAATATCAGCATGAGCTTTCAAACTTTGCACTTCGGCTTCTTTAGGGTTGACGACATATATATCACCCTTAAAATGTCCTTGTAAGAGGTTGTACAAAACTTTACCACCGGGTTTATTGATTGAATTTGAACCACCTACAACGACTATGCTTTGTGGGTTTATTAATTGTTCAGTAACCATATATTATGAAATTTTAAAATTTAAATTAATAGATTTTGAAAGTATTATAATACCCTTGAAAAAGGATTGTTTGACTCAAAATTTTTGTTTCTGAAATTTTACCAAGTTTAAAATTCTGCAATTATCAAAATAACAGACGTAAAGGCATTAAAATATAGAAAAATCAGAAGCAGAAAATGATGAGTTAAAATAATTTAATAGCGGTCTCTTTCTTTGATATTAATGAAAGAGTTACAGAGGCATAAAAGTGAGATAGGTCGCGGCGTTTTTAAAAAGTTCATAAAACTAGTTTTTTATGCAACGAACACTGTAAGCGTTTTCTTTATTTGAAAAATATCTTTTAACCATGGCTCCGGCTGTAACTTCTCTGTCGTAAGCATCAGTTGATGTGGTTGTGGTTGAAGTCCAGAAATAGCCGTCGGTGGTAATATTGCCAAAAAGGTTTTGGGTATTTGAAAACCCACCTAACTTGGCTTCAAAACCTGATCCACCGCCGACTTTGAGTTTGGTACCTTCAGTAGTGCCTCTGTCCCAGCCTTCGAGGTCGGCATCAGCCTGAGTCATGCCAAGGTACACTTCAAGTGTTTTAAAGTCGGCATCGGTAGGCAATCTCCAGCCACTCGGACATACTGTTTGGGCTGCTGCAAATTTGTACAACCTGCCATAAGTGTCGCAATTAGCTGTGTTGTTATCATAACAAAAACTCCCAGTAACATTGTATTTAAGATTCTCTTTAGTCCAGTACTGATTTCCAATTTTAACAATATTGTAAACATTGCCACCCCCATCTGTTACAGTTGTAGCAGCGGGATTGTTATCATCATTGTTGTTGTCATCAGTTGTGTCTTTTTTGCAAGAACTAATAGTACTTAATAGGAATATTGAAATTAATGCTAAGAAAAAGGGAATTCTTTTCATATTGATATTTTTTATTTTGTTTTCAAAGTCAAATATATAAACTTTTTTTCATTTTACATTTATTTTTATTTTTTTTTATAAAAGTCTAAAACTAATGCAGCAAATTTTATTGATATAATTATAATATAATTACTTTTATACGATGAATATTTATTATATTTGTACTAATAAATTGTTTGAATAATGTCTAAAAAATTATTAATCATTCTTTTGTTAATGCTCCATTATTTGGGGTCAATCAATGGGCAGACGCGCAAATACAGCAATGAGTTTTTATCCATTGGCGTAGGGGCAAGAGCTTTGGGGATGTCTAATACCGTTACCTCTATTGTAAATGATGCCACTGCCGGTTACTGGAATCCTTCAGGTTTGATAAACGACACTTCATTTCGTCAGGTTTCGATGATGCATGCCGAATATTTCGCGGGTATTGCCAAATACGATTATGCTTCATTGGCCGCCCGTATTGATGCCAGCAGCACAGCCGGTATTTCTGTTGTCAGGTTTGCTGTTGACGACATACCCGACACTTCGGAACTCATTGATAATGATGGCAATATCAATTACGACAAGGTCAAATCCTTTTCAGCAGTTGATTTTGCATTTCTTTTTTCTTATGCCCGCAAGTCGCCTGTAGAAGGTTTGAATTTAGGAGCTAATGCTAAGATAATAAAACGAAAGGTGGGCACTTTTGCCAAAGCCTGGGGCTTTGGTTTTGATATTGGCGCCCAATACAAAATGAATGACTGGCTGCTGGGTGCTGTTATAAAAGATGCCACTACGACCTTTAATGCGTGGAGTTACACTTTCAGCGACAGAACCAAAGAAATATTTGCGCTTACCGGCAATGAAATCCCTGTCAGCTCTAAGGAAATAACCTTACCTAAAATTGTACTTGGCGGGGGGCGCTCTTTTACCATTTACAATAAGTTTTCAATACTTACAGCCCTTGATCTGGATGTGACTACCGACAAAAAACGCAATGTCCTTATAAAATCTGATCCTTTTAGCATAGATCCGCATCTTGGTTTAGAACTGGATTATAATAAAATCGTTTTCTTAAGAGCCGGCATCGGTAATATTCAAAATGAAACCAACGAAAGTGGTAAAAAAACAAAATCATTTCAACTTAATATGGGGCTGGGTGTTAATTTGAACGATCTTTTTTCGATTGATTATGCCCTGACTGATATTGGCAATAATTCAATAGCTCTTTACTCCAATATTTTTTCGCTGCGTCTGAATATTAATCGTAAAGCAGAATAATTTATTTATGAAAAATATATTAAATTCAAAATTTTTTCATTCACATAAACTTTTGGTTTTAGCTTTAAGTTTCACCTTATTTTTTAGTTTCATTCTAAATTCTGAAATCAAAGCTCAACTATATGGTAATGAATGGATTAATTACAACCAGTCGTATTTTAAAATCAAGGTTTACAAAGAAGGTATTTACCGTATTCCCTATAGTACATTAATAACATCAGGTGTACCTGTTGGTTCTTTCGATCCAAGAAGTTTTCAGATTTTTAATAAGGGTGTTGAGCAATACATCATTGTCAGTAACGAAAACACGGGTACTTTTTCGACCAACGATTATATTGAGTTTTATGCCAAAAAGAATGATGGCTCTTTTGATGCTGCACTGTATAATGTTCCTGGCACACACAGCAATCCTAATTACAGTTTGTTTAATGACACAGCCACCTATTTTCTGACTTGGAATAATACATTGAGCAACAGAAGAATGGGTATTGAAACTGAAACCAACTTCAGTCCATACACACCCTTGCAGTTTTTTTATGCTCTTAACCATATAGATTATACGAATCAGTACTTTAATGGTGAAACCAATACTTTTGGGGGGACTGATGCAGAATACTCATTGGGTGAAGGTTGGTTCGACTGGGATATTTCTTTAGGAGGCTCAACAACAAAGACTATACAAACGCCCAATATCTTAGCAACAGGTCCTGCTGCTACTTTAAAAATATCAGTTTTTGGTGCCTCAATGCCACCGCATCATTTACGATTAAATTTTCTCTCTTATCAGATTGATTCAGTATTTTTTGGATGTAAAAATCTACTTTATACCAAATCAATTCCTTCTAATTTACTGGGTACTTCAATACCTGTAACTATGTCTTCAATACCAGACCAAGGTTCAAGTGCTGATAAGCTGACCATAGCTTATTTAGAAGTTAAATATCCTCAGCAATTCAATCTGGGCAATTCATCAGCGTATAGAATGTACCTGCCCGATGCTTCTGCACCACAGTTAAAAGCATTAATTAATGTTACCAATTTTAATGTAAGCACCTCTGATTCGGCTTTACTGTATGATTTGACCAATAACAAAAAAATTAAAGTGGTAAGAAATGGCAATACATTTCAAGCTTTGGTGCCCAATTCAGGTGGGGAGAAACTGTGTTTTATAACAAGCAGCGGACAGATTAATAATGTCGCTTCTTTAATACCTGTAAATGCGGAAATGAGCAATTATGCCAAATTTACCAATTATAATTCACTGCCCTACAACACATCTGATTATCTTATAGTAACCCATAAAAAACTGATTTCGGAAGTTGAAAACTATAAAAATTACAGAACCTTTACCGGTTATAAAGTGCTGGTGGCTGATGTTGACGAACTTTACGACCAGTTTGCCTACGGCATTAATAAGCATCCTTTATCCATAAGAAATTTTGCACGTTTTGCTTTGCAAAATTTCTCCGATTCTGCCAAGTTTTTATTTCTTGTAGGCAAATCGTTGAATGCAGTCAACTACAGAAATAATGCATCAAATTATGCCAATACATTAGTACCAACCATTGGTGTGCCTTGTTCCGACAATTTATTTACATCCCGAATAATAGACACCCTCTACCAGCCTGCCATACCTACAGGCAGATTGGCTGCTCAAAACGAAGCCCATGTGAGTTTGTATCTGAATAAAGTGATAGAGTATGAATCGGCCCAGCAAATAGCCCAGACGGCCCCTCCCTTGTGGATGAAAAATGTGCTGCATTTTGGTGGTGGAAGTGATATTTCACAACAACAACAATTGGCTTCCTATCTTTTTCAGTATGAGAATATTATTGAAGACACTGTGTTTGGCGGCTATACGCGAACCTTTCTTAAAACATCCTCTGCACCTATACAAATCAACCAGTCGGACTCACTTAAAGACATTATTAATAATGGTGTATCTTTGATGACATTTTTCGGACATGCCTCGGGCACGGGTTTTGACCAAAGTATAGACAATCCTTCAGAGTACAATAATCAGGGGAAATATCCATTTTTATTTGCCAATTCGTGTTATGCAGGTGATATCTTTTCTACAAGTCAAAGTTCGAGTGAATCTTTTGTCCTTATTCCCAACAAAGGAGTAATTGGCTATCTGGCTTCTACAGCCCCTTCTCCTATAGGTTCACTGCAATTGTATGCCGAATGGTTTTATAAAAATATTTCTTATCTCAATTATAATAAACCCATTGGCAAAAGCATACAACAAACTGTTGGAAACTTGCAGGTGGCCTCTCTGGGCAATCCCTTTATTAAAGAAGTGTGTCTTGTGACCGTTTTGCATGGCGACCCTGCCATAAGCATAAACAGTTTTGGAAAACCTGATTTCGAAGTCACAAGTTCAAGCATCTATACCACTCCGACTTTTGTGAGCACTGAAACTGACTCTTTTGATGTCAATATTATATCAACCAACAAAGGAAAGGCTGTGGGAGGTACTTTTGTGGTTGAATTAAAAAGAACTTACCCCGATGGTTCTTCAGTAGATACTTATTTAAAACAAATACCGGCAACTTTATATAAAGATACTATCACTTTTAAATTGCCTGTAAGTGGCGCTAACGGGGTTGGAATTAATACATTGCAGGTTACTTTAGATTTGTATAATTCCTTTGATGAAATCACTAAAGTCAATAATGTTGTTACTGTTAATTTACTCATTAAATCAACTGAAATTATTCCTGTTTACCCCAGCAAATATGCTGTAGTTCCTAATGCTTCTGTAATCCTCAAAGCTTCTACAGGAGATCCTTTCCTTGGAACAAAAAATTACATATTTCAGATTGACACAACAGATTCTTTCAATTCTCCTTTTCTCACAATTCATCAAACATCTCATGCAGGAGGCCTGGTAACCTGGCAGGTGCCTTTTACACTCACCGACAGCACCGTTTACTACTGGAGGGTGGCTTTGGATATTCCTCAGCCCAACTGGAGAGAAAGTTCATTTCAGTACATTTCTAACAAAAATGGCTGGTCACAGGCCCACTATTTCCAGTTTAAAGATGATGCTTATGAATACGTTACTTACAACCGTTCCGGCAGAGATTTCATTTTTGTAAATGACTATAAGGTTTTAAATGCTCAAACAGGCATCTATCCATTTCTCCCATGGAATGAACATTGGTTCAAGATTAATGGTTCTGTATTAGATATATGGAGTTGTCTGGCTGATGTAGGCAATGGATTGAAGTTCGCTGTTTTTGATTCTATCTCAGGTAAACCCTGGTACAGTCATGAAGTTGGACAGACAGGCGGCGGGCAGTTTGGCAATATTCATTGCAAGGATTATGATGTGCCGGCCTTTGATTTTTTCACTTACTACCCACCCAATTCAGGAGGATGGCGACAAAAAATAACCGATTTTATCAATGTCATACCCAATGGGTATTATGTATTGGCTTATAATCACAAAAACCACTATGCTGAAGATTATGAAGAGCCGCTCTATCAGGCCTTTGAATCGATTGGAAGCGGAAGCATCAGAATACTTCAGAACAATACACCTTATATTCTTTTTGGCAGAAAAGGTTATCCTATTAGCTCTGCCCATGAAGAAATAGGCTCAAGTATTCAACAAGTAATTTCGCTTACCGACAGTATAAAAACGGCATGGAATGAAGGCTATGTAAAATCAGAACTTATAGGACCTGCATCAAAGTGGAACTCCCTGCACTGGAGATATGAACCATCGAGTATTTATCAAACTGACAGTGTGCGTCTGTCTGTAATAGGTGTTAAAAATAATGGGGCACAGGATACCTTAATGAGCAACATAGACACTGATTCTTTGGATATTTATAATTTGAGTGCTTCAATTAATGCTCAAACATATCCCTATCTGTACCTGATAGCCTTTATGAGAGATGATTCATTACACACCCCTGCACAGATGAAAAGATGGCAGGTATTGTTTGACGGTGCCCCTGAAACATGTCTTAATCCTTCTGCACACTATTATTTTCATAAAGACACTCTCACTCAGGGAGAGAATATGGTTTTTTCCTGCGCAATTCAGAACATAGGCAATTATGATATGGACAGCCTTCTGGTTTCTTACTGGATAGTTGATAAGGACAGGAATGTGTTTCCTATTGCTTACCCCCGACAAAAACCACACAGTATAGGTGATGTTTTTATTGATACTATTGCTTATTCAACAAGAAATTTATCAGGTTTGAACAGTCTTTGGGTTGAAGTAAATCCCAATTTCGACCAGATTGAACAATACCATATCAATAACATTGGAGAAGTGCCATTTTATGTGTTGTCGGACAAAGTAAACCCTTTGCTTGACATTACCTTTGATGGCCAGCATATACTTGATGGTGATATTGTTTCTGCAAATCCTGATATTCAAATTGTGTTGAGGGACGAAAATCACTTTCTTGCAGTCAATGACACCACTTTGTTTAAAGTATTTTTGAAAAAACCCGGCATGACTCAGTCAGAGCATATTTATTTTATCAGTAATGGGGTTGAAAATATTAAGTTCTATCCTGCCACTTTACCCGAAAATGTGTGTCGGCTAGAATACAAGCCAGGCGCCTTAGCCGATGGCATCTATGAGCTGATGGTACAGGCCAAAGATGCATCGCAAAATATGTCAGGCTACTATGATTATAAAATAACATTCGAGATTGTCAACAAATCAACCATCACTGAAGTCATGAATTATCCCAATCCATTTACGACTTCAACTCGCTTTGTGTTTACGCTTACAGGTTCAGAGGTGCCTACTTATATGAAAATTCAGATTATGACTGTTACAGGAAAAATAGTTAAGGAAATAGACATGGCAGAGCTTGGCAATATTCATATCGGAAGGAATATTACCCAATATGCATGGGATGCTACAGATGAGTTTGGAGACAGACTTGCAAATGGCGTTTATTTATACAGGGTCATCGCCAAAATGAACGACAATGCTATTGAGTTAAAAGAAACGGCTGCATCAAAATACTTTACCCACGAGTTTGGCAAGATGTATATTTTGAGGTAATCTTGCTCAAAAGCCAGATCCAAACGAAATTACGAAATTCAAATCAGCATTTATCTAACAAACACCAATAGTCAAATAATAATAAATTCAAATCAATGTTGTTATCTTTTGGAGATTTGAATTAAATAATGATATTTTTTTTGTATTTTGGCTTTTGATTTTAAATTTAAAATTTTAGTTTTTTATGTTGTTACGGACAGTCGATTTGATTAAGAAATATGGTAAAAGAACCGTTGTCAATAAAGCTTCGGTAGAGGTCAACCAGGGTGAAATAGTAGGATTGTTAGGTCCCAATGGTGCCGGTAAAACAACTACATTTTATATGATTGTTGGTTTGATTAAACCCCTTGAAGGCAAGATTTTTCTTGATAATATAGAAATTACAGAAGAACCAATGTACAAAAGAGCTCAAAAAGGCATAGGTTATCTGGCCCAGGAAGCTTCTGTTTTCAGAAGACTCAGCGTAGAGGATAATATAAAGGCGGTGTTGGAGTTCAGTAAACTCACTAAAGAAGAGCAAAAAGACAAATTAGAATCTCTCCTTGATGAATTCGGGCTTCAGCACATCAGAAAAAGCATTGGGATTCAGCTTTCGGGAGGAGAAAGAAGGCGCACCGAGATAGCCCGATCCCTGGCTCTTAATCCTAAGTTTATTCTGCTCGACGAACCTTTTGCCGGTGTAGATCCGATTGCAGTTGAAGATATTCAGGCCATAGTTGCAAAGCTTAAAGACAAAAACATAGGCATCTTAATTACAGACCACAACGTCCACGAAACTCTTTCTATAACAGACAGAGCTTATCTGCTATTTGAAGGATCCATCCTTAAATCAGGCACTGCTGAGGACCTTGCCAACGACGAACAGGTACGTAAAGTATATCTGGGGCAGAATTTTGAGTTGAGAAGATAAAAAAGTTTTATCTAATAAACTGTTTTCCTCTTGTATCCCTATTCACCCTTTTTAATTGTGAAATTAAAGCTTTCCATAATCTGATTGGCCAATAATTGCTCACATGCAGTTTTAACTTTTTGATGGGCTGTTGCCTCGTCATTGGCTTCAATTTCGAGGGTAATGTGCTTGCCTATTCTTACATTTGAAATTTCGGGCAGTCCAATATTCTTCATGGTCATGCTTACGGCTTTACCCTGTGGGTCTAATAATGCTTTTAAAGGCATAACATCTATTTCGGCTATGAATTTCATGATGTAAGTGTTTAGTTTTTTTTAGAAGTGATATTTAAAATAACAGACAAAAATATGTAAAAAATTATTATTAATGGTATTGCAATAAAATTTAATATCAATAATAAAATAATTGAAAATAAAAGAAAAAGATATTTAATGTAATTATCCTTCCAAGCATAAGTTTTGAATTTGAAAGACATCAATGGCAGTTCAGCTATAAGAAGATAGGACATTAAAATGACTAATCCTGATAAAAAGAAAAAATTATAAAATACCAAACGTGAATATGTTGCTATCATGCCGTTGCTATCGGAATAATGCCATAAAATAAGCGGTAATGCGGCTATTAAAATGGCATTAGCCGGTGTAGGCAATCCTATAAAACTGTCCGACTGTCTTACATCAATGTTAAATTTTGCCAGGCGTAAAGCAGAGAAAAGTGCTATGATAAAAGCAGTGTAAGGCATAGGGTTTATGTTTCTCAACATGATTTGTGGCATTCCAAAAGAGCTGTCCATCAGTTGAAAAATAATAATTGCAGGAGCTACACCAAAGGAAACCACATCGGCTAAAGAGTCAAGTTGCTTTCCAAACTCCGATTTGCAATTGAGCAAACGAGCAAAAAATCCATCAAAAAAATCAAAGAAAGTGGCGCCAATAATAAAAAAGGCCGATGCTTCAAGGTTTCCTTTGAAAGCTGACACAACAGACAAACAGCCACAAAAAAGATTCATCAGTGTTATAAAGCTGGGTATTGATTTTTTAATCATAGTTGAATTTTTAACTCTTACAGAAATAAGTGATTAAGCTTATACAAAGTTAATTTTTTTTTGGAAATTTTCTAAAACTAAAAAAAATGATTGTGATTTTTTTTAAAAATATTTGATTACATGATTCCTTAGTTAAATTTTTATTATCATCTTCATCATTAGGTTCAGAACATTAAAGAGAAAAGTATGTAAATTTAATCAGAGGTTTATTTAAAAAATATTTTAATTAAAAATCGTTTCTAAAAATATATAAAATATTACTTTTACTATATCAAACTAATTTTAAGTAAGATTATTTAATATAAGAAGCTTTTAAAAGTTTTTTAATAAACAATTTATAGTAAAACTATGAAGATTTTTTATAAAATATTGAATGGCATTAGGTTTATAATTATTGGGGTTGTGTTTTTGTTAAGCCATTTACCCAATGTGAAGGCACAATGCGACTCTGTAAATATCAATGGTGATTTTATTCAAAATTCAAGTGGTTTTTTAAGTGGAATATATTCAATATCAGGGACATTTCATGTAAAACCGGGAGTTGTAATTTTTATTGAACCCAATAGTTCAAGCGATTGTGGAGAATTGGTTGTTTATGCCGGTAAAATTATCATTGAAGGCTCTATTAATGGCGACTTTGCCGGATTTAAGGGGGGTGCTGGTGGCGACGGAGGCACTTTGGTTAGCAGTGCAACAGGAGATATAGTAAGTTTGCACGATTGCAGCAATACCGATAACACAGGACAGGTGACAGTTGAAGGTGGAAGCGGAGGTCGCACAGGCTATGGACCTGGAGCTGGACACGGCGGCACTGATGGACTGGATGGCTCAGGACCTAAGCAACAATGTGGTTATTCGTCAGATGATTTTGGAATGATAGGAAGTGGCGGTGGTGGTGGTTCTGGTGGTGGAGGTGCTTATGGCGGAAATGGAGGTTCGGGTGGCAATGGTGGTTCTGGTGCAAACACCTATAGTGGAGCTGGGATTTCGGTTTCTACCGGATATCCTATTGTAGCAGGCCTAGGTGGAACAGCAGGCTTAAAGGGAAATGGGTATGGAACAACAACAGGTTCTGATATTGCTAAAGGGAGCGGTGGTGGAGGTGCAGGGGGAGGTGGACGTTCTTTTGACGGTGGAGTCTTTGGAGCTGATGGTGGTGCAGGTGGTGGAATGGTACGTTTGGTTGCCACTGACAGTTTAATAATTACAGGTCTTATTTCTGTAAATGGGGATAATGGTGGCAAAGGTGGTGCGGGTGGAGTAGGCGGTATTTCAGTCGAATGTTGTACCGACAATTGTGATGATTGTGGTGAAAAAACTTTCTCCTGTGGTTCTGGTGGTGGTTCTGGCGCAGGTGGTGGCTCAGGAGGCGGTATTTTGCTTTATGCCGGTCAGTATCTTAAACTATCGGGTGCTTTATCAGCGATGGGTGGATTAGGTGGTAGTTTCGGTCTGAAAGGGACAGGTGCAACTTGCAATTATATTGGAGATCTTATGTGTGGTGACAATCAGTCAATTGTAAGTGGTGATGGTTTTGATGGCAAATTGGGTGGTGGTGGAAGCGGTGGAAGAATTAAAGTGTTTTATCCCGATTGTCCTGCCAATATTATAACACCGGTTGTTAATGTTACCGGTGGGGCGGGATATGTTGGCAATGCCACATCAGGAACATATTATGCTATTAGCCGCTCTTGTAACGCCGGCACTTTTGATACACCTGAAAATTTAGATTTAAATCTGAAATTATTTCCAAACCCTGTATTTGATGTTATTAATCTAAGTTGGGATGGAAGTCAGCTTGATGGATTTGTTAATATTCAGGTCAAATCTGTTTTAGGGCAAATTGTCATTGACACCCATCGCGCTGTGGGGAAAGAAGGATTTGCACAAATAAACACATTAGGATTACCATCAGGAATATATTATTGCAACTTAAAAATTGCCGGAATAAGTATAATAAAAATGTTTGTCAAAATCTGAAAATTAAAATAAAAAAAATGAAAGTTCATATTTGTAAAAAAATCATTTTTTCAACTGTAAAATGCGTTTTAATTGTATTGCTTTACATCATAATTTTTTTTCAGTTTGGGAAAAATTCAAATGGTGTCCTCTATGCACAAGACGATGAGAACATCGATCATAAATTATCATTAAATCATTCATTAAAACCTTTTTATCATGGGGTAGCTTCGGGCGATCCATTAACAAACAGTGTTATTATCTGGACAAGAGTAACACCTGACACCGGTTCAACTGCACCAATTCTTGTAAATTGGCAAGTGGCAACCGATACAGGAATGACAAATATTGTAAAGTCAGGTTTTAAAATTACAAATGCTTCAGTAGATTACACTGTAAAAGTTGATGTTGCAGGATTACAACCCAACACCTATTATTTTTATGATTTTAAAGTATTGGACAAATACTCTGTAAGAGGGAGAACAAAAACAGCTCCTGTCGGGAATGCTGACAGTTTGAGATTTGCTGTAGCAAATTGCGCTGACTTTGAGGCTGGCTACTTTAACACTTATAAAATAATAACTCAGAGAAATGATGTTGATGCCGTTATTTTGCCAGGGGATTATATTTATGAATACGGAACAGGCGAATATCCCGAAACAGACAACCCTGTACGTCCTTTTGAACCATTAACTGAAATCATTGCTCTTTCTGATTATCGCATGCGTTATTCCCAATACCGTTTGGATAGCGACCTTATGCGTTTGCATCAGCAATATCCTTGGATTATTGTTTGGGATGATCATGAGTTTGCAGATAATGCATGGAGAAATGGCGCATTAAATCATGACAATATTGCAGAAGGCTCATGGGGTGCCCGAAAAGCTGCTGCCATGCAGGCTCTTTTAGAATGGCTTCCCATAAGGCTCCCTGATCCTGTAAACGATCCAACAAGAATATTCAGGACATTCCGCTATGGGAATCTTTGCAATCTGTATTGTCTTGATACCCGAATTTATGGCAGGGATCAGCAAGATGGCACATCTAATGAGGACCCGTCGAGAACAATGCTGGGTAATTACCAGTTGAACTGGTTCAAAAATCAACTGTTAAACAATACTTCAGAATGGAACATCCTTGTACAGCAAGTAATGCTTGCCCCTCTCGAAATGCTTGGAATAGCCGTTAATGAAGATCAGTGGGATGGTTATCCAGCTGAAAGAGATAAATTGTTTAACTTTTTTCAAACTAACAATATTAAAAATATTGCTGTTATTACAGGAGATATCCATACCTCATGGGCAAACGATTTGCCAACACAAAATTACAACCTTCAGTCAGGCGATGGATCTGTTGGTGTTGAGTTTGTTGTTCCATCAGTTACATCCCCCTCTGAATTAACTATTGGTGCTTCTTTGATAATGGCTTCCAATCCTCATATTAAGTATGTAGATTTAACAGAAAAGGGATTTGTAATTGTTGATATAAATAAGCAAAGAACACAAGCAGATTGGTATTATACTTATATTATCAAGTCGCCAAGTGATCAATATTACTATGGTACTTCCTGGTATGTTAAGAAAAATGAGTCATTCCTACGACAAGGTGTTTCTGCAACTTTACCCAGGCCCTCTTTGGTAAATTCTATACAGGCACCATTGCAACCAAGGGTCGAAAATTCAGCTTACATATCAGATGCCCCGAAATCAGTTACAATTTTAAGTGCTTATCCCAATCCCTTTTCAGACAATTTGCAAATTCAATATTATCTTGAAAAATTTACAAAAAATATTAAAATCACTTTAACTGATGTTGAAGGAAAAGTTGTTTATAATGATGTCATAAAGGAACAACAAGCAGGACTTTATATTAAAAGAATTTCACCAGCCACTATTCAATCAGGTATATATATACTACAGATTGAAACCGAAACAAGTAGTTCAATTTATAAATTGGTTAAAAATTAATTCTTTATCTTAATTTAATTTTCCACCCAATACCGTCGTCTTTTTGTATGATTTTACTTTACCTGATAAATCATAAACTTCAAAAAAGACAATGTAAATGCCCATTGTTGCTTTCTGGTTGCCATCCGTAATGCCATCCCACGAGAAAACACCTGCTGTGCCTAAAAGTTCGTTTTTGATGAGATAAATGACCTGTCTGCCTGCCGCATCAAAAATCATCACATTAGCCACAAAACCGGGCTCATCAAATTTGTAAGATATGTTGAGTACATCATTATGTCCATCATTGTCAGGAGAGAATATGTCTGGCGAAAGGCTTACAGGGTCATCACCGGCGACAGCTACACCAAATTGTGAATTTTGGTATGCAGGGGTTCCGTAACCTACCGATGCGGCGGCTGAATGCCAGTTGGAAGGGTCATTTGTTGGCCTGTCATAATGAATCCGCTCAAAAGAAACCCCTTTAAAAGAAGTGAGTAAGGGATAGTGCATGTTTTCGTTGTAAATAAATAAATCTATGGCCGTATTGGCAAGGTCTGCGAGTACCACTATTCCATTTTCATTATTAAAACCAGGCAATGATTCCATAGTTACGAAATTCTGAGGGTTGGGGGTTTTGTAAAAACCAAGAACTTTAGCAGCACTTGTTGTTAATGCCAAATAATCGCCCGGAAAAATGAGATAACTTCCTGTGCTGATAACTTTAATGGATGTCAGCTCATTAAGTAAAGTGTCTTTGGTTGTAAGTCTCAGGTTCTTTAAGTCAATAATTTTATTCGAGCGGTTATATATTTCAACATAATCAACACCATTTGTTGGCGGATTGGAGAGCACTTCATTAATTACTATATCATTGGGTAGCGCAATTTGCGGTATGCCGAAATAAGCAAAGTTCTTTGCTGAAATACGGTTGCCGGAGCAGTCTGTAATTAAAGTGTCAACAGTGAGCTTGTATTTGATAAATGGCTGCACAGTTGAAGATAATTTTAAAATAACAGAAGCATACATCGGATATTGTTGTGTCAACTGCAATGGCATTCCAATATCATTATCTACAAAGAAACTAGATACGCTAGACATAGAATTTCCCAACATACTTTCTGAAAAGAAAACTTCAATAGTTACAGAATCAATGATGCCCACTCTGAGCACGTCAGGTCTTATAATGTCAATATTATTTCCTTTAACTGAATTGCTTCTTCCGGGAGTACCTCCCGAAATGTCGGTACTTGCTTTCCAATTGTCAGCACCCCCACATGGATTAAGAGGGTCAATCTGTTCAAGCGACCATCCTCCATCAATTTTGTTGTTATCCTTATACCATGCATCTGAATAAGTAACAGCATGAATAAGACTGCCGTTATTATCAGACAAAGTCAGTGTGCTGCCAGTGTTAGTGAGTGATGTTGACGACAATCCGTCAATTGAAATGACATTGCTGTAAGAACTAAAAAAAGGCAAAGCTGCAGGAGTAGTTATTACGATAAAGCTATCTGCAGGAATTACAGATGAAGGTAATGTTTTTTCTGTGCTGCCGTATTTCAGTTTCCAGCCTTGCAAGTTGATGGCTGCATTGGTCGTGTTGTAAAGTTCCACATATTCATATTCAGGGAGGCTTACAGGTGGTGAAGGGTCAACCATCAATTCATTAAAAACAACATCGTACATTTGAGGTACATTATAAACAAACCCCATGCTTTGAGTTGCAAGCAAATTTCCGGCAATGTCTTTAATATTATAAACAGTAAGGTTATAATTTAATCCCTGAGTAAAAGCAGAAGAAAAGTCAACAATTACTTTTTTAGAATCAATTAAATCTCTTTGTGCAGCAAGGGGAGGTCCAATTCCTAAGTCAACACTGTAGTTGAGGGTGTTTTCAACAGAAAGCTGCTCTACAGTTTCATTAAAATAAACTTCTATACGGTTGGCATTGACTACATTTATACTTTGAATATGCGGTGGAATGGTATCGGCAATCAGGGTACCAATAGAAAAATCGTCAAAATAATAAAGATTGTATCTCGATGCCGTACTGTATTCGCAATAAACGCCAAAATAATTGGTTGTTGTATAGGTGTTATCATTAATTGAAGCACCTTCCGAAGTATAATTAGTGCCTCCTGTTTTATCGGAAAATATGTGCCAGTTACCCGAATTATCGCGGGTTACTTTTACCCTAAACTTTAAATTACTTGCACCTAATGAAGTAGTTCCGGTAAAAAGTTCTGTTGTAGTGGTTCCTGTTTGTTTGTATAATTTTATAAAATCGTCATTGGTATTACCTATATGGATATAATAACCATTTAATGCTCCTGACAAATTAATTGAATTAGAAACCAAATACACTCTTGTAAATGTTGTGGATGTTGGATTAAATTTCAAATCGATTAAAAAAGACCATTCAGTCTGGTTAATGGATGTGCTTTGGGTTGACAGATAAATTTTACTACCGGCTACATTAGGGCCATTACTTTGTAAAAAGAAATTATTAATTGTAAAACTTGTATCGTTGCCACCCCAGGTGGGATTTTGTGTAAAATCACCATCGCTGAAATTATCTGTGAGCTGTGCTTGTGACATCAGCGGAAGAAAAAGCAAGAAAAATATTATTTTTTTCATGTAAGTTTTTTTATGAGCGTAAATATACTAATTTTGTTATTGAAATGTTTATAATATTTTAATAAACAGAATAAAAAATGAAAGTTGCAGTTGTAGGTGCTACAGGTCTGGTAGGCACAGTCATATTGAAAGTACTGGAAGAATTAAAATTCCCTGTAAGTGAACTGATACCTGTTGCATCTGAAAAATCGGTCGGTAAAAAAGTCACTTTCTGCAAGCAGGAATATGTTGTAAGATCGATAGAAGAGGCAATTGAAGCATGTCCGCAAATAGCTATTTTTTCTGCCGGAGGCAGCACTTCTATAAGATATGCAACCTTATTTGCAGAAAAAGGAACTTATGTGATTGATAATTCATCGGCATGGCGCATGAACACTAATGTACCGCTTATTGTGCCTGAAGTAAATGCCCATGCTTTAAAGAAAGAACATCACATCATCGCCAATCCCAATTGCTCAACAATTCAGCTTGTTGTCGTTTTATCGCCTTTGCACAAGTTGTTTGGCATTAGAAGATTTGTTATATCAACCTATCAATCGGTAACAGGTACAGGTGTAAATGCCGTGAAACAGTTATTTAACGAAAGAAATAAAACAGCAGGACCAATGGTTTATCCTTACACCATTGATCTTAACTGCTTTCCTCATGGAGGCGATTTCACCGAAAATGATTATACGACTGAAGAAATTAAACTGGTCAACGAAACGCATAAGATTCTAGGCTATGACGCTATTGAAATTGAAGCCACAGTAGTTCGCGTGCCTGTAACAGGGGGTCATTCCGAATCGGTATTTATTGAATTTGAAAAAGAAGTCAGTGCAGAAAAAATAAAAAATGTATTGGCCGAAACAAAAGGTGTTATTCTGGAAGACGACCCTGCGCATAATATTTACCCTATGCCACTTTATGCAGAAGGCAAAAACGATGTATTTGCAGGCAGAATTCGCCAGAGTTTGTTTAATAAAAAAGCTGTTAATATGTGGATTGTTGCTGATAACCTGCGTAAGGGAGCTGCTACTAATGCTGTACAGATAGCACAGTTGCTTTTAGAGAAGAAGATTATAATAGATAGAAGATAGAAAATAGTATATAGAAAATAGTTTAAGAAAAAGCAATAAAAAATAATTATAAGGAGTCATTTAAATTTATAATTTTAGTGAACATATGGTGTACACAGAGCGAATTCGAAGAGGATTTAAGTGCACTTTAAGTACTTTAGTTCACTTCTAACTATATTTATTATGGAAAACAACCTCGAAACCCCCGATGTAACTTTTAACAGAGACGAAGAAATACCTGTTAAAGTTTTAACTTCCGAAGAATTTTCAAGTATCAAAACCATGGGTGGACTGGCTGCTGTTTTTGCCATAGGAGCTATCATTCCTTATATTGGTTCAATACTCTCCTTAGCCAGCATAGTGCTTTTTCTTATTGCATTTCACAAAATTTCAGTTGCAAGTGAAAAGAGAAGTATTTTTACAAATATTGGTTTTTCATATTTGATTGGTTTTGTGGCAGTCATTGTTTTGATAGCCTTTATTGTCATTACGTTTCTCGATTATTTCAGAGACTTTTCTTACAATTTTTATGATGAAGATGACATTTACATGTTTATCAATACCATTAAAGAAAATCTGCTTACAACTATTATAGGCATCTTTGTGTTGTTTTATATTATAGCCATTACATGTGCTTATTTGTGGAAAATGAGTCTCGATAAAACGGCAGTATTCTTTAATGATAAAGCCTTCAAAACGGCAGGTTTGCTTTATGTTATAGGTGCCGCAACCATTATTTTATGTGGTCTGGGAGCATTGGTTAATCTGGCCGGACATATTGTACTGGCTGTCGCTTTTTTCTCTGCCAAATATCCCAAAACCAATTAAAACATGCCGGCTTATTCTGTTATAGTGCCTGTTTACAACAGTAAAGATACTCTTGAGGAGCTTTTCAATCAGTTGGTTTATTTTTTCACATTAAAAGTTTTGTCATTTGAAGTTATTTTTATTGACGACTGCAGTAACGATGGCAGTTGGGAAGTAATAGAAGAACTGCAGCAACAGCACACACATATAACGGGTATCAAATTATCCAAAAACTCAGGGCAACATCATGCCACTTCTTGCGGCATTACGCATGCCAAAGGCGATTTTATTATAACCATAGATGATGATCTGCAAATATTGCCGGTTGAGATAGAAAAGTTAATTGCAACACAACAGCAAACCAAAGCCGATGTGGTTTATGGTATCTATCCACAAAAGAAACACTCTCTATTGCGCAATTGGGGCAGTCGTGTGTTTGAAGCTATTTTTAAAATGTATGCACAGACCATTTCCAAAGGTTCTTCCTTTAAACTTATAAAAGCTGATATTGCACACAAAGTGGCTTCACACAGTATAAAGCATCTTTACATAGATGAAATCATCAACTGGTACACACAACGTATTGTAACTGTTGAAGTGGAACATCGTCCACGGCCATTTGGCAAATCGGGGTACACCTTTTTCGGTCTTATTTTTATGAGCCTCAACTATATCGTCAATTACACCATTTTGCCCCTACGCATCATGACATACCTCGGCTTTTTATTTTCATTTTTCTCTTTTATCATTGGCATTTACTTTATTTACAAAAAACTGTTTTATGGTGCAGAGCTGGGTTTTACTGCCCTAATTACGGCTATCTTCTTTTCCACAGGCATTCTCCTCTTCTGTTTTGGCATTATTGGCGAATACATACGCCGCCTTTTCGATGTGAATCACAACAAGCCCACCTATAATATCGAAAAAATTGTGAAAAGCAATTGAAAAAATTGATATATCAATGTAAAAATCTTTCAATGTTACAAAAGTGTAACTTACAAAAGTGTAACTTACAAAAGTGTAACTTACAAAAGTGTAACTTACAAAAATGTAACATGAACGGCATCTAAAAAAAATCACAAGCAAAATTCTATTCATAAAAAATTTACTTAACATTTTTAATAGCAATATTATGGTCAAATCTTTTTTTGAGGTGCTGGTAGTAAAATCTTATTCAAAAAAGTTTTTTACTTTTTTTGATGCTTCGACAAGTTCTCAGAATAAACATTACATTTGATTTGACATCGCTTACAAAA
>Ga0172368_10001442_pt1 | contig 32510 bp, 31 predicted proteins | sample Lak11m_FD_114540 | JGI IMG/M metagenome (GOLD analysis project Ga0172368, IMG submission 114540) | Freshwater microbial communities from Kabuno Bay, South-Kivu, Congo - kab_022012_11m | ecosystem: Environmental > Aquatic > Freshwater > Lake | place: Democratic Republic of the Congo: South-Kivu...
ATATTAGAGAACTTTCTATGATTAAGAGAGTTTCTAGTGATTATCCTCTTTTGTGTTTAGATATCGTTGCAAAGAAATTAGCAGAGGCTGTTATCCTTTTACCTTCTGGATATTCTCTTCAAGTTGACTCCGCATATAGAACAAAAAAGACCCAAGAAATACTATTTGAGAATAGAAAGCATATACCTAACCTTGTACATGATCCTAAAGCAGGTGTATCTCCTCATACAACTGGTAGTGCTCTTGATATTTCTTTAGTAGATGGAAGTGGTAGAGAAATAAATCTTTCAGAACCATTTTCTAAGTATTATGAGGAGCCTCAACTAGTCTCAGATAAGATTAGTCCTAAGTCTCAAAAATTACGTAATATTCTACACGACGTAATGGTAAAAGTTGGATTTACTCCAAACCCTAAGGAGTATTGGCATTTTTCCTATGGGAGTTATCCCGAAATAGGGTTACCTAAATCTTTTTTCTTTCCTTTTTATTTACGTATTTATTACAAAATATTTCGAAGAATTTGGAAACTATTTAACACAAAAACTAACTATTAAAAAGATAAGCCGCAGCTATTTGTAAACTGCGGCTCTTTGCCATCTTATCCTTACACTTGTGAATCCCTTAGAAGCAACTTTAGCTACCATCATATGGAGGTGACGTGGATCTGTCATTCTCCCATTAGTTCCTGTGGTGGCTATTTGTTCCCCTATGGTTATCCTGTCCCCTATTTTGTACTGACAGGACAGTGCACCGATGTGGCAGATTTCATAAAACTCTCCTGGGACATCTGTTACTACGGTGATGTAGTTTAAGTGTGGCAGAAACTGTTCTCCCTCTCCCCAGAGTGTATTGTGTTGTACCAGTCTTGCAATCTTTCCAGAAGCTGGTGCATACACAGGTAAAACTTTAACTCTTGGATCAGGGATAATGATGTCTCTCGCATGAGCATATTTTCCTTTATGCTCTGGAGAATCTCTCCAAAAACGGGGTTTTTCCCCAGGTCGTGGTTTAATGGGACATAGGTACTTTTGTCCCGATAAACCAATCAAATGATATAGATCCATCGTCTCTCCTTGTTATGTGATTGTACTTTAGTTATGATTATTTAACAAATGGGTATGTTATATATTGTTGAACATTAATACCCACTTACCAACTCTTTTCTCTTTTTTTCAAACTCTTTCTTTGTTATTTTCTTTCGATCAAGTAACTCTGTTAACCTTGTTATGGATTTTTCTAAACTCTTTACCCCCGCATCTTCATTTAATCTTTCGTCTTTTGAGTGTACGGAGTGTACTTTTTGATCAATTATTCTCTTTGCTCTCTTTGTTTGTTCCTTTGGTGCAAACTTTACTCTTACCGTATGTGAATCGGTACCCACAATAACTATTTCTAAAGTAGCAAAGAAAAGTCCAACATATAAATTCACTTGGGCAATCTGTTTATATGAGATAGTTATTTCTTTAACTACAAACCAATTTCTCTTTTTATATAGAATATAGTTATCATAAACCATGATATGTGGTTCCCACATGGTTCTATTAAAGAAATTGCTTCCTTTGATTTTTGTTAATAAGTGAGACATTTTATTAAAACAGACTATCTATTCTCTCTAACGCTTTAGCATCGTCTGCGGGTAACCAATCCATAACAGGTGTTATTTCCTTTATGGGTAGTTTGCCCCTTGCCTTTGGTTTCTCTTCTCCATCCTCATCTAATCCCAATGCTTCCTTTACATCATCAGATAAACCGTCTATATCTGTTTCCATTTCTTCTGGTTCAGCTTCTTCTGCTGAATCATCATCATCTAAAATATAATCATCTTGGACAGAATCTTTAGGCATATCTAAATTATATACTATAATATCCTTATGCAAATATATGATGTAATAATCTTAGGTGGTGGTCCCTCGGGCTTGACTGCTGCTATTTATACTTCTAGAGCCAGATTAAATACTTTAGTGCTTGCCGGTAACCCTGCGGGAGGTCAATTAATGCTTACTACAGAGGTAGAAAACTTTCCCGGTTTTGTAGAAGGAATAATGGGACCTGAGTTGATATCCAATATGAGAAAACAGGCGGAAAGATTTGAAACTGTTTGTAAAGATGAGAATGTGTTGAATATTTCTGGATCCGTGAAAGACACTTTTACAGTAAAAACTGATCTTGGTAATGAATACGTTGGTAAGACTGTAATAGTTGCTACTGGTGCCACTGCAAAGTGGTTAAATATTGAAAGTGAAACAAAATTTAGAGGTAAGGGTGTATCAGCCTGTGCAACATGTGATGGTTTTTTCTTTAAGGGTAAAGACGTTGCTATTGTTGGTGCAGGGGATGCTGCTATGGAAGAGGCTATGTATTTAACTAGGTTTGCTAACAAAGTATATGCCCTGGTGCGTGGTACTAAAGAGGATATGAAAGCAAGCAAGATAATGCAGGAAGAAGCCTTTGCAAACAATAAGATTGAATTTATGTTCAACACTGAGGTAAAAGAAGTAGTTGGAGATGCAATGATGACTGGTCTTAAGATTGTGAATAACAATACACTGGAAGAAACTACTCTTGCTGTCTCTGGATTATTTATTGCAATAGGGCATACACCTAATACCAAATTCTTAGACTGTGTATTAGAACTTGAACCAAATGGATATATTAAGGTAACGAACAATACTAGAACATCAGTTGAAGGCATCTTTGTTTCTGGTGATGTTGGTGACTATAAATACAGGCAAGCAATCACGGCTGCGGGTATGGGATGTATGGCAGCTTTAGATGTAGAAAAATATCTAAAAACGTTGTCCCATTAGTGTTTATTCACTACAATATATTTATGATAAAAACTAAGTCTTCGCTTTTCTTAGGGATTTTGCTTTTTGTATCATTTGTTCTTCGTTTCTTCCAATTAGGATATTCCGATTTCTATGGTGATGAAACAAAAGTGTTTTATTTGGATAAAACAAAGTCAGCCTTTGTATTCCTAATGGATCAGAGAAAAGGTCCTGTTCAGTTTGTAGTAGCTTGGGTTATGGAACAGCTTACTACTGTACCTCATGAATTCTATACTCGTGTTCCATTTGCATTAGCCGGGTTTTTAAGTGTAATTGTTTTTTATTTCCTGTCAAAAAAACTATTTAACGATCAAATTTCTCTTATAGCAACTTTCCTGTTTTCGTTAAACGGATTCAATGTCGCTTTTTCTAGAACCGTACAATATCAATCTTTTTTACTCCTGTTTGGACTACTTTCTGTATATCTGTTCTTAAATAAGAGATATTTTCTTTCTGCAATATCCCTGGCAATATCTTTTCTTTCTCATTACGATGCAACTTTTTTCCTCATTCCCCTACTCTACTTTTCTTTTGATCCCAAAATTTCTAAGAAGGAATTGCTTGTTAAATTTCTAGTTCCCTTTTCTTCTATCATTGGCATTTTTTATATTCCGTATGTGTTTTATGGGTACTTCCAAGATAATACCTTTAACTATCTTGTTAAACGTATAGGTGGGGACATAAATACATCCAAAAACTACTCTGCGTTCACGGTGTTTTTCTATAATCCATGTTTTGCAACCTTTATATTCATACTCTTCCCTTTAACTTTATTATTTAAGAGTATAAAAAAGGAAACATCTAGTAACATAAAAATGCTCCTCTTATGGTTTATTGTTCCCTTTATTATCTACCAATTCTTTATGACTAATCCAGGAACTCACATTCATAATTATTTCATTCCTGTTTATCTATTGTCTGGATATGCAATTTCTTACCTATACGAACTTGTGACGTTCAAAAAGGTGTACATGGGTATTATTTCTGTATTCTTTGTTCTTATAATTTTACGTACCTTCAATGTATATATTCCTTTCTTTAGTACAGGATATCCTTGGAATGTACCAGATTATGCTGACTTACATGATAAATATCAATTATTTGCATATGGATTACCATACAACAGAAACTGGAGAGAAATTAGGCAATACTTTTTATCTTTAGATGAACGTGTAGAAGGTGTGTTTACTAATGATAATGATGTGGCGGGTTCATATTACCTTAGAGAGTTTAATTACACTCGCCCGGGTACTAACTTTTTACCCCAGTACTATATTGAAATTAAAGATAATCAGCAGTTTGTAGATTATAAAGTTGTAAAGGATATGACCAGAGAAGAGTTCTATTCCAATTATGGAGAGGTAGTTAAGATAGGAGAATCTGTAACAATATATAAAAGATTAGAGCCCAACACTACCAGATCTTTAGGTTCCTTGTTGAGGTAATACCCGGTCATAAAAGCAACCCTACAAGAGCTCTCTCCTTTCTAAAGCTATTCTTGTGGTTCCCAACCGCTTCCATTGCATTGGGTGCAAGTTTCGTCGGTGTTATGATCTTTGCCGGATCCGCCACAATTACTGCATGGTTTTGGCATATGTATTCCTAAACTTAGTACATCTGCAATATACGATAATATTTAATTATATTCAAATGATATTGTTTAAATATTCCCAATTAACAAGATTCCACCAACCTTCACTGTATTCTGCCCTTCTGTTTTGGTATTTTAAGTAATAGCTGTGTTCCCATACATCTAAGGGTAATAATGGTGTTCCATCTAATAATGGGTTAGCTTCGTTGCTGTACTGTTTAATTCCCAGCTTGTTTTCTTTGTTTAAGAATAACCAGACCCACCCACTACCGAACAATGTGGTAGCCTTATTCGTATATTCCTGTTTGAATGTTTCAAAACTTCCAAAGCTTGTATTTATTAGGTCTAATATTTTACCGGTTGGTTCTTGTTTATTTGGAGTCATTGTTTTCCAAAATATGTTGTGGTTATAAACTTGGTTACCATTGTTTTTTACAGCTTCTCTTATATCTTCTGGCAAGTTATTTATATCTAGTAATAACTTTTCTAAGGAGTCATAGTTTACTTCAGAATGTTTATCTAAGGCATCATTAAGTTTTGTTACATACCCTGCATGGTGTTTTGAGTGATGTAATTCCATCGTTTGTGCATCAATGTGTGGCTCTAATGCTGTATATTCGTAATCTAATTTTGGTAACTCAATTTTCATATAATCCTTTCTAATTTGTATAGATAACTATCTATATACTATTACTAATGCCTATGTTATTCAAGAATTTGTTAATATATGGTATTTTTATACTATTATGTGGTTTGTAGTATTACGCAAGAAATTTGTAGACAGTAACATTTTGGTAAAGGCAGGGTTAATACTATTATTTCTAATTTCTTCCTACTTGCGTTTTACTAACCTTAGTTATTCAGAATTTCAAGATGACGAAAAGAAAACTAGGATACGCCCTGTTGGGGGTGAAACAGTAGTTGAATATCTATTATCTCAGCGTAAGGGACCTATGCAATTTCTGGTAGCCTTTATACCCTACACATATTTTGAAAAGGATGGTTATGTTAATGAATTAGCGATTAGGTTGCCCTTTACTATCGCTAGTTTAGTTTCTGTCTTCGTCTTGTATGCTTTTGTTCATAAATTAACTAAAAGTCATTTGGCTGCTCTTTTTGTATCCCTTCTCTACTCTGTTAATGGTTTTGTGGTTGGGTTTTCTCGTATTGCTCAATATCAAAACCTTAATCTTCTTTTTTCTTTTCTTGCCCTGTATTTTTATTCTGATTTGGTTTTAAAGAAAGATAATTTCAAGAAGTCTATCATTTGGGGTACCATATTCATTTCTTTATCTGTTCTCTCCCATTGGGATGCTGCTTTTTATATTGTTCCAATTGCTTACTTTTTTATATCTTTCTTACTTAGAAAAGATATTTTGAAGAAAGAAAAGGTACAGGGTTTATTACTGTGTTTTGGTACTTTCCTTTTAGTTACAGGCCCATTCTTAATACCTTATGTTTTTAGGTTTACTTCGGGTGGAGATGGTGAGAATGTTGATTATCTATTTAAACGGGTTGGTGCAGCGGGTAGTGACTTTTTGAGGCATAAATATATATTTGAGCTTTATAACCCAGTGATTACTATTTGGTTATATTTTGTTGGTATTATTCTATCGTTACCTTTTATTAAAAAGGCTTGGGTGTTTGTACTTTGGTTTTTGGTAGATATATTAGCCATAAAATTCTTTATGGTGACACCTAAAACACATATCTATAATTATGTTATCCCTGCACTTGTAACATCTGGTATAGGCTTTTATTACTTCTTTGATTTTCTTCATAAAAAGATAAAGAAATGGAGTTTTGTATTACCTTTACTATTTTTTGTCTCTGTAGGGTTTCTCGTTGTACAGTCCTATCAAATATTTGTAGATCATACGAGAGAATATCCTTATGATGAAAAAAAGATATTGTGGCATATAAACCCAATTCTTTTGGATGAGGAGATTATTACGTTTGGTTTCCCACATAACAGGAAATGGAAGGAAATAGACAAAGTTATACCCTCATCTTGCAAGTACATCACAAATGAATCTAAGGGTATTAGTCAGATATATGTAAAAGCAGATTATGGAGAAAACAAAGAGTGTTTCTACATTGTTGTGATAAAGAAACCTTTTTATACTAAAACACAAAACGTAAAGTATGCGGGAGTGAAAGATTCTAAAATGGTGTATAAATATGAGCGCGATGGTGAAACATTGGTAAAAGTTTACAAGATGAAATAAATGAAGTTTAAGCTCCTTTTTTTTCTAACATTTTCCCTTATCTCTTTCCTTTTTATTTATAAACTAGATTATCCCTATTTCTTTACAGATGAGGTTCTTTATACCACGGTCGGACATGAGTATGTAATGGGTAAATTTGAAAATAATCTTCAACATCCTTTAATTGGTAAATATATTGTTGGACTTGTTACGCTATTTTCCAAAAACAATGTGTTTTTTCTTCGCTTACCCTATGCAATTATGGGGATACTTAGTGCCTTAATAGTTTATCTAATAGTGAATAAATATTACGGGGAGAAGTTTGGGATGGTAGGTGCTTTGCTTTATGTATCCTTTCCTTTTGTGTATGAGACTACGCGTATGGTTATGTTTGAATCTCCTATGCATTTATTTTGGCTTCTTTTCCATTTCTTTTTTCTATCTTTTTTGGATAAGGAAGAAAAGAAATTCCTTGTTCCTACTGGCATCTTCTTAGGACTAAGCATCGCTACAAAAATACCTAGTATACTTCTCTACCCCTTTGTATTGATTATCTATATTTTTTATTTGGTATATAAGCGTAAGAAACTATCTATAAAGAAAGTATTCTCTACCATTTTTCCAATATACGCTATCAGTGTTGCCACCTACGGTATTACTTATGTTCCTATCCCCCTCTCTTCGAATATAGTTAACGTAGCTAAAGAAACTCTTAAAGTGTTTTTAGGTAGAAATTCGGAGGGAAAGGAACACGTAATAAATGGAATGGTGTATACGAAGTCTCCTTGGTGGACATATGGCTATTTCATTTCTAAAAGTTACACAATACCTCAAGCTGTTCTAGTTTATATATCTCCGATCATAGCTTTTTTTAAATCCTACTTTTTTGTTTTCTATTGGTTAGTGTTCCTCATTATGAATATAGTCTTTTTCCAATTTATCCCTCTAAAAAATGCCAGATACATTGCTAGTATGGAAATATCCTTAGTATTTCTAGTAGTAGCTTTTCTACATTACGTATATATAAATGTAGACATACCTGTAGTTAGAGTTGCCACAACAATTGTTGTTTTTTATGTTCTGATTTCAAGGTTATTGTTTGTTTTGAATCAGCAAAAAACAGAATACAACTGGGTGTATTCTTATTTCAAAGATGAAACCCACTCATTTCAAGATTACAAAAGAATTTATGTATTTGGATCTATTAGGAGTATGCAATGGTATAGAGGATTTGTACCTGACATGGCTATGTGGATTTACAGGCGTGACTACAATATTATGTGTATAGAGTTTCCATACTTTAATTACATTGCCTTTGATCAAGATGAGTTATTAAAGAGTCCGGATAATACGCTATTTAGATATGTACAAGAAAACACATTGGGTTTTGAGAAGATAGAAATACCTAACTTCACTATCTACAAAAAGATAAATAGTTTCAAACCTATATTTGACTGTAGTAGGTTATAATTAGCCTATGGTTAAGAGATTAAACCTAAAAATTATATTAATAGTTTTAGTATTTATTGCCGCTAGCTATTTTAGATTTCTGCACTTTGATGAGGTTGGAAAAGATATTACTACTTATGAAGATGCTGTGAGAGATTTTTTAGGTGGTAAGAATCCCTATGTATACACGGTTAAATCTTTCTCTGAAGGAAGTGATCCTAGTAAGCATGGGTTTGCATACCTACCTGGTCTTTTATATATTTATTCCCCTTTGTATTTAATATCTAAATCGACCGATATCCCATTCCATATTCTTTGGAAGATACCTGTGTTTCTATCTGATATTGGTGTTGGTATATTATTATGCCTTTATCTATACAAAAAGAATTATTGGGCACTTATATTTGGGCTTTTAGTTTGGTTTTTTAACCCGTATCTAATTCTCAAGGGTAACTATATCTACTCGGACTCTATCCCGGTATTTTTTATGTTTTTTAGTTTGTATTACTTGGGAAAAAGAGATAACTTTTCTGGATTATTTTATGGTATATCTATCGCTTTAAAGACATTCCCTTATCTTCTTTTCCCTATCATGTTAATTAAAGCTAAAGATAAAAAGCAGTTTCTGATTTGGGGAGCTGTTGTAGGATTACTAGTAAGTATTCCTTTTATGATAAGTGTAAATGACTTTATGACTTACCTCCAAGGCGCTGTGTTAGTGCATTCTGAAAGATCCATCCAAGGTAGACCTTTCCTTTTCTACGTTAGCTATTTCTATCATTTGGAATTTTTGCAGGTAATACCTCTTAAGGTATATACAACATTAGATAGTTTTCTAGGTTGGGTTATTGTAGGTGCCCTTTATCTATCAAAAAAGATAAAAGATACATATAGTCTTTCTTTAATAACTTTTATTAGCTTTTATATCTTTACCCCCGTGTTAAACAGAACATATACCATTTGGTTTTTACCATTATTAATTCTTGGTGCTTTTGACTTATTTGATAAGCCTAAGAAAAGGGTTTGGTACTATATTTTAATCTCAATATATTATGTTTTTTACATTTGGTACCTTATTCAATGGAAAGATGGTTTTCAGATATATAGGCCTCAATAACAACGTAGTGTGTAATACCAGTCTGCTTCAGTGTAATCATTATATTTCCAACCAATACTTTGGTCATCTAATTTAGGTTTATTTTCTGGGATATATAGGATACAAGAGTTTTCTACAGGCTTTAAAGGTCCTATTTTTACTATTAAATCTTTATCAATATTTTCTGTTTGATCATAAAATTTATAGTGTGCATATGGTTGATTAGTTTTTTCGGATATTATTAAGTTCTTTATTCCTAATGCTCTAGTTACATAGAATGCTTCCACAAATCCACTGCTCTCAAATGCTTGTATGCTCCTAGTGGGGTACACGGTGAAGTAATTGTACTGATAGAGAGATATTTCTACAATTAGTAAACAGATCAGCCCTTTATGTACTATCCTATTTTTATACTCTGGTAAATGGTACATTCCATAAACAGAGATCATTATTACACTTATTCCTGCAAGGAAACTCCTCAATGAATGATACGGTGCTTGAGTTATAGCTCCACTCAATAAAGATAAGAAAAATAATATTAAAAAATATAAAGACTGTTTATCTATCTTTTTCTTATATATAGAGTATCCAATTTCATATAGGAATAATAAATATATTGTTTTATAAATCAATCCCCCATATTGTGTATGATGTCTGGTATTAGGATCTCCCTTTACTACTAAAAATACAGGATCTAGGGCCTGTATGTAATTCGAATATATAGTCTTAACCCTACTTACTATGTTTGTTGATTGTTCTATTTGTGAAAATTTCTTAAATCTTTGATCGATTGCGATTTCAGGATGTGTCTTCAATAGTATTAAAAAAGGTATAAGTCCTATGAAAAACCCAATGCTGAATCTTAAAATATTTCCCTTTAACTCTGTATAGAAAACTATAATGGTAGTTAAGAATATAAGGGGTGCGAGTAACTTTGTTGTGTTGTATGTGTATATTGATGTCGCTAGAACCAGCCCCGACATAAATATTTGATTCTTACTTTGGCTGTTAAACAGATATATGAAACCACTTATTAAGGTTAATTGGCTGATAACCTCAAAGGATGTTCTAGAAAGTGTAAAGTACTGAGGCAAGAACCCTAGGGTAAGCATAGAAAACAAGAATATAAATTTATCGTTGGGAAAAAGTTTCTTTATCAGAAGAAGAAAAAGAATATAAGCTGTTAAGAAAAACAAAAAACTAGTTAAACGTAGCGTTGTAGTACTTACCCCTAAAACTTTGAACAATATCGCTACTGTGTATACATATATTGGGCCTCTATAGTCCCCAAAAGACTTAAAATACAAGGGTAAAAGGTAGCCGTGCTCATCTCTGAGAGTTTTGAATATACTAGCTGCATTTATACCTATTGAACTTTCATCTACGTACAATCCTTTTCCTAGGGTATCTAGTTTATACGTATGTGTTATTAAAACTAATAACCCTATAATTAAAGTTATTGTTAGAAATAACTTATTATTCATGGGTACCCCTGTTTCCCTGTCTTATTATATTCACTGGTAATTGTCCCTTTGTTATTGTATCTATAATACTTTGGGTGTTATTTCTAAATAAATCCTCTTCTGAATCACAAATAATTATATCTGCCTTAGAACTTTCATTTGTGAGATCAAATTTACCTTTGGAGTAGTATCTTATCGCATAGTCTACATTGCATGCATATATAAGTGGATCCTTTATCTTAAGATCCTCTATATATCTTAATACTTTAGTTGTTGCTTCTTTATAGCTTGCTCCCCAGTAATCTGTTTCAAAAGTTTTTTCTATGGGGAATGTATATTTAGCAAAATCATTAAAATATATATATTCATATGGGTGAAGTTTGGCCATTTGATAGACTACATAAAATACAAAGGCAAGGTAAATGTATTTAACTCGATTTAATAGTTGTATTGTTGCTATACCGGCAGTTATTGATAGAAGAGGCAAGATATACAGGAAATGTCTGACTCCGTTGTAGATAATTGGTTTTAGTAATAAATAAGCCACAAAATTTAAATATATGGTAAACAGCAGTATCCTTAGTAGTTTGTTTTCTTTTGCTAATTTCAGGGACACAAAGTGCATTATGGTTATGTATATAGGTGTGCTTATTAATAACCAGATAAAAAGATAGTGCCAAGGCCTCTGTTCTCTTGTTATAAACTGTCCTAAATATAGTATTTCTCCATTCCAAGGTGTGAATTCTTTAGTTATCTTAAATAAAGTAACTACGTTGAATATATCTTGACTTATAAAAGGGTATGTAAGATACATGAATAAATGAGATATGCCTAATAATAGGAACAATTGTTGGAAGGTATCTTTCCTAAATAGTTTATTGTTTAAATAGGCATTAAAGAGATAGATGCCATACAGGGAATACCCAATAATTCTCATAGATTGCGTGATACCTAGTATTATTCCTAGTGAGATCATTTCTAATGAACTGTTTCTATCCTTCTTTCCAAATAAATATATTAAAGATAGGGATATAAAATACATTACTGCAAAAGGCATATCTTTAGGGTTTGCGGGTATATCTCCAAAGAATCTAGGTGTGAGAATAATAGTTATGGGTACAATAAGAGACTTCCACTTATTTTTATACTCTGTATACATCAATACATAAGAGAATACTATTATTAGAGATGCAAAAAGCATGTTTTCGAAGTGATACCATTCATAGTAATTTTTGGCATTAAATATGCTTAGTATCATTGGATATAAATGGTAATAGTATTTAACCCAGGGTTTTTGAGTAAAGACATCTTGACTCTCATATTCCGGTCTATTTGCAAAATAATTAATTAAATTTTTCCCTAGTTTGTATTCCATTTCTTCATCTGCTGTTATACCGTAATCTTTGTATGTTATTAAGGAAAATATGAAGTATATTCCGAGTAGTAGGTATAGTGGGTATATAGCCAAAATCTTTTTAATCATCTAAAAAAATTATATCATTGTGATATATATGTTTATTAACTTTATGAACAATGATGATTGGGTATATTATCGAATGGTTGGTAATTTCCTTTTAGGTGATTTCAGATTAGATCCTATTTCTGCTCCAACCTTTTATACTCAGGGTTTTTTAGCCTTTATATTTTCTAAACTATTTGGATTAGTTAATATCCCAATCTTAACCATTATTATTTCCTTGGGTTGCGTGTATTTACTTTATATAATTCTCAGAAGATTCTTTGGATTATCCAGACTTATTAGTATCCTACTCAGTTCCTTCCTCTTGTTTAATCCTCTATTTTCATATTCTTCTATTGGGTTCATGACTGAGAACTATTTTTTGTTTTTTATTCTTTTATCCCTTTTCTATTTCCATAAATTTGAAAAGGAAAGAAACCTAAAGGATTTTACTATCGTGTTCTTTATTATTTTCTTAGGTTTCATGATACGCCAGGTAATGATGGTTTTCCCTATTGCTATGGGAATATACTTACTTATTAAAAAGGAATACAAATTCAGTATATTTAGTTTTTCCTTTTTTGTACTTCTCTTCTCCTTCTATACCTTTATATTTCCAAAAACAGCAGAGATGTATGAGAAGCCTTTGCAATTCCAACACTTTTTAAACTTTAATTATTCCTATGCACTTTTATATGGAAGCATTTTAGTTATTGTTTCTTTGCTATTATCTTTAATACTTAGTTTCCTTGTTACGATACCACGGAGGAATATATTGCTTTTTGTAGTTATATCTTCGCTACTTTTTCTTTCACTCAGTAAGATATATAAACCAATGACTTTGTCTTGGGGTGAATTTCCTTACTTGGAGAATACCTGGGAGAGAACAGGTCTGTATCCAAGAGGTATTTTAGGTACTAAATATCAGTTACGTTTTAACTATGATCTGTATCACTATTGGGATTTGGGAGCTAAGGTTGTTGTTAGTATGTTTCTCGGTTCTCTTTTAGTGTTTTTCCATAAAAGAAAATTAATAGATTTCAATATTATTTTCATAGTGTTGTATTTAGGTTTAATGCTTCTCACAGAAACTTTTTATGATAGGTATTTATTAACACTATTCCCTTTTGTAATTTTATTCCTAGTTACGCATATAAAATTCAACAGGTTTGTTGTATTTATAAATATGGGTTTTATCCTTTTTCTCGCTTTTTATACCTACCAATTAACTATGGATTTTGTATTGGTAAATAATTATGTCTGGAATAAATCTAATGACCTAGTTGTTACTAAATCTGTTTTGCCCAATGATATACAGGGAAATAATGCTTGGAAGTTAAATTACAGAAATACTTCTAGAAATTATATCTATGATTTCTCCTATGACTCTACTTTGATTAATGATGTATACAAGAATAATTATGTGTTAGTGGAAGAGAAAAGGATAACTTATCCTTTTAACATGTTTATTTCTCCTACTATTTGTCTTTATCAAAAGAAGTAGGCGTAGAAACAGTTACTATAGTTGTACCTGCAGGCAGACTGTGCTTTTCCATTGCTCTTATTTCAAACTTAAGTATCTTATGCATGAAATCATTCAGGAAGTTTGGTAGCAGTATATAAGAGGTCTCTGGATCTACATGTCTTGTGAAAAAATTATTCCAAAGTCTAAAGAATGCTATTACAGGAAACATGGTGGATACAAAATAGGTTTTCTTTAATACTTTAAATCCAGCCTTTTCTAATTTCTTTATCATTTCTAATGAATGATATCTTCTTACGTGGTGAAGTGATTCATCATGTTCACTCCAAAGGAATTTATAGGCTGGGACTGTGGCAATATAAATACCATTTCTCTTCAACATCTCTCGTATTTTTTCAAATACCAGGCTATCTTCCCTAATATGTTCCATTACATCTAAAGTTAATATTAGATCAAAGGTTCCATATTTTTCTGTAAACTCTTTTACACTAGTATGTACAATATCTCTTTTATAAATATTTTCTAGATTTCTTTGTTTACAAAACTCGATTGCATCGTCCGAAAAATCTAATCCGATAACTTCGCCATATTTTTGGAGATATTCTGTAACTTCCCCTGTACCACAACCTATCTCAAGAATTCTAAGGTTTTTACCTTTTGTATATTTTGTGATTAATGCATCAAGTAAATCCAATCTGCCTTTATGCCACCAGTATTCTCTTTCGAACTTAGCCATCTTAACGTACTCACTTTTATTCATAAGCAAAGAATAACATATTATTAATATATGACGTAGAATGTATCTATGTTACATAAATATAGGATAGTGCTTTTGACCTCTGTTTTGACCTACCTATTATTCTTTTGGAAGTTGTTATTACCATCAAACATTATCTACTCCGGTAAAGACGCTAGTAGTTTTAATTATCCTTCTAGAATATACCTTAGTAATACAAAGGGTTTGCCTGTATGGACTGAGCGTGTGTTTTTAGGATTTCCCCTATATGCTGATCTGGAAAAGGGATATCTTAATCCTATAAATGTTGTTTTGGTAAAACTGTTTGGTCCTTTTAATTCTTACAAAATATTACACTTTTCCTGCTATTTGCTCGGTTCTATATCTTTGTTTTTCTTTCTCCGAAAATATGGTGCTAACTATTGGGGGTTTCTTGCTGCTAATGCCGTGTACTTTTTCTCTTTTTTTTCAATGTATCACCAGCAACATTTTAATATGCTTTTGACATATTACCTGTTTCCAACCGGACTCTTTCTCCTAGATTTGCTCATTACTTCTTCTAAACTACGTTATGCAATACTTAATTCTCTTCTTTTAACCTTCTGTTTCTACTTGGGGAGTTTTCAGTTTATATTTCTCTTTTTGTTATTAGAAATATTTTACTTAGTATCTCAGTTGGGTATATCAAAGAGATTCTTTTCTTTCCTGTGGTATATATTAGGACTTTTTCTAATTCTCATAATTCCTGGAGTGTTTAGTACTTATACTTTGTATGCAAATAGTGTTAGAGAAGGAGCTTTATTACATACCGTTGGTTCCTATACACCTGCAATGCTTTTAAACCTTGTATTCCCATTCCTTTTCAACTTTTCAGATAAATATATGGGTGTTCTCTTATCTAAAGAATACGTTATGCAAGAGACGTATACATATGTCGGCATAGCAACTGTTTTGTTTTCGTTGTTAGGGTATCTGGATATTAGAAACAAGAGCTTAAAGATGTTCTTGAATATCCTTATGCTGTTTTTTATTATAGTGTCTACTTTCAAATCCGTGCCTTTCTTAAGTGGTTTAAACATAATTCCATTCTCACTCTTTCGTTATTGGATTAGATCTGTATCTTTGTTGAATATTGGTCTTGCTATTTCGATCTATAGTTTTATATTGGATGCAAACTTCCCCAATTTGAAAAAGAAAATTTGGGATAATAAAATTCTCTTTGCTCCCCTACTCTACCTTTTAATCTTGGAGTTATTTAATTTAGATATAATTTCTGTTCTCAAAGTTTTAGCTAGAAATGATTATGTGTTTGGATATTGGTATTTTGTGTGGGGTAGTTTCCTTATCACTTCTTTGCTTATTCTTTTCTTCAAAAGATTACAAAAGCCTACCTTCATTTCTATTCTTATTACCATAGATATACTACTCTTTAGTTTTATTGCTACTAAAGACTCACTTATTAAACCCATTACAGAGGTATTTCCAAACGGTTATTCTAGTAACTATTTTAAAAACACTCGTATCCTGGATTTAGGTATCAATGGTGATAATGCGCTACTAAACTCATCTTGGGGAATGTTTGGTTACTCAGTGTTGTATTCAAAGGATATGGATATGAAAGTAAAGGAATTAGGTTTTTCATCCGTTAGATATCCAACATTACCCGAGGGATTTTTTAATCAAAAAGATACAACCATGTTACCAAAATTCCTTCGTGGGCTTACAGACTTGGGTATAACTAAGATAATAAATGCTTCTGGTGAGGTTCTTACCCTTTCTGGTAATACCAGTTTAATAAACCCTATTGATATCCCGGACGAGACCTTGATTGGAAATTACCATCATTCTGAGGGTGTTGTATCCTTTGATGTTACAACATTCAAACCCCTTGTTTTGAAAACATATATTACTAATTACCCGGGGTGGAATGTAGTAGTGGATAGCAGGGTAGTTAAGGTAAATAAAAAAAATATGTTCATTTCGATACCTTTGTCTGCTGGCGAGCATCATGTTAGATTGCAATTTATCCCAGAGGACTTGAATTTAGGTATAAAAATTAGTATGGGTATACTAGTCCTTTGTGCCTATCTTATGTATATTAGTAACAAGAAACTCAACCTATGAATTTAAGTAAGTTTATTTACAGTGTAATATTAGTGGTATTCATTTTGGTAAGACTACCCGGATTAGGAAGTGATATCTTAAATACTGATGGAGAGAGATGGCATCGTAGATCAGAAAATTTCCTCAATGCTTTAAAACAGCATACCTTTGTTGAAACATACCAAAGGTATCACCCAGGGGTAACTCTTATGTGGTTTAATTCTATTGTTAAATACGTTTCTTTTAAGTACCAATTAACTTATACCAGTAATCCTCTTACCTTGGAAAATGCGGACTACTTTGTGGTTATTCATGGCCTTTCTAAAGCATTCAATGTTTTAGTTCTAGCAGGTTTATTAGGTATTCATTTATTTCTTATTAAACAGGTATCGTCTAGTAGAATCGCCTATCTTTATGGGTTCCTAATGGTTTTTGAACCTTATATGTTGGGAATCAACAGATGGTTTCATCAAACATCTTTTGAGGTATTTTTTGGGTTTGGAGCACTCCTTGCACTTCTTGTATGGTATAAAACAGATAGACTGAAATATATCTTTTTATCCCCTTTCCTGTTAACTTTCTCGGTCTTGGCTAAAGTTACCTCTCTCATTCTTGGTCCTATTCTTTTATATATTTTTATAAAGAAAATGTTCCATGAGAAAAAGATTAACCTGTTACCAATGATTTCCTATGGTATTACGCTTTTCCTATTTATTTTCATTTTCTTCCCTGCTTTATGGGTAGATCCTTTGTTTGTATTTCACAAGATGTATAATCCGGTTTCCGAAGCTGTAACAGATAATATTAGAGCAGATATATTAGCGGGACCCATGAATTATTTGTATTATTTAGTAATACTCCTCTTCAAGCTATCACCCGTAACTTTGATGATGTTTTTTATATCCGTTTTCTATTTGTTTAAAAGCAAAGATTTTAATATCAGGGTATTACTGTTATCAATTCTTAATTATTATTTCTTTTTAACTATTACAGATCAAAAAATTGATAGATATGCCCTCATATTTATTCCCTTTATCCTTCTCATAATTTCTTACTATATGAGTACACTAGATAACTATATTTCTACCTTGAAAGTTTATATTCCTTTAACAATACTCTTCTATATTGTAGTAACTTGGATTTATTACCCAGTATATTCTGCCTATTATTCCCCATACTTTGGGGGCACTGCAAATGCCTTGAAGTTAGGTGTTTATGATAATAGTGGGGAATATTTTGCTCAGGCAGCAAGGTATCTTAATAGTAAAGGTAGAGATACATACACATATGTTCCCGATGGATTTAGTTCTTTTAATCTCTTCTATAAAGGTAAAATACAAAGAGAATATACACAACAAACAAACTATGTTGTTAAAAGTTATGATATGCAAAGACTTAATCCTACAGATCCAAACTGTAGGATATTAGATAAGTCTTTTGGTTCCAAAGAACACGCTGTTGTGTTTGTTTGGAGATGCAATTAATCTTCTGGGTATAAACCTCGTTCTGCATCTGAGGCCATTTTTTCCAAGTCTTCTTCCCGGTCTCCTTTGAATTTCTTTTTCAGAACTTTCAGAATGCCCTGTTTTCTATTACCCTTGGAAAAAAAAGTTTCCAAATACTCCCTCATTGCTTCTGGGCTTGATTTGTTGGCAAGCTCTTCTGCCCTTACATCTTCTCTACTTCTAGTCAAATTTTCCTCTGCTGCCTCTCCTAACCTTCTACTAAGTCCAAATCCCATATTATAATCTCCTATAATTAAGTTAATACTCCAATATAGTTATCTTTTGGTGTTGATTAACTATATGGTTATATACATTAAATATATCATTTTCTGTTACTGCTTTGTAATTTTTGATTTCTTGATCTATGGTTACTAGGTTGTGTGTGAGATATCCTGTGGAATAGAAGTCTACTAATTGTGATGGGTTCTCTAAGCTAAATACTAATTCACTTATTACATTTAGTTTCACTACATTCAGATCTATTTCTTGAAGTATGTTTTTCACGTTTAGTAGTTCATCGTTTATTTCTTTTATAATATCTTTTGTGTCTGTTGCGGTATAAATACTGAATGTTCCGAAACTTTGGGAATAGAAATCTTTTGCACTAATTACATATGCTTTGTGTTGTTCATTTCTAAACTTTTTATTTAGGTATTGATCTACTATGTTTGTTAGCAATGTTAGCGCATATCTTTTTTTGTTATTGAATGTAAATCCCTCATAATCTATTTTTATATGTATTTGATTGTAATTACCTTTTATTGTTTCTATTCTGTAATCGGTCGCCTGATTTAGTATTGGTATATCTATATTTCTTCCTTTAGGTAATTTACCAAGGTATTTTTGTGTTAATATTTGTAGCTCTTCTTTTTCTATGTTTCCAATTATTCCTAAGACTGCATTGGTTGTTGTGTAATGTTTTTCTTTAAAGACATTACACATTTCTAAGGTTACTTTATCTATATCTTCCCTCTCCCCTGTATTTAATGATTCCATCCTAGTCCTTGGATACATAGTTCTATATGACCTTCTCAATATTATCTTTTCTGGGTTACTGAGAGACCTTTTTATTTCATGTTTAATAATTTCCTTTTGTATATTCAGATCTTCTTCTGAATAGTTATCATTTGTGATTATTTTGGATAAGTATTTTAAAGCCTCCTCTATGTATTCTTTAAGTACCTTTATGTATATGTAACAATCATCTCTACTAGTTACACCCCATACCTTTCCCCCATATTTTTGTAATAGCTCTATGTCTTTTGAGAGGATTAGATGTTCTACAAGATGTGCTGTTCCAATATCATTCGGTGTTTCATAGTTACTTCCCGCCTTTACCTTAAAACCAATGCTAACGTAACTTATATTCTTGTTTTCTATAAATACTATTGGCAAGTTGTTCTTGAGTTTATATAAGAAGGGCTTTTTCATTAACACCCTGATTATAGAGTAAGTTTTATGTTAGTCAAAATTAACTCTTATAAACACATAATAGGAAAATACATTCTTTTTCTCCTGTTATAGGTTGCCTGTTGACACCTATATTTTGTAGCCATACTATTTAACTATGAGGAAATATCTACTGTTTCTACTTCTTACCCTAGCTACTATTAAAACTTCTTTTGCATTACAACTTTCAACCATTGGGGCCTTAGATTTAGGCGGTAAAACATATAACGAATGGTGGTATACAGGAGTAAACCCTTCCTTCGTTGGTAGTGCTGCTGCTAATAGTGATGTTAAAGTTACAGTAGATACCACTACTTATGATGCTAAAGCAGATGCATCAGGTAAATGGAGTGTTAATACTACCGTCGCTTCAGGAGATCATAGTGTATCCGTAGTGGGTGATGGAACTACCTACTCTTTTAAACTTCACTTGGGGCAAAGTATGCCTTCTGGTACTGGTGTTTCAACTGTACCCGATACCGGATCTAACCAGTTTGTTTCTATTATGTTTAGTTTAGGAGTACTTCTTCTTGCCTCTTACTTCTACTTCTGGGGTTCTCAACATACAGATAAAGCTAAGTTTGAAAAATATTTCTTAAACAGTTAGCTATTCCCAGTTTTCTAGTATTTCTCTTGTAATATCCCGTATTTGGTCTATTGTAAACTGTGAGTGTTTAACATTAAGTAGTCTTTTCATTGCTTTTTCATAATTATCTTTGGACCATCGTACCCCTTCATGTAGTAATCCATTGTACTTATGTGACCTATCTGCAGGTAGTAACAGAGTTACCCTAAAGGATTTAGATATTTCTATAACTGGAGGTAACTCTCCTTCATTTTGTTGTTTCAGTTCTTCTATTTCTGTTTGTGTAAGGTTTTCTCGTTTCTTTTTGAGTTTAGCTATTTCCACTAGTCCATACCTTTCTAATTCTTCAGAAGATGTGTTGTCTACAAAGGTAGATACTTTCTCTAATTCGTCTCTAAAGCTTTCTAATTGATCTATTGCTCTATCATTTAGTTTTCCCATTTTGGCTTCACCTACTCCTGTTATCACGGTATTACCTTTTTCATCTATGTTTGTATATAGTGCATCTGGTCTCCTTTGTATCCCTATTCGTCTGGTTAATCCGTATCTAACAGGATTGCTTATTAAACTGGATAGTTCTTCTGCAACAGGTGTATTCCCCTCAACTATTCCTGATTCTCTACGTAATGCTTGTTCAAATATTTCCCCTCTGACTATTAAACTCATCTCCTCATTACTGGGTATTACTAAATATTTCTTTGCTAACTCTGGATCATGGATATTACGTTCTCTCATTATTTTTCGTATTTGGAATTGTCTTTCATCTTCTAATCTTGAGAGGATTGCTCCTTTTACTTCCTGACTTTCTTTCAGTTCAGTTAGTATACGTTCACTTTCTTCTGGATCTGCTTCTATTTTAGGCATTTAACTCCTTAGACAATTCTTCTAACCTTGCATAATCTGCCTGTGGTCCTAACTGTGTAGTTAAATATCCCGGATAGTATTCATGATAAACCGTTCCGCCACCCTCTCCCATTTCTGTACCCATGTGAAATGGATAGAGTTTTACATGAAAATGATCCACTCCCATACCTTCAATAGCTAACCCCACCTTTTTTACATTTAGTTTTTTTGCTAAGAGTTCTGCTACCTTTTTTGCTGTCACTAGAGTACTAGCATAAATGTCTTCTTGCATATTTATTACTGTTGATTCCACATGTTCCTTTGGTATAACGATAGTTACTCCCTTTGTATTTGGATTTATATCTAAAAAGGCTAAGTGTTGCTCATCTTCATAAATTTTAAAACTTGAGATTTCAGACTCTATTATTTTACAAAAAATACATTCAGTCATAGTTTAATTATACTGATAAATTTTATACGTGTTTAGATCGGCACCCGATTCTATTTCTTTTACTAAACTAATACCTTTTTCTAATAGTATTTTGTCTAGCTCTATTAATTCTTTTTTATCATAATAGTGGCAGTATCTTTTTATACCCTTGTTATCCCATCCTAACCAGTAATCATTTTCTTCTAGTTCTGTTGCCTTAATTAAAGATTTCTTATCTAAAAAATTCCAGAAACTTAATATTAAATACCCTTGTTTATTAAGTAGCTTAGTAATATCTTCAAACCAGTTATCTCTAAAGTCCCTTCCAGGTATATGATGTGTTATTCCAAATCCTACCACTAAATCATATGTTGAATTAGTATTACCATAATTCTCAAATATATTACCCTCTAAAAACCTTGCACCTTTGTATTTTTCCTTTGCTATACTCAGAAGTCCTTCGTCTCTGTCTACTCCTATATAATTTATGTTTTTGTCTATATGTTTAACTAAGAATTCATAGAATCTTCCATTACCACATCCTAAATCTAAAACCTTACAATTTTCCTTCATATCAAGGTATTGTAATATTCCCTCCCATCCCTTCCATGAGTATTGTCTAGTATCCGAAAACTCTTTACTTATATTCTTATAGAAGTCCTTTGTTATCTCTATTACTTTGTTTGTGTCCATATTTACCTATTATACCCCCTATAAAATGTTAAAATATCCATATATTATGCCTTTAGATACAGAAATACTGAAGAAAATAGTGGATGAACTAGGCGGATTGACTGCTCCCGATGTTATTTCTGTGCAAAAGATATTACAGAAGAATCCTTTGAATAATAAAAATGTTCCTAAGAAAAGCGGGGTTTTGGACTATTTTAATAGTGTAAGTGATAGCTTTTCCTCTTCTGTGGCAAAGAAAATCAGGCATGCTTTACAGATGAAAGCTACCCGCACAATTTCAGGGGTTACCCCTGTAACTGTACTAACTAAACCCTTTCCTTGCCCGGGTAAATGTATCTTTTGTCCAAGTGATATACGAATGCCTAAAAGTTATCTTTCTAGCGAACCCGGGGCTCAGAGAGCCTTTGCAAATAAATTTGACCCCTATTACCAAATATACAACAGACTCTGTGCTTATGCTGGTATTGGACACCCTACGGATAAGATTGAATTGATAATACTTGGTGGGACATGGTCAGTATATCCTAAAGATTATCAAATATGGTTTGTTAAACGTTGTTTTGATGCACTGAATGATTTCGATTCTAGTAACTTCTCTGTTAAGACACCACCCACTTCCCTACCCTTTGAGGATAAGGATATAGAAGATAAATCCTCATATAATAAGACTGTATCAAAGAGGAATATTTCTAGTATTTTAGAGAACGCTTCTTATGAAGAATTATTCGAATCTCATAAAGTAAATGAGTTCGCTAAATCTAGGTGTGTAGGACTAGTTGTTGAAACTAGACCAGAATATGTAACAGAAGAAGAACTTACTCATATTCGAAAATTAGGTGCTACTAAAGTACAAATGGGTATACAAAGTTTAAATGATGAAGTTCTTTCTTTGAACAAGCGAGGACATTCCGTCTTAGATACGAAGAATGCTTTTGTGTTATTACGAAAATTTGGATTTAAAATACATGGCCACTGGATGCCTAACCTATATGGATCTAATGTGGAAAAAGATATTGAGGATTATAAGAAGCTATTTACCTCAGATTTTTGTCCCGACGAACTAAAAGTATATCCATGTTCCTTATTAGAAACTGCAGAGCTTATGAACTACTACAAAAAGGGTTTGTGGAAACCCTATACAGATGAAGAATTAACTAAAGTATTAGTTTCTGTTTTCGAGAATACTCCTAGGTATTGCAGGTTAACTCGTGTTATCAGAGATATACCCTCGCAAGAAATAGTTGTAGGTAATAAGCAGACTAACTTTAGACAAATAGTGGAAAAAAAGATTAAGGATCTGGATATTCATCCTGTTGAAATTAGATCCAGGGAGGTTAGAGGTAAAACCATTAGCGTTAGTGACTTAGAAATATCTTTGTATAAATACTCTACAGCTAGCACCAACGAAATATTTATTGAATACGTTACTAAAGAGGATGAGTTGGCAGGGTTTTTACGTTTATCACTTCCTTTGAATTCCACTTCTGCAATGATTCGAGAAATACATGTGTATGGGCAGAGTATCGAGTTGGGTGTAAAAGAGGATGGTAAACCACAGCACGCTGGTTTAGGGAAGAAACTAATTGAGAAGGCAAAAGAATTATCCAAAGATTCTGGGTACACATCCCTTTATGTAATATCTTCAGTAGGTACCAGAGAGTATTACAGAGATCGTGGATTTATAGATTCTGATTTATATCAGGTTACCTTTTTATAAAAGGGTAACCCACCCTTTCGGGTGGGTAGGGCTTATCCTCAAAGTAAATAAATTGAACTAATTACAACCTAAGCTTGCTAAACATTCTTTCTTTGTATTTTCATCTGGTGCCATATTACAAGCAGCACATTTGTTGTTTGTTATATCTTTAACTTTTGTTGTTGTTTGTTGAAGTTTTTCTGTAAAATTTTTCATTGTTTGTGTGACATCTGTAAACTTCACATTTGTAGGAGGGGTGAATTTACTCTCGTCTAATTTCCATGGCTTGCAATCTAAACCCATATCTGCGGTCATTCCAAGATTTTTATAATCTAATGGTTCTGTAGATGACTCTTGTGGTCTAAGTTTTGCCAATTCACTGACTTGCATTTTCATCGCAGGAATATTTCCACTTCCCCAACTGTAAATCCAATCTCCTGTCATTATGTAGTTAAGTTCCTGAGGATTTTCTCCTTCTATTTTTACTGTATTTGCAATGCTCTTACCGGAAATATACATAGTTCCTACAGTTGTATTTTCTCCCTCTATGACAGTATACTTACATTCTTTTGGTTCATTAAGCTTAAGTATGTCTGCGATGTTTGTTTTTACATCTTCTGCTACTCGTTCTTGCACTTTTTCAATTTTATTGGTGAGTTTCTTATTTAAAACAGTACAACCTGTTAAAGTAAATCCAACTAATACTAAAAGGGTGGCAGTGAGGAATTTTTTCATCCAGATACTCCTTAACAAAATTGAGTACTATATTCAGATTCTATGTCCAGTCTTTTGAAATATCCACTAATGTATATGCTTAAAAATATATTAATTATTTTGTTGCTACTATAAATAAAAAATCAAAAGGAGTGTTCTCACACTCCCTTTGCTGCCCAAAAATTACATTTGATACACTGTTATTCTACTACTTCTATAATACCTGTAACCATACCCATCCAACAGCTAAATCTATATTTCCCTACTTTGTTTGGAGTAAATGTTGTAGTTACAGTTCCTCCTCTTTTTATATTTACCCTATCTTCTATCAACCCTTTCGCTATTATTGCACTTGTACACCCACTGGCTTTTACATCTGTAATTTCCCAGGTTACTGGTATATCCTTTTTGACTTTGAAATAATTAGGTTCAAACTTATCAGAGTACACTCCCATTTTAATAACCTGTCCACCTTTAGGCGTTGTATCTGAAGATACTTTTTTTGTAGCGTTCTCTAATATAACGCTGCTCACATTAGCTATCCCTAAAACATTAAGTTGTGCATTGATAGAATAAAGTGCAAAGAATAATACTAATATACCGGCTACTTGAGAAAACATCTTAGATTTTTTTGGATCACTATTCAACTCTGCGCTTGTTATCCCAATCATAGATAAGGGCAACGCTGTGCCTAGAGCAAACATTGCTAATATTAATCCACCTGTTAGAGCACTTCCTGTTGTTATAGCTATTGTTTGTGCAGTCAGTGTGAATCCGCAGGGTAGAAAGAATGTTAATGCTCCCATAATAAAGGGCATGTATGCCCTGTTAAATTTATCGCCTTCCTTTACCACTTTAGTGCTAGCTATTTTAGTTGTTATATATTTTGGTAAGGCTATTTGGAACTTTTGAAAATATTTAATACCTAACATTTGTAGTCCAAGAATAATCATTAGTAGTGATACAGAGAAGGAAAGAATAGAAGAAACAATAGGGGATATTTTTAGAATATTACCTAAATATCCAAGTATAGCGCCTAATAGTCCGTATGAGATTATTCTTCCTATATTGAATAGCATAACCGGTTGATATTTATTATTTGATTTTGTATTATCAACCCATTGTTTTGTCATGGATAATATAATGCCTCCTACTAAAGCCCCACAGCTGGAAAATCCTGCGATAAGTCCAAAGAGAAAGAACCCACTTATCGAGGATGTTTTACTTACATTTATCCAGGAAGCAATACCGGATTTTTCTAAGATTATGAAACCTAGCACAATTAGTACTGCAGTTAGAATCCCATTCAAACTGCTATCCTCTTCTACTTTCTCTTCCTCCCTTAATGAAAATCTATAATTATGCTTTTTGAATATTTCGTTCAATTCTTTTACATTGGGCAAGTCTTTCCCATCTTCTACTGTTACCTTTCCATCGGGTGTTGATGCTTTAACTTTTACTCCCTTAAATCTGTCTGTTATTTCGCCTTCGATTAGTACCTCACACGCAGCACAATGCATGCCTTCTACAAAGTAAGTTTGTTTATTGCCCTTTTTATCCATGTTATTTCCTGTTTGATAAATTTGTTACCTTTAAGATTTCGTTGATCATTTCCTGTTTCTTTTGTTCATCTTTAGATTCCATCGCGTGTTTAAAACATGTATTTAAGTGTTTCTCCATAAGCATTTGATGTGCAGATTTTAATAACCCTAATACTGCTAAGTTTTGTTGCATTATATCCATGCAATATTTATCTTCTTCCAACATTGTTATTATTTTGGTGATAAGGCTTTGAGATTTTTTTAAGTTAATTAAAATATTTTCTGTTTCCATACCTATACCTATGGTATAGGTATGCGTGTTTACTGTCAATAGGAAAAAGAGGGCTAAAGCCCTCTTTTTCCTGTGGTTTCTTTATTTAGGAATATAATCCATCCTCTTCATTTTCATCTTCATCGTATTCATCCCAGCCGTCTAAACTCACTTCTTCGTGTTTGACCATTTCGGGTTCTTTGTCTTCAGTATGTACTTCTGTTCCACACTCTATACATTCAGTACCCTCTTCGTTTAGTTTACCTCCGCATTCCAAACATTCTTTCTTATTTTCTTTTTTCGGTTTAACTTTTTTTTGTTTTTTGTCCATTAAAGACACCCCCTTATGGTTAATTTGTAATACTTAAATTTATAAACATAATTATGTTGGTTGTAAAGAATTTATTTGTATCCCTCTGCTTGCAAGTTAAATGAATGTGCATACTTGCCATCCAATTTCATTAGTTTTTCGTGCGTACCATCCTCTATTATCTTTCCACCGTCTAAAACCAATATCCTATCTGCATTTCTTACAGTAGAAAATCTATGTGAGATAAGTATTACGGTTTTACGTTTAAAGAATCTGTATATCTTATTAAATATGTTATATTCAGACACTGCATCAATTGCGGCAGTAGGTTCATCAAATATTATCATTGGTGCATCCCTGTAAAAGAATCTTGCTATAGCTATTTTTTGCCACTGTCCTGTTGAAGGGCGAATACCTTTTTCATAATTCTGACTTAGTATTTGATCAAATTTGTTTGGAAATTGTTGTATAAATTCGAATGCGTCTGCATTTTGAGCGGCCTCTATCATTCTTTTAGAGTGGAATCTTATATTGGGGTTGCCTATTATGATATTTTCTTTAACCGTCAATTGGGCGTATTTGTTGTATTCTTGAAATAATACTCCTAAGTTTTCATACCAGGTGCTGTTTTCAATATCTTTTAAGGAGTGTCCGTTTATTAATATATCCCCTCCCGTAGGTTCATAGATATTACAAAGCAATTTCATTAAAGTGGTTTTCCCCGCCCCATTTATACCTACAATAGAAACTTTTTCTCCTGATTCTATCTTCAAATTAAGATTGTTTATAATTTTTTTATCGGAGTTAGGGTAAGAAAATGTCAGGTTTTTAAATTCTATGGTGGGTCCCCTATCTAGTTTCGGTAATTTTATATTACCTTTCACGTTTTCTTCTGGCATTTGAAAAAGTAGGTATGCTTCGTTCATCCTTATTGAGTGTTCAAATAGCTGGTTTGTTGTAGTAATGATACTGCCTAAATCCCCGTTTAGTCTTTGTATGATAGATGTTTGAAAGTATACATCTCCCATATTAATAATCTTTTTAAGAGCATTACCAAAAACTATTAAGTATCCCGTATATATCCCTATTTCTTGTAGTATGCTCAGTCCATTAGATCCTATATACCATTTCTTCTTTATCTGCATGCTCTCTCGGTTGTACCAAGTGGAAAAGTCCATATACTTTTTATCTAAAAATGCAGTAGCTTTATTTATCATTATTTCAGGTAGGGATCTGGCACTGCTAAGCTCGTAAGCTGTCTCCCCTGCTACTCTAGATCTTTCTGTATTTTCCCATGTGAATTTCCATAAGAGTTTTCTGTACTTTTTATCAACCAGTCTGCTTGGTAGTACTGCTATAAATATGATGGGTATTATTATAGGAGCAAATTTCGCTATTAGTATGGTGTTAGTTACAAGACTTATACTTACACCAAAAAGTCTTATAACTTGTGCAAAGTAATTTTGTATCCCATACACTCTTCCGCGTGCTCTGTTTATTCTATTATTTACCTCTGGGTCTTCTAGGGCACTAATCCCTAGTGTTTGGAGTTTACTATAAAATATTTTATCCATTTTTGTATCTATTTGTGCTCTTAAGCTCTCATCTGTATACCTATCAAAAAACCATATTAGGGCAGATATTACGTTGTATCCTAATAACACAAGCATTATAGGTAACATGTCTGTTATCTGAGAATTTGGTTTTTGCATTAGGGTAACTAATTGGTTGAATACCTGTGCTATTAAGTATGTATTTATAATTGATTGGAGTCTTGTGATGACATCAAAAAGGACATACCAAATAGTTTTAGCTTTATCTATTTGGAACATCAACCTAACTGACCATAATGCAATGGCAATAGTCTCTTTTATAGTTAAGTCTTTTAGAGCTTCTCTTTTCTCCACAATATTTATATAAAGATATTATTCAGTAGCTGTCCAGTCTAATTCTTTTTCTTTAGCTTTTTCAGTATAGTGATTTATCTGTTTTACACATGTTTCGTACATGTCTACATTGGTATCATCTTTATCTTTTTGATGTTTGTATTCTTTATACCAATCTACGATTTCTTTTAAAGATTCTTTATATGTATATACAGGTGTCCACCCCAAAAATCTGAAAGCTTTCGACCAATCTAGCATCAGTAGGTTTGATTCTACTTTTTTGGTGTTTTTATCACTTAAATCTTTATAAGTACCTTCTTTCCAAAACTCTATCATTGTATTAACAATGTCACTCACGGGTACTCCGTGGGTTTCTAATGGCCCAAAATTCCAAGCACTAGTATATGTTTTTTCCGGTTTCAATAGTAATTTAGCTCCTAACCATAGATAACCACTTAATGGCTCTAATACATTTTGCCAAGGTCTTGTACTGTAGGGATTTCTAACGCCAATTGGGTCCCCATTCATTAGTGCTTTTGCGCAGTCAGGTACTAATCTAAAATCAGCGAAATCTCCTCCACCTACTACATTACCTGCTCTTGTAGATGCTATCGCAACGTTTCTTTTATGAAATCTTTCTCCGGAAAAGAAAGATGCCCTATACGATTGAATTACTAACTCTGCAGCAGCTTTACTTGCTGAATAAGGATCTTCATCACCTAGTTGATCATCTTCTCTATATCCCCAAACCCATTCTTTGTTCTTATAAACTTTGTCTGTAGTAATAAATACTCCTGCTTGCACCGAGTCTGTGTTTTTTATAGCTTCCAGGACGTTCATTGTACCAATAGTATTGGTTTCGAATGTTAGTTTTGGTTCTTCATAAGCACGCAAAACTATTGGTTGACCTGCAAGGTGAAATACAATATCTGGTTTATATTTTCTAATAGTATCCTCTAGTAACGTGTAATTTCTGACATCACCGCGGACATCAATAATTTTGTCTTTTAAATGGCTTAATTCGAAATTAGAAGGCGTAGTTGGGGCTTCTTCTAAAGAGTAACCAATTACCTTTGCACCAAGCATCTCTAACCATATTGCTAACCAAGATCCCTTGAATCCAGTATGACCTGTGATTAAAACTGTTTTATCTTTATAAACGTTTTTAAAGTGACTTATATGTTTCATATGAGCAAAATTGTACCTTAGATTGATAATATCTTCAAATCAACTACTTTTTAGGGTTGTCCTGTTACCTCGGTACCTATTGAAGATGGTTGATATTTTTAATAGTGTTCCTTTACTACTGTAGTATTTCCGCCATTGGATATACCAAACACGATATATATAACGGGGTCTGTTTCTGAATTATTTTTCATACTATGTATTTCACCCTTCTCTACCATAATTAATGTATTGTCATCTACTTCATACTCTTTTTCATTTATTTTAAATCTCGCATTTCCCTTAATAATATAAAAAACTTCTACCATTCCCACCTCTGGGTTTTCGCTACCGTGGTGATGTTGAGAAAACCATCCATTTGGTGCTAACTCCGCATAGTTGAACATGGCTAATTTACCCTGTACCAATGATGGAAATTTATCCCATGCAAATAATACTTGCTTGTACAGCATGGACATATCTTTTTCGTGTGATGTTTTTTCCTTAATATGTTTTTCTAATTTTGAAATATGCATATGTGTATTGTACCTCAAATCTCCTAATACCCTATAGCATTTGATATTTTTCTAATTTTTTAGTACAATATCAGCAAGAAAAAGTAGTGTGGACAATGATAGTCTACAGTTTAGTCATTGCACTAAACCTGCTGGCAATGCTTATTCAAGCATATACAGGGAATATTCTTCCCAGTATCCTGTTGGCAGGTTCAAGCATCCTATTAGTGTGGGAACACCGGAAACATGTGTTGTTTCTAGAGATTTTTCCCGCTGAGAAGGAAGCACAACAGAGAGCTGAAAATGCGCTGTTTCGTCACCCTGGGTTAACAAAGATACTGTCATTGACTTTGGCAGTGGTTTCTCTGATTACCCTGTGTATGCAGGGTTCGTAGACCAATGCGAACCCTGATTATTTTCACACTTTACCTTTTTAATATACTTGTATTTTTTCCAAATACCTGCTCCCATGATAAAATTGACACATGAAAACTATAATACTTTGTGGTGGTAGAGGTACCCGTTTGAATGAAGAAACTGAGTTTAAGCCTAAACCTTTGGTACAGGTAGGTGATTACCCCATTTTGCTTCACATAATGAACATATATGCTTACAACGGATATAAGGATTTTATCGTGGCCCTGGGATATAAAGGAGATATGATAAAAGATTATTTTTTAACGTTGTCTAGATATGAGGACGATTTTTCGTTTGATATGCGAACAGGGAAGGTTTATGTTTTGGGTAAATCCTCAAATAAATACGATTACAATATTACCTTTGTCGAAACAGGTTTAGATACTAATACTGCAGGTAGGGTTTTAACCGCTGCCAAATATGTACCTGAAAGTGATCCTCACTTTATGGTTACTTATGGTGATGGCGTGAGTACTATCGATATAAATAGATTAATTAAATTTCACAAGGATCAAGAAAAAAAATATGGTGTTGTTGGAACTATTTCTGCAGTGCACCCACCCTCAAAATACGGTAGGTTAACTTATACCAATGATGAATTGGTAGCTACTTTTGAGGAAAAGAAACCAATTTTGGATGATTATATAAACGGTGGATTCCATATTTATAATAAAAAAGCATTATCTTTTATGAAGCCTGAGGAGATGTTAGAAGAAAGTCTTATTACAATGACAGAGGCTAAAAAATTAGCACTCTACAGACATGCGGGTTATTGGAAGTCTATGGATACTATGAAAGACTATAAAGAGTTAAATGCCGAATGGGCTAAGGATAGACCCTGGGCATTATGGGAGAAATAATTAATGATTTTTACAGAAACCACTTTATCCGGTGTATATAAAATAGATCTTGATAGAAAAGGTGATAATAGAGGTTTTTTTGCAAGGTTATTTTGTAAGAATGAATATGCCCAATACAATTTGGATTCAAATATTGTTCAGATGAATACGTCTTTCACCGCCAATAAGGGTACTTTTAGGGGATTACACTATCAACTACCACCAAAAGCAGAAGATAAAATTATTCGAGTTTTAAGAGGGGCTTTGTTTGATATAACCTTAGATCTAAGACCTACTTCCCCTACCTATGGTCAAGTTTATACTACTGAGTTAACTGCTGAAAATAAAACAATGATATATATACCAAAAGGATGCGCTCATGGGTTTATGACTTTAGAAGATGATACAGAGCTTGTATATATGGTAACTGAATTTTATAGCCCGGAAAACGAACGTGTTGTCAGATGGAATGATCCAAAATTTAATATAAAAATGCCTTATGAACCGATTCACTTTTCTGAAAAAGATACTGTTGCCCCAGACTTTGACGAAAAAACCCATCTGAATGATGGGATGTATTTATTATATGAAGGGAAAAAATAACATGAGTAATGATCATAAAAATTTGGATAAGCATCCTACTGTGGGAATTGGAGTTATTACTTATAAAGATGGTAAGCATTTAAAATATTGTTTGCCACCACTTTTAAAATCTCCCTTGCGGCCTAAAGTTTTAGTATTTAACTCTAGTTCCAATGATGGTACTGTCGAGGAGGCAGAAAGATTGGGTGCAGAAACCTTTGTAATTCCTAGAAAGAATATGAATGCAGGAACTTCTAGAGAAAAAACTAGAAAGAAATTAGGTACAGATATTTTTGTAGCAATGACTCCCGATGCATATGCCTTAGATGAACATATGATTGAGAGGTTAGTTAAACCTATTGTAGAAGGTAAGGTCGCTGTTTCTTATGCTAGGCAAATACCTCATGATAATGCGACTCCTATCGCTAAATTCTCTAGAATATTTAACTATCCTGAACAAAGTCAAATAAGAGGTATTGAGGATGTGGATCGTTATGGTTCTTACTTACCTTTTTGTTCAGATACATGCGCTGCATATTCCCAGAAGGCTTTGGATGAGGTAGGTGGATTTCGTTGGGTCTTGGGGGGTGAGGACACTATAGCTACTGCAATGCTTTTAAGGAAAGGTTACAAAGTAGCCTATGTAGCAGAAGC
>Ga0172368_10001449_pt1 | contig 32355 bp, 21 predicted proteins | sample Lak11m_FD_114540 | JGI IMG/M metagenome (GOLD analysis project Ga0172368, IMG submission 114540) | Freshwater microbial communities from Kabuno Bay, South-Kivu, Congo - kab_022012_11m | ecosystem: Environmental > Aquatic > Freshwater > Lake | place: Democratic Republic of the Congo: South-Kivu...
ATGCTTGAATCATCATGCGATCTTCTACATCAAGTCGTTTGTTTACTTTGTTGCCCATACATCCTCCTTCCCGGGGCAAGAAAGATGTCTTAATTATATGCAACGTGTCTCATCACTTCACCGTTGCATTGAGTTTGTCACTTAACAGTCCTTTTTCATTTGGCGACCAAAGCGATAAACTGATTGAAACCGCTTTCAGCAGAAGGTAAAATTAATTTATTGCATAGAACAGGAGCACGGACAAATGGAGCAGACCATCTTCCTTTTATCAACGATACTCATCTCTTTGCTAGCCTTCGGTTTCGCGTTTTTGCTGTATGCCTGGTTGCGCAAACAACCGGCCGGCACCGACAAGATCAAAGACATCTGTCGCATCATCCGCCAAGGGGCAAACACGTTCTTAAGCAAGGAATATATCGCCTTGGCGAAATTCGCGGGCTTCCTAGCCGTGATCATCCTGTTATTGCTGCCGAAGCCGATATGGACTAACGGCGGCGCCGGCTGGCTCACCAATCTGACAATGGCCCTTGCCTATATCTTCGGCAACGTTTTCAGCGCGATTGCCGGAAAAGTCGGCATCTTCGTGGCCACGGCCGCCAATGGCAGAACGGCGACCGCCGCCCAAAAGGGCATCAAGGAAAGTTTCATGGTCGGTTTCCGGGGCGGTTCCGTCATGGGGATGGCCGTCGTCGGGGCGAGCATCCTTGGGATCAGCGTCCTGTTCTGGCTGACCGGCCATTCGACCTCGTTATTGGGCTTTAGTTTCGGCGCCTCGAGTTTGGCGCTTTTCGCCAAAGCCGGCGGCGGCATCTTCACGAAAGCCGCCGATGTCAGCGCCGACTTGGTCGGCAAAGTCGAACTAAGCATTCCCGAAGACGATCCGCGCAACCCGGCCGTCATCGCCGATAACGTCGGCGACAACGTCGGTGATGTTGCCGGCATGGGCGCCGATCTGTTCGATTCCCACGTCGCCTCGATGGTGGCCGCGCTCGTCATCGCCATGTCAATCGACGGCGACGGCGTGTTTGGCATCAACGTCGAAATGGTATTCGCGTTCGCCGGGCTCGGCTTACTGTCCTCGATCATCGGGGTCGCCTGCGCCCGCATGGGAAAAAATGGCAATCCCAACCACGCCCTTAACGCCAGCACGTATGTGACGACCGGCATTTACGTCATATTGACGGGTATCATTACCTTGATCCGCGCCTACGATTGGCGTCTTTGGCTGATTGCCGTCATCGGTCTCGCCGTCGGCCTCATCATCGGCATCACGACCGATTATTTTACCAACGACGAGCGGCGTCCGGTGCGCACCGTCACCGAAGCCAGCACCAAAGGCCCGGCCTTCACGATCATCACCGGCATCAGCTATGGTTTCCTGAGCGTTTTCCCGGCCATGATCGGCATCGGGCTGGCGGCGCTTCTCTCATATAAGATCGGCGAGACGATCGGCGTCGGCTACGGCATGTTCGGCATCGCCATGGCCGCCGTCGGGATGCTCTCAATCGTTGGGATGATCATTTCCAACGACGCTTACGGCCCCATCGTCGACAATGCCCGTGGCTTGGCCGAAATGGGCGGTTTGGGCGACGAGGTACTCGAAATCACCGACAAACTCGACTCGGCCGGCAACACCGTCAAAGCGATTACCAAAGGCTTTTCGATCGGCGCCGCCGGGCTGACGGTCATCGCCCTCTTGGGGGCGTTCATGACCGAAGTCAACGGCGCGGCCATCGAGATTGGGTTAGTTGCTCCGGGCGAAACGTACATCAATGGATTCGACGTCACCGATCCGCTCGTGTTCTTCGGGCTTTTGGTCGGGGCGGCGCTTCCGGCCATCTTCAGCGCTTTGCTGATGCTTGGCGTCAAATCGAACGCCGAACTGATGGTCAAGGAAATCCACCGTCAGTTCAATGAAATCATCGGTCTCAAGGAAGGCAAGGAAGGCGTGGTCCCGGAATACGACAAGTGCATTTCCATCGCCACGAAAGGATCGCTCGCGGAGCTGATCAAAGCCGGCGTGGTCGCCATTATTCTCACTCTCCTGGTTGGGTTCGTCGGCGGCGTCAAAGCCATCGGCGGCTTCCTGGTCGGCAACATCGTGACCGGGCTTCTGTTGGCTCTGTTCATGTCCAATAGCGGCGGGCTTTGGGACAACGGCAAGAAATACGTCGAAGCCGGCAACTTCGGGGGCAAAGGTAGCTTAGCCCACAAGGCAGCCGTCGTCGGCGACACCGTCGGCGATCCCTTCAAGGACACGGCCGGACCGAGCCTGAACACGCAAATCACCGTCGTGAGCTTGCTCGCGAGCATATTCAGCACGCTGTTTTTAATGTTCTCGATTTTTTAAGACGATCATTTAAGACGAATCTAAATTACTCTTAATCAACAGATTCGCTGATTTTGGAAAGCGCATCGACAAGTTGATGGAAATCACTTTCTTAAAATCGTTGCGAACATCTTCGATATGGTAACGAGCCAACCTCAAAAAATCATCGATGTCACCAATATGCTTTTTATCAAAGAAGGCCGCATCCTTCTCGGCTATAAAAAGCGCGGTTTCGGCATGGGCAAGTACAACGATTTCGGCGGCAAACCCCAAGTCGGCGAAACGATCACCGAAGCGGCGATTCGGGAAGCGCGCGAGGAATCGGGCTTGACTGTCCTCGAATGCCACCGGGCGGCCGTCGTCGATTTCGGCGACAGTTATCTATTGCGGATGCACGTCTATTTGGCCACCAAATGGAGCGGGGAAATGACGGAAACCGACGAGATGTCTCCACGATGGTTTGCCATCGGCGAGATACCGTACCCCTTGATGTGGAAAGACGACGCCTATTGGATGCCACTTGTATTAGACGGGAAAAAGATCAAAGCGACGTTTAATTTCATGAACAACGACGATGTTTTGGGTACCGACGACAACGAAATCGTCGCTTACTCGATTGAAGAAAGCGATTGCGAATAACAAAATAGCCTGACGATTAGTAATGGCGCGCGATTATCCGTTCAGCGCTTGATGGAATATGGGTATTCTTTATTCCGGTTTTGGAAGGCGATGATTTCGTCGTTTTTGATGATGCCGGCCTCGATTTCGACCGCCTTCTCGAGCACGAAGTTGCCCTTGTAGGTCCCATTGTCGAGCATATAGATCAGATAAGGCAGCAAGGCGCCGCTTAATTCAAACGAGGCCGATTGCCAGAAATAGGTCGGGCTATGGTTTACCGCGTAATAGGTGACGGAACCGACTTCGAACGACGGGTCTTGGAAATTAGTCGGCTTGGCGAATTCGAAGCCCATGCCCAAGTCGCAGCTTACGTCGACGATCAGCTGTTTTTTGGCAAGTTTTAGGGCGTCTTCCCTTTTCATGAAAATTATTGGCTCAAGCGGATTCTGGCGTACGCAGTTGACGACCACGTCATAACCCGCCAGTTCGTCGGCCGCCGGGCGTCCATTCATGCTGACTATCCCGTCTTCGACTTTATAGCATTTATAGTCGACATGGGAAATGGCGTCGGCGACCTCGAAACGCGTCCGGCGCGAATAGACGGTGATGTCGGCGGCTCCGAGACCGTGCAGGGCGTTAACGGCCCCTTTGCCCGTTGAGCCATGGCCGATCACGGCAGCTTTCAAAGGTTGCCCGTATACGCCGCCGGTCATTCCGCATAGCGTCAAGGCGTGGACGACCGAAGCGTATCCGGCCAATTCGTTGTTGCGGCTGAAAATGTGTTCCTGCCGAACGTTGTTCCGCCACTTGAACATCGATTCCCAAGCGATCAGCGTCAGTTTTTTTTGGATGGCGACGTCGGTGATGGCGCGATTTTGGACGCAATGGGGCCAACCCCACAAAATCTGATTGGGACGGAAGAAGGCGAAGTCGATTGGGGTCGGTTTCGCTAAAACGATGACGTCGGCCGCCTGAAACACTTGCTTGCGAGGCAAAACGCTGATTAACGCTTGCCGTTTTGAGTGTTCGAGGCCGGGATATCCCTCCTCGAAGATGATGTGCGCCAAATGTTCGTTTTTCAATTCGCGCAGATGGATATGGTGGAGTGGGTAGCGCATCTCGTTTTTCTTGGTCGAAGTGCTGATTATTCCAAATTTCATGTGTTTCCTCCTAAATATCAAATACAAGAATCTCCGATTCCGGTCACCTTGCTTCGTTCAAATGACAATATCGATTTGATTAATTTTAACATTTATGACTGCTCGCCGCAAATCAGCCCCCGCCGACGAATGCCGCTTCGTCTTGGGGCAACCATTCCGTGGAAACAAAATGCTTTGACTGACGCGCGAAAAACGCGACTGACATGACTGATAGGATGGAAAGATTCCATAAGACAAATTGCCTTTTTTCTGGGCGGCCGACTCCTTTTTTAGGACGTCGGAATGTATGGTCGCCAGTGTCATTCATAAGCGCTTTTTATAAATAAAAGAGTGCCGCTATTGTAATCGCTTACACCTGATAATATAATATTAGGGAAATCGGTTTCTCTAATTTATAGGAACATTCATGGGCGCAATGAAGGAGTTCAGGCTCGCTAACTACCATCAAGCAAGGCCTTTTGCGAGTTTTCTTTCCGGCATTTCGGGCAAAAAAGGCATCCCGATGTGGGCTTTCTACGTCAATCGAGGCCAAGTCATGGCTTCATTCGGCTTGCGCGACAAAAACGGGGCGATCATGGAGTTCTTCCCGGCCAACGCGATGTACCGCCACCTTTCCCGCATCGGATTCCGCACCTTCGTCAAACGAGAAGGCAAAATCCATGAGTTCTTCCTTGAAGGCAACCCCAATCAGGAAATGGTTATCCGCCCGGACCAGGTTTCGATTACCGAGACATGCTCCGAGATCGGTTTGGCCGCGACCGTGACTTATTTCACCCTTCCAAACGAAACCCTTGCCGGTTTGGTTCGGAAAGTCGAAATCGTCGATCTCAACGGAACGGGAAGCCGCTATGAACTGGTCGACGGATTGGCCCAATTGTTGACGACGGGCATCGATTATGGCGGTTACAAAGCCGTTTCGCACCTGCTTCAAAGTTGGATGGAAAGCGAAAACCATGATGATTTCATGTTTTTCTCGTTACGAGCGTCGACTGGCGATTCCGCCAAGGTATCCGACGCCCTCGACGGAAATTTCTACCTGACCGTTTCCGACAAGAAGCCGCAGTACATCAGCGACATCGGCATCCTTTTCGGCGAAGACACATCGCTGGCGACGCCCTATGGTTTCATCCAAAACGACGTCAAAGCGCTCGCCGCCATGCCGCAGACGCACGTCAACCAAGTGCCGTGCGGCTTTTCCGCCTTTGAAGCTACCCATTGCCCGAAGTTGGTTTTTCACACGTTGATCGGCCACGCCAACGACAGGCGGGAAGTTTGGGATTTACTCCCGAAACTTACGCCATCGTATTTTGACGTAAAAGAAGAAGAAAACCGTCTCCTTAACGAAGGGTTGGCGCAACCGATTTCAACAAAAACCGCCCGGCCCGAATTGGACGCGTATTTCCGCCAATGCTTCCTCGACAACGTCATCCGCGGCGGCACGCCGTGGATCGTCGATACGTTGGATGGTAAGATTGGCTATCATTTGTTTTCACGCAAACACGGCGATCTTGAACGCGACTATAATTTCTTCAGCATCGAACCGGCATTTTATTCGCAAGGGAACGGAGCCTTCCGCGACGTGCTCCAAAACAGGCGCAACGACATTTTATTCGAGCCGAAGTTAGGCGATTTCAGCATCCGCCAATTTGGTAGCTTGATCCAAGCCGACGGCTATAATCCACTCAGCGTTGAAGGCATCAAGTTCACCTATGTCGGCGATCCCGGCAAGTATCCGGAACCGGTGGCCGCGGCGCTCAAGGGCGAATTCACGCCCGGCAGCCTCTACACCAAATTGCGGGGGGCGACCGCGGAAGCCGAAACGAAGCTTGAAGAGATTCTCGCACAATCGCATTATGAGATCAAAGCCACCTTCGGGGAAGGTTATTGGGAAGATCATTTCACGTACCTGCTCGATCTCATCGAAGCTTATCTAGTCGTCTATCCCGACAAGGAAGAAAGTCTTTTGTTCACCCCTGACTATCCGTTTTTCGTATCGCCCGCGCACGTATTATCGCGCGAGGAGAAATACGTGCTGACTTCCGACAGGAAAGTCCGTCAGTACGATGCCGTCAAACATTTGACGGGCGCCCCGTCATCGGGCTGGCTACGCGGCGCCGACGGCCACAAGATCACCGTCGATCTATTTGGTAAACTGCTGACGCTGGCGCTGACCAAATTCGCCCATCTCGACCCCGACGGCGTCGGCTTGATGTACGAAGCCGACAAACCGGGCTGGAACGACGCCATGAACGGCGTACCAGGGCTGTTCGGTTCGGGCGTTTCCGAAATGATCGAACTGCGGAAACTGGTCAAATTCCTGTTATCCGTCGCCGAACGCCATCCCGACGCCGACGTCCGCCTGCTCCAAGCAACGTGTTCGTTGGCCCAAGCTTTGGCGGTCATTGACGAGAAAACACCATTCGATTGCTGGGATAAGCGGATGGCGGCGCTTGAAGCGTACCGCGCAAGCTTGCTTGGAAACCAAATCGCCTGCCTCGGCAAAGCCTCGGCGCGCCGCGAAATCCTCATCAAAATGGACGCCGAATTGGACCTCGCGCAGCGAAAAGCCAAACAAATCCGCGACATTTACCCGACCTATCTCGTCCGCGAAGCGACCGATTACGAGACGATCGTTGCTAACGGCGAAATCAAAAAAGGCCATAACGGTCTTCCGCTAGTCCGTGTGAAAGCCTTTGCGACAAAACCGCTTCCGGCTTTTTTGGAAGCCCCGGCGCGTTATCTCTCGGGCGCGACATCAAAAGAAGAAGCGCTCGAAATCCATAAGTCCGTGCGCACCTCCGGGCTATATGACGCCGCCCATCGGTTCTATCAGACGAGCGAACCTTTGGATGCCTGGACGAATGAGATCGGCCGCATCCGCGCGTTCACCCCGGGCTGGCTCGAACGCGAATCCAATTTCCTCCACATGACTTATAAATACCTGCTCGGTCTGCTTAAAGCCGGACTATATCCGGAATTCTACGAAGAAATGACGACCAACTTCACCTGTTTCATGGATTCCAACGTCTATGGCCGATCGCCGCTTGAAAATTCGTCTTTCCTAGCCACGAGCCGCAATCCCGATCCCAAAAAACGAGGTCAAGGTTTCTATGCCCGCTTGAGCGGGTCGACGGCCGAAGTCATCTCGATGTGGCGCTTGATGTTCATTGGAAAGGCTCCGTTCAGAATCGAAAACGGACAACTGACGTTCCGGCTCGAACCGAAACTACCGGCGTCGTTATTTGATGAAGGAATCATCGAAACGACGCTACTCGGATCCATCAGACTGGTCTACCACAACCAAGGCGCGATCGATACCTACCTCCCCAAGGCCGGCATCGCGAACTATATTATCTCGTCGTCGTCCGGACGGGCGACGACCATCACTGGTACCGGCGTGGACGGACCGTTAGCGCACGCCATTCGTAATGGTCAGGTCCGGGAAATCCACGCCTACATCGAAAGGAGGACGAACTAACATCGATATAATCAAGGTTAATCGCGGCCAGGGAACGCCGCATCAATAACGAGTCCAGCCGATCCGCATTCATCTCGAAAGGAGCAAAAGCAAATCGATATGAAACCAAGATTATTCTCCGCCTTATTGTTAGCTATCGTGGGCATGACCGCCGCGTCCTGCGCCTCGACCGGGACATCCTTGTCCGAATCGAGCGTCACGACATCGAGCCAAACCACCACATCCAGTGAGGAATCAAGCTCGGGCGTCGTCCTCAGCGTCATCACCATTTCGGGCGCCGATGACATCGAACTCGATTTCGAAGAGACGTTCAACGCATTGACCGGCGTCACCGCCATTGGCAACGACAGCGTCGACTACACGAGTTCCATCGTGCTGCAATCCACCTCCGACGCGGTCAATCTGACCACCGGAGCCGTCGACACCACGAAAGTCGGCGTCCATGCCATCCGCTATAACGTCACCGTCGGGACGGTCATCGCCCAGAAATGGCGCAACGTCACCGTCAAATCGCCCGAAATCATCGAAGGTCAGATGCTGATCAACCCCGATTTCGCGCTTGGTACGGCCGGATGGGACGATCCTAACGTCGTCTACATCGCCGATGGCGCAGCCATGACCTTATCGGTCGAAGAAGGGGCCCTAAAAGCCGAAGTCATCTCCGGCGCCAACCCCTACACCCCGCGCTTTGGCCAAATGAACGTCCCGTTTGAACAAGACACGACCTATGAAATCAGTTTCGACGCCAAGTCCAGCGTCACGAAGATCATCAACCTCCAGGTTGGCGAACTTTTGAGCGCCGCTCCTTGGTTCACCGATTTCAAGCCCGGCAACATCGTCCACCGGACGATTACCACCGAATGGGCTACCTATTCCTATAAATTCACGCATACGCTTGACAACAAGCGCGGCGGTCTCCTGTTTGAACTTGGAACCGTCGAAGCCCAAGACATCGACGCCACATTGTGGTTTGACAACATCGCCGTCGAGGAATCGACGCCCGATGAAGACACGACCGCTCCCGCCTTCACCGGCGTCAGCGAAACCCGCAACGTCACCGTAGGGTCCGAATTCGACCCGATGGCCGGCGTCACTGCGTTTGACGTGGTCGACGGCGACGTGACCTCACTGATCGTCGTCACGATCGAAGACGGCGAGGGCAACCCCGTCGAGTCCGTCGATACTTCAGTCGCCGGAACCTTCACCGTGACTTACACGGTTGAAGACGAAGCCGGCAACATCGGCACGGCGACGACCACCGTCAACGTCGTTTCGATGCTCTTCAAGGAAACCAACCTTATCGCCAACCCGTCGTTTGATCAGCCGCTGAACGAAACGACCCCCGAATGGACCCATTGGAACCAAGATGGTTACTGGGCGAATCCGGCTCCGGTCGTCGAGTACACGCTCGACAACATGGCTGGTACCTACTCCATCGCCATCGTTGGCGGCGGCGATGCCGCTTGGGCTATCCAAGTCGTCCAGGATGGCATTCTAACGGTCGAGCAAGGCAAGACTTACCGCCTCTCGTTCGACGCCTACGCCACTGTTGCCCGCTCAATAAACGTCGCCGTCGGCTACAGCTTTGGCGACAACCAATACGAGCAATATGCCCGTCAAGACGGGATTGCCCTCGGAACCACTTCCGGGATTAACGACTTCGTCTTTACCGTCACCAAACCGACGCACGCCGTCAAACTGACGTTCGAACTTGGGTTACAACCAGGGTTCGCCGACGGCACGGTCGTCCTTGAGGAAGTCCGGCTGCAAGAACATGACGCCGAACCGATCCTTGCCAATGGCGACTTCTCACTATCGGGTTGGAGAGGTTTCTTCAACACTTGGGATGGTACGACCGGCACCTACGGCATCGTAGATGGCGAATTCAAAATCGACATCACGAACTACAACCCCGGAGCCGAATGGGCACTCCAACTCATTCAGGACGACATGTCCATGGGCGGAACGACCGAAGCCGGCGTCATCGAATTGACAGCCGAAGCCACCTATACGATTGGCTTTGACGCTTATGCGACCGAAGCCATGAACATTCATCCTTATATCATTTCCTCGAATGACTGGACAAATCTTGTCACCGCGGCCGACCAAACCGTCGCCATCACGACGACCAAGACTCACTACGAAGTGACGGCTACGGCCGGAGCCACGGTCCATGGCAATGAAATCCTCAAATTCCAGTTCGGCGACATGGCTGGTTTCTCTGGCTCCACCAAGTCCGTCATCTTCGACAACATCACCGTCAAAGACAGCTTGGAAGCCAATTTAGCCAGCGTCTATAACGGCAACATGGAAACGGTTCTCGGCAACCACGGCTTCTATTCGCCGGTCGGAACCAATACCATGACACGCGGAAACGAAGGCGCCGTCTTCACCATCGGCGAACCTGGCGCTCAGCCTTACGAACCGCATTACTACTACATGATCCACGGACTCGAAGCGGGCACTTACACCATCGTGCTGACGCTTAGCTCGAGCGAAACGCGCGATCTCCGCTTGAACGCGGTCGTCCCCGATTGGGGTTATAACTCAATCCTCCCGGACACCAAATACGACTTTAGTCTAACGAGCGGAGTCGCCACCACGGTCACCGTCACCTTCACGATCGCCAGCCCAATCACTTCTGACGTCAAGATTGAACTTGATTTCGGAACCCTTGGCGGCACCCTGGTGTCCGAGCCGACCATCGTCACGATGAATAACATTCTTGTTTACCGTGACTACAACGCCGCCTGATCGTAGGAGGCATTGTAATGAAACACGCAAGTCGATTCATTTTGCTGACCATTCTTGGTTTCGCCATCGCCGGATGTGGAGGGTCAACCCCCTCCACGTCCTCCGGGACGTCAACCACTTCGAGTGGCAGCACCACTTCCCAGACAACCTCGGGCGCGATCCAAACGATCGAGCTCACCTACGCCGACTGGGGCAACCAGGAATTCAACCAACGCATGATCGATAAGTTCATGCTCGCGTATCCAAACATCAACGTTACCCTGCGTCAAGACATCACCGGAAGCGGGGCCACCTTCACCGGCAACCTCGTGACTGCGGCGCAGGCAGGGTTATTGCCCGACGTCTTCGCCACCGACAACGTCCCGACCGTCATCAACGCCGGGCTGACGCTGGACGTGGCCAGCCATTGGGACGCCGACCCGGATACGGAACTGGTCTATGACAACATTGCCCTCACGGGCGTCTACAACAGCAAACGCTATGCCGTTCCGAGTTTCCAATTTCTCAAAGGCATCATGCTGAATATGGACGTGTTCGAAAAGGCTAACCTCTCGACCGTCGCCGGCAAATACCGCATCGACAACGACGGGTATCCGGTCAAGGACTGGACCCACTCGGAGTTCGTCGAAATCGCCAAGGCCATCAAGAACTTTGACCTTGCCAATCCGGAGAACCTGGTCGTCGGGCTCGACACCTGGTACGGCTCGCCCGACTTCCAGCAAGTGTGGCCGATGATGAATGACGCCAATGTCCAATACGACACGTGGGATGGGACGAGTTTCCATTACACGTCGGCCGACTGGATCTACGCGATGCAGGAAAAGGTCAAACTCCATCAAATGACCGATGGGACGACGACCCGCTTCACCGCGGAAGACTTGGAGGCCTATCCGATTCTCAGCGCCTACCTCATCCAGACCGGCGTCGCCGCGATGGACATCGAGGGTTCGTGGCAGTTCTGGGTCATCAACGACGTCAAGACCAACCTTGATCAGGACATCGGCTTCTGGCCGTATCCGCAAGGCAGCGCCGGTTTGTTCCCGCCGACGATTCTTGACTATCAATGTGTGTCCAGCCAAACTATGTTCCCCGAAGAAGCTTATTTACTAGCCAAATGGATGACGTTCGGCCAGGATGGCTGGGATGCCCGTCTCGACCTCTTGGAAGAAGACCGGGCTGAGGCGATCGCCGCCGAAGAGCTCCCGGCCTACCTTGACCGCTTCCCCGTCGCCGATTATCCAGGCGTGTGGGAACGCGTCAGCGGCCTCGTTGAAGGCATCGAAGGCATCGAGGACATCTTCGACCGCATCCAATACGCCAAACCCGACCTCGACAAATGGCTGCCGGGTTACAAAGATTTCTGGGCGTGGGTCTTCGATCCCGAGAATCCCTATAACTGGGATAACCTCGTGACCGCCGGGCCGACGGCCGTGGCGACGTACGCCGCCCAATGGCAGACGCGCGCCAACCAACTTGTCACCGAACAGATGGCGGCGCTGGGCGCTTAGCACGCTGATTGTTCGCTAACGGGGGACGGGAGGGTTTTCCTTCCCGCCCCCCCTTAATGGAGAAACCGCGATGAAAAAAGCATGGAGCCAAATCGTGACGTTTTTGCGAAACCGCAAACCGCGCTTCTATGTTTTTTTGATTGCCTTGCTCGTTTTGCCGGTCCTCGGCGTCGTCTCCGTCCTCATTCCGACTTCGCTTGACGATTACGTGTCGGGAGCGGCGCTCCGTGACGATTACGATTATATTTCCCTCGGCTCCAAATACGGCGTCGACACCTACGCAACCAAGATGAAAGGCTACGGCATTTCCGGCATCGGGAATGCCGGGGTGACCGACGTCATTCCGGTCAGCGAACTGACGGGAACCGCCATCCATACAAACGATCCGCTTTACGGCGATGACGTGACCGAATACGCCGAATTCCTGGGCCAACCGAGCGACGCCTTGCTCGTCGGCGAAGGGGCGACGGTGACGTTCACCCATCCGCACGCCCAAACCGGTCTTTACTATTTGGCGCTTGATTATATGGAACTGAGCGAGTCCGTCGGCAACACGCAATTGCGGTTATCGGTCAACGGCGCGAGCCCGTTTTACGAAAGCCAAACGCTGACGCTGCCGTCCAGCTGGGCTTTCGCAAGCCGCGAATTCGCGCTCGACCGCTACGACAACGAAATTCAGCCGCGTTCGGAAAAAATACGGCAGTGGCGCACGTGGGCGATTACCGATGGCCACGGTATGCACGCCGGGTTATTGGCGTTGCAGTTAACGCTCGGCGACGTCGTCACGATCGAGACCGTCGATGGGCTTTGTCTTTTAGGTGCGGTCAGATACGTAATGCCCGAGGAATTGCCGTCTTACGCCGATTATTTGGCCATTCACGGCGACGCCCCGGTCATCGATGAGAACCTGAAGTATTCCGCCCGCGGCATCTACGAGCGGAGCGACCCCTCGATCCGTCTGCGGACCGAACAGGATCCCGCGGCGCTGAGTTACGATACGGACACGCTGCGGCTGAATACCGTCTTCGGCGATTCGTGGCGGACCGGCGGGCAGAGCATCTCGTATGACTTCACGATCCCGACGACGGGCTATTATCACCTGTCGTTCAAATACCGGCAGTATAACCTGCGCGACATGCCGACGTTCCGCGACATCCTGATCGACGGGGCGATTCCGTTTGACGAATTGAGCACGTACGCCTTTCCTTACACGACGAATTTCCTCAACCGCACGCTCATTGACGAAACGGGCGCGCCTTTGAAGATATACTTGACCGCGGGCGAGCATGTCGTGACCTTCCGCGCCGTCGCCTATCCCTACCGCCAAGCGATTGAAACAATCCAATATCTGATGAACCGGATCCAAACGTTGGCCCTCAATGTCAAACGTTACACGAGCGGCGGCACCGACCAGTACCGCGATTGGGACATCGCCACCTATTTCCCAGATGCCGAAAGCGACATCCGCGCCTGGGCCGATGTAATCGACGCCTTGTATGCCAAGCTGTTGCCGTTGGCGTCCAACCGCAACCCGTCGGAAATCAGCAATCTCAACGTGGCCGCCGCCCGGCTGCGGAAAATGGCCGACGACATCAACAAGTTGCCGAGCCTGATGGTCCAGTTCTCCGACGGCGACTCGTCGGTCGCCCAGATTCTCGGGGCGATGATGCAGAATTTCCTGCGTCCCGGCCTTGAGTTCGAGCGTTTCGTGATCCATGGCGACGTCCGCCTCGATTCGCCGCGCGCCAATATTTTCGTCAGTTCTTACGAAAATGTCGCTCGCCTCGTCCTGTCGTTCTTCGACAAGGATTACGCGGCGCGGGCGCGCCAGGACAACGAATTGACGGTATGGGTCAACCACCCACGCCAGTACATCGAGATCATGCAGCAGTTGATTGACCGCGAATATGACGGCGACATGACGATCACGCTGTCGCAAATGCCTGATCAAAACAAATTGATCCTCGCCAACGCCAGCGGCCAGGCGCCCGACGTCGCCGTCGGCGTAGACCACTGGATCCCGTTCGACTTCGCGGCCCGCGACGCTTCGCTCGATTTGCGCCAATTCGAAGGATATGCGGATTTGGTCGGCCACTTTGCCAAAGGGGCGATGATCCCCTACGTGTTCGAGGAAGGCGTCTACGGCTTCCCGGAAACGCAGAATTTCTGGGTGACATATTATCGTAAGGACATTCTGGCCTCGATTGGCATCGCCAACATCCCGCAAACATGGGAAGAGATCATCGGCATCCTGCCGTTACTGCAAAGTTACGGGATGAATTACTTCGTGCCATTATCGCAGTATAGCGGCCTTAAGCCGTTCGTGGCGACGTTGCCGTTCATATACCAGTTCGGTGGCGACCTTTATACCGAAAACGGGATGCAGACGGCGATATATAGCGAAGAGACTTTAAAAGGCATCAAGCTGATGTCCGACCTTTTCACGCTTTACAACATCCCGAAATACGTCGCCAGCTTTTACAATAATTTCCGTTACGGCACGCTCCCGATCGGAATCGGCGACTTAGGCACCTATCTATTGCTCGAATCGGCGGCTCCCGAACTCGACGGCATGTGGGGAATGGACCTTCATCCCGGCGTCTATGACGCGGACTCCGACAGCGTCGTCCGCTATTCGGCTTCGGGCGCCCAAGCCTCGATGATCCTGTCAAACACCGATTATCCCGACGAATCGTGGGACTTCCTGTCGTGGTGGATGTCGGCCGACGTCCAATCCGAGTTCGCTTTCCTGCTCCAAAGCACCTATGGCAAAGCCTACTTTTGGAACAGTGCCAACCTCGACGCCTTCGCGCGGATGTCGATGCCGACCGAATATAAAAACGTGATTCTCGAACAATGGGAATACGCGCTGGAAGCCGCCCGCATCCCGGGCGCCTACATGGTCGAGCGCGAGATATCCAACGCCTGGACGAACATCGTCTTCAACGGCGTCAACCCGCGCCAGGCCATCGACGAGGCCGTTCGCATCGCCAATCGCGAAATCCTTTACAAGATGGAAGAGTTCGGCTATGTCGTCGACGGGCAAATCATCAAACCATACCCGGTCCCCAGCATCTACACGATCGCCCGGTGGCTGACGGAGCATTGACATGTTCAAACGCATGAATAAACCGGCGTGGTTCCTCGTTCCTTATTGGACGCTGTTTTTCGTGTTCGTGGTCGTCCCCGTCGCCGCGGCCATCATCTTGAGTTTCACCTATTTCAACTCGATCCAGTTTCCCTCGTTCATCGGCATCAAGAACTATATCCAGCTGATCACGACGGATACCGTCTTCATGCAGTACGTCTTGCCGAACACGATCAAGTTCGCCCTCATCGTCGGGCCGGTCGGCTACACGCTGTCGTTCCTGTTGGCGTGGATGCTGGCTCACATTCCGCCGCGGCCGCGCACGATTCTGGCCATCATTTTCTATTCGCCGTCATTGACCGCCGGTGTCGCCATGGCGGCCATGTGGCGTGTCATTTTCTCGGGCGACGCCAACGGTTATCTCAACGCCTTGCTCTTGAATCTGAATCTCATCGTCGAACCGATCCAATGGCTCCAGGAGCCGAAATACCTGATGACGATCATGATCGTCGTCTCGCTCTGGAGCAGCATCGGCGTCGGCTTCCTGGCGATGTTGGCCGGCATCCTGAACATCGACCGCACGTTATACGAGGCGGCTTACATCGACGGCATCCGCAACCGATTCCAGGAAGTCATCTACGTGACGATTCCCTCGATGAAACCCCAGATGATCTTCGGGGCCGTCATGGCCGTCGTCGGTTCGTTCCAGGCCGGTTATATCGGCGTCGCCTTGTCGGGCACCAACCCGACGCCCGGAAACGCCGGCCAATTGATTGTCAACCATATCGAGGACTTCGGCTTCGCCCGCTACATGATGGGCTATGCCGCCGCCATCAGCGTCGTGCTGCTGATTCTTGTCTATTTCATATCCAAGGTCACCTGGGCGGCCCTCGGGGAGAAGGATTGAAGATGAAAGCGAAGAAACGGAAAATCAACAAGTTCTTCGGCCAGAAGATCAACCCCGAGCGTTTCAACCGGACGCAGTTGCCGTTCTTTTTCATCCTAATCCCGTTTTCGGTCTTGATGCTGCTCCCGATCATTTTCATCCTCAATCAGGCGTTCAAACCCCAAAGCGAACTGTTCGCCTATCCGCCGCGTTTCTTCGTGCGTCAGCCGACGTTTGACAATTTCGTCGAGCTTTTGCGCGTGATTTCGTCCTCCGGCGTTCCGTTCTCGCGTTATTTATTCAATAGTCTGATTATCACTTTGGTCGGCGTGTTTTTGGCAATCCTATTCACCGCTTTGGCGGCCTACGCGTTATCGAAGATGAAATTCAAGGGCAAGAAATTCTTGTTCGAGCTGAACACGATCGCCTTGATGTTCGTGCCCGTCGCCGTCCAGATCCCGCGCTATATCATCGTCGCCCAATCGGGGCTCATCGACACCTACGCCGCGCACATCCTGCCGGTGATCACGATGCCGGTGGCCATGTTCCTCGTCAAGCAATTCGTGGACCAGATCCCGAACGACTACATCGAGGCCGCCAAGATTGACGGCGCTTCCGAAATGCAGATTTTCTTCCATATCATCGTTCCGATCATCCTGCCGGCGTTAGCCACGGTTGGCATTTTGGCCTTCCAGATGATCTGGAACGACACCTCGACCTCGACTTTATTCATCAACGACGAGACGAAGCGTTCGCTCGCCTTCTTCCTGTCGACCTTGACGGGGTCCGCGAATACCGTCGCCGGCCAAGGCATGGCCGCCGCCGCCAGCTTGATTCTCTTCCTGCCGAACCTCATCCTTTTCATCATCTTGCAAAGGAAGGTCATGTCGACGATGGCCTACTCGGGACTCAAATGATGAAGAAAGCATTGACCGTCCTAGCAATTGCCGGACTCGTCTATCTATCGGCGCCGCCTTTCACGGAAGCCGCGGCCAACGGGCTGCCTTACTCGACCTACACCTACAGCTCGTCTTTGGGCGAACTCGTGTCGACCCAGGACGCCTACCTGCCGCTTTCGATGACGACCGACCTGGCCGGGCAGACGCTTTCGGCTCCATCGGACATCACCGTCGACGCTAATGACATCATCTACGTGGCCGACACCGGCAACGCCCGCATCATCCGCTACGATTTGGAAAGCGACACGGTCATGTCGTTCGGCGAGGATATCCTGGATCAGCCGACGGGTATCCACGTCGACATCGAGGGCAGTGTCTATGTCGCCGATTTCGGGACCAAGGAAGCCTATAAATTCGTATATGACGAAGGCACGGCGACATTCATACGCACGGTTACCTACGCCAAACCGGTCGGGACCCCGTACTTTTCGGAAACCGACGCCTTCGACCCCACTAACGTCGTCACCGATTCCGGACTCAACGTCTATCTATTGCTCGCCGGCAACATCAACGGGCTGGCCGAATTCGAGAACGACGGCTCGTTCTTCGGGTATTTCGGCGGCAACCGCATTCCCGACACCTGGGACAACGCCGTCAAGTCGATTTTCTTTGATGAGCAGCAGCGGCGCGACTGGTTCAAAATGATCCCCGATCCCGTCTATAACGTCGCCGTCGATCAGGCCGGTTTGATCTTGACGACCACCAAAGGCAGCCCCGGCTACCTCAAGCTCAACATCGCCAACGACGTCTATAACCGTGCCATCTGGGGTTTTGAAAACGTCGAGGACATCTTCGTCGGCCCCTATGACACGGTCTTCAGCATCACCGACGACGGTTTCATCGTCGAGTATGACCCGAATGGGTCCGTCTTGTTCATTTTCAGCGGTCGCGACACCAGCAACCAAAAAGGGTTGTTCAAGAAGCCGACGGGCATTGCCGTCGATTCCAAGAACAACATCTATGCCGTCGACGAGACGACGAACGCCCTCCAGGTGTTCATCCCGACCGATTTCGCCTCCTTGGTCCATGAGGCGATCAGGCTCTATTTCGACGGCCGTTACGAAGAGGCGTTGGGCCCATGGCAAGAAGTCCTACGGATGAACCGTCTGTTTGATTTGGCCAACCAAGGCATCGGAGATGCCTATTTTGCCCAAGGAAATTACGCCGAAGCCCTCAAATATTATAAGATCGCCCGCGACCGCGACGGCTATTCGGCCGCCTATTGGGAAGTCCGTAACGCCGCGCTCCTGAGGAGCGGCCCGATTATCGTCTGGACTTTGATTGCTGTGGCCGTATTGTTCATTCTCAATAAATTCTGGCCGTACATGCGCTTCGCGCGGGCCGGAGCGGCTTCGGCCGACCAACGGCTCCGGAAATATCCGTTCTACCGCCAGATGACGCATCCGTTCTACCTGCTCCGCCATCCGATCGACGGCTTCTACGGCATCAAGCGCGAGAAGAAAGGCTCGAACATTTCGGCGTTGATCTATCTGCTCGCGTTTTTCGCGACGTACATCCTATGGATCTATTTCACGAACTTCCAGTTCAATCGGAACATCCCTTCGGAAATCGACTTCTTCGAGCAGATCATCGCCGTGTTCGTTCCGTTCGGGCTGTGGGTGGTCGCCAACTATCTCGTCTGCAGCATCCGAGACGGCGAAGGCAAGTTGTCCGATGTCTTCCAAGCCTCGGCGTACGCACTGCTGCCGATGATCATCGCCTTCCCAATCTTGACGCTCATTTCGCAGGTGCTGACGCAAAACGAAATGTTCGTCTACGATACCGTAATGACCCTCGGCGTTGTCATCACCGTCATTTACTTCGTGGTGATGGTCAAGGAAATCCATTATTACGACATGAAGCCGACCGTCGCCAACATCCTGATCAGCTTGTTCACCGGGCTGATGATCTTGGCGGTATCTTTGATTGTCTATTTCCTTCTCAACGAAATCTACGGCGTCATCGCCGATATCATTCAGGAGGTGATCAGCCGTGCTTAAGCTTTCGCGGTGGCTGATTGCCATCATGCTAGGCGCCGAAGCCCTCATCTCGGTCCGCGGACCGGTGGCTTACGACGCACCCTACTCATCCTCTAACGGCGACAATTTCGCCTTCATCGACGACATGCTTCTCAAGAGTTCGCGCTACACCCAGAAAGACGAAGACAATCCCGCCGTCATCGACGAATACCATGACACATACACGCTCCAATACACGAACGCCGAATTGCTGGCGATGGGTTTCGTCCGTATGATCGACGGCGCCGACATCGACGTGTATTTCGAAAAAGACTCGTTCTCGGTCATCGTCATCGACGAAGCCAACGGCTATCAATGGTCATCACGACCGGAATTCCAAGGTTTCTCGGGAGCGCGCGAGGACAACACGGCCGCCCGCAATCTGATGAATTCCGGAATTTGGGTCGATTATGTCCGACGCGAGAAAGTATCGTCTTCCACGATCACGACGGCTTCGCTTTACACGATGGCCAACGTCAGCTATCAAAATAACGGCGCGTACGACGAATCCAATCCGGACCAGACGCGACCGTATCTCCTTGAAGAAGGTACGTATGACAGCGACAAAGTCGCCGTGACGATTGCCGCATCCGAAGCGACCAACTTCACAGCCCATGTCGACTTGAAAATGATCGGGGCGTCCTTCGACGTCGCCCTTTCCGTCGTCGACGGGCAGTTTGAAGCTTGGGTCGATGCCGACACCGTGGCCGAGACAAACCAAACGTATCAGCTGATGGCGGTCACCCTCTTCCCGTATTTGGGCGCCGCCCGCGAAGACAAGATGCCGGGCTACATCGTGCTCCCCGACGGCATCGGTGCCATGATCCGGACGAATCGTTACTACAATACGTATTTCCAAGCCGGCTTCTACGGCAGTGACCGCGGTTACGGCCGCAAGACGGTCACCGAGTTGAATCTGCCGCTTTACGGGCTCGTGCACCAGCCGGGCCGGGCCGGATATCTCGGCAACATCATCGAAGGGGCCGAACACGCGACGTTGATCGCCAACTTGTGGGGCAAAAGCACGCGCTACCACCAGGTTGCCGCGCGTTTCAACCTGCGTCAGATCTATCGTAAAATCATCGACCAAGCCGGAAACGGCTATGAGGTCATTCCCGATTCCATCGTCGCTTCCGACTTCCGCATCCGTTATCAATTCCTTCACGGCGGCGACGCTTCCTACGTCGGCATCGGCAAAGGCTACCGCGACTATCTATGGGATACGGGTGTCCTGACCGGCCGCGAGAAAGGCCACGGCGGCAAGATTCCGCTCGGCCTCGATTACATCCTGGAAGAACAGGAACCGGCTTTCATCGGAACGCAAACGGTGACGATGACGACGCCCAACGACATGGCCGAGGCCTACGCCTACTTCAAGGACCAAGGGCTGACGAATCAGCAGATGACGTTACTAGGTTGGAGCAAAGACGGTTTCGTCGGGCGCGCCCCGTTCCGTTTCCGCATCAACCACAAAAACGATTTGAAAGACTTCATAGCCACCGCCGGCGAAGACGGCAACGACGTCTATATCGACAACAATTATTTCGTCGCTACCAATCTTTCAAGGCGCGTCTCCTACCGCGAAGACGTGACACGCGACTTGTCCCGCTTGAAAATGACGGAAACCGTGAACGACGACAATTCCAAAATCCGCGAGATCTATTTCCTCAGCCCGGACGCCAGTCTCGAAAAAGCGCGTGACGATCTTGCCGACTACGAGTCGCTCGGCGTGTCCGGCGTCGCCCTCGGAAGCATGGGCGACACTTTGTTCAGTTATTACGACGACGGCATCCGTTCCCGCAGCGCCAGCATCGCCACTTATCGCGAAATCGCCGCCTTGTACGACGGCTTGGCGCTCGGCCAGCCGTTCAGCTATCTGTGGGACCATCTCGACAATTACACCGACATGCCGATCACGAATACCCAGTTCGATTACTATACCGACCTGATTCCCTTGGTGCCCATTGTACTCAAAGGCGCGGTTTCCTATTACACCCCTTATCTCAACTTCAACGCCTTGGGCATCGACCGCCTCTTGAGCATGATCGATTTCGGCGTCAACCCGAGCTATGTCCTGACCAAGAAGCCATCGAGCGACCTCCGCTACACCGAGGCGCGCGGCTTCTATACGACGACGTTTGACGACTTCGACGAGGAAATCGTGGCAACCTACGACTACCTCAACGAAGCCTTGGCGCCCGTCATCGGCGCTTCCATCGAGGCGCGAACGATGCTGGCGACCGGGTTCAGCAAAGTCACCTATTCCAACGGCGTCGCCATCTACGTCAATTATTCGAACGGCACGAAGACCGACGGGGCGAACGAAGTTCCGGCCCGTTCGTATCTCGTGGTGGAGGGCGCATGAAAAAGAAACAGGCGACACCCAAAACACCACGACGCGACTTTTTCCTGCGGCAATGGCTCCTGAAGTTCAAGGGCTTCCTGGCAAAATACTGGGAAATATTCACTCAGTGGTGGTATCGAAAAATCAGCCCGTTCTTTTCAAAAATCAAATACGCGCTGACGCATAATGTCGTTTTCCGTTTCGAACATCAGAAGATAACCATCTTCTCATTCATCAAAATCCGGACGACGCGCCGCCGCATTTATGCTTTCTATGGTTTCCTATTCATCCTGATATGGCTGGTCGGACTCGCGGTCTTCACGTTGTATCCGATGTTCTATTCGCTATATCTCAGTTTCAATCGGGCTTATTACAACTTGCAACAAGGCGTTGTCACGACATGGATTGGGTTCCAGAATTTCATCAACATCGCCCGGAGTTCGATTCTCCTGCCATTATTTTCCGATTATCTCGGCCGCATGGTCATCTCGGTGCCGCTTATCATCGTCTTCTCGATCATCATCGCCGTCTTGGTCAACAACCCGATTAAAATGAAAGGTATCTGGCGCACTATTTTCTTCCTGCCGGTCATCATCTCGACGGGTCCCGTCCTCAATGAACTGATGGCCCAGGAGGCCACCTCGCTCCCGTCGTTGCAATCGAGTGCCGTCTTCAATTACCTGACCAACAGTCTGTCGCCGCTGATTGCCGACCCGCTCACGAACATCCTGAACTCGATGCTGATGATTTTGTGGTATGCCGGCATCCCCATCCTTGTGTTCCTGGCGGGGCTGCAGAAAGTCGATCCGGCGCTTTACGAGGCGGCCTCGATCGACGGGGCCTCGGCCTGGGACCGGTTTTGGAAAATAACGCTGCCATCGATCAAACCGCTCATCGGCGTCAACGTCGTGTACGTCGTCGTGTCGATGTCGCTGTACGTCCAAGGCGGCGGCATCCTGGATCTTGCGCGCACGCACATGTTGGTCGGCGCCCCCGATTCCTCGATTTGGTACGGCTACGGCTACGCGGCCGCGATCGCCTGGGTCTATTTCTTGCTGATGGTCATCGTGATGGCTGTTTTCGCCCGCGTGTTCGGCGGCAGAAGGGAGCGTTGATCGATGAAACGCAAAATCGACGTCGGCGAACTGAAGAGTCGGCTCAAACGCTTCCTGTTCGGCATGAAATTCATGGACGGCTTCATTTTCAAGTTCGTCATTTACATCTTGCTGATCAGCTTCAGTTACATCTATCTTTACCCGATTCTTTACATGCTCGTCAACAGCTTCAAGACCGTCGACGACTTGATCAATCCCGGCGTCCGCTGGGTACCGACGGTGTTCGAATGGGAAAACTATTCGCGCGCGTTCGAGGTCCTCGAATTCCCGCAGTCGATTTTCGACACCACCTGGTACGTCCTTAAGGTGAGCATCGCCGCGACGGTATCCAGTTCGATCATCGGGTATGGCTTCGCTAGGTTCAAGTTCCCGGGCAAGAAGATTCTCTTCGCCATCATGCTGGCGACGTTCATTTTGCCATCGCAAGTGACGATGGTCGCCAACATGATCATCTATCAGCGCCTCGACATCATGTCCTCGGAATGGACGATGCTTTTGCCGGCGATCACCGGACAAGGCATCAACGCCGCTATTTTCATCTTGATTTTCTATCAGTTCTACAAGACGATTCCCACTGTTTTGATGGAATCGGCGGAAGTCGACGGCGCTTCGCAATTCCGCATTTTCCGAACGATCGCATTGCCGTTGGCGCTGCCTTCTTTCCTGATTGTCTTCCTGTTCAGTTTCGTCTGGTATTGGAACGAAACGTTCATCACCGCCCTTTACGTCGGCGGCGCCGTGACCTTACCCTTGAAACTCCAGGCCTTCCGCGCGTCGTATGAGTTATTGTTCCCGCCGGGAACGGCCGGGGCCGAACTTAACGAAGCCATCATGCTGGCCGGAAACATGGTTACCATCCTGCCGCTCCTCGTGCTGTACTTCGTCGCCCAGCGTTATTTCACCGAAAGCATCGATCGGACCGGCATCACCGGAGAATAGGAGGGACCATGCGCAAACTCATTTTTCCCATCATCACATTGGTTGCCATGACCGCCTGTTCCAGTTCCCTAGTTCCCTCGTCTTCGTCATCGGAAGAACCGTCTTCATCGTCGGAACCACCAAACGGACTGCAGCCGCTCGTACCATATGAGGACACGCTGGAACCGACCATCGACGGCGGCTGGGTCTCCCGCTGGGCCGACGAGTTCAACGATGCCGAGCTTGATGCCACCAAGTGGAACATCGAAGTCAATGGCGACGGTGGCGGGAACCAAGAGCTTCAATACTACCGCGCCGAGAACGTTACCCTTGACGGAGAAAATCTCCTGCTCACGGCCAAAAAAGAATATTATCTCCAAAAAAATTACACGTCCGGGCGCATCAACACCAAATATCGCATGGACATGCTTTATGGTCGGCTAAAGGTGCGCGCCAAGTTGCCCGGCGGACGCGGCACGTGGGCCGCCATCTGGATGATGCCATTATTCAACGTCTATGGCACTTGGCCCAGAAGCGGCGAGATTGACATCATGGAATACGTCGGCTACGATCCGGGCTACATTCAATCGACGATCCATACCGAGAAATTCACGAGTAGTTCCGGCATCCAACCGTTGGGCCGCAAATACGTCGAAGACGTCGAGGAGGCCTTCCACGACTACGAACTGATTTGGGGACCGGGCAATCTCAAAACATATTGCGACGGCGAGAAGTTCTTCGAGATGTCCTACGTGCCGCAGCTGAACAGCGAAGTCGCCTATCAAAAAGCCTTTCCATTCGACAAAGAGTTCTTCGTCATCCTGAACTTGGCCATTGGCGGAATTTGGGGCGGCCGTGAAGGCGTCGACGACAGCATTTTCCCTGTGGCGATGGCCGTCGATTACGTCCGCGTCTTCGGTCTCGATTACGCCGTGCTGGACAAGACAGATCCGGCGACTCCCGTCAATCTCGGCGTGGCTCAAATCAAAAACACGTTCCATTGGAACCGCGCCGCCGACGATTACGGCGTCCAAAAATACGCCGTTTACGTCGACGGGGAGTTCTCCCGTTACACGAGTTTGAACCAATGCACCTTGACGGGGCTGACCGCGGGGCACACTTATGCCGTTCAGGTCCAGGCCATCGATTTCGTCGGCCGGACCTCGCCCCTCAGCGAGTCCCTGTCCATCAATTATGAATAAGGAGACATTATGTCTTTCGAAAAGTTAGTCTTTGAAGAAATATTTCCCAACGACGGAGTGCCTAACCCCGCCCACTGGACGCATGAAGTCGGCCCGAAGTGGTCGAATAATGAACTTCAGTGGTATACGGACTCCCTTAGCCATTCTTTCGTAAAAGATGGCGTTTTGACGATTCGCGCCGAAAAAGGCCAGGGAGAATGTCCCTACGCCTCCGCCCGTTTATCGAGCTATGGTAAGAAATCATGGCAGTACGGCCGCTTCGTCATCTCCGCCAAATTACCACGCGGGGTTGGCAGCTGGCCGGCTATCTGGATGCTTCCCGAAGATATCAAAGCCGGGGTCCGCTGGCCTTTATGCGGCGAGATTGACATCATGGAACACGTCGGACGCGATTTGGAAACGGTCCATTTTTCGCTACACACGCTGACGTTCAACCATCGCAAGAACAACCATCGGACTTACTTTGAAAAGATGCCGACGGTCCTTGACGCCTTCCACGACTACGAGATGATTTGGGACCAAGACAAGATTGCTTTTTTAGTCGACGGGCAACCGAAGGCGACTTTTTTCAAAAAACCCGAGGACACCGTAGCCGAATGGCCGTTCGACAAACCTTATTACCTGATTCTCAATCTCGCCGTCGGCGGCGGGTTCGGCGGTCCCGTGCGCGACGAAGACTTGCCGTTTGAAATGCAGATAAGATCGATTCGCGTATATCAATAGGAGTTGGGCATGGCTCAGTGGCGCGGCGTGAATCTAGGCGGTTGGTTTGTCCTTGAAAAATGGATGCGCCCTTCCCTTTTCGATGACGTCAGCGGCCCCGACGAAACCGTGTTCAGCCTGGAAAAGAAAAATCCCGGCGCCATATTAACGGACCATTGGGCAAACTTCATCAAAGAAGCGGACTTGCGCTTTCTCAAAGCATGTGGCATCAACGCGGTGCGTCTTCCGGTTCCCTGGTGGTTTCTTGGCGAGAAGCCTTACGTCGAACGGCTGGCTTGGCTTGACCGCATCATCGGATGGCTCGAAAAACATGAGCTCTCATATCTCATCGATTTACACACGGCCCCGGGGTGCCAAAACGGGTTCGACAACGGTGGCGTCACCGGCGTCATCGATTGGCCCAAAGACCCGAAAAACATCAATGTGACAATTGAAAAACTCGTCTTTTTGACGAATAGATACGGCAAAAACCCATTCTTTTTGGGAATCGAGGCCTTAAACGAACCACATCAATCGATCGATTTGGGCATGATTCAGGATTTCTATCTTCGCAGCTACCGTGCTCTGCGTCCTTTGACATCCGGCCTGATCGCGTTCCATGACGCTTTCCGGCGCGAGGATCCATCCTGGAAATCGTTTTTCAAGGACAACAATTTTTCGAACGTGGCGTTCGACGTCCACCTTTATTATTGTTTCAACCCGCATCATGCGACGTTGCCTTTGAGCGATCTTTTGAACGTCATATTGGAAGAAACGGACAAAAGCGTCAAAGCGATTAACGATTTCGTCCCGGTCATCGTCGGCGAATGGTCGCTCGGACTTGACGAACGACGGTTCCAAAACCTCGACGCGTTTCAAACGGACATGCAACTGCGGGCGTTCGCCAACGCGCAACTGGCTTCGTACGAAAATTTGCTGGGTTGGTTTTTCTGGAGTTACCGGATCGATCGCGCGTCCCATCGATCCTGGGATTTTTCCCGCCTTGTCAAGGAAGGCATCCTGCCAAATGATTTTAACCATAAGGGAGCCAAGCCATGAACGTTCGCGTCATCCGTTCCGCCCACGGGCGCTTTTTCCAAAAAGAATCCGGCCGCAAAGAATCGAAAGCCAATCCGCGCCTTTCCAACCATGTGACTATCAACCCCGATGTCACGTTCCAAACGCATTTGGGTTTCGGCGGGGCGATCACCGAAGCGACCGCCTTCACGATGAAAGAAGAAATGCCAACGGCCGCGTATGAGAAAGTCATCAAGGCTTATTTTTCGAAGCGTGGCCTGAATTACAACCTTGTCCGCTTACACATGAACTCCTGCGATTTCAGCCTTGAAAACTATGCCTATGTCCGCGAAGGCGACAAAACGTTAGGTACGTTTGACATTTCCCGCGAAGACCGCTGGGTCATTCCGTTTGCCCAAGACGCGAACCGGATGGCCAAAGGATTGAACATTCTGATTTCACCTTGGTCGCCGCCGTCCTACATGAAGACGAATAACGACATGAATCACGGCGGCAAACTTTTGCCCGAATACCGGCAGGTCTGGGCAAAGTATTATGTCCGCTTTATTCAAGAACTCAAAAGGCGCGGGATTGATACTTGGGCGCTCACCGTCCAAAACGAACCGGCGGCGGTCCAGACGTGGGACTCCTGCATCTACAGCGCCGAAGAGGAACGCGATTTCGTCAAGGAATATCTCGGACCGGCGCTTCACGCGGCCGGGCTTCGTGACGTCAAACTCCTGATCTGGGACCATAATCTTGATATCATCCTCGAACGCGCGCTGCCGATTTTGGGCGATAGGGACGCCAATCCGTATGTCTGGGGCACGGCCTTCCACTGGTACGTCGCCGAAAAGCCCGAGAACCTGTCCAAACTTCATGACGCGTTTCCCGACAAGCATCTCCTTTTCACCGAAGGCTGCATCGAAGGCGGGCCGCGTCCCGGCGTTTGGTCATCGGGCGAGCGCTACGCCCGCAACATCATCAACGATTTCAACCATGGCTGCGAAGGCTTCATCGATTGGAACCTCGCGCTGAACGAGCAAGGCGGGCCAAATCACGTCGGCAACTATTGCGACGCCCCGATCCTGGCCGACCGCCGCAGTAAGCGGCTGACATATAACAGTTCGTATTATTTCATCGGCCATTTCAGCCGTTATATCAAACCGGGTTCGAAGCGCATTGGTCACGAGGCTTCATTGACCGAAGGCCTGCGTTTGGTCACTTACCAGACTCCGAAAGGCGACATCGTCATCGTCACCCAAAACGAGAGCGCCCAAGCCCAGGAAATCTCATATGAACTTTCAGGCAGGCGCTTCATCGACGTTCTCCCAAGCCAATCAATTACCACTTATGTCATTGAAAAAGCGGCTAGACGCTTTAAAATTGTGAAGTAACATGCATCCCTATAAAACACCGAAACCACGTCAGACGATCTACGACATTGCCCGCGACATGAAACTGGCACCGAGCACGATTTCGAAAATCCTCCACCATACCGGCAAAGTGAGCCAGGCGACCCGCGCGCGGGTCCTGGAATATGTCCAAAAGACCGGATACGTGGCCAATTTCAACGCCCGCATTTTGAAAAGCAAGCATAGCTGGACGCTAGGAATCGTCTTCTCGGACATCTCGTCATATGGGCTTGAACACCCGTTCTTCGGAAGCATTCTGCAAGCTTTCAAAAACAAGGTCGAGAAGAAAGGATTCGAAGTCGTCTTCATCGTCAAGAAACTGGGACAGGCCGAACTGACCTATTCGGAATGGTGCCGCAACAAGAACGTCGACGGCGTTTTGCTCCTGACGGGCGACATCAACGATCCGGATATCATCGAACTGGTCGACAGCGAGATTCCATGCGTGTCCGCCGACATCATCATGCCGGGCTTGATTTCGACGATGAGCGACGACCGCATGGGCATTGAACTTGGATTCAAGCACGTGTTCGATCTCGGATGCCGGAAAATCGGCGCTTACTGCGGACCGCTGACGTCGAGAGCCTATGCCGAGCGGACCGCGGCTTATCGGGAACTTATCGAGCGCCATGCCATCCCATACGAGGAAAACTGGTATTCATCGATCAACGGCTACGGTTATCAAAACGCCTATGACAACTCCTTCAAGTACATCGATGGTTGGAAGACACCACCGGAAGTCGTCCTCGCCTTCAGCGACGAACTGGCGATGGGACTCATCAACGCCCTCAAGGAGCGCGGCTACCGCGTCCCCGAAGACATCTCCGTCGTTGGTTATGACGACATCGCCTTCGCCTCGCTCTTCAACCCGCCATTGACGACGATTCGCCAAAACAAAGTAGCCATTGCCGAATCGGCCGCCGATCTGTTGCTGCGCCTTATCAACGGGGAATTGCTCCATGCCGACCATGACAGCGTCGTGCACCGCATCCCGGTGCAGTTGATGATCCGCGGTTCCACCGGAAAGAACGGCTGAAGATCCCGTAATTCAATTATGCGATGAAAAAAGCCAGGCCATTTCGCGGCCATGGCTTTTTAATTTTTTTATCGAAATAAACAAACGTCTGAAATCAATACAAGAAGGTGAAGAACATGACCGACAAGGCGCTTAGGGCGATAATGCCCGCCTCGGACAACCGATACAGCGCCGTGCCACGTTTTTCAGATAACAGCAAAAGGCCGATGTTGAAGACAATCGGGATGAGATAACGGAAATCCATCGTGGGCCCGAACGGATAACGGAGATTGAATAATATATACGCGAGGAATAGCACGAGCGTATATCCGATTAATAATTCGTTATATTCGTCTTTCCGTTTGAATAGCACGGCAAACCGTTTGTAGAAAACAATCACGAGCACGGTTGAAAGAGCGACGTTGATGATAAAAAGCGATAATGAGAAAACATGGGCGCCCCAGTAGGCGAATTCCCCGAATATGCTCGTTTTGAGGATATAAAACCAGATGCTGTAATCGGCGCCGGCGTTAGCGTAAAGCGAATTGACCAATCCGTTAAGGTCGAGGATGAGAAAGCGTTGGAAGAACGAATACTGCGCTGTTGACAGATTGGGATTCGATATCAGAAACACGTAGCCGAGCGGCTGCCCGAATTCAAGATAGTTGCGGATCGGGTACCATAGCCCGAGCGGAAAAACGATGAGGGCGAAAATTCCCAATTCCAGCAAACGTCGCGGCCACGGCCGCACGGCGTCTTTGGCGACGATGCTTTTCACGAAATCGTAAATCATGTACCCGGCGATGACCGGGGTGATCACGGCGACGGTGAGCTTGGTCATCATCCCGAGACCGATGGCCAGACCCAAGCCCACGGCATTGCCTATTTTGCCTTTTTCCCGGAAGCGCAGGAAGAAATAAACCGTCAGCAAGATGAAGAGAATCGAGAGATTGTCGTTATTGTGGCGGCCGGACAGTAAGATGAAAATCGGATGGAAGGCGACTAGCAGCATGAACGGGAGCCCGTTTCTATGATATTCGGGCTTTAGTTTTACAATCAGGTAGGCGACATAGACGACGAGGTATCCGATAATGAGCGAGACGATCGGCAATGTGTCGAACAAAGCCTCGATGGCCAGGCCCGGCAAGATCAAGGACACGCCGCGAAGCCATAAGGCGGACAAGGCGTGGTAAAGCGGGGGATGGTAAAACTGGTAATGGTTGGTCGTCGGCAATTTGCCGTTGGTGAACAGTTGGAGGATGTAGGCGTAGTGGCCGGAATCGTCGAGGGCAATCCGCCCGACGTCATGCTGGCGAAGGAAAATATTGGTGGAATAAGCGTAGCTCATGCGGATGAAGAAGGCACCGAGCAAAATCAACTGATAGAGCAACTCAAGATCATGACGTCCTTGGCGCTTCGAATGCCAAAGGTAGAAGACGAATATGGCGATGTTGGCGATCAGGCCGATGCTCCGCAACGTCCAGCCGTAATCGTAGGGAATACGCGACAAGAGGTTGGCGAGCGGGAAAAAGCCGATGGCGAACATAATCAGGAATAACGGCAGCCACTTTTTCAATTTGTCAAAAACCATCGCAAAACCTAGCCTTTTTTGGCTTCATGATATTCTTTTTCGGTATTGACGTCCCAGATAAGCGACTTCGGGGTCTTCGTTTCGTCGATAATCGAATCGACGGCGACGACGGCCGTCATCATTGAATGGTCCATGTTGTTGTAGCGATGCTGGCCGTTGCGGCCGACGCAATATAGATTCGATATGCCATTAAGATATTCTTTGACATGGGCGAACCGCGGATAGCTCCCGAAATAGGCCGGGTAGGCTTTCGCGACCTTCGTTTCCGTCGCGTCCATCACGTCTCTCGCATCCTCGATGATGCCGATCTTGACGAGCTCGGACACCGCCATCTTGATGAAGTCATCTTCCTTCATTTGCCACATCGCGTCGCCTTCGTTGACGAAATACTCGAGCCCGATCCAGACCGAATCGAGCGGATGTTTGACCATGTACGGCGACCAGTTGTTGAAGATCTGGAGGCGCCCGACTTTGACGTCTTTTTCCTGGACATAGATCCAGCAGTCGGGCACGATGCCGGACATCGTCTTCAGTTTCGTTTTGTTTTGGATTTTTAGTTTTGGCACGAGGACGCCGACGGTGATGAAATCGCGGTAAACGAGCCCGGAGGCAATCTCGATGACTTCTTTGTCATTGACGGCGTCTTCCATCGCTAATATCAAGTCTTTGATTGGCATCGTGGATATGAAATGGTCGCCCGTAATTTTTTCTTCTCCCGCGGGTGTGACCACAGTCACGGACTTGATGCGTCCGTTATCCAATTCGATATGTTTGACGCGGTGGTTGAGACGCACTTCTCCGCCTTTTTCCTCAATCAATTTGGCCATGTGCTCGTACATCTGGCCGGGTCCGAACTTTGGATAATAAAATTCTTCGATTAAACTCGTCTCGACTTTCGTTTTGTCTTTCCGGAACGGTTTGGCCAAGATCGTCTTCAAGGCTTTCATGAGCGAAAGGCCTTTGATGCGCTGGGCGCCCCAGTCGGGCGAGATGTGTTTCGGGGAAACGCCCCAGACCTTTTCGGTGTAGTCCTCGAAGAACATGCCGTACAAAGGTTTGCCAAAGCGGTTGATCAAAAAATCCTCAAGCGATTTTTCTTTGCGTTTGAAGACGGCTGCCCACATATAGCCAAGCCCAGCTCGCATTGTGCGGAAGAACCCGAGATTGGCGAACGTCTCCCATTTGAGCGAAAGCGGGTAATCGAAGAACTTCCGTAAGTAGAAGATGCGCGAGACGCGGCGCCTGACCAACATCACGATGTCGTCTTGCTCGGGATCGGGTCCGCCCGCGGTCAAAGGCACAGCGCGCCCAGTCGCAAGATCATCTTTCGAAGGAGCGCCCTGCAGCGGCATCAGCTCGCGCCACAAAGCCATGACTTTCTCCTCTTTCGAAAAGAAACGGTGGCCGCCGACGTCCATGCGGTTGTCGTGATGGTTGATCGTGCGGGCGATGCCTCCGATGTAATCGCCGGCTTCAAGCACGATTGGGCGGATGTCCGTCCGTTTCAGCAGTTCGTGGGCCGCCGTCAACCCCCCGGGGCCGGCGCCGATGATGATGGCCGTTTTTTTATCCATGTGTTTTTTCCTTGAAGATAATGAGCTTACGTCCGATGTAGTTCCAGGCGAGGACGATGGCGGTCATCACGACGTGGGCGATCAAATAATAGACGTTCAAGACGTCGAACAGGTTCATGCCCAGGGCTTTGATGACCCAACCGATGACGCCGATGACGGCGAATTGGAAAAAACCTTTGAATTTCTTGGCGTCGGGGTTGTCGTAATTCTTGAAGACGAACGTCAGCGACAGGGCGTAGTTGATCAGCAAACCGGTGATGAACCCCAGCGTCGTGGCGATGGTCAGCCCGACGTTGATGAAACCCCATTGGATCGTTTCTGTGAAGACGTAATCCTCGAAGATGATCAAAACGACGGATTCGCCCAGGAAAGCGAGGCCGCCGACGAATAAATAACGAATGATTTCCCGCATCAGCGGGGGAATAACGATTTTTGACATTCTTGTTTAATTATATCGTTATTGGGGAAATAAGCATCAGCGAAGTCAGACAAGAAGCAGGATGATGCCGCCGACGAGGCACATAAGCGCCAAAGCGGCAAAAACGGACCCATGATATCGTTTTCGCATCATGAACTGATAGATTGACCAAGCGAGGCAAAGGGCCCCGACCACGACCAAGACGATGCCTGACGTCATTTTCTTTGATATCCTCGCCTAATGATA
>Ga0172368_10001451_pt1 | contig 32343 bp, 32 predicted proteins | sample Lak11m_FD_114540 | JGI IMG/M metagenome (GOLD analysis project Ga0172368, IMG submission 114540) | Freshwater microbial communities from Kabuno Bay, South-Kivu, Congo - kab_022012_11m | ecosystem: Environmental > Aquatic > Freshwater > Lake | place: Democratic Republic of the Congo: South-Kivu...
ACTCGGAGTAAAGGTTTTCCATGATATGAATTCAGGGCTTGAAAATGTTGACGTCATTATGGTGCTAAGGATTCAGATGGAAAGGCAGGGCAAGGGATTTTTCCCGTCAACGCTTGAATACGCGAAGAACTGGGGGCTTACCTCAGAGAGGCTTTTAAGGGCAGGCCAGGACGCGATTGTAATGCACCCGGGGCCTATGAACCGCGGCGTGGAGGTTGCGTCTGATGTGGCTGACGGGCCCAAGTCCGTGATACTGGAACAGGTCACAAACGGCCTGGCGGTAAGAATGGCTGTGTTGTACTTGCTGGCAGGAGTGAAGGAATGAACCCCGTTAGAATACTAATTAAAAACGGACATATCATTGACCCCTCGCAGAAGATTGACGGAGTCGGGGATATATTGATTGAGGAAGGAAAGATAAAGGAAATCAAGATACAAGATGCAGGATACCACCCCCCTCAATCCCCCCTTAGCAAGGGGGGAAGTAAAGGGGGGTCATCGCGCATCGTGCATCATGCATCCGGCTCTGACACGGTTGATGCCTCCGGCTTGTTTGTTTTTCCCGGTTTGATTGATATGCATGCGCATCTGAGGGAGCCGGGATACGAGTATAAAGAGACAATAAAAACAGGAACTCTGGCTGCGGTTAAAGGAGGTTTTGCAACAGTCTGCGCGATGCCTAACACAAATCCTGTTAACGACAATTCAAGCGTTACGGATTTCATCATCAGGAAGGCTGTTCAGGAGGGCGCATGCACAGTTTATCCCATCGGCGCGATAACAAAAGGCCAGAAAGGCGATGAGCTTGCGGAGATGGGAATAATGCATTCAGAAGGCTGCGTCGCCTTCTCCGATGACGGAAATCCTGTAATGAGCAGCCTGGTCATGAGGCGGGCCTTGGAATATACAAAGGCCTTCAATGTGCCTGTAATATCTCATTGCGAAGACAGGAATCTTTCAGAAGGCGGGGTAATGAATGAGGGCTTGCTTGCGCTTACCCTGGGATTAAAAGGAGCGCCTTCCGGAGCTGAAGAGATAATGGTTGATAGGGATATTGCGCTTGCCGAGCTTACGAAGGGAAGGCTTCACATAGCCCATGTATCAACCGAAGGCTCTGTGCGGATGATAAGGGATGCGAAAAAACGAGGGATAAATGTAACTGCCGAGACCTGCCCTCATTACTTCAGCATTACCGAAGATGCGGTAAAAGGATATAACACAAACGCGAAGGTGAATCCGCCGCTAAGAACTCAGAAAGATATTGATGCGATAAAGCAGGGCTTAAAGGACGGGACGATTGACGTGATTGCAACAGACCACGCGCCTCATCATAAAGACGAAAAACTGCGCGAATACGACTACGCGCCTTCAGGCATATCAGGGCTTGAGACAGCGCTGAGCCTAAGTTTGAAACTTGTGCATGAAGGCATTTTGACAATGACCCAGCTTGTTGAAAAAATGGCAGTAAATCCTGCTAAGATTTTAAGAGCCAATAAAGGTTCGCTGAGGGCTGGCTCAGAAGCGGATGTGGTTATAGTTGATGCGAATAAAGAATTTAAGGTTGAGGCTGAGAAATTTATATCTAAAGGCAAGAATACGCCTTTTGAGGGATGGGTTTTAAAGGGTAGGCCTGTTCTGACGATATGCAAAGGAAGGATATATGAATAAGGCCTTGTTGGTTCTTTCAGACGGTGTTATTTTTGAGGGCGAGGGATTCGGCGCGGGGGGCGAGGCCCTTGCCGAGGTTGTCTTTAATACCTCCATGACAGGTTATCAGGAGATACTCACTGATTCATCATACAAAGGCCAGATCGTCACGATGACGTATTCTCAGATTGGAAATTACGGCGTAAATGAAGAAGACATTGAATCTCAGGGCGGAATAAAGGCAGAGGGTTTTATCGTAAAAGAGGTTTGTGAATTTCCGAGCAATTGGCGTTCTCAAACTTCTCTTCCCGAGTATATGAAGAAATCAAATGTAGTCGGGATTCAAGGCCTGGACACAAGGGCTTTGACAAGGCACCTGAGAAATCACGGCGCACAGATGGGAATAATATCAACAATTGATTTAAACCCGGAAAGCCTTCATAAAAAAGTTAAAGCGCATCCCGGCATCTCGGCATTTGATTTTGTCAAAGAAGTTACGACAAAAAAACAATATAAATGGGAAGAAGGCTGCTGGAAGTGGTGCGTTGTGGAAAGAAACAAGGCTGTTCTGAAAGTGGTTGTTTATGATTTCGGAATTAAATTCAATATCCTGAGAAACCTGGTTGAGGCAGGCTTTGATGTCACGGTTGTTCCGGCGCAGACCTCTGCCGAAAAGGTTCTTGAGCTGAACCCTGACGGAATAATCTTAAGCAATGGGCCCGGCGACCCGCAGACAGTGACTTACGCGATTGAAAGCGCAAAAAAACTCATAGGCAAAAAGCCGATATTCGGGATATGCCTCGGCCATCAGATACTCGGGCTTGCAATGGGCGGAAGGACTTATAAATTAAAATTCGGGCATCACGGAGGCAATCATCCGGTAAAAGACCTGAAGACCGGAAGGGTTGAGATTACATCTCAGAACCATAATTACTGTGTTGATATTCAGAGCGTAAAGGGGCAGGCCAGGCTGACGCACAAAAATCTTTTTGACGGCTCTGAAGAGGGCCTGGAACATGTGGAGCTTCCGGTATTCTCCGTCCAGCACCATCCAGAGGCAGGCCCCGGGCCGAACGACTCGGCGCATTTGTTCAGAAGGTTCAGGGATATGATTGAGAGGCGCGGATAGGTGAGTCCTAAGACATATACAATATCTCAGCAGACTTGTTGCACGGCTACGCTGGATGACTGCAAAGTCTGTAAAGAGAAACATAATTGCCTGATGTTAAGAGAGCAATTGGCTTTCTATAAGCGTTTGGGCATATCTCAGATAGAAGATGATATAGAGACAGATTCTTTAGCAAATATAAAGTACTTATGGCACGACTCAACCAGAAGAAAAAATTACGATTCAAGCTGGAATTATGCTGAAGATAATACCAGAGCCTATACACATCCAATCCATCCTTATCCTGCGATGATGATACCTCAAGTCGCGGGAAGGCTTATTGAAACGTACACCAAACCTAAAGCGGTTGTGTTAGACCCATTTTGCGGCTCCGGCTCCGTTTTATTAGAGGCATTCATAAAAGGTTATGATTCTTACGGCATAGATATAAATCCTCTTTCTCTTTTAATAAGCAAGGTTAAAACGACTCCGCTAAATTATAAGCTTTTACAAAACGAATTAGAAAAAATTTTAAGCAAAACCGCCTTTATAAAAAAAATAGATAACCCCGATTTTTTTAATATTAATTTCTGGTTTAAACAACAAGTTGTTTCTAAGCTATCATCATTAAAGGCAGTCATAGATTCAATAGAAGCCAAAAGGATTAGAGATTTCTTCAGGGTTGCTTTCAGTTTTACAGTAAGAACGTGTTCTAATACCAGGAACAGTGAGTTTAAGCTATATCGTATAGAGGACGAAAAATTAAGTAATTTTAACCCCGATGTCTTTGCTATTTTTAAAGAGCGAGCCGAGCAAAATATTGCTGCAATGGCGGATTTATGGAAACAATTCAAGAGCATTAAGAATTATCCAAATATTCTCAATGAAGATGCTCGCTATAGAACATCCATTAAAGACAGCATAGTTGATATAGTTGTAACCTCTCCGCCTTATGGGGATTCTAAGACGACTGTTGCTTATGGTCAGTTTTCAAGACTTTCTTTGCAATGGCTTGGGTTTAATGGCAAATCTTTAGATATAGATAACAGTTCTTTAGGCGGGCGGTTAGATCTTAATAGTCTTCACTTGGGATATAGCTCTCCAAATTTGAGATACGCTATAGACTTAATATCCCGCATCGACAATAAAAGGGCCAGAGAGGTTATGGCGTTTTATATTGACTTGAATAAATGCTTTATCGAATTAAGCCGCATTATTAAGAAAGGCGGCTTTTTGTGCATGGTGGTAGGAAATAGAACAGTAAAAGGAATTCAACTGCCGACAGATGAAATAGCGGCGGATTTTGGAGTGTATACCGGCTTCAAACACATAGAGACCATGGTCCGTAAAATACCCAATAAAAGAATGCCCTCTAAAAATAGTCCTACGAATAAAACAGGTGTTGTAGGTTCAACAATGACAGAAGAATACATTGTGATAATGGAGAAAACAAAATGACCCTTAAAGAAATAGAACGCAGACTGTGTGTTTTAAAAGCAATGGGATATATTCCTACAATACGCCAGGGTTCAACAGGCGTAGGACATACTTTTGAGCAAAAAATGGGATTATCCGAAACTAATATTCCTGTCCCAGATCTTGGCGGACGAGTAGAGATTAAAACAACGAGAAGAGATTCGACCTCTCTTGTAACCTTGTTTTGTTTTAATAGAGGTGTGTGGCACATATCGCAAAAAGGATTAATAGAAAAATATGGTTATATTGATGGTTCAGGCAGAAAAGCGTTAAAGAACACTGTTTATGCCGGGAAACAAATATCTCAAGGGTTGAGTCTCTTAATAGACGATTTAAACAACAAGGTAAGTCTCCTGGACAATAAGGGAACGCTATTAGCCACTTGGGATGTTTTTGTCATGGTTGGAAAATTGATGTCAAAGCTTAGCAGAGTTCTATTTGTTATTGCAGAAAGAAGACTTAATGCAGATGGAGAGGAAGAGTTTTTATACGGCGAGGCACATATACTTACCGATCCAATACCGAGAAATTTTATTAATGCTTTTAAAGCGGGCAAGGTCGGCATTGATTTGAGAATGCATCTTAAAGAAAATGGTACCGTGAGAAACCGAGGAACGGCGTTCCGAATAAAAGAAATAGATTTATGGGATTTATATTCTAATATCAGAAATCTCGGAATTTAATGCAATAAAAATTTCATGGAGATAGCAGTTTAATAGAGAGAAGACATATGCTAAAACAGATTAAAACCGACATCTATCATCTTCTTCATCCAAAGATGGCATTCCTTCTTACAAGCATATCCAAGAAGGGAAAGCCGAATGTGATGACCTGCGCGTGGGCAACGCCTGTGAGCGAGAAAAATCAAACAGTATCAAAGGGTCAGAGTATCATTCGCCTCAGGCGAACCCGCCGAGGCGGGGAGTCTTTTATCCTTGACCCTGTGATACTTTGACACTTTAAAAACGATGCCAAAAAGAAATGACATTAAGAAAATATTACTTATCGGTTCAGGGCCTATTGTAATCGGCCAGGCGTGCGAGTTTGATTATTCGGGGACACAGGCGTGCAAGGCCTTGCGCGAGGAAGGCTATAAGGTGGTCCTTGTAAATTCCAATCCGGCGACAATCATGACAGACCCTGAGATTGCGGATGCAACTTACATAGAGCCGCTGACAGCGGACATCGTTGAGTTAATCATCAAAAAAGAAAAACCGGATGTTCTGCTTCCGACAATGGGAGGACAGACAGCCCTTAACCTGGCGGTTGAGCTTGCCGAAAGCGGGGCGCTTGAAAAATACGGCGTGGAGCTTATCGGCGCGAAACTTCCCGCGATAAAAAAGGCTGAAGACAGGGAGCTTTTCAAAGAGGCTATGGGGAAAATCGGGCTCGAGGTCCCTAAGAGCGCAAATATCAGCGGCATGAAAGACGGCATTGACGCGATTGAAGATATAGGATTTCCGGCGATATTGAGGCCCTCGTTTACCCTCGGTGGAACCGGAGGCGGCATTGCATACAACCTGGAAGAATACACAGAGCTTCTTGATAAAGGATTAAAACTGAGCCCTGTCCATCAGGCGCTGGTTGAGGAATCTGTTATCGGATGGAAAGAATACGAGCTTGAGGTGATGAGGGACCATAAAGATAATGTTGTCATCATCTGCTCTATAGAAAACTTTGACCCCATGGGTGTGCATACGGGAGATTCCATAACAGTCGCGCCCGCGCAGACCCTGACGGACAAGGAATATCAGAGGATGCGCGACGCCGCTATTGCGATAATCAGGGAAATCGGCGTTGATACAGGCGGTTCAAATATCCAGTTTGCGTTGAACCCGAAAAACGGCAGGATGGTTGTAATAGAGATGAACCCGCGCGTTTCAAGGTCTTCCGCATTGGCGAGCAAGGCAACGGGATTTCCTATAGCAAAAATCGCGGCAAAGCTTGCCGTAGGCCTTACGCTCGATGAAATTCCAAATGACATAACAAAAGAAACTCCGGCGTCTTTTGAGCCCACGATTGATTATGTTGTAACTAAGGTTCCGAGGTTTGCGTTTGAAAAATTTCCTGCAGCGGACGCCACGCTGACAACGCAGATGAAATCAGTCGGAGAGGTGATGTCCATAGGCAGGACTTTTAAAGAATCTTTGCAAAAGGCGATAAGAAGCCTGGAAAACAGCACTTATGGTTTTGAGGAGATTGATACAACACCGGCAGCGCTGAAGGCAAAATTAAAGATACCTAATGCGGAAAGGCTCTGGCATGTCGCGCAGGCGATGAGGAACGGCATGACCATTGATGAAATCCATGAGCTCACATGGATAGACCCGTGGTTCTTAAATAACATGAAGCAGATAGTGGAGATGGAAGAGAAAATAAAGCTATCAGCTATCCCCTCCTCGGCGGGCAAGAGCCATCAGCTATCAGCACCCCCCCATAATCCCCCCCTTGGTAGGGGGGGGAGAGGGGAGGTAGAAACCTTTTTACATAATGCAAAACAGTACGGTTTCTCCGACAGGCGGTTGGCGGCGCTTATTGGAAAGACAGAGGCTGAGATAAGAAAGCTGAGGAATGAATCAGGGATTAAACCTGTTTATAAAATCGTGGATACGTGCGCTGCGGAATTCGCCGCGCATACGCCGTATATGTATTCAACGTATGAAGCGCCATTTAAGGCTATCAGCTATCAGCCATCAGCTATCAGCGAGAAGGTGGAGTCTGAAGCCAATCCTACAAATAAAAAGAAGGTCATCATTCTCGGCTCGGGGCCGAACAGAATAGGGCAGGGGATTGAGTTTGATTACTGCTGCGTTCACGCGGTATTTGCATTGAAGGAATTGGGCTATGAAACAATAATGGTTAACTGCAACCCGGAGACCGTGAGCACGGATTACGACACTGCGGACAGGCTTTATTTTGAGCCCCTGACAATAGAAGATGTCCTCAGCATCATTGAGGCCGAAAAACCCGAAGGCATTGTCGTTCAGTTCGGGGGCCAGACGCCGTTGAAACTCGCGGTGCCTCTGGAAAAGGAGGGCGTAAAGATTCTCGGCACTTCGCCTGATTCCATAGACCGCGCTGAGGACAGGAAAAGGTTTAAGGAGCTTCTGCACAAACTCAAACTGAAACAGGCTGAAAGCGATACTGCAATGTCTCCTGAAGATGCGGTAGTGATTGCAGGCAAGATCGGATACCCTGTTATGGTCAGGCCTTCTTATGTGCTTGGAGGAAGGGCGATGGAAATCGTTTTTGATGAGAATTCACTCCTGGATTACATGAAGAGGGCTGTGAAGGCGTCGCCCGAGCATCCGGTTTTGATTGATAAATATCTTGAGGGCGCTGTAGAGGTTGATGTTGACGCGATTTCAGACGGCGTTGACGTTATTGTCGGCGGCGTCATGGAGCACATTGAAGAGGCAGGCATACATTCGGGAGATTCGGCCTGTTCGCTTCCTCCTTATTCTCTGAATAAAGTTATTGTTGACGAGATAAAAGGGCAGACAAAGGCTCTGGCGAAAGAGCTTAATGTCATTGGGCTTATGAATATCCAGTTTGCGGTCAAAAGAGCCACCCCCACCCACCCCTCCCCCCTCGAGTGTGAGAGTAAGGGAGAGAGGGACTCAGAAGATTATGATATATACATCCTGGAGGTTAATCCGAGGGCGTCCAGGACAATTCCTTATGTGAGCAAGGCAACAGGCGTTCCTCTGGCAAAGCTTGCGGCTAAAGTTATGCTCGGCAAAACATTGAAGGAGCTCGGGCTTACAAAAGAAAAAGAGATAAAACATGTCGCGGTAAAAGAAGCGGTCTTTCCCTTTGACAGGTTCAGCGGCGTTGACACAATACTCGGCCCTGAGATGAAATCAACAGGAGAGGTGATGGGCATAGATGAAGATTTCGGGGTCGCGTACGCGAAGGCGCAGTTGTCGGCGAATAACAGAATACCTTTATCAGGCAGGATAATTTTAAGCGTGAGGGATGAAGACAAAGAAGGGATATGTGATGTTGTGAAGAAACTCCTTGCAATGGGTTTTGAGGTTGTGGCAACGCGCGGCACAGCGCAGCATCTTGATAATAAGGGGATTGAGGTTCAGGTGGTAAATAAGGTAAAAGAGGGAAGGCCGCACATAGTTGATTTAATCAAGAACAAGGAAGCGAATTTCATTATTAACACGGTGAGCGATGCGCAGGCTCAAAGGGACTCCGCGTCAATCAGGCAGAGCGCGCTTCAGTATCGCGTGCCTTATACCACTACGGTTTCAGGAGCAAAGGCGGTTGTCAATGCGATAGAGATGCTTCGCAAGAAAAGCATAAGTATAAAATCCATTCAGGAATACCACAAGGTATAAGAGCAGCTATAGGAGGCTGCAACTGCCTTTCGGCAATCTTAAACTGCCATTCATAGAAAGTCCAAGCTCATGCTATATAACCGCTCTTTCAAATTATCGGGCGGGGCTATCCGCTTCACTTCGTTTCGTCTTCAGCCCCTATTCTGACAGACCCGTGAATCTTGCCTCAATTCAGTCACAGCCTCCTATGCAAGTTTTCTGCAAAAAGCGAAAAGGTGTTCGGCGATAACGTCGTTAAATTATGCCCAATTTAGACCGGTTTTTATGGTAAAATACAACGCTTTTCTTTAGAGCTAAAAGCATTTATTTTTTGTTGTAAGAAAAGGAGAAAAATGGCAAGGGTTCCTGTAAGCATTGAAGAAGAAATGAAGGTGTCCTACCTTGATTACGCGATGAGCGTTATCATAGGCAGGGCGCTTCCTGAGGTAAGAGACGGGCTTAAGCCTGTTCAAAGAAGAATACTTTATGCGATGTTCAGGGAGGGCATCCTTCCTGGCAAGAAATATTCAAAATGCGCCGGTGTTGTCGGAGAGGTTTTAAAGAAATACCACCCGCACGGAGACACCGCTGTCTATGACGCGCTTGTAAGGCTTGCTCAGGATTTTAATATGAGGTATCCGCTTATAGACGGGCAGGGCAACTTCGGCTCGATAGACGGAGACCCTCCGGCCGCATACCGTTACACCGAGGCCAGGCTCGCAAAACTTTCTGAAGAACTACTTGCCGACATAGACAAAGAGACTGTTGATTTTGTATCCAATTTCGATGAGACCACCGAAGAGCCGCTCGTGCTTCCGTCAAGAGTGCCGAACCTTATAGTCAACGGCTCGGCGGGCATTGCAGTCGGTATGGCTACAAACATTCCTCCGCATAACCTCGGAGAGATAATAGACGGGCTTGTCATGCTTCTTGATAATCCTGAAACAACAGTCAACGACCTGATGAAGGTAGTAAAGGGTCCTGATTTCCCTACCGGAGGCTTAATCCATGGAGCGCAGGGCATTGTTGACGCATATACAACAGGAAGAGGGCTTATTAAAGTCAGGGCCAAGGCAAAGATTGAGCAGGAATACCGCGGAGGCGAAAACATTATAATCACCGAGCTTCCGTATCAGGTGAACAAGGCCAGGCTCATAGAAAAGATTGCCGAGCTCGTGAGAGAGAAAAAGATAGAAGGCATATCCGAGATAAGGGATGAATCGGACAGGGAAGGAATAAGGGTTGTTCTGGACCTTAAGAGAGGCGAAATGGCGGAGGTGGTCCTGAATAACCTTTATAAGCATACCCAGATGGAATCCACATTCGGCATCATAATGCTTGCGCTTGTAAGCGGCCAGCCTCAGGTTCTGCCCTTAAAGAAGATACTTGGACATTTTATACAGCACAGGCGCGACGTCGTAATCAGGAGGACAAGGTTTGAGCTCAGAAAGGCTGAGGAGAGGGCGCATATCTTGGAGGGGCTCAAGGTGGCCCTGGATAACCTTGACGCCATCATCGCTTTGATAAGAAAGTCCAAAACGCCTGAAGAGGCAAAACAAGGGTTAATGAATAATTATCCTCTGTCCGAGATTCAGGCTCAGGCCATCCTGGATATGAAACTGCAGAGACTCACAGGCCTGGAGCGCGAGAAGATAATAAAGGAATACCAGGATACATTAAAGGAGATTGAAAGGCTCAAGGCGATACTCGGAAGCGACGCCCTGGTGACAAAGATAATCAAGGATGAGCTTAATGAGATAAAAGACAAGTATGCGGATGAAAGAAGGACCGAGATAACAGCCGAGCTAAAAGAGATTACGATTGAAGACCTGATAACAGAGGAGGATATGGTTATCACGCTTTCTCATCAGGGATATATCAAGAGGAATCCCCTTTCCGCGTACAGGAGCCAGCGCAGGGGCGGGAAGGGACTTATCGGAATGGAGACAAAAGAGGAGGATTTTGTTGAACAGCTCTTTATCGGTTCAACCCATGACTATATGCTCTTCTTTTCCAATCTCGGAAGGCTCTACTGGCTTAAGACATATCAGATCCCCGAGGCAGGGCGCGCGGCAAAAGGGAAGGCGCTTATTAATCTCCTCCAGTTATCCGAGGGGGAAAGGATTACGACTGCGCTTCCTGTGCGGGATTTCAAAGAAGGTTTTCTTGTCATGTTCACAAAAGACGGGACTGTTAAAAAGACCGCGCTTGAAGAATACAGCAACCCCAGAGGAAAAGGAATAATAGCGGTTACGCTTGAAGAAAAAGACGAGCTTATCGCCGTTAAAAAGACGGACGGCAAGAGCGACCTTATTATAGGCACAAAGGACGGTCTTTCAATACGGTTTAACGAGGAAGACGTCCGTGATATGGGCCGCACTGCGAAAGGAGTAAGGGGCATACGCCTTGTCAAGGACGATGAAGTTGTTTCAGCCGAAGTTGCCGAGGAAAAAACAGCGCTATTAACTGCAACGGAGAAAGGGCTCGGCAAGCGGACGCTTATTGAGGAGTATCCTGTTCAGGGCCGAGGCGGCAAGGGAGTCATATCCATAAAGATTGCGGAAAAGGGCGGAAAAGCGGTAGGCCTTATGCAGGTGCGCGATGAGGATGAGATAGTCATGATTACAAATTCCGGCAAGCTCATAAGAACCACTGCGAACAACATATCCCTTCAGGGCAGAAATACGCAGGGAGTAAAGCTTATGGATGTTGACGCGGAGGATAAAATCGTAAGCATAAGCAAAGTTGTTGAAAAGGACTAACTGATTTGCAGAAAACCGTAAGCAGAATAGCAAAAATTCCGATTTATTTTTTGGGCTTTGTAATTGTTGTTTTGCTTTTTGCATATGCTACATTCAAGCTGCTGAGTTTCAGCAGGACTGTGGATGTTCCAGAACTTTCAGGCAAAAGCCTTATTGAGGCTAATGAGCTTTTGGGCAGGAAAGGGCTTAATCTGAAGGTAGAAGGCGAAGCTTATGATTCCGATGTTCCGGCAGGACATATAATCAGACAGGACCCGCCTTCGGGAATCAGGGTTAAAGAACAGCGAAATATAAGAGTGACTGTAAGCAAGGGTCCGAAGGTTCAGTCTGTTCCTGCTGTAGTCGGAGAACTTCTTGATAAGGCGGAATCCTTACTGATGCGGAATGGTCTGAAGGTTGCAAAGATTGTACGCGTACATTCAAATTCCGCTGAAAAAGACAGGGTCATTGCGCAAAGGCCTGCGCCCGGAGAAAAAATTACCGAGAGGATTACGCTTATCGTCAGTTCAGGCCGTTATGAATCAGTTTATTATTTGCCTGATTTTCAGGGGATGATAAGGCAGGAGGCTGTGCAGCTTGCTGAAAAGCTGGGGTTAAAAGCAGGCGTTACCGGCTCAGGAGAGATTATAAAATCCCAGAAGCCTAAGCCCGGAGTTCAGGTTAAGACCGGGGATATGGTTTATCTGCAAACAGAAGGGGAATAGCTTTTTTATATGCTGACCAAAAGTTTTATTATTAGAGCTATCAAGGAAAACCGGTTCAGGATGACCGAGCATGCTACGATGCAGAGGCTGGAGCGGAATATAAGCATTGAAGACATTAGACGAGTCTTATTAAATGGGGATATAATAGAGCATAACCCAAAGAGCAGGCCCTATCCTTCGTGCCTGATTTTAGGATGGCTGAAATCTGGTGATCCGCTTCATGTGAAGTGCTCGATGGGAACAATGGAACCGAGACTAAGGATTGTAACAGTGTATGAGCCATCGGATGAAGAATGGCAACCGAACTATAAAACGAGAAAAAAGAAAAGGAGATGAGAAGAATGAGAGAGAAAGATTTGTGTGATCTCTGTGGCGGAGAACTGAAACATAAAAAAGTAAACTTAGAACTTCATATCCAGAAGGAAATTCTAATTTGCGAGGGACTGCCGGCCGATGTATGCAAACAGTGCGGGGAGAAATATTTTGACGCTGAGGTATCCGAGAAAATTGACAGATTCATTAAAGAATATCGAAAAGAAAAACCTTTGCGATACATCCCTGTTCCGGTATTTTCCGGAGACCTCGTATTAGGATGATGCCATGCGTTTTTTGTCCCGGATAACATATGAAAAAAAAGACTACCTGAAGCTTCAGGACGCGCTCTTTAAAGGCATGAGCGTGGAGGATATATACAGGAAAGCTAAGAAATGCGCTGAAAAGAAAAGGACATAAAAAATTTTCTTCAAATAAATCATCTTGAGACAATTCTGGATAGTTTTAAATAAAAAAAGAAACTTAAATTCCGGAGGAATTAAATGGTAAAGATTGCGCCGTCTATACTATCCGCTGATTTCTTAAGGCTCGGCGAGGAGATAAAGGCAGCCGAGGCTGCCGGAATTGATATGTTTCACGTAGACATAATGGACGGCCATTTTGTGCCGAATATAACCATAGGCCCTGCAATCGTGGAAGCAATTAAAAAAATAACATCTATTCCACTTGATGTGCATCTGATGATAGAAGAGCCGGACAAATACTTAAATGACTTTATAAAGGCCGGGGCGGATTACCTGACAGTGCATTTTGAAGCTGCGAGGCATCTGCACCGCACTGTAAATAAAATAAAAGAAAGCCAGGTGAAGGCAGGGGTATCGCTTAACCCTGCAACTCCGCTTGGGAGTATTGACGACATTATTCGGGATGTGGACTTTGTGCTCCTGATGTCAGTTAATCCGGGCTTTGGAGGCCAGAGCTTTATTCCTCAGGTAATGGACAAGATTAAGGCCTTGAAGAAAATGATTTCCGACAGGCGTCTTAAAACCCTGATTGAGGTTGACGGCGGCGTAAAACCAGACAACGCAAGAATGGTTGCAGACGCAGGAGCTGACATGCTTGTCATGGGTTCGGCCTTTTTCAGTTCAGGGGATTACTCCTCTCTCATGAAGAAATTGCGGAAAATACTGGCATGAAGGCAGAAAGATTTTTTCAAAGAGCCGAAAAATTAAAAAACAGGGCTAAATACAAAGATGCTCTTCTGTTTTTCAGCCGCGCAAAGAGGGCGTATGAAAGGGATAATGTTGCCGAAGGCATGCTTCGCTGCCTTATGTCCATAGGCGACGTCCAGCGCATGACAGGAAAATACGGGCTTGCAGGCGGGAATTATTCCGAGGCGATAAAGTTAAGTAAAAGACTGAAGGACAGGACAACTGCGGCAGACGCTGCAGTGGGACTTGGGCTTTTGGCAAGAGGTCTCGGAAAATGGAAAGAGGCGCTCAGGATGTTTTCTCATTCCGAGAAGTTTTATAGGGAAAGAAAAGACTCCGAAGGAATCGCATTTGTGCTCTGGGCAAAGGCCGGTGCGTTCCGCATCAAAGGAGATTTGCAGGCTTCTCTTAAGTCGTACAAAGAATCACTGAGACTTTTCAGAACGCTCGGAGATAAGTCCAGTATCGGATATAACCTGTGCGGGCTCGGCGGCGCAAGCAGGGTGGCAGGATTGTTTTCAGACTCATTGAAATACTATACGTCTGCAAATAAATTATTTTCTAAATTAGGCGATACATTCGGAACGGCGTATTCTCACTGCGGCATCGGGAATGCCCTGAGGATGAAGGATGATTATTCAGGCGCTCTCCGTCATTTCAGGAAGGCGACGGTTCTTTACGGAAAGATCGGCGACATCGTAAGTTTTTCATATACTCTATGGAGCCTCGGCAAGACATACACTATGCTTAACAGGCTTGATAAGGCGGAGGAGTATTTTAAAAAGGCGCAGGGTTTTTTCAAAAAGACAAAAGACCCGAGGGGAATTATATACTGCAAGCTCGGCCTGGGAGAGGTGGAATTTTTAAGGGGCAGGGTTTCATCAGCTCTGGCGAACCTTAACGCAGCGCTTAAGGAGTCTCTTGCAAACGGATTTTCCGTTGAGCGCTGCCATGCTGCTGCATTGTTGTCATTTATAAATAAAAAGCCTGGGAAGGCAGGGGATAGGTGTTATAATAAACTTGGATTGAAATTGAAGTTGCAATCTATACCGTTTAATATTCCATAGGGAGAATAAGTAGCGAGCAGTTAGTAGTTGGTAGTTAAGGGTGAAGAGACAAAATCAAGAAATTTATTTTACCTTGCTACTTACTACTTACCCCTTAGCTACTGTTTTTTGAGGGGGAAATGTGAGGGTTCTGAATCTTCCTAATGCGCTTACAATAGCAAGGATAGTAATAATCCCGTTGTTTATAACGGCTATCATATATAAAAGGTATGATTATGCGCTTTATCTGTTTATCGTTGCGGCCTTAACCGATACCCTGGACGGATTTATCGCAAGGGTTGCCGACCAGAAGACAGCCCTCGGGACCTTTCTTGATCCGCTGGCGGATAAATTTCTTCTTGTTTCGTCTTTCATAGTGTTTTCCATTAACGGCTGGGTGCCGAAGTGGCTGACCATAACGGTGATAAGCAGGGATATTATTGTGATAACAGGATGGGTGCTTGTTTATTTGATAACGCATACCTCTAATGTAAAACCGACATTAACAGGCAAGGCAGCCATAGCGATGCAGCTTATTCTTTTATGTTATGTGCTTCTTGATATGAATGTGGGTTTTCTGCCCGACATACAAGGCGTGCTCATATGGCTTACGGCGGTTCTTACGATTATTTCAGGCATGCACTATATATACAGAGGATTTAAACTGACACATGCAGAATAAGAACGGCGTAGAGATAGATGCAATAAAGCACGGGAGCGCTGCGGAAAAAGAAGGGCTTGCCGCAGGAGATACGCTGTTTTCCATAAACGGCAACAGGCTCGGCGACAGCATAGGCTTCATGTTTTATAAAAACGAGCCGGAACTCAATATCATCGCCCTTCGTAAGGGAAAGAAGATGTCTCTGAAGATAACGTTGAAAGAAGGGGAAGACACAGGGATAACCCTTAAGCCTTTCAAGATAAAGAGATGCAATAATAATTGTGTATTCTGTTTTGTGTCCCAGCTTCCCAAAGGACTGAGGAAGACGCTCTATATAAAAGACGAAGACTACAGAATGTCTTTTCTATACGGGAATTACGTTACTCTCACGAATCTGAGCGCACAGGATAAGAAAAGGATTGCGCAGCAGCGTTTGAGCCCGCTCTATATATCAGTGCATTCAACTAATAAGGCAGTCCGTAATACAATGCTCGGCAATCCCAAGGCGGGAGATATTCTTAAGGAGCTTAAATTTTTAAAGGAAAATAAAATCAGGATGCATGTCCAGATAGTATTATGTCCCGGATACAACGATGATAAACAACTTCAGAGAACAATAAGAGACCTTTACGGTTTTTATCCTTATGTATCTTCAATAGCGGTTGTTCCGGTAGGGCTTACAATGCACAGGAAACAGACAATGAGGCCTGTTGAGAAAGAGGATGCGATAAAGGCGCTAGAGATTATCGCTTCTTTTCAGAAGCGGTTTAAAAAGAAACACGGTGTTCCCGTTGTTTACGGTGCGGATGAATTGTATCTGAAGGGAGGAGTAAGTTTCCCTGCATTGAGCGAATATGCGGAACTGCCCCAGATAGAAAACGGGGTCGGTTTGGCGCCGTTATTCATATCGCAGGCAAAGAAAATGAGCCAACAGTCGCCTCAGGCGACTCGCCGAGGAGAGCTGTCATCCGCCTCAGGCGGAGTCAGTCCTAAGCAGCAGAAAAAGAAATTTTTAACTTTCACCGGCATGTCGTTTTATCCCTATCTTAAGAAAATTACGGACAGGCTGCTTGAAAAAGAAGGCATAAGCATAACGGTTATCCCTGTGGAAAACACTTTTTTCGGCAAGTCCATAACTGTCACCGGACTTCTGACCGGAAGGGATATCATAAAGGCCTTGTCCGATAAGATAGACGGGTGCGATTGTCTGTTTGTCCCGGATGTTGTTATGAGAGAAGGCGAAGCTATGCTGCTTGATGATATTACAAAGGAAGATATTGAAAGGGCCCTCGGCATAAAAGTCAAGGTAATAGATTCTACGCCGGAAGGCCTTATAAAAGGGATGGAGGCTGTATGCTGAAGATAAGCGGTAAGACAAAGGTGCTTGGTTTGCTCGGCTGGCCTGTTGAACACAGCCTTTCTCCTGCAATGCACAATGCTGCGTTTGAACATCTCGGGCGTGACTGCAGGTATATGACTTTCCCGGTTAAGCCGGAGTTTTTAGAAGATGCGGTCAGGGGAATAAGGGCGCTTAATCTGGCAGGTGTTAATGTGACCATGCCGCATAAGGAAAATGTTATCCCCTGGCTTGATAAAGTAGACGCCGATGCATCCTTTATCGGAGCTGTTAATACGATAGTCAACACCGGCGGAAAGCTGACAGGTTACAATACCGATGGAAAAGGGTTTATGAAGTCATTATCAGAGGCGCATATCTCCGCGGGCAATAAAAATATTCTTGTCCTGGGCGCAGGCGGGGCCTCGCGCGCAATAGGTTATTATCTCTGCCAAAAGGCAGCAAGATTATTCATATATGACATTGACAGGAAAAAAGCCGGGAAGCTCGTAAGGGATTTGAATAAGATTAAGGGCAATGTATCTTTATTCAGCTATCCCCGCCTCGGCGGGCAAGAGCTATCTGATATAGATGTAATTATAAATGCGACGCCATTGGGATTGAAGAAAAGCGACCCGCTGCCGATTGATGTGAAATTGATAAACCGCAGGCACATCGTTTGCGACTTGATTTATAAGAATACGCCCTTGCTTCAGCAGGCCTCAAAGAAAGGATGCAAGACCCTTAACGGCCTCGGAATGCTCCTGTGGCAGGGTGTTTTCGCATTTGAATTATGGACCGGTAAAAAACCGCCTGTTGACGTGATGAGGAAGGCGCTGGTTAAGAATATTGAGTGATGTTTCGGTAAAAGAACGGCGTATCGTTGGCTGGAGTGTTTTGTTGGTCTGATTATTTTTTGGCATAAAGGGATTTCCCCTGACGCATATCAGATGGAGAAAGTCTGGACCGATTTTCAAAAGCTAATTTATAAGTGCTAACCGGCCATAACCAAGCCTCTTGAATTCTGTAATCCGTGTCGTATAAAACCCAAATCAAGTAATCCCATTCATAGTTTTTTGCCTTTGGGACAAGGGTGACAGGGCTACCGGGTTTGCCGCTTGGGCGATTTGCCTTAACTTGGTAACGCTCGCCCTTAAAAATAAAGTCATAGCCTTTACCAACAGCCGTTCGGGTCTGCATCTGCTGGCAGTATTCATTTTCTGAGCACTGAACCAACATTGCTGCATCGTACTCTGCTATCGCAGCAGTAATATGAGGGGCAATACCGAATTTTAACTGCCATTCAAGTGCAACACTGACCAGTTTATCTCTTAGAGTAATTCCCATAAGTTGCCCAACAATTAGTCTACCATGTTGGTATTTCCCGCCCGCATGAAGGAATATAGCACATCCAGATGGAAGTATGAAAGAAAAAAATCGTATGTTCCCATCCGCTACGGAAGGTTGGGGATGCCGAAAAAATTCTAAAAATGATAAAATAATGACAGATAAAACAGAAGGAGGCGCCGATAATGGAAACCTTAAAACAAGAAGCAATCAAGGCGATTTCAAGATTGCCGGAAACTTCAAGTCTTGACGACATAATGTATGAACTTTATGTTATTGACAAGGTCAAGAAAGGCAGGGAGGCTGTAGAGCGCGGCGAGTCGTATTCCATTGAAGATTTAAAAAGAGAAATGCAGACGTGGTAAAGTGGTCAAAGCCTGCAAAACTTGACCTCAAACAGATTCATGACTATATCGCAAGAGACTCCAAGTTTTACTCTCAGAAAGTCTCCTCAGAGATTGCCGAGAAATCCGAGAAATTAAATTCATTCCCTGAAATAGGCAGAATTGTCCCTGAGATAGCGGACCCGAAGATACGGGAACTGCTCATTTATTCATATAGGCTTATTTATGAAGTCTTTCCCGATAAGATTGAAATTCTCGCCTTGGTACATGGCAAGCGCAATTTTATAAGAGATTTTTTGAATAAAAAACGAGACGATGAATAGCTTCAGCAGGCATTATTTTCCACCTGCAAGGAAGGTCGGAAAATCTGATGCTATCCGATAATTTTCTCCGAATAAAAGATATGTTATAATGCCTTAACTGCGGGTGTAACTCAGTGGTAGAGTGTCAGCTTCCCAAGCTGAAGGTCGCGGGTTCGAATCCCGTCGCCCGCTCCAAGAAAATCATTTTTTACTCATATAAGTCTCTGAAATAGGTATGCTTTTTGCTTTACACGGCGCTGTCCGTATGATAAAATTTCAAGTATGAAGAACAAAGTTCTGTTGATTGCCGCCTTGCTTTTAATCTCTCTTGCGTTACTGTTTTTCATGGGCAATAAAAGAGAGCTTGATAAGACCATGCTGCTTAAGGGCAATTCTTTCATAGAAGGCCTGAAGATTATCCATAAGAAAAACGGGACGAGCATGTGGACGCTGAAGGCCAGCAGGGCGGACATTGCCGAGGGCAGCGAGAGGGTAAAACTTAAAGACATAGTTTTGCTGGTTGAGAATAGGGATATGACGATATACTCTCCGGAAGGATTTTATAACCTGGAAAGCAAAGACCTGACCCTGAACGGCAAGATAAAGGCGGTCTCAAAAGGATACACAATCATAACCGAATCCGTGGAATGGAACCAGTCCAAGGGGGAAGTCAAGACAAATGAGAAGGTAAGGATTGAGAGCAAGAAATTTAATGTGGAAGGCTCCGGCCTGGAGGCGGATTCGGAACAGAAAGTGAGGATACTGAAAAATGTTAAGGCGACTTTTTATCGTTAGTGTTTTTATCGTTATTATTTTTGGGAGCAATACATTCTCTTCTTTTGCGGCAGAGCCTCAGAAAGCCGGAGAGGAAAAGGCAGCACAGCAAAAGGCCGCGCCTGAAAAAGCAGGGGAGATAAAAGGGCCTATCGTAATAACCTCTCAAACGCTTTTATCGGACAATAAGGCGCGCACCGCGCTTTTTGAAGGCAATGTGGTTGCAAAGACCGAAAATATGACGCTTTACTCGGATAAAATGCTTGTCTATTATGCGGAGGGAAGCGGAAATGTGACAAAGATAGAGGCAGAGGGAAAGGTGAAACTCGTTAAAAAAGATCTTGTTGTGACGTCAAAAGTTGCTCATTATTTTGCCGATGAAGAAAAGGTCATATTCATCGGCGACCCTAAGGCCGTGGAAAAAGGCAATATCGTTATAGGCACAAAGATGACATATCTGATGAAAGAGGACCGTTCTTTTGTGGAAAACAGCAGGGTATTGCTTGAAAATAAAAAGGGCAAATAGATGCATATTCTTGAAGTAAAGGGCATTACAAAGAACTACGGCAAAAGATGCGTTGTAAAAAATCTCAGCCTGTATGTAAGCACAGGCGAGGTTGTCGGCCTGCTCGGGCCCAACGGCGCGGGCAAGACGACGACGTTTTATATGATTGTCGGGATGATAAAGCCTGAAACCGGCAGCATCTTCCTGGACGGCGAGGATATCGGCCAGCTTCCGATGTATCAGAAGGCGCGCAGGGGGATAGGCTATCTCCCGCAGGAGCCGTCCATATTCAGAAAGCTGACTGTAAGGGATAATCTGAAGGCTGTGCTTGAAATAAAAGGTTATCCTGACGCAGAAATCGCAGAAATGGTAGAAGAACTGCTTGACGAATTCAACCTCCGGGGGTTTGCGGACAGGAACGGTTACAGGCTTTCAGGCGGAGAGAGAAGAAGGACCGAGATAGCCAGGGCGCTTGCGCTAAAGCCTATTTTTATGCTTTTTGACGAACCGTTTACAGGCATTGACCCTATTGCGATAATAGAGCTAAAAAAAATGCTGACCTATCTTAAAAATAAGGGGATAGGCATACTTATAACAGACCATAATGTTAGGGATACGCTTTCAATAACGGACAGGGCCTACATAATCAACAACTCCGAGGTGCTCGCAGAGGGCGCGCCCGAAACTATAATTGCCAACCCGCAGGTAAAAGAGGCGTATCTTGGAGAGGAATTCAGGCTTTAAATGGCGCTTGAACATAAGCTGAGTCTTAAGCTTTCACAGAAACTTATCCTTACACCGCAGCTACAGCTTGCAATAAAACTTTTGCAGATGCCCCAGCTTGAGCTGTCGCAAACCCTGGCACAGGAGCTGATTGAGAACCCGTTTCTTGAAGAGATTCAGGAAGAAAATACAGGTGAAGAATTTGCAGAAGAATTTGCAAAGGAAGAGAGAGAGACATCGGAATTTGAAAAGGGAACAGATGATGCCGAGTCTCCTCTTGAAAAGATGATGTCGGAATCATCCAGGTTTGACGTTGACGAATATTTTGAAGAGCGGGGCAGCGACGGCAGGGACCTCGGATATTTCGGACAGGGGACGAATAACCCGGTTTCTTTTGAGCAGTTTGCAACAAAGACTCCTGATATTTACGACCATCTTTTGTGGCAGTTGAGATTGTCCGATGCAGAAGAGGGCAGCAGGCTTATAGGAGAGGCTGTAATAGGCAATATTGACGAGAACGGCTATCTCACGGCTACTGATGAAGAGATAGCAAAAACAGTAGATTGCGGCCTTGCCGGTGTAAAAAAAGCTGTTGACATTGTGCAGGGCTTTGATCCCCCGGGCATAGGCGCAAGGGACCTTAAGGAATGCATGATATTGCAGCTGAGGCAGTTGGGGCTTGCCGGAAGCCTTGCCGAAAAAATTATTACGGACAACCTGGAGGAACTTAAGAAAAAGAACTATCAACAGATAGCCCGGCTGTGTAATGCTGCGCTTGATAAAGTGCAGGCTGCTGTTAAGGTTATTGAGGGTTTAGAACCGAAGCCTGCGAGAAATTTTTTCAGCACAAACCCGGATTATGTTATCCCTGATGTATTTGTGGTTAAGGGTGATGACGGTTATCAGATAATTTTGAATGATGAGAGACTGCCGAAACTGAGGATAAATAACTACTACAAGAAACTTATGCTTCAGAAAAATTCTTTTTCAGATGAAGAGAGGCGGTTCCTGGATGAAAAACTGCGCGCGGCCTCATGGCTTTTAAAAAGCCTGGACCAGAGGAACAGGACGATATACAGGGTGACGGAGAGTATAATTAATTTTCAGCATGACTTTTTTGACAGGGGCGTTCAGCATCTTAAGCCCTTGAACCTGAAAAATGTTGCAGGAGAGCTTAATCTGCACGAAAGCACCATCAGCCGGGTTACGTCCAATAAGTATCTGTCATGCAGTCACGGTGTTTTCTCTTTTAAGTTTTTTTTCAGCAGCGCGCTGCAGAGCGATAACGGCTCGGTCTCTTCTACGTCGGTAAAAGACCTGATAAAGAAGATAATATCGGAAGAGGACCGCAGGAAGCCCTTGAGCGACCAGCGCATCGCGGAAATGCTTAAAAGCCGGAATATTGTCATAGCAAGAAGGACGATTGCAAAATACAGGGATGAGCTTAAGCTGCCGTCTCAGAACCAGAGAAAGATATCAGGCTAATAAGGAGGAAAATTATGAACATAATAATCAATGGCAGGCACTTGGATTTAACGCCGGCGCTTAAAAACTACGCTGAGGAGAAGATAAAAAAGTTTGAGAGATATTCTTCAAACATCACCGATGCGGTTGTGACTCTCAGCATAGAAAAGTACAGGCATAAGGCAGAGGCGCTGCTTAAGGCAAACGGGGTGATGATACAGGCGGAAGGGGTTACCGGCGAGATATATTCTTCAATAGACGAGGTGGTTGAAAAGCTTGAAAAGCAGGTAAAGAAATACAAAGAAAAACTTGTCTCGCATAGAAAAGGCGAGGGGAAATCTTCAGAACCGGCATCGCAGAAACCGTCTCAGGAGACAGGGGTAATTATAAAGAAGAAGCGTTTTGACATGAAGCCTATGGACCCGGATGAGGCCGTGATGCAGATGGAACTCCTTGACAAGGACTTTTTTGTCTTCACCAATAAATTGAGCGGGGACGTTAATGTTGTATACCGCCGGCGCGACGGAAACTTCGGGCTCATAGAGCCTGTGAAATAAAGGAGTTTGTAGGTTGCAATCTCCTGCAATTGTCATAATAAGCGGACTCTCAGGCTCGGGGAAGACCGTTGCATTAAGGGCTCTGGAAGACAGCGGCTTTTTCTGCGTTGATAATCTTCCCGTTACGCTCATAAATTCGTTTGTGACAAAGCTGCCCAAGAAAAACAATGCGCCCAAAATAGGCGTAGGAATTGACATAAGAGAGCAGGCATTTTTTCACAATGTGGAGTCCGTATTGAAGCTGCTTAAGAAAAAATACAGAACCGAAATCGTGTTCCTTGAGGCAGAGGCGGGCGTTCTTGTAAGGAGGTTCAAAGAGACAAGGAGACCGCATCCCTTATCTGCAGGCAGCGCGGATATTGACGCCCCGATGGAAAAAGAAAAAGATATGCTTTTGCCTGTCCGGGCAATGGCGGACCGTATTATAGATACCTCGTCTTATACGCCTCATCAGCTGCGGCATCTGATTACCTCGTTATACGGCAATACAAAGATAGCCAGAGCCCTGTCGTTAACGTTCATGTCCTTCGGGTATAAATTCGGGATTCCGCAGAACATTGACCTTCTCTTTGATGTCAGGTTTCTTCCAAACCCGAACTTTATTGCAGGGCTTAAGGAACTGCGGGGCCTAGATCCTCCTGTCAGAAAATTTATTTTCCAGAAACCTCAGACAAAAGAATTCATCAAAAGGCTGAAGGGGCTTCTTGATTTTCTTATCCCGCTCTATATAAAAGAGGGAAAGGCTTACCTTACCATCGGTATCGGCTGCACAGGCGGACGGCACCGTTCTCCTGCTATAACGGAAAAAATAGCGGGGCTTATAAAAAAACATCCTGTTGAGATTAATACCGTACACCGGGATATGTAAATCTTTGAATCGTCATATTTGGAGGTAAAATGTTCAGGTGTTTTAAATTATTGATTGCTTTTGTTATCCTGGCAGCCCTTATATATATCGGGCATGGATTTATATTAAAAGAGGCCGGCAAATTTTTATATTACAAAGATGAGATTAAGCCTGCTGATGTAATAGTCATACTTGCCGGCGAAGAGACAGAGAGAGTTGAATACGGCGTAAAACTTTTCAAGGAGGGATGGGCCAGAAAAGATAAGGTTATACTGACGGGAGGCCCGCTTGTCTGGAAATATACATGGGCGGCGTTAATGCAGGAGCATGCGCTTTCTTTAGGGGTTCCCAAAAGCGTGATCCTGCTTGCTGATAAATCAAGGACCACAGAAGAAGATGTGATATTTACAAAGGAACTGATGGATAAGCACGGATATAAATCATGCATAATCGTAACCTCCCCTTATCACAGCAGAAGGGCGGCAAAAATATTCAGGAAGCTTATGGGGGATAAGATAAAGATAATAAGCGCGCCTGCTGAGAAAAGCTGGTTTAGGTTTGACGAGTGGTGGAAGAGGGAAAGGGACAGGGCGAGAGTCCTGGATGAGTATTCCAAGTTTATATGGCTTTTGATTTTCGGATTTAAAAATGAGGCCACTGCATGAAAAGGAGAATTTAAATGGGAATTTCAAAAGAGCTTTTGGACATACTTGCATGTCCGGCTTGTAAGAAAGAACTTAATCTGGCGGAAGACGGGAAGTGGCTTGTTTGCAGCAATTGCAAACTTAAATATCCGATAATAGAAAATATCCCTGTAATGCTTATAGATAAAGCAGAGAAATTATCACTTGCATTAATTCAGCTGCTGCTTTTTCAATGGGATATTTTTCTGCTGTAAGCCGTGCTTTGTCCCCCATTGATTCTTGGCTGAAAAGCGTAATGCCGATTTTTTCAGCCAGGTCATTGTAGTCCGTCAAATCCTTTAGTATAAAGCCTTCCTCTCCGTCCTTTATCAGCTCAGCCGCACCGTTGTTTTTTGTTGTAATGACAGGAAGCCCTGACGCCATTGCCTCCAGGGTTGCGTTGCTGAACGGGTCGTATATCGTAGGAAGCACGAATAAATCAGCAGCCGCATACAGTTTTTCCACATCCCGGCGGCTTCCGAGAAATAATATGCTGTCGCCGATACCGTATTTTTTTGCGGCTGATTTGAATTTCTTGATATTTCCCCTGCCTATAACAAGGAGTTTCAGTTGTTCCGGTTTCATAAGGGACACGGCGCGGATAAGCGTCCCGAGCCCTTTCCTTTCAAACCCGGAGCCCACAAAGAGAATAACCTTTGTTTTCTCGCTGATCGCAAGTTCTTTTCTTGCCTGTGCTCCGTAAGTTTTTGTATTTACCGGCGAGAATCTTTTTGTATCAACGCCGTTATAAATAACACTTATCTTTTCCTCCGGCACAGCGTAATGGCTTATTATCTGTGATTTAACCATGTTTGAATTTGCGATGATAAGTTTCGTGTTATGAAATGCCTTTTTCTCAAGCTTCAACAGTGCGATATGAAGGGGATTTAATCTAAAAGTATATCTTTTCCACCAGGGGTCTAGCATCCTTCTGAGACTCAGCCATTCTATATGACAGCCCTCGCCGGCCCTGTATATGTCCTGGCATGTTGTTCGTTCAAAGCTTATAACGCAGTCAGCCTTGATTTTTTTTATTTCACGGCAGACGTTCAGATTGAATGTAATTGTTGATAAGAAAGAATTGAGGTTAAGCAGGTTTATCTTGTGAAAGGTTGCGTCAGGCGTTTCAGTCCATTGCCCGGCCAGAATATGGATGCCGGCCTTCCCCCTGAAACGGTCTAAAAGCGTTTTCATATAATTCTCGGCTCCGCCGTAAAGCAGGAAGTTTTTCTTTATAAAAACAAGTTTCATCATTCATCTTTGCTGTCAGAAGAGTATATCATAATAACAGAATTATCTATGCTATAATTATAAAATTGAAAACGACCTGTTCTGCAAGACAATTCATAAACCCCGTTAGGGGCATTACGTTTTTCTATCGGGCCAATAAGACAGATAAGGGATATTAAATTTTAATGTCAAAGGTTTATTTTATACTCTCCATCCATAATCATCAGCCTGTGGGAAATTTTGACCAGGTGTTTGAAGATGCTTATAAAAAGGCATACCTGCCTTTTTTGCAAAGACTGAATGCACATCCGAAATTGAAACTGGTTCTGCATTATTCTGGCAATCTGCTGGTATGGCTGAAGGAAAAACATCCCCAGGCTATTGATATGATAACCGATCTGATACGGGTGGGAAGGGTTGAGCTGCTTTCAGGAGGGTTTTACGAACCCGTTCTTTGTTCTCTGCCTGAAGACGACCGGGTTATGCAGATACGGGAAATGACAGGTTATATAAAAGACATGTTTGGATATAATCCCAGAGGCTTATGGCTTGCGGAGAGAGTATGGGAACCGCACATGCCGAAATATATTTCTGCTGCAGGCCTGGAATACCTTCCTGTCGACGATTATCATTTCAAGCTCGCCGGAGTTGAAGATAGGGATCTTCTCGGGTATCACATTACCGAGGAAAACGGCTCCCTGGTAAAGGTTTTCCCGGGCAGTGAAGAACTGAGATACAGCATTCCGTTCAAGGATGTTAGTACCGTAATGTCGTATTTTAAAAATATTTCTGAGACCGGAGGTTTTCCTCTTTTGACAATGGCGGATGACGGAGAAAAATTCGGTGTCTGGCCCGAGACATACAAACATTGTTATAAAGACGGCTGGCTTGAGCAGTTTTTTTCTGCTCTGGAGAAAAATTCCGACTGGATAGAGACCACAACCTTCCGCGAATATCAGGATAGATTTTATCCTGTCGGGAGGGTATATCTGCCGACTGCGTCTTACAGAGAGATGGGCGAATGGACGCTGCCTCCTAATGGAGCATTGGACTATGAATATGCGTTAAACGAAATGAAGGGATTGTTCGGCGAGAGGGCAAAAAGTTTCTTGAGAGGAGGCACCTGGCGTTCTTTTTTTGCCAAATATCCGGAGTCAAATCACATGCATAAACGTATGCTGATGATAAGCAAAAAAGCGCATGAGGCAGTGAAAAGGGTCAAAGGGTCTCGCCTCAGGCGAGTCGCCGAGGAGACAAAGGGTCAAAGGGTCAAGGAATTGTCTCACAAATTACTTCACGAGCTATGGAAGGGGCAGTGCAATGATGCCTACTGGCACGGCATATTCGGGGGGCTTTATCTGCCTCATCTCAGGTCTTCGTTATATAAGCACCTGCTTAATGCAGAATCAATGGCAGAGGACATATTAGGGTCAGAGGGTTCATCCTTCGCAGCGCTACGGAGAATGGGTCAGAGGGTTCATCCTTCGCAGCGCTACGGAGAATGGGTCAGAGGGTCAAAGAGTTACGAATTTGTTGAAGAAGGCGACCTTGATTGTGACGGGTTCAGGGATATATGCATAAGCAAGGAGGGCATAACTGCATTCTTTACAGAGGACAGCGGCGCGCTTGTTGAGCTTTCAATAAAAAAGAAACAGATTAATGTGCTTGATGTGCTTACGCGCAGGCCTGAGGCGTATCATTCCAGAATATCGGCGACACCGCAAGATGCTTCTGCCGAAGGCTTAGGCAGAGGAGAAACCAGGACAATTCATGACAGGCTTTCTACAAAAGAATCAGGTCTTACGGACTATCTGGTATATGATAATTATAGAAGGGCATCGCTGCTGGACCATTTTTTTGATTATAATATAAAGCTTGACGAACTGATGAAGTCAGGATACAACGAAAAAGGTGATTTTATAGGCAGCCCGTATTTTCTAAAATATACCGGCAAAGACGGCGTCAGGCTTACGAGAGAGGGAGTTGCCTCGGGCAATAATGTAAAGGTTGAAAAAAACGTATTGTTCAGAAAGTCCGGAATCAGAGTTGACTATCTGATTGAAGGAAGGTATGACGGCATATTTGCCGCGGAGCTTAATCTTTCTTTCTCGGGTTCTCCGTACTCTTCTATTCACGCAGGCGGCAGAACGCTTTTTATGAAAGATAAAAGCATGCATCGCGGCATAAAGAATTTTTACATTAAAGATAAAGGCCTGGATATGAAACTGGAATTCTCTTTTGATGAGAAGACAGATGTATGGCATTATCCGGTAGAAACTGTTTCTTTGTCTGAAGGCGGCGCTGAGCGGATATATCAGGGCACGGCATTTTTGTTTATGAAGAAATTTGATTTTAACGGCGATAAAAGATTAGGATTTAGCATAAGTTGTGAGGAGGCAGTGTGAAGAATCAGGCGTCAGGCATTAGAAGACAGTTCACGGTTCACGGTTCACGGTTCACGGTTCAGCAATTAGTCATATGCTGTTTGTTGTTTGCCGTTGTCTTGCTGTTCACCGTTTACTGCTCGCCATTCACTGTCTATGCCGAGGATAATCCGCTTAACCTGATGCGGGATGATGTCCTTTCGTATTTCAAACCTTTGAAAGGCAAGATTCTGTCTGTTGATAAAGGAATGGCGGTAATTAATATAGGCGAGAGAGATAATGTAAAAAAGGGCATGAGGTTTGTTATATTCAGAGGAGGCTCGGTGTTTTTACATCCTGTGACAAAGGCTCCTATAGGAATGCTGGAAACGCTCGTCGGAAAGGCCGAGATTAAAGAAGTAGGCTATGACACGGCAAATGCAGTTATCCTTAAAGGCGATGTCAGGGTATCCGATAAAATAAGGATTTCAGAAACCGGAGTAAGAATGCTTTTTTATCAGGGCAAGAATGTGGACTGGAGTCTCGGGGATTCATATTACCGTCGCTTAAAGGAGACCGGCAGGTTTGAGCTTATTGACACGGCGCTTGAGACAGATAAAGATTCAGAGATAATTGCCGAAGCAAAAAGGCTTAACGCCGATGTTGTTTTAATTCTGTCTGCAAAAGAGGCTGCCGGCGATACGATGTTAAAACACAGGCTGTTGTGGGCTGATGACGCCTCAAAATTTGCCGAAGACGAGATAAGGCTTGCTATCGCATTTATGAAGGAATTAAGATTTGGCGAGGAATTTTTCGGCCCTCAGAAGGGTGATGTAAGGACCTTTGTGGACCTGCCTTTTGGAGTCAGGCTGCTTACCGCCGGAGATGTTGACGGAGACGGAAAGGCAGAGCTTTTGATGAGCACAGGCAGCGATATACGTCTGTATGCGCCGGGCGCTACAGGCGACCTCAGTCATCTTTATGAGATAAAGGGCTCCCCAAAGGATGACCATATCTGGCTGGATGTTCTGGATGTCAACAGAGACGGCAGGGATGAGGTTATTCTGACATTTATGAAAGATGAAGAAGTGTTTTCGCGTATCTACGGGTTTAAGGACGGTAGATTTTCCGTGTTGTGGGAGGGAAATGTTTTTTTAAGACGGATGGGAAACGAACTTATTGCTCAGGGGTATGAGAAGGGAGAAGGGTATAAAGGCCCTGTATTTAAAATTGCCTGGGAAGGCGGATATAAAAAGGCAGGTAATGTAAAAGTTCCGGCCGGTGTTAACATTTATGATTTTACTTTTATAGATGAAATCGGCGGCAAAAGATTGGTTCTTGCATACGATGATACGGGCTATCTGAATCTTTATGATGAAGGAATAAAAATATGGCGCAGTAAAGAGGACTACGGAGGCTTTCAGACAACGTTTAAGAGGGCTGCTCCGACTATAATGGTTGATAGGGGCGAATGGGCGGTAAAAGACAGGCTTTTTATGCAAAACAGAGAGATAGTTGTCATAAAAAGAATTCCTCTTGTCGGAATGGCCAAAGGCTTAGGATACAGCAAATCACAGATACGGAGTTTATGGTGGACCGGAGTTTCAATGGAGGAACGGACCCTCATAGACGATATACCCGGAAATGCCCTGGATTATACGATCGCGGGCGATAGAATCGTTGTGCTTGATAAACCCGCGCTGGGGATAAAATTCAAGAATATCCTGAAAGGCGAGAATCCTCTCGGGACCGTGCTTTACATCTATTTGCTTAAGGGGAGATAATGTTGTCATACGATAAAATACCGGCTCATGTCGGAGTGATAATGGACGGCAACGGAAGATGGGCGGAACTCCGGGGCCTGCCGCGGATAGAAGGCCACAGAAGGGGAGCGGAAAGGGCCAGGGAGATTATCTCAGCGGCGATTGAAACAGGGGTTAAGGTATTAACGCTTTATACCTTTTCGCTTGAGAACTGGCAAAGACCCAAGGATGAAGTTACGACGCTGATGAAGATTCTTGAGATATATCTAAGAAATGAGTTCAGCGAGTTTATGGATAAAAAGATTGTTTTTAAAACCATAGGCGAGGTTTGGAGACTGCCGCAGAATGTGCAGAAGCTTATCTCGGATACAGAGCAGAAAACCGCAGGCAACAGCGGCATGACGCTGGTGGCGGCCTTGAGCTACGGCGGCAGAAACGAGATCATAAGGGCGGTGAAGAAAATTGTTTCTGCAAAGGCAAGTCCTGACAATATCACCGAAAAGTATTTTGAATCTTTCCTGGACACCTCAGGCCTTCCGTCTCCGGATCTCATAATAAGGACAAGCGGCGAAAGACGGGTAAGTAATTTCCTGCTCTGGCAGGGCGCATATTCTGAATTTTATTTTACGGAAACACTCTGGCCTGATTTTACAAGGGATGAATTTTTGCTTGCGCTTCAAGATTATCAGACGAGGGAAAGACGGTTCGGCGCGGTCCCTGTGAGGATAAAGCCCTGACATGCATATAAAGAGACTGATTATCGCCGCAATCCTGCTGCCTCTTATTTATTTTTATGTGATAAAACTCCCGGCCGGATATTTTCTTTTGCTCCTTCTGGTTGCAACTGCTGTTGCGCAGTATGAGTTTTATGCGATGTACGGCATTAAGGGGATTTTAAGATACGCAGGCCTGGGTTTTGGCATAGCGGTTATCCTAGGCATGTTTTTTTCAGGAACCTTTCCAGCGGACCTTTTCGCTTTCCTGTTTATCGCAGTTATAACCTTGAGACTCTTTTTAAAGCGGAATCCTACAGCATCGCTGAATGATGCGGCGTCAACCGCGACTGCCGTAATATACATCCCGTGGCTGCTCGGTTATCAGTTATATCTCAGGGAAAACGGCTCTGAGTGGATAATATTTCTTTACGGCTGTGTGTGGGCGTCCGACGGCATGGCCTATTATATAGGCCAGGGCCTCGGAAAAAGAAAACTCTACGAAGAGATAAGCCCTAACAAGACAATCGCAGGCGCAGCCGGTTCAGTAGCAGGAGGAACCGCCGGAGCAATTATTCTTAAGGGTGTAATTATAAGTTATATCCCGTTATCTTTGATGCAGGCAGCGGTTCTTGGAGCAATAATAGGGATGACGACTGTCATAGGCGACCTTGTAGAGTCAATGTTTAAACGCGACGCTGGTGTGAAAGACTCAGGCAGTATACTGCCGGGACACGGCGGCATACTGGATAAGATTGACAGCCTTCTATTTGCAGGGCCTGTGCTCTACTGGATTTCTGCGGCAGCCGGCTTAATAAAATGAAATATGTAACTATTTTAGGCTCAACAGGCTCCATAGGACGAAGCGCTCTTCAGGTAATTGCGAAAGGCCCTGACCGGTTTAAGGTTGTCGGACTTACTGCCGGAAACAATATAGAACTGCTTGAGGAACAGATTAAGGCGTTTAATCCTGAGGTTGCGGCTGTGGCTGACGAGGCGGAAGCCCTTAAGCTCGGCAACAAACTCGGCCTTAAGGTTCTTTCAGGTGAGAAAGGCCTCACAGAAGTCGCATCGCATAAGAAGGCTGCTTTTGTTCTTTCGGCGATAATAGGATTTGCAGGCCTTTCGCCTACGCTTTCTGCCGTAAGGGCTGGGAAGACAATCGGACTTGCCAACAAGGAATCGCTTGTAGCGGCAGGCGAAATAGTAATGAAAGAAGCGGTAAGGTCCGGAGCTAAGATAATCCCTGTGGACAGCGAACACAGCGCGATATTCCAGTGCATTGAAGGCAGAAGCAGGGAATCGGTAAAGCGAATAGTGATTACAGCATCCGGAGGCCCGTTCCTCGGCAAAAGCAAAGGTGAGTTGGGCCAGGTTACGATAGAAGATGCGCTTAAACATCCTAATTGGAATATGGGAAAGAAGATTACGATAGACTCCGCAACGCTGATGAATAAAGGGCTTGAGGTTATAGAGGCGCATCGCCTATTCGGTTTTTCTCCTGATATGATAGATGTGCTTATACATCCGCAGAGCATAATTCATTCAATGGTAGAGTTGAAAGACAGAAGCATCATTGCGCAATTGTCCGTTCCTGATATGAAGGGCCCGATTGCTTATGCGCTGTCGTATCCCGAGAGGCTTGACGATCCGATGCCTTTCCTGGATTTAAGCTCTGTCGGAAGACTCACATTTGAGAAGCCTGACACAGAATCTTTCCCGTGTCTGTTATACGCATATGAGGCGATGAGAGAGGGAGGCACGATGCCTGCCGTGCTTAATGCGGCAAATGAGGTTGCGGTAAAGGCCTTTCTGCAAAGGGAGATAGGTTTTAACGATATTCCTGCTATAATTCAAAATACAATGGATATGCATAAAAAGCAGGACGCCCTGGAAATCGGTTCTGTGATTGAGGCTGACAGATGGGCGAGGGAGACCGCGAAAAAAATAGTTGGTGAATAGGTAAATGGGTGAATAGGTTTTTGCGATTCACCGGATAGCGATTCACCGTTAAAGGAGATAAGATGACAGTTCTTTCGGCGATTATATTACTCGGCATTTTGATATTTGTGCATGAACTCGGGCATTTCCTTGTTGCCAAGAAGCTTAAGGTAAGGGTCCTAAAATTCTCGCTTGGTTTCGGTCCTAAACTAATAGGCAGGAAATACGGAGATAC